>WNFP01004489.1_pt1 | contig 12677 bp, 10 predicted proteins | sample 5400201 | NCBI WGS metagenome assembly WNFP01 (sample SAMN13153355, study PRJNA577476) | soil metagenome | isolation source: 115 cm saprolite under Madrone tree | place: USA:California | collected 2016-06-14
CCCTCGTCGTATTTCTCTGGAGAGGAAAATTGTCGCGATAGCTGTCATAGCTGCCCGCCATGTGCACTGCATAATTTTCCTGAAGAGAAACGCCGTTAATGTACACCATCTTGTTGCGGAGCTGGATGCGGTCACCGGGCAGCCCGATCACGCGTTTCACCACGAACTGCGAAGGCTCTACTGGAAAATTAAAAACCACGATGTCGCCGCGCTGAATGCTGCCATAAGGCAACATCCGCACTGGACTGGCAGCGCCGGCAAAGTGCAGCTTATCCACCAATAGAAAATCTCCCACCAGCAGCGTGTTTTCCATGGACCCGGAAGGAATCAGGAAGGCCTGGGCCACAAACGTGATCACAAAAATGCTGAAAATCAATACAGTAAAGAATGCCTGAATCCCGAATAGCCCGCGTTGATGCTCACTGCGCGGCTGTGGCGCAGGACTGGCGTGCACGGCTGACGGCGCGGTACCCGGCTGCCCTGAGTCAGCACTCGTTGCCCCGGCGGCAAGTGCAGGTTCCAGCGGGTTCTCTGGCTCCTGGTTCATGAGTTTTCGGCTCCACGCAGGTGCTCCAGCGCCTGCTTGGCGGCAAGCTGTTCAGCTTTCTTCTTGGTGGCCCCCACAGCGCGGGCCACGTATTCTGGCTTGCTCTGTCCCTGAAGAAGAATCCGGGCCTCCACCGTAAACGTCTTGCGGTGGTCGGGCCCTTCTTCTTTTACCGTTGCGTATACCGGCTGCTGCCGGCCGCTGGATTGCAGAAGCTCCTGCAGTGCGGATTTGTAGTCCGCGAGACTGAATTCGCTTTCTCCTTCTGTTTTAATCGTCTCCAGTTCAGGACCAAGGATCTGGCGAATAATAAATTCACTGGTCGTTTCCAGACCGGCGTCCAGGTACATGGCAGCAATCACGGCTTCAATAGCATCAGAAAGCAGCGTGCCTTTTGAGCGGCCGCCGCTACGCTCCTCACCGCGCCCCAGGCGCAGATACTGCCCCAGGCCAATCTTCGTTGCGACGCTCACCAGATGTTCCGCACTCACCAGATGCGCCTTCAGTTTGGAAAGCTGGCCTTCATGAAACGTGGGGAAACGTTCAAACAGAAGCTGACTGGCCACCAGTCCCAGCACCGCATCGCCCAGAAACTCAAACTGCTCGTTGTCGAGCTTCTCCGTCGCTGCATCAACTCCGCCGGCCTTGGACTCCTCATGAGCATGGGAGCTGTGCGTGAGCGCCCGCTCCAGCATTTCCAAACGCCTGAACCTATGTCCCAGCGCTGACTGCAACCCTCCCAGATCGTTCTTGAACGCGATGGCGCTCATGGCTGGTCCCCTGTTTCCTCGCGCAAGCCCCGGGTCAGTCCGGACAGACGCTCATGCTCGGCTTCCGCCAGTTTCTGCAGCTCAGGGTTGGAACTGGAGAGTTGCAATGCCTGCTGGACAGAACCAAGCGCCGCCTTGTACTTCTTTCGATGGTCCTGGGCCAGCGCCAGATGGTACCAGACATAAGGATTGGGTTTCCCAATGCCGAATAAGCCATGGCCTGCAGGGTGGTCCCGTAAATCGAGGCAGACCGATCTCCTGCCGTGGTAACAAACCCCGTTCCGGCAACGCGAATGGCATGAGTGGCATTCCGTTTGATGGCGCTCACTTTTCTTTCGCGATCGCGGTCATGGTCCCCCAGGCCATCGGCCAGCACCGTGGCCGTTAGCACCAAGGCCAGTGGATCCTCAGGATCAAGGGCAAGCACATGTTCGCCCATGGCCAGAATTTTTTCCGGATTGTTCTCGCCCTGGTACTGGACCATGGCGGCGGAGTAAAGGTAGCGGCGCAACTGGCTCTCTGGATAATGCACGGAAAAATCATTGGCAGCCATTTCCATGGCGGCCGCGCCACGCGTCGCGTATGCTGAGGTGAAATCGGCGCGCTCCTGCTCACTTCTGGCCTGCGGCCGCTGGATCTCTGCGGCCCGCGATTCGTCACTGCCGGAAGACGCGTCCTGGGCGCAGGCAAGCCCCGGAGAAATCATGATTGCGATCAGCAATGTGACAAGCGTCATCATGGCGGCAACTCTCCTACAGGTCGCAGATTTTAGAGCTAACAGCTGGAACCGGCGATCTGTGTGCTGTGCACTCATGCAATCAAACGCTTTCTATTTTGGCGCGGGTGGCTGAGGCTTGGATTGGGTTGCAGCAGCGCCGCCCGTCAAAGTCTGCAAGCGTTGCAGTTCTCCCTGTGCCAGCGTAGCCAGATCAGGATTGCTACCGGCAGACTGTACCGCCTGGTTGATGGAAACCAATGCTTCGTTGTATTTGTTCTGGTGGTCCTGGGCCAGCGCCAGGTGATACCAGATAAAGGGATCGGGTTGTCCCTGATTTAAGTCCGCCGCCAGCTTTAATTCTCTCTCCGCCTCGGGGTCCTCGTTACCTTTGAGCGCCACAATTCCCAGCGCGGAATGCGCCAGCGATTGTAAGGTCTTCTTATAAGCCTGCAGCTGCTCCGGTGAGGCGTTCGTCATGGCGGACATGCTTGCGTCCATGGTCTCAAGAGCATGCGAGCAGTTCTTCTTGATCTCGGCCACCTGCCTGTCGCCGTTTTTGGCCCCTTCGCCCAAGTCATCCGCCATTACCGTGGCCGTAAGCACCAGAGCTACCGTATTGTCGGGATCCAACTGCAGGACTTTTTGTCCCATAAGCAGCATTTTTTGCTTGTTGTTCTCCGTCTGGTACTCGTGCAGGGCCTTGGCATAAAGAAACGACTTTAACTCGCTGGCAGGATACTTCGCGGAGAACTCGTCCGCCGCTTTCTCCACGGCGGCCCCGCCGGAAAGTGCATAGGCAGTGTTGTAATCGTTAAATTCCGGATGGGTCTTGGCCTGGGGAACGTGTTTGCCCGCCGGCTGGCCTGATTTGCCTGTGGCCGCCGGCTGCTGCGCCAACAGAGCGGCGCTGCAAAGTGCGAGCAGAAGAATGTGTACCGATTTCTTCATAAGGTCCTTTATGGCCGGACAGCGGCCCGCGGCAAGTAAGGCGTGGTCAGTCCTCTTTCTGCGGCGTTTTTGGTGTCAGCCGAAGGGTCGCCTGCGGCCAACGCTGCATGATAGTGCTCCACCGCAACGTCACGGTTCAGCTGGATGTCATAAATACGCGCCAGATAGATGTGGCTCCACGCCAGAATGCGCGGATCATGCACGGACTGCACGACTTGCTCAAAGCTTGTGCGGGCTTCTTCCATTTTGCCGGAAAGCGTGGCAATCCGCGCCAGTATAAATACAGCATGTCCCGGCTGGTCACCGCCGTGGTTGTGCTGCAGCACCTGGTTCGCGATCTTTTCCGCGCCCGGCCGATCGCCGGTCGCCAGTCGCTGTTCGGCCACTGCCAGAAGCCGCTCCTCGTCGGGCCCCATCTGCAGCGCGCCCACAATCTCAGGCGCCGCCTGGGTACGGAACACCACTGCGCGCGCCCGCTTTCTTTCGCGCTCCAGGCTCACGCCATGCAGCAGATTGCCGTAAGCGTTTTTAAGGCCGGTCGATTCTTTTTCAAAGTCCGTCAGCTGGTCATAAAAGACCCGCGTAAGAACGAATCCCTCTTCCACGGATCGCTGCACATATTCGTTGCGCGCGGTCTCATTGGACTTGGGAATCGAAGTGCGCGCTTCAATGGCGCGGATCAGGCATTCATTCACCAGCACCGAAATATCGTTCTTGAACGGTTCGCTCATGGGCGCGGAATGAAGATCTTCCAACAGCGGTTCCAGTTGCTTTAATGCATTGCCGTGCAAGAGCGCCAGCGGATCAAGCACAAAATGAAGATACGTATGGCGGATTTCCGGAAAACGCACGTGCCCTTCATGGTCCGGGGAAATCACAACGTAATAGTTGCTGGCGTAGTTTCGCGCATCCACCGCTGCAGGCGAAAGCAAAGGCTCAAGATAAACAAGGAACCGCTCTCCCGGATAATTATTGAACGGCACCTTTAAATAGAGATCTGTCTCGGTCAGCACGTGCGAGATGGCATCGTGGAATTGCGGCACCAGCGCCAGATATTGCGCCCGGTATTTCTGCCAGATGGAGCGCAGGTCCGCTGTCTGGTAAAACTTTTGCAGCAATGAAACCACTCCCCGGACGCGTGCAGCGTCAGGAGCTAGATCAGCTTCAGACAGTGTTGGCGCAAAATCCGGGGCCGGTCCGAGGTCCAGCACCAGTGAAAGATAGGGTGTGATATCGCCTTCTCTCCCGGGAAGCTGGTGCTCGATCCAGAACTGGCAAATGGCGTTTCGCGCCTGCAGCACCGAAGGCGATTTCTGCAATGCGGCTTGCACATCTGCGCGGACCGCCTGGCGCAGGCGCATGGAAGCGTCAAGCCCGGCGTCATAGCCGCAGCTGTTCAGCCCGGCTGCCAGACTAAAAAATGTTTCGCTGACTTCCAGCTGCGCCTTGGTAGCCTGGGCCGCACCCGTCCCGGAGGCTGCCATGAACAGCACCACACAGCAAAAACAAAGATATGGTTGAAGTTTCCGCTTCAGGGGTTCCCCCTCCAAATGTTGTGGGAAACCTTAAGTTTAGGCCACAAAAACAAAAAGGGTCAAACCCTGGGGTCTAACCCTCAATGCCTGACCCTGACTTGAATAACCAAGGTTACCCTTTCACGTTGACGTTGGAAAAGGACATAATCGCCTTCCCCGGCACCGGATGCCCAAACGACTGGGCAGGCGCAAAGATGGTGAACAACAAGGCGCGGTTCAATTGCTCACGCACCTGCTCATCGTCCCGCCCGGAAATAATGCGATAGTTTTCCACGCGGCCTGTGGCGTCCACGTAGGTTTCAATCACCACCGGCGAATCCAGAATCAACTGATTTTCAGGGTACTCTGATACTTGCAGGCGGGGCGGCGTATAGAAGGTTGACGGCACATCGTCATTGGCGCTTACCTGGGCCGGAACCAGCAGGCCTATCAGAACGCCAAAGAAGATGATGGCGGAAAGAAGTCCCGCCGTTGCCGGAAACATAAATCCATTGAATGTATTTTCCAGGCGCATACCATACGAGCGCAGCAAATTCTGCACGCTGCGTGAGCGCTCACTGGAAATGGCTACACGAATCTTCAGGGACAGGTCAGAGGGGGGCTGACGGTGTCCAAGCGATGAAACTAAAGAATGCGTGTTTTCCAGAAGAACATATTCCTGCTGACATTCCGTGCAACCATTCAGATGGCCAGAGAGCCCATGCATCTCCGCGCCGCTGAGCTCGCGATCCAGGTACAACGAGAACAGGGACTTCGCCTCTGTGCACCTCATGACTGTGCCTCCACTTCTTTTTGGCCCGGCAACCCGTGAGCCGGTGCCGTCTTTCTTCCCCCCACTTCTGACCCCATTTCCTTAACAAATGCCTCCAGCCTTTTCCGCAAAGCCTCGCGTCCGCGGATGAGGCGTGACTTCACCGTCCCCAGAGAAATCTGCAACACCTCAGCAATCTCTTCATACGCCAGCCCTTCAATATCCCGCAGTACCACGGTAGTACGGTAAGGCTCGGCTACCTGTTTCAACTCCTGCTCCACCCGCGCGCGGACTTCTTCATGCGCAAATGCTTCCAAGGGAGAATCACGGCGGTCCGCAAGCGTGTCACACAGCCCAAAGGAGTTCCCGTCCTCGTCGGTACGGGCTTCCATGGATGTTTCCTTGCTCTTATGGCGGAACCACCAGCGCCGCTGGTTTGAGGCTTCATGGATGGCGATGCGATACAGCCAGGTCTTCAGGCTGCACTCGCCGTTGAAGCGCTTCATGCCGCGAAACACCTTCAGAAACACTTCTTGCGTGGTGTCCGCCGCATCTGCAGGATCGGTCAAAATGCGATACACCAGGCTGTAAATCGGCTGATGATAATGCGCAATAAGCCAGTTGTAAGCTTCCTCGGAACCGGCTTTCAGTTCCGCGATAATGGAAGCTTCTTCGGCCCGTATGCCGATTGCACTAGCGATATTACCCAATGCTGCTACTCCCGCCATTCTTCTCATGGCGTCACCCCAACGTTATCAAGATATGTGCCCCGCTACAACACCCGTGTGCGTAACGGCAGTAACCATCCAAAAATTCAAGGGGATACAGCAATTCCTTCCTACAGATAGACCCCATTCCATGACAACAAGTTCCAGGAATTTGAGTGGTTTTTAGTGCTGGGGGCTTCCAGGGGGTGTTGGCGAAGGGGTAGCAGCAGGGGCGGCACTCTTTTTTCTGGCCGGTTTTGTGGGCTTATGCGCAGGCAGATCGCTTTCGACCACCACCTTCTTAGGAGTGGGCGTGGGAGAGGGACGGGCTTGACCGGCTGTCAACTGTGACTTGATCACGGTTTCCATTCGGGCCGCGGCCTGCTCTATATATGAGGAGAGATTTTGCCGGGCCGAATCCACCGCCGCCGCATTGGCAGCCAACGGTTCATATTCGTCTTTTTTCCCCAGGGCGCCGGCAGCTTCGGTCAGCGAACTCAGAAACTCATACAACACATTCAAATTGTGGTAGAGCTTAAAGCTCGCCAGAACTCCGCCCCGGCTGGACTGCACGTCATTAATGAGTCCGGGCACCGCGTTGGCAATGTTCTTTTGCAGTGAATCTGCAATCTGGTTCAGCTGCTGCTTCTGCTCTGGATCGGTCTTCCACTTCTCGATCCGCAGCTTGCCAATATTCACGCTGGCCGAGTTGGTCGCCTGCTGTATTTGCTGGAGTATGGCGTCAAGGTTTGCAGCCGGCGCCTCAACCTGCACCCGCTGTGGCGCGGGGCTCTCCCCCGCCGGCATCTGGGCAACGGCGCCCCACGTACACGACAGCATAAAGATCATTACCGCTTGGGCGGTCTTCATAGCCATGCTTCTGCTCCGTATCTTGAGATGAGGGTCGCTTACGGCGGGGTTACTTCCCTCTCCAGGCTTCACCGCGTTTCTTCTGCGCGAATGCCTGCAAAAGTTAAACAATAGGATACACAAAAGCAGTCCTCTTATTGCATTCTGACAGCAAAGCGTCGCCTGCCGTGACCGTGCCCAACCCCTCATCGGTTAAGAATTGTCATTTACGAGCCGCCGGCGAAACTTTGTTCTCCAGCTCCGATCTAATCAACTAACCAGGCGGTTAATAAATGTTATTTCGACTTTCTATTAAGGAGGGGACCATCATGAAGAAAGCTCCACAGTTATTTTTAGCGACTCTCTTTGCCCTGTGTACCGCTGGGGCGGCAATGGCCAGCGCGACTGAGCAGGTTTCTCAGCCGATGGCTTTAAATGTCAATTCAAGCCTTGAGCAGCGGCTTTCCGGTGACGTCCATCACCAGCTTGCGCTTATTCCGCAATTCACCATCTTTGACAATCTGGCCTACCGGGTGGATGGCGGCACCGTGACTCTTTACGGGCAGGTCCGCAATGCCATTATCAAGGATGAAGCCCAGAGTGCCATACAGCATCTGGAAGGTGTGGACCGGGTGGTCAACCAGATTGAAATCCTTCCGGCGTCCTTTAATGATGATCGTATTCGCCGGCAGGTGGCCCGTGCTGTATTCAACGATCCGCGTATGTCCACCTATGCAATTCAGCCTGTGCCTCCCATTCACATCATTGTGAAGAATGGGCATGTGAGCCTGGACGGCATCGTCCGCACCCAGACCGACAAAGACGATGCTTTCATTCGCGCCAATGGCGTGCCGGGTGTGTTTTCGGTACAGAACAACCTGCAGGTGGAACAAAAGGGATAAAACAAGAAACAATCTTTTCCCACGAGAGAGACACAGTTCGCTGTGTCTCTCTTCTTTTTTGAGATCGCAAAAGCATGTTGTGTCTCAGAATGTCAGGGTGATGATCAGCGTATGCCGAAAAACCGTATCAAACATGCTCAGCGACTTGGTTTTGTTTGGCAAACAACTGAAGAAGTTACGAAAAAGCCGTCATCTCTTTTTTGAGGACTCAGGCACGTAATGGCCATTCAACACAATTCATGTTGTGTCCAATTCCAGCCCTTACGCAAACTGTCCGGCTACCATCGTAGCCACCACTTCACCCGAGGGGGTGAGCACCACCACATCTGCGATCCGGCCAGACGCCAGCACTCCCCTTGAATCGGCGAGTCCGGCGCAACGCGCGGGATTCAGAGTGACCAATCTGACTGCGTTTTCTAACGAGAGCGGAACAAACTGCATCACATTGCGGACCGCGCGATCCAGAGTTAGAACGCTGCCGGCAAGTTTGCCATCCAGATCACACCGGCCGTCTCTCACTTGCACGGTAAATCCGCCCAGCTTGTAGTCTCCGTCGGGCATGCCGGTGGCACTGATGGCGTCTGTGATAAGAATGGCCCGGCCGATTCCCTTTGCAGCAAGAAAAAGTTTGATGACCGAAGGCGCGACATGCAGGCCATCGGCAATCAAGTCCGCGGTAAGCCGGTCGTCACTCAGAACGGCGCCGAGAATGCCTGGTTCGCGATGGTCCAACGCCCGCATGGCGTTGAAGGTGTGCGTTGCATGGCGGGCTCCAGCCTGGATCCCGGCATTGGCCTCAGCGAGCGTTGCGTTGGAATGTCCCAGGCTGGTTTGGATGCCGAGCCTGGCCGCTTCAGCAATGGTTTCAACCGCGCCGTCAAGTTCAGGTGCAATCGTCAGCATTCGTACTGTCCCACCGGAAGCGTCATAAAGCTGCCGCAGCATATGCGGCGATGGCGGAAGCAGATTCTCCGGAGGATGCACGCCCCGCTTAACGTGGCTGATGAAAGGCCCTTCAAGATGAATACCCAGTGGACGGGACCGACCTGGCGCAAAGGAGTTGCTCCGGACCGCTTTGCCCAGGTGCTCCAGCGACCTTAATGTGTCCGGCAAGGGCGCAGTCACGGTTGTGGGGAAATAACTGGTCACTCCGTGTTTGACCATGCCGCGCTCAATCGCAGCCAGAGCGGAGGGTGCACGTTCCATTACATCGTGGCCAGAGCCGCCGTGGATGTGGACATCAATGAAGCCGGGAGCGAGGATGTTCCCGGGAAAATCATGATGACGCGCGCCTGTGGGGATGGCCAGTTGTTCTCTGCTTCCCAAAGCGATAATTCTCTCGTCTTCAATCACCAGCACGGGCTGATCGATAACTTCTGCCGGGGTCAGGAGCCGCGTGGCTGTAATAACAGTCTTCATAAATTGAGGAACTACTTTGTCAAAAGTATACTTCGCCAGGCATTGATGAATTCTTATCTTCCGTGTGCGCGACAAGAATCGCGCGTACACTCTTTCCACTCCCACAAGCGCTTGAATGTGGAAAGTTAAATTAATCCTTGATAGCTTTACTAAATCGTTTAAATATTGCTATTGAATCGGTTCTCTATGTGTATTATATTTTTTCTGCTCCAGCAGGCGAACCCGTTTGTTTGAGCTGCATCGCTTCAACTTCCTTCCCGTGGAAGTTATTCAACTCTGCCCTCTCCCTGGGTTGTTTCGGAGAGCCGCGTCAATCAGGCCAAGCTTTCTCCGAACGAGCTGCCGGCCTCGACCCCTTGAAGGAGGTCATCGCACATGAAAAGGAATTCCTTGATCCATGCAGGCTTAGTCGTGGCACTCACCTGCCTTCTGCTTCCCACCATCGCCCCAGCACAGACAGTTCCTAATTGGGCCCCCAACACCTCGTATGCCGTAGGAGCGCTCGTGATTTTTCAAGGCGTGGAATACAAATGCCTTCAGGCACACACTTCTCAGGTGGGATGGGAACCGCCCAACGTCCCGGCATTGTGGCAGCCAGTGAGCGGAACACCATCCCCCACGCCGACGCCTACACCTTCTACAACACCAACGCCCACTCCCACGCCTGCGCCAGGCGGCAACGGCGGCTGTTTTCCGGCATGGGTAGCAAGTCAGGTATATGTGGCAGGCAACCATGCAAGCCTGAACGGAATTAATTACACAGCCAACTTCTGGACGCAAAACCAAAGCCCGGCCACCAATAGCGGCGGAGCGGGCAGCGGGCAACCCTGGACCTCCAATGGGTCCTGTGTTCCGCCCTCACCCACTCCGACTCCAAAGCCAACTCCCACGCCGACACCGCTTCCGCCGGGTGCGCGGATGTTCGCTCCATACATTGATATGAGTTTGACCGCGGATGAGCAGATCGAAACCATCCAACAGCAGTCCGGAGTGCAGGCATTTACGCTCGCCTTCGTCATAAGCACCGGTAACGGCTGCTCCATGGGATGGGGAGGACTCGGTGGCGCACTGCCAACCGACAATCTGCCCAACGGAACCACAGTCCAGTCCCATGTCGCCAACCTGCAAGCTGCCGGGGTGCAAATCATTGTCTCGTTCGGCGGGGCGAATGGAACCGATATCAGCTCAAGCTGCACCAGCGCTTCGCAGTTGCAGGCTGCCTATCAACAGGTCATCAACCAATATCACGTGAAGATGCTGGACTTTGATATTGAAGGCGGCTCGGTAAGCAATCAGGCGGCGTTGACGTTGCGCGACCAGGCATTGAAAGGCCTGAAGGCGGCCAATTCCGGACTGGTGATTTCATACACCCTGCCGGTCTTGCCTACCGGATTGATCGCAAGTGGCGTGAATATTCTTACCACTGCAAAATCCGACGGGTTTACCCCCGACATCATCAACGTGATGGCCATGGACTACGGCTCATCGGCTGACAACAATGGCCAAATGGGTCTTGATGCCACGCAGGCCGCCCAGAACACCCACAACCAGGTAATTTCCGCCGGCTTGAGTTCGAATATTGGCGTGACGCCCATGATCGGAATCAATGACACTAACACGGAAGTCTTCCAACTCGCCGATGCGAACACGCTTTTGAATTTCACATCGTCGAACACGTACATCACGCGTCTGACGATTTGGTCCATAGCGCGCGACAACGGAGGATGCCCCAACCAGGGTTTCGCTTCACCAACGTGCAGCGGCATAACGCAGAATAGCTTCCAATTTTCCAAAACCTTCGAAGCTTTCAAGTAGAGGAGAACGCAGCGATGTAACCCTTATCTCTGCTTGAAACAGCGGGGGCGAATGCTCCACAGCCATTCGCCTCCGCTTTGTTTGCTTGGTCTGGGCCAGCAAAAGCCGCCCGGCCTCTGGTATCTTGAACCTCTTATGATGAGACAAATCTCTGGCTTCTTAGTGGCGTGTTTGCTGGCATCATCGGTCAAGGCAGCCGATCATTTCGCCCAGGCCGGACCAGTCCATCTGACGCCCGACGGGCGGCGCTGGGTGGAACGTACGCTGGAGTCGCTCTCCCTGGAAGAGAAGATCGGACAAATGCTGAATGTCCGCTATTTTACTGACTTCCAGAATTTTGATTCCTCCGGTTATCAGCAATTCCGCGAACAAATGCAGAAGTACCACCTGGGCTCCGTGGTTCTCACCGTGCATACGGATGGGCCAATGCTGCTGAAGAACGGACCGCTGGAAGTGGCGGCGGTAGCCAATCAATTACAAAAGGACTCCCGCTTGCCGCTGCTGATTGCAGCCGACTTTGAGCGTGGACTGGATTCGCGCGTGAGTGGCACGCCGGCATTTCCAGACGCCATGGCCTTCGGCGCTGCAGGCAATCCGGACCGCTCAGAGCGCTACGGAGCAATCGTCGCCGAAGAGGCGCGCGCCATTGGAATTCATTGGAATTTCTTTCCCGTAGCCGATGTAAACAGCAATCCCGACAATCCCATCATTAACACCCGCTCGTTTGGAGAAGATCCGGAGATGGTGGGCAAAATGGTGTCGGCATACATCAGGGGGGCCGCAGCACACGGGATGCTGACCACGGTGAAACACTTTCCAGGCCACGGCGACACGGGCACGGATTCTCACCTGGGCGTGGCCAGGGTGGAAGGAAATCTGGAACACCTGAAATTGATCGAGTTGCCGCCGTTTCAGCAGGCGATATCGGCGGGCGTAGCAGCGGTAATGGTCGCGCATCTGGCGGTACCAGCGCTGGAGAATGACGTGAGCCGGGTGGCAACGATATCACCTCGGGTGGTGACAGATGTGTTGAAGAATCAGCTTGGCTTTCGCGGGGTCGTGGTTACAGACGCTCTGGAGATGCGCGGATTAACCAGTGTTTATCCGCCCGGCCCCATCAGCCCTACGGCCCGCGCGGCGGTGGATGCGGTAAAAGCGGGGAATGATGTGATTTTGTGGCCCACAGATCTGGATGGCGCTTTTCAGGGAGTTCTGGCCGCCGTGAAAAAAGGCGAAATAGCAGAAACCCGCATTGATGATGCAGCGCGCAAGATTCTGTCCATGAAGGCATCGGTCGGCCTGCATCGGGCGCGGCTGCTGGATCTCAACCAGGTTTCGCACCTTGTGGACAAACAGGCGGATATGGAGTTTGCCCAACAATCGGCCGAACAAGCCATCACGCTGGTCCGCGACAATGGGAGTGTTTTCCCCCTGGTCAGGCTGGCGCCCTCTCCAACGGAGAGTGAGACCTTTCAGTCGGAGATGAAGCCCAGCGTTCAAGTAGTGACGGTGATTCTTGTTGATACCATTCACGGCAACGAGGGACGGGCATTTGAGAAGGCGCTGAAAGCGCGACGCGCGGATGCGACGGTCTTCTATATCGATAAGACGGTGGCAAGCGCCATGAGCGTCCAGGTACTGCAAGGGGTGAAAGATGCAGGCAAGGTAGTGGTGGCGGCGTACATTGTGCCCACGCCCGCAAAGCAGGTGACGGTC
>WNFP01001922.1_pt2 | contig 12676 bp, 14 predicted proteins | sample 5400201 | NCBI WGS metagenome assembly WNFP01 (sample SAMN13153355, study PRJNA577476) | soil metagenome | isolation source: 115 cm saprolite under Madrone tree | place: USA:California | collected 2016-06-14
GTGGAAGCGGAAAGCGACGTAGATCAGGATGCCCGCCATCCCGGCCAGGACCGCGTACAGCGCCTGGAACTGGAGGTCCCGGCCGACCTGGGGGCCGACGAACTCGAGGCGCCTGATCTCGACCTTGGCGTTCGCGGCCTTCGCAAGCGCGTCCTGCACCTGCGTCGACAGCTGGTCCGGTTTCTCCCCGCCCTGGGGCAGGCGGATGAGGTACTCCTGGGCGTCGCCGAACTGCTGGATCACGGCGTTGCCGAGCTTGATATCGTCGAGTCCCTTCCTCACCAGATCGACGGACGCCGGCTTGTCGTAGCGGACCTGGACCAACGCGCCGCCCGTGAAGTCGATGCCGTAGTTGAGGCCGCCGTGGAAGAGGATCGTGGCCAGACTCAGCACCATGAACCCGGCCGAGGCGACATAGAACCACTTCCGCTTGCCGACGAAATCGTAGTTGGCGTTGACGAAGATCTGCATCATGGCCGGCGCCTAAATCGAGATACTTTCGACGCGCCGGCCGCGCATGTAGAGGAGGTCGAAGACGAGGCGTGTGAAGAACACGGCGGTGAACAGGCTGGCGAAGATGCCGATCGCCAGCGTCACCGCGAAGCCCTTCACCGGACCCGTCCCGAACTGGTAGAGGATGGCCGCGGAGACCAGCACGGTGACGTGGGTGTCGATGACGGTGCGGAAGGCCCGCGCGAACCCGGTCTCGATGGCGGCGCGCACCGTCTTGCCCGAGCGCAGCTCCTCTCGGATCCGCTCGAAGATCAGGATGTTGGTGTCCACGGCCATTCCGATCGTCAACACCACGCCCGCGATGCCCGGCAGCGTGAGAGTCGCGTGGAACCCCGCGAGAGCCGCCAGCAGGACCAGGAGGTTGAGGGCGAGGGCCACGTCGGCGATGAGGCCGGAGAGACGATAGTAGATGAGCATGAAGAGCACGACCGCGATGGCCGCGGCGGCGCTCGAGACGACGCCCCTGTGAATCGAGTCCGCGCCGAGCGACGGCCCGACCGTGCGCTCCTCGAGCACCTGCACCGGGGCGGGCAGCGCGCCCGCGCGGAGGACGATCGCGAGGTCGGTCGCGGTTTCGGACGTGAAGCTGCCCGTGATCTGGGCCTGGCCCGAGGGAATCCGCTCCCGGATCACCGGGGCGGAGTACAGGTTGCCGTCGAGGATGATGGCGAGCCGCTTCCCGACGTTGGCCGAGGTGAGGTCCGCGAACTGCTTGCCGCCCGCCCCCGTCAGCTCGAGCGAGACGTAGGGCTCGCTCGTGTTCTGGTCGATCGACACGCGGGCGTTGGCCACGTCGGCGCCCGTGAGCAGGGCCTTCTTCTCGACCACGTACGGAACCCTGCGCTCTTCCTTGGTCTGCTTGTCCACGCGGCGCTCGTAGAGAAGCTCGGAGCTCACGGGCACCTGTCCTCCGACGGCCTGCTCGACATTGGCGCCCTCGTTGACGAGCTTGAATTCCAGCAGCGCCGTCTTGCCGATCAGCGCCTTCGCCCGCTCGGGGTCCTGCACGCCCGGGAGCTGGACGAGGATGCGGTTGTCCCCCTGCTGCTGGATGGACGGCTCGGCCACTCCGAACTGGTCGACGCGATTCCGGATGGTCTCGAGCCCCTGCTTGACGAACCACTCGCGCTGCGCCGCCACCTCACGGGGCCGCATGGCCAGCACGAGGCGTCCCGCGGGCTGGTCGGCTTCCTTGACGTCGAAGTTGCCGAAGTCCTTGAGGACGGTTTGCGCGTCGGCCCAGGTCTGCGGAGAAGCCAGCTGCAGGACGAGCTCGGTGGTGCCGCGCCGCTCGATGGACTTCACGCCGACGCCCTTCTTCTCGAGAGCCGCCCGCACCGTGTCGCCGACGCGCTCCGTCTGCACCTGGAGCGCCTTGTCGATGTCCACGCCGAGCACGAGGTGGATGCCGCCCTGGAGGTCGAGGCCTAGGTTGATCGTCTTCCTGGGCGGATAGAGATAGAACACCGCCAGGAGCACGACGAACACGACCAGGCCGACGCGAATCCAGAGCCGGCGCGACATTAGGAAGAGGCGCCGCCTTCACCGGACGCAGGCACGATGCGGCCGATCGCCGAGCGGTCGAACTCGAGGCGCACCTGGTCCGCGACCTTGAGGGTGACCGCGTTGTCGGAAAGCTTGACCACCGTGCCGTGAAGCCCGCTCGACATCACGACGCGGTCGCCCGGCTTGACGGCGGTCAGCATCGTTTCGCGCTCGCGCTTTTGCTTCTGCTGCGGCCGGATCAGGAGGAAGTAGAAGATCGCGAAGATCGCCGCGAAGAACGCGAGCTGCACCATCGCCGAACCGCCGCCCGATCCGCTGGGCGATTGCGCCGCGGCGTACGCGTAGTCGATCATGAGCCTCAGGCCTCCGTCGTGTGCGAGCTGGGGTCCAAACCGCCCACGGATTCTACCCCATATCTGTCCAGAAACCGAGACCGGAAAAGCCCGAACGCGCCGTCCGCCACCGCGCGCCGCATCGCCGCCATGAGGCCGAAGAAGAACGTCAGGTTGTGCACCGAGAGGAGGCGGTACGCGAGGAGCTCGCGCGAGATGAAGAGATGCCGGAGGTACGCGCGCGAGAAGCGCCCGCACGCCTCGCACCGGCATTCCGCGTCGAGCGGAGCGGCGTCCCGCGTGTAGCGCGCGTGGGTGATGGTCAGCGGCCCGTCGGCCGTGAAGGCTTGCCCGTTGCGCGCATTCCTCGTCGGCAGGACGCAGTCGAAGAGATCCACGCCTCGAGCGACGGCCTCGACCAGGTCGTGGGGCTTGCCTACTCCCATCAGGTAGCGCGGCCGGTCGGCGGGCAAGAGGCCGGCGACGAGCCCGGCGATGTCGTAGAGGAGCGACTTCGTCTCGCCAACGGCCAGGCCCCCGATGGCGTAGCCCGGCAGGTCGTAGGCGCACGTCGCCTCCACCGCGCGGCGCCGGAGGGCCTCGAACCCGCCGCCCTGGATGATGCCGAAGAGCGCGCGTCCGTCACCGGCCGCTCGGTGAGCCGTGACCGAGCGGCCGAGCCAGCCGAGCGTCAGCGCCAGCGAGCGCTCGGTGTCGGCCATCGAAGCAGGATGGGGCAGGCACTCGTCGAGCGGGTGGAGGATGTCCACGCCCAGCGCGTGCTGGATCTCCACGCAGATCTCCGGCGTCAGGAGCCGTAGCGAGCCGTCGATGTGCGAGCGGAATTCCACACCCTCCTCGCCGAGCCGGCGGAGCTTCGAGAGGCTGAAGACCTGGAAGCCCCCGGAGTCCGTCAGGATGGGTCCGTCCCAGGCCATGAAGCGATGCAGCCCGCCCATCTCTCGGATCACCTCGTGGCCGGGACGGAGGAAGAGATGGTAGGTGTTGGCTAGGACGATCTGGCCGCCGGCAGCGCGCACGTCGCCCGGGCCCAGGCTCTTGACCGAGCCCTGCGTGGCGACAGGCATGAAGGCCGGCGTGTCCACGACGCCGTGCGGGGTCGCGAGCCGTCCCAGGCGCGCGGCGCCGTCGGACTTCAATAGCTCGAACCGGACGGGCGCCGTCACAGGATCAGCATCGCGTCGCCGTAGGAGTAGAAGCGATACCCGGCGGATACGGCGTGGCGGTAGGAGTCCAGCACGAAGTCGCGACCGGCAAAAGCCGAGACGAGCAGAAGCAGCGTCGAGCGCGGCAGGTGGAAATTGGTCACGAGTGCGTCGACGACCTGGAAGGAATGGCCCGGGAGGATGAAGAGCCCCGCCTCCCCGGAGCGCGCATGAATCCGGCCGCGCTCGTCGGCTGCCCACTCGAGGGTGCGGGTGGTCGTGGTGCCGACGCTGACGACCCGCCGGCCCTGGGCGCGGGCGCGATTGACGGCCTCGGCCGTTGCTGCCGAAACCTGCGCCCGCTCTGGCTCGAGCCGATGCTGCTCGACGGCGGAAACGCGGATCGGCCGGAAGGTGCCCGCTCCCACGTGCAATGTGATTTGGTGGATCTCGACGCCGGCCGAGGCCAGACGCTCGAGCAGATCCGTGGTGAAGTGAAGCCCAGCGGTCGGCGCGGCCACCGAGCCGTTCGCCGTCGCGTAGACCGTTTGGTAGCGCTCCCAGTCCTCCGGCTTCGGCGCGCCGTGCCTCCCGATGTACGGCGGCAGCGGCGGCAGCCCGTGCCGCACCATCAGCTCTTCGAAGGACCACGGCGCTTCGACTTCGACCGCCCGCGTTCCCTGGGCGCGAGGCTCGCGGACCGTCGCGACCGCGGCGCCCCCCGCGAGAGTCACCCGCGCCCCAGGGCCGCAGCGTTTCCCCGGGCGCACCAGCGCTTCCCATCGACCGCCGTCGAGCGGGCGCAGCAGGAGCAGCTCCGCGGGCCGGCCCTCGCCTTCGAGGACGCCCAGAAGCCGCGCCGGTATCACCCGGCTCTCGTTCACCACGAGGCAATCCCCTGCCCGGAGCCAGCGCGGCAAATCCGAGAAGCGCGCATCCTCGCGCGTCCCGCGGGCGCGATCCAGCACGAGCAGCCGCGAGGCATCCCGCGGCTCTGCGGCCTCCTGGGCGATGAGCGAAGCCGGCAGGTCATAGTCGAAGAGCGAGACGTCCATAGGAGGCCGAGTCTACAGCCGGCAGAGCGGCCAGGCCAACGCGTTACCCGATCTTCGATCCGGGGGTGACTTCGAAATCGGGACGCAGGAGGATGACGTGGCCCTGCTCGTCGTACGCGCCGAGGACGAGCACTTCCGAGACGAACGGGCCGATCTGCCTGGGCGGGAAATTGACCACCGCGACGACGCGCCGGCCCACGAGCTCGGCCGGCCCATAGCGATCCGTGATCTGGGCGCTCGAGCGCTTCACGCCGAGCGCTCCGAAGTCGATCCACAGCTTGAGGGCGGGCCGCCTGGCTTCGGGGAAGGGCTGGGCATCGACGACGACGCCCACGCGCATGTCCACCCGCTCGAAATCCGCCCACGTGAGCGCCATGGCGCGCGGCCGGACTACGTGAGGCCTGCCGGGATCACTGGGATTACTTCAAGAAGGACGTTGAGCGCAGCGAGGAAAGCGTGGCTCCGGGATAGTAGTACTGCACGATCTGGCGCGCCGTGTAGCCCTGCTCGGCCATCGTCTTGGCGCTCGCCTGGTCGAGACCGACGCCGTGCCCGTAGCCCCGGCCGGCGAATCGCGCGGAGGAGCGGTCGACCGAGACCGCGAAGAGCGTGCTCTTGAGCGTGTCATAGCCCACGAGCCGCCTGAACTCGTTCCCGCGGAGCGTCGCCGACCCTCGCGTGCCCACGACGGAGATGCGCGAGACGCGAAGGGACACGCTCCGCTCCAGCACGCGCAGGGCCGTGATGCTGCCCACCGAGACGCCGCCGCGCTTGAGCGCGGCCGCCAGCTCCGCCAGCCCCACCTCGAGGCTCCAGGCGTGATGTGGCGAGTGCGAGGCGAACTCCACGCGCACCGGCTGGAGCGCGGGCATATTGGTGGCCGCGAACACCGCGCGCGGGTCCTCGGTGTAGCCGCCGCTGTCGGTGTGATAGAAGGCGGGGAAGAGCTCGCCCTCCCAGAGCAGCACCTGTCCCTCGGTGTCCATCACCGCCGCCCACGCGGGCGAATCCGCGTTGACCCGGCCGGCAGGCGACGATGGCCTGCGCCTTGAGCATCTCGATGGGCATCTTGTCCCCCGCCTCGGCCTTGACAGCGCCCACGAGATACTCCTCGATCGGCAGCTCGTTGATCACGATCAAGCCTTCGGGCGCGCCCGCCACCTCGATGATGCCGGGGTAGAGCCTCTGCTGAAAGCGCAGCGGGGCGGCCCCGGCTGGCATGAGGCGTATCCCGCCCAGGCGCATGCCCCGCCACTCGACGCCGCCGTCGCGGCGGAGGACGCGGAGCGATGTGACGGGGTCTTCGGACAGCGCGCGTCCGTAGAGATCCTGGACGAGCATCGGAGCGCCGGAGATCTCCACGGCTCCGAGACCCTCGGCGAGCCCGACGCGGATCTCGCCCGCGCCGTGAGCGGGTGCGTGCAGGGCAAAAACGAGGGCGAGAACTAGCGCCGGGAGAAGAGCCAGACGAGCAGGGACAGCACGACGGAGACGAGGATGGAGGTGCCGAGGGGAAAGTAGAGGCGCCAGTTGCCTCTCTCTATCGAGATGTCCCCGGGCAGCCGTCCGAGCCATGGCACCTTTCCGGCGGAATTGCCCGCCAGCAGCAGAATTCCACCCAGAACTAACATCACGAGACCCAAACATAGAAGGAATTTCCCGAGCTCGGCCACTTCGCGCCCGTTAGAGCGGCAGCTGGCCCTGCCCGCCCGGCGCGGCGGGGACGCTGATTCCCAGATGCGCATAGGCCGGAGGCGTTGCCTTGCGGCCGGTGGGCGTGCGGATGAGGAAGCCGATCTTGAGCAGGAACGGCTCCACGACCTCCGCCAGTGTCTCGGCCTCATCGTTGATGGTTGCCGCGATGGCTTCGAGCCCGACAGGGCCGCCGCCATACTGCTCGATGATGGCCCGGAGAAAGCGCGTGTCGAGCCGATCGAGCCCTTCGGAGTCCACCCCCTCGAGCGTCAGCGCGTTGACCGCGGCCGCGGCCGTCACCACTCCGTCACCCTTGACCTGGACGTAGTCGCGCACGCGGCGGAGGAGGCGGTTGGCGATGCGCGGCGTCCCGCGCGAACGCCGCGCGATGGCACGGGCACCCTCGGGCTGGACGTTCGTGCCGAGGATGGAGGCCGAGCGGGCGACGATGGCCCCGAGCTCGTCGAGCGAGTAGAAATCCAGGTGATGGAAGATGCCGAATCTCTCGCGGAGTGGCGAGGACAGCATGCCGGGCCTGGTGGTGGCGCCGACCATGGTGAAGGGCTTGAGCGGGATGCGCATGGTCCGCGCGTTGAGGCCCTTGTCCATGATGAAGTTGACGGTGAAATCCTCCATGGCCGGGTAGAGCAGCTCCTCGACGACCCGCGGCAGCCGGTGGATCTCGTCCACGAAGAGAAGGTCGCGCTCGCTGAGGTTGGTCAGGATGCCCATGAGGTCGCCGCCCCGCTCGAGCGACGGCCCCGCCGTGGTGACGATGGTGGCGCCCATCTCGTTGGCGAGGATGGTCGCGAGCGTGGTCTTGCCAAGGCCGGGCGGCCCCGAGAGGAGCACGTGATCGAGCGGCTCGCCGCGCTGCCTCGCGGCCTCGACCGACACCCGCAGGCTCTCGACGGCTGTGCGCTGGCCGACGTACTCGTCGAGCCGCTGGGGACGCAGCTGGCGCTCGAGCTGCGTCTCCTCCGGCAGCGCCACGCGGCTCATGACCCGCGCCTCGTCGGTCACGAGGGGGTCTTCGCTCCGCGGTAGATCTCGTCGAAGAGCTCTTCGGGCGTCGTGATGCGCGGGTTGCGCGTCAGCGCCGTCGAGATCAGCTGGGCGGCTTCGCTGGGCCGGTGACCGAGCTGCTTGGTCAGGATCTCGAACACGGCGCCGCGCAAGCCGTCCTCATCCATCGCGCTGGGCGCAGCCCCGGCCGTCTTGCCGTCCGGGGACGCTCCCGCGGGCAGGCCCGCCTGAGAGAGGGCGAACTTCGCGACCTTCGAGGACAGCTGGGCCACGATGTTCTTCGCCTTCTGGGGCCCGATGCCCGGCAGCCGCCTCAGGTACGACTCGTCCTGGCGGGCGATGGCGGCCGCGATCTCGGCCACTGGAGCGGCCAGCGACCGGGCGGCCACGAGAGGCCCCACGTCCTTGACCGTGATCAGCTTTTCGAAGAATTCCTTGTCCAGCCCGGAGTGGAAACCGATCAGGACCGGCGAGGGCTGATTCTGCGTCGCGTGGTAGTGGATCTCGAGCGCCACCTCGGCCGCACCATCGCCGTCGCTCGCCATTGCTGAGGCGAGAGAGGCCTGGACGATGGGCGGCAGCACGATCTCGTAGCCGACTCCGGCGGCCTCGACGACCACGCGGTCCTCGTGCTTGCGCCTGAGCCTCCCCCTTATTAAGGCAATCATCGCGCTGCTCTTTTCGGGGTAATGCCGGTCACGCGGGACAGGCCTGTGACGGCGAGGCCGAGCGCGTCGGCGACATGGGAGGGACGCGGCAGGTCCGCCAGGCCCAGCAGCGTCTGGACGCTCCGCTGGACCTGCGCCTTGCCGGCGCCGCCGTTGCCGGTTATCGCGCGCTTGACCTCAGACGGCGCGAGCGCGGTCACGGCGACGCCCAGCTGGCGGGCGGCCAGGCAGATGACACCTCGCGCGTGGCCCATCAGGATGGCCGTGCGCGGGAACTTGTATTCGGTGTACAGGTCCTCGACCACGAGGAAGGCGGGCCGGCGGCTTTCGATGATGTCGAGCACGGCCCGGTGGATGGCGTTGAGCCTGGCCTCCAGGGACTGCGTTGCGACCGTCGTGATCACGCCAGCGTCGAGCACCGTCACGGCACCCGGCGCGGCCTCGAGAACCGCGAAGCCGGTGGCGACCAGGCCCGGATCCACGCCCATCACACGCAAGCCGCTAGGCCGCGGAGATGGCGTCGAAGACCTCGTCGGGGATGTCGTAGTTGGAATAGACGGACTGAACGTCGTCCTGCTCCTCGAGCGCCTCGATGAGCCGCAGCACAGCGGCGGCGTCCTTGCCCTCCACCCGCACGGTGGACTGGGGCACCATGGCGATCTCCGCCTCGATGACCGGGAGCCCCTTCGCCTCGAGCGCGTGCCGCACGGCGTCCATTTCATCAGGCGTGGTCGTGATCTCGAAAACTTTTTCGACGGTGCGGACGTCAGAGGCGCCGCACTCGAGCGCCTGCTCCATCACCTCGTCTTCCTTGGCCTTCTCGGCGTCCACCTGGATGAGCCCGCGGCGGTCGAACATCCACGCCACGCAGCCTGCCGTCCCCATCCGCCCGCTCTGCTTCTCGAAGATGTGCCTGACCTCCGGCCCCGTCCGGTTCTTGTTGTCGGTGAGAACCCGCACGAGCACCGCCACGCCTCCCGGGCCGTAACCCTCGTAGGTGATCTCCTCGAACTGCTCGCCCGGCAGGCCGCTCGTGCCTTTCTGGACGGCGCGCTTGATGTTGTCGGCCGGCATATTGGCCGCTCTCGCCGACTCCATCGCGGCCTTGAGGCGCAGGTTGCCCTTGGGATCGCCGCCCCCGTGCTTGGCCGCTACCGTGATCTCGCGGAGGATCTTCGAGAAGAGCTTTCCCCGCTGGACGTCCGCCTTGCCCTTCTTGCGCTTGATCTGGGACCACCGGGAATGTCCGGACATGTCCTCACCGCCCCTCTTGGATGGATGCTTTCAGTCGCTTGACGCGCGCGAGCCTGCGCGCGCGTCGCTCCTCGGCTAGGGCCCAGCGTCGCTTCTCGGCCGGGCTTTCAGGAGTGAATCGCGCGCACGGCCGCGGCCTCAGGTCGGGGCCCAGGTGGACGAAAGTCAGATATGCGGTGCAGGCATGCCGGACCTCGCCCGACCAGGGCACTTCGGTCAGGACCTTGACGCCGACCTCGAGCGACGAGCTGCCGACGTAGTTGAGCGCCGCCTTGAAGATGACGACCTCGTGGGTGGAGATGGGCGCGTAGAAGTCGAGGGCGTCGAGACAGGCGGTCATCACGTGGCCGTGGCAGAAGCGCATGGACAGGATGCCGCCCGCCTCGTCGATGTTCATGAGGAGCTTGCCCGGGAACATGGTGTTCCCGAAGATGGTGTCCTCGGGCAGCACCGACCGGCACGACTCGAACACCCACCGGAGATCCCCTTCGCCCTCGTCGCGCACCTGCAGGGCCGCCGAGGCCCGGCGCGCGAGCCGCTCCAGTCGGTGCCGCCTGCGCTCCTGGGCCGCGGCAAAGAGCGCCTCTTCGGCGGCTCCCTTGGGAGAGATGGCCGTGGGCACCGGCGTGGGCTTGAGCTGCTCATCCACCTTGACGAAGACGAGATGGGAATTGAGCGTCATCGTTTGCTGCCCGGACGCGAGATTCTCGGCGAACACTTGTACGCCCACCTCGATCGAGCAGCGCCCGATCGCCTCGACCTGGGCCCGCAGGACGGCGATCTCCCCCACCTTGACCGGGTGGAGGAAGTCGATGTCGTCCATGGCGCCCAGCAGGCACTGACCGCGGGCGACGCGCGCGGCGGCCATGTTCCCCACCGTCGCTATCCACTGCATCATGCGACCGCCGTGGATCTGCCCGGGCGCTCCCGCGTGCTCGGGAAACACCCACTGGACCATCTCGGTGACGGTGTCGTTGATCGAGAGCATTGGTCAGCGCCGGAGCGGACGTAAGTCCTTCATTTATCTACCATGCGTCCCGCCCCAAGTCCAGCCGAGCGCAGGTCGCGCGCTATGGGCTGCGCGGCGCGGGGGGCGGCGGCGTGCCCGGCGTCTCGACCCAGGCGCGATCGAAGCGGTAGTTGCCGCTCGGATGAAGCCTGAAGTTGCGCACCTCGGGCCTCGTGACGGCCCAATGCAGCCGGACATAAAGAGGAATCCACGGGATTTCCTCGGCGAGGAAAGCCTGGGCACGGCCGTAGACACGTTGCCGCTCCGGCCTGAAGCCGATCTGGCTCGCGCGGATCAGGAGATCGTCGAGCCGCGCGTTCCTGTAGAAGGCGAAGTTGGTGGCGGTGGCACCGGGTACCGCGCCTTCGCTGGCGGACAGAGGGTACAGGAGGAAGTGCGGATCGCCCGCGTCGGCGGTCGCCTCGGTCAGCGCCAGGTCGTGCGTCCCGCTCTGCATGGCGGCCAGCGCCACCTCGGCCGTGTCGGTCCGCACGGTGACGGTAATGGAAGCGGCGCCCAACGCCGCGCGTATCATCTCGGCCGCCCGTGTCACCTCCGGCCCCGCGCTCGCGTCGGCGAGCAGCGCTACCGAGAACCCCTGGCCGACCCCGGCCTCAGCCAGGAGGCGCCTGGCGGCGACGGTGTCGCCCAGCGCGATCGGTGGAATCTCGCTCCAGGCCCACACGCCGCGCGGGAGAAACAAACCGAGAGCGGCGGCCAGCGGTTCCACGGACGTCGTGGTCGCCGCGGGCGAGAGCGCTGCGGCAATGGCCTGGCGGACCTTCTTTCGCTTGAGCGGCTCCTTTTGGGTCTGCATGGCCAGGTAGCCGATGCGCCACCCCGGCACCGATAACGCCCCCTGCATCCGGGCCGGCGCTCCAGGTGGGATCACGAGGTCGAGGTTGCGCGCGTCGAGGTCGGCCAGGGCTCTGACCGGGTCGGCGGCTTCGAGCAAGACGACCCGCGCCGTCCGGGGGGGCGCCGCCCAATACGACGCATTGGCCTCGAGCGTGATGCGGCCGGGACTGACCTCGGTGACCGAATAAGGCCCGGTCCCGATCCACCGCATGGCGCCCGTGCCCGAGAGAGCGATGGAGAAGACCGGATGCGCAAGCACAGTGAGGATCGGCGCGTACGGCAGGAGGAGGTTGATCTGCACCGTGCGCGGATCGGGAGTCAGGATCTCCTTGACGACTCCGGGAGAGCCCCTGAGGAGTCGTGCGCCCGCCGGGTTGGGCGACGGCGCCAGCGGGTGCAGGGGCACGATGATCCGATCCAGGCTCTCGGCGACGTGGCGCGCGCTGAGTGGCGTGCCGTCGTGGAAGCGAACGCCGTCGCGGATGCGAAAGCTCCATTGCAGCCCGTCCTTGGAAACCGACCACGACGTCGCCAGTCCGGGCTCCACGTCGCTCGAACCCTCGCGGTACTGAAGAAGGGTGTCGAACACCTGGCGCGCGATCAACGGCACGGGGCCTTCGAGGGCGGTGGCCGGATCGAGGACGGCGGGAATGGAGGGCAGGCCGACTCGGAGGGGCGCGCTTTGGGCTGCCGCGGCGGCGGGCATCGCAAAAATAAGCAGCAATGCGATGAGAATGCTGAACCGGGAAGACATGGAGTCACTTATACCAAAGCGGAGACCCCGATGTGCCCAGGCGCGGCATCGAGTGTCTGAAGATTTGACAGCGCCCGCGCGTCTCAGGAGTGAAGGGGCTGTTCGGACGGCTTTCTGGGGCGTGGCACCAAAGATGCTTCTTATGTGGTTAAGAGAGGGAAGGAATGATGCGGCAGAGGAGCCGGCGAGAGGAGCGGGACGTTGCACTTGGTAGCGAGTCATCGGGGGAGCCGAAGGGACGAAACGGGAAAAGGCGAATGAATTCAATGGCTCCGAACAGTGATTTAAGGTCAATTCCCTTGACTTATTTCGAAACGGCCCTCTATACTGAGAAAACTTTCGGCCTGATGACTGGGAAGAGGGGTTGGCGCATGAGCGTCGGGGCCCCCTCCCACGAAGCGCCCGCTGGACGACCAGAAAGGAACGGGCGAACATGAAGGAGTTCGAGAAAAAGACTCCGAGCCGGGAGCCGTCGTCCGAGGGGATGAAGGGTCTCTCCAAGTTTCTGCCCATGTCCGACTCCAACTATCGCCGCCGGTTGACCGAATACGAAGTTCAGGTCCAGGACCTCCAGGCCTACGTGCATTCGCTCGAGGCCGAGACGGGCCGTCTCCGCAAGAAGCTCGAGGACGCGCCGAAGGAGTTCATGGTCCTGGAGAATAAGCTGCGCGAGGCCAACCGCCAGCTCGTCCAGGCCTTCAACCAGAACGAAAAGCTCGTCAACGCGCTCTACGAGGCGCGCGAGCAGATCACGTCGCTGAAGGAAGAGGTGGACAAGCTCTGCGCCCCGCCGTCCACGTACGGCGTCTACCTCTCGGTCAACGAAGACGGGACGGTCAA
>WNFP01006483.1_pt1 | contig 12676 bp, 9 predicted proteins | sample 5400201 | NCBI WGS metagenome assembly WNFP01 (sample SAMN13153355, study PRJNA577476) | soil metagenome | isolation source: 115 cm saprolite under Madrone tree | place: USA:California | collected 2016-06-14
CGCTCTCCATCACTCGCTGGCCCGCTCGTTCGCTGCCGACATAGATGTTGCAGTCGTCGGCATAACGCACAAAGTGGTGACCGCGCCGCTCCAACTCTCGATCCAGTTCGTCCAGCACCAGATTACTGAGCAACGGCGAAAGCGGACCGCCCTGGGGCGTTCCCTCGTCCACCGGACTCACCAATCCGTCCTCCATCACACCGGCCTTCAGAAATGCTCGAATCAACTTGAGCATTCGTTTGTCGGCCACGCGCTCGGCTACCGCCGCTAACAGGCGATCGTGATTTACTCGATCGAAAAATTTCTCCAAGTCGAGGTCTACCACCCAGCCGTGCCCTTCGGCAATGTACTGCTGTGCTTCGTGCACTGCTTGCCGTGCGCTATGCCCCGGTCGGAAACCGTGGCTGTGTTCGGAGAACGTCGGGTCCCAACGCTTCTGCAGAACCTGCAACACCGCCTGCTGAACAAACCGGTCCAGCACGCAAGGAATGCCTAACTTCCGCATTCCGCTGCCGTCCGGCTTCGGGATTTCCACCCGTCGCACCGGCTGCGGTTGATAGGTTCCGTTTCGCAGTTGTTCCCCAATCTCTGGCCCATGCTGCTTCAGGTACTCCGGTAGTTCGTCGACGGTCATCCCGTCTACTCCCGGACTCCCTTTGTTGGCCTTGACTCGTTGTAATGCCTGCTTGCTGTTTTCCAGCTCGCAGACTTCTTCCATCAGTCGCTCCGTTCCGGCCAGGCTTTCAGTCTTGCGCTTCGCCACCAGCGTTTCGGTCCCTTTCTCGGCGGCCTTCGGAGCATCACTCCTACCTTCCACCGGAAAGGCCAGCACCTCTTGTTCGGGCCGGTTTTTCTGCCGCTGTCCGCTCATGAGTCGCGCTGCTTACTTGCCTTTTCCTTTACTCCCCTTGCGGGGTACCGTTCGGGCCTTCGGTCCTCGTTCCCGGCTTGGCCTATCTGTTGCTCCACCTTTCGGTCTTGGAGTGCCTCACTAGCCTTGCCGACAGCAGGATCTACTGTGCCCTTTGCTGACTTCTGCGACACGGTCAAGGTGAATCGCTTCACCCTTAGTCACGAGTCCGTGACATGCCACAGATCTCCCGAGGTAAGTTCGACCGCCTTCGACATGCTCGGCACACAAAGGAAACGCTGCAGAGATTCTCTGCAGCGTGAGAAAACCAGTACTTTGAAATGCCAAGCTGAGTTAGTTGCCGGTCTTGAGGGCTACGGCATGCGCGGAGTCCGCAAAATAATTCTGTTCGCGGAGCTTGCGGTAGATCCGGCCGGCGACAACGGCGGCGGTTGGACCTTTCACGCTGCGCGTGTTTCCACGCAGGAGAACTGCAAGCGCGATTTTCGGGTGCGCGTCGTCGGTGTAGGTGATGAACCAGCCGATTTTCGACGGCGTCGTGTGGTCGTCGCAAGTCCCCGTCTTCCCGAGCGGCATCTCGTCGCCGCCCCGGTCGAAGCTCGATTTGCCGGTGCCGTACAGCACCGCGGCGAGCATACCTTCGCGAATCTCTGGAAGTATCGTGCCGATATTCAATTCGCGCTTCACGCGCGGCGTAAAATTCTCAACTTCTTCCTGGCTGTGGGGGTACTGCAGGTAATAAAGAGTTCCGCCGTTCGCGAATGCCGCGGAGAGCGCCGCAAGTTGCAGCGGGGTTGCTTGAATCCCTTCGCCAAAACTGGACATCCGCGCGACTCCGCCATAGGCAGGCGGCACGGTCGGAAACGAGCCCGGATGTTCGTCAGGCAGGTTGTACCCGGCGAGTTCTCCCAGGCCGAGTAGTCGGCCGTACTTGGAAACCGTCTCGAATCCCATGCGCGAACCAAGCTGCTCAAAAAACACGTTATTCGAATGCGCCATCGCTTCCGTCAGGTTCATATATTTACGGCGTCCCACCTTGAGCATGGTGTCGCGCGTGATGACGTTTTCTTCGAGGGCGGCAAGTGCGATGGTCGGCTTGATCGTGGAGCAAGGGATGTAGCCTTCGCCAAATGCGATTTTTTGATTCACGACCGTGAGGATGCGGCCGGTGCTCGGATCAACCGCGACGACCGCTCCGTTGTAACGGCCAAGAGCGGATACCGCGGCTGCGCGAACGATGGGATCATCGTACGCACTATCGTCCTTGCTGGAAGAATCCGCGAACGTCGGGACCCCGCGGTAACGCGCCGCGTACTTGCGTGCGTGTCTTACCGGCGTTCCCGGACGTGGCGCTGCGGGCAAAGGCAGGGCAAAGACTATCGACAAAAGTATTGCGAGAGTGGCTTTTCCGAACTGCTTCACTGTTTCCACCTTTACAGGGTAACCGCCAACCGGTTAATCCCCTGGCCTGCCCCCAACCAAAGAACCACTAGGGTCAGAGTTTTACCTTACGCCGTTCCAACGGTCAACACACATTCACAAACACCGTTCGTTGCCCCTACCGCCTGCTGGCCCCCAGCGGACGTGCTGCAGGGAATTATTGCATCCCATCTGCCAATTAATGACACCGCTCATTTGACGCGACTTACGGGTGTCGCGAGTGGCAGTCTCGCCGCCCAAGAGAAACTGTTTCTCTCAGTGTGAGACATATTTTGCCCTCTAAGGCATTCCCGTACAATAGCCTGCCAGGCCCAGTACGAGGCTATGTGCTTTGTTTTGAATAGCTGACCGTCAGGCCAGGAACCTGGACCTCCGCCCAGTCGAGGTTGCTCGACTCGGCCTGCAGTCAGCCGCCACGCATAGCCTGGGAAAGACTCGGCCCTTCTGCCAGTGTCGACAGAAGGGCCGTTTTCATGATCGGAGCGTTGCAGTTAGCGCCCGGGACGGGCTTTGGACGCATCCGCGCCCGCCACTGCCGCGGTGGCCTTCATGGGCGGCTTTTCCGCTGGTGCAGGAGCTGCGTGGCCGTTCGCCCCAGCCCCGGCCGCGTTCGAATTTCCCGGCACCGGGATTTCGAGCTTCTTCCGCAGCGCATTTTCCAGCTTGTCGCGGATGTCCTTGTTTTCCTTCAGGAAGACGCGGGCGTTTTCGCGGCCCTGGCCCATGCGCTCGCCGCCAAAGCTCAGCCACGTGCCGCTCTTCTCAATCAAGCCTTTATCGACACCAAGATCGATCAGGTCGCCTTCGCGCGAAATGCCCTCCCCGTAAACGATGTCGAATTCGGCTTCGCGGAAAGGCGCCGCCACCTTGTTCTTCACCACTTTCGCGCGCGTCCTCGAGCCGACGACTTTGTCGCCTTCCTTGATGGACTGTATGCGCCGGATATCCACGCGCATCGAAGCGTAGAACTTCAGCGCGCGCCCACCCGTGGTGGTCTCCGGGTTGCCAAACATCACGCCGATCTTCTCGCGAATCTGATTGATGAAAATCAGGCAGGTGCGCGACTTCGAAACGATGCCGGTGAGCTTGCGCAGCGCCTGCGACATTAGCCGCGCCTGGAGGCCCATTTGAGGGTCGCCCATGTCGCCTTCGAGTTCGGCCTTGGGAACGAGCGCCGCGACGGAGTCCACCACGACAATGTCCACGCCGCCGGACCGGATCAGCGTTTCCGCGATTTCCAGCGCCTGCTCGCCGTTGTCCGGCTGCGAAACCAGGAGGTTGTCCACGTCCACGCCGAGCTTCCGCGCGTAGACGGGATCGAGTGCGTGCTCCGCGTCAATGAATGCCGCCTGCCCGCCGAGCTTCTGCGCCTCGGCAATGACGTGCAGCGTCATGGTCGTCTTGCCTCCGGATTCCGGGCCGTAAATCTCGATCACGCGCCCTCGCGGAAAACCACCAACCCCAAGCGCCGCGTCAATCGATAGGCATCCGCTGGGAATTACGCTTACGGGCACCAGAATGTCCCGGCTGCCCAGGCGCATGATCGCGCCCTTACCGTGGTCCTTTTCAATCTGCGATATCGCTGCTGCCAGCAATTTCTCTTTTTCGTCTGTCATGTCACACCTCAGTGGAGGAAATTAGGAACTTGGGCCTGCGGGGCCGATGGCCTGGGTTCTGCGCCGGGAAAGCGCATCGCCCTTGTCCAAGGACGTAACGAAGTGTGGAGCTTACCACTCGATTCATCTTCGCGCCAATCCCTTTTTTTGTACCGTCAACGCCTTTGTACCGCCAACGCCTAGAGGTGTCATCCTGAGGGTTCGACGAAGTCGAACCCGAAGGATCTCAACTCCAAATGGTGCCGCCCCAAATTGCGTAAAGCTACATCACCGTTGACAACCATGCTCCGCATCGTGGTCCCTGAGCCGCGTCTGAGCTGCCTGCTCGCGCTGATCCAACGTCGCCCGTTCGGGCGAGGTCAGCCGCCGCAGCCGGGATAGATTCCGCCCCCGGATGCGAGCCTCGGAGAGTTCCTCTTCGAGTCTCTCACGTTCCAGACAGCTTAGAACACTGCTCGAAAAACCGCGCATGGTGCACCTGTTGAAAACGACGAGGCCCAAACTACCACCACGGCGAACAAAAAGCAAATACTATTTTTCGCCTTATGTTCGCCTCAACCGCATCGCCAACCCCTAACGTCTTGGTGAGCGAAGCTGCCTAACATACTCCCAAATTGTTTCGAAGCCTTGGGGCCCACAAAGTCTTCGAGAATCTTTGCGACTTCCTCGCGCGTCCGAACTACCCGTGCCATGTAATCGTAGATTCCTTTGTGTTCTTTTTTAGGAATATGTATAAAAGCCGCGACCCGATTTTCGCCCCAACCATCCCGCCGCCACATATTTCTTCAGCAACGGGCACGCACGATATTTCGGATCGCCGAGGCCTTCCTGCAGCACATGCATGACGTCCACGCAAACATCGAGGCCAATGAAATCCGCCAGCTCCAGCGGCCCCATCGGGTGATTCATCCCCAGTTTCATCACCGCGTCGACAGCCTCCGCCGTGGCCACACCTTCCATGACGCAGTAAGCAGCCTCGTTGATCAGCGGCATCAGCACGCGATTCGAAACAAACCCCGGCGCATCATTCACCGCCACCGGCTTCTTCTCCAACTTTTCCGCCAGCTTCATCGTAGTTTCGAATGTCGCGTCGCTCGTCTGCAGCGCGCGAATCACTTCCACCAGCACCATCATCGGCACTGGATTCATGAAGTGCATCCCCACAAACCGGTCCGGCCGCTTCGTCAGCGCCGCCAGTGTGGTCATGGAAATCGACGAGGTATTGCTTGCAATGATGACCTCGGGCCGGAGAATCCCGTCCGCCTCCCCAAGCACTGCCCGCTTAATCTCGATTTTCTCCGGCACGGCTTCGACGACAAAATCCGCAGCCGCAATCGCAGCCATGTCCGTCACAGGCTGCAGCCGGCCAAGAACAATTCCCTTCTCCGTCTCCGCAATTTTCGCCTTCTTTATCTCCCGATCGAGGTTCTTCCCGATCGTCTCCATCCCCCGATCCAAAAACCGCCGTTCCACGTCCCGCAAAATCACCTTGTATCCCGACCGCGCAAACACATGCGCGATCCCGTTCCCCATCGTCCCCGCGCCCAGCACCGCCACCGTCTTGATCTGATCAACGCTCATAGCTCTCCCATTCCCGCACAAGACTCGCACTCTGGGGAAACAGCCGCCCCCGATATCCCTGCTAAATCATTATTCAGGTGATGTGGCCTGACAAGCCCTGTCTGGCCCCAGTGCTCCGTCCGTGCTGCCTCAATGAACGTCACGGTTTGTGTGCACGTTTAAGGCGCTTTCGGTATTCCCGGGCGGCTTTGTCAGCGTCACTCTCGCTGGCGCTGTTGGCAGCCAAGTGCCCGAGTTCATGGGCCACCCAGTATCCGAGGGAGTCATCGCTCACATATCGGTCGCTGTCGATGAACACGCTTCGGCTGGGCAGGTGTGTGAACATGGCGCTCGTATATCCGGCGGGCACATGGAGGCGAAAGGTTCTGGCCGTGTCAATGTACTTCCAGTGGGGCACAAAGAGAACTCGCAGAGGATAAACGTCGGGTTGCATGACTCGAATCTGAGCTCTTACCAAGGCTTCTTGTTCGGGAGTGGCTCGCAGAACGGTGTAACTGTTGGCAGAGGGTTCAGGTGCGGTTGCTTCTGCGCTGACCCCGCTTGTTTGTCCCCCGGCGAACTGCGCAATTGTCACCAAGAATAGGGTTGTCCAAATTCTGAACCTCATTTGCCACCTCCAGGCGTGTGCTGGAGGCGAACTTGGGGCTGGTTCTAAGGAAGCTCAATAGACAGCAGATTGATTGGGGCTTGATTGCTTCTAAGCAGCTAAACCTTTTTGTTTCAGTGGCTTAATGCGTTGGCTTATCTAAACCTTGTCATCTAGTTGAGGGGTGTTAGACTCGCGCTAACCTCTGGGGTAGACACACATGGCCCTCGGAATACGATCTGCCGGAATCTTGCGCTTTGGAACGTTCGAAGTGGACGTGCGCTCGGGGGAGTTACGCAAGCAGGGCGTGCGGGTCAAGCTTCAGGAGCAGCCCTTTCACGTCCTCACCGTCCTCTTGCAACGGCCGGGCGAAGTGGTCACTCGCGAAGAACTGCGTAATCAGAACTGGCCCGCCGATACCTTCGTCGATTTCGACAACAGTCTGAACACGGCGATCAACAAGCTGCGCGAAGCGCTGGGAGATTCCGCCGATAACCCCCGATTTATCGAGACGCTGCCGCGACGCGGATATCGCTTCATCGCGCCGGTCAGCAGCAAGGATCAAAAGGAGCAAGCCATCAGTAATGCCAGATGGAAATTAGTGGTGCCAATGGCGATTGTCGTTGTCGCAGCGGTTGCGGTCACCGCGGGGTCCATCTGGCGCGTGCGGCAAGCGCGAAGGCTGACGGAGAGAGACACGATCGTGCTTGCTGATTTTGCCAACTCGACCGCCGATCGCGTATTCGACGACACATTGAAGCAGGGGCTGCGTGTGCAACTGGAACAATCACCATTCCTGAATGTCCTCTCCGATCAGAAGGTGGGCGATGTCTTGCAGATGATGAAACTCTCGAAGGACGACCTGCTGACACAGGATGTAACTCGCGAAGTTTGCCGGCGGGCGGGCAGCAAGGCGTTTTTGATCGGCACGATTTCGAGCTTAGGCACGCATTACGTCATCGGGCTCAATGCGTTGAACTGCCAGACCGGAGACGGACTGGCCAGCGAACAGGTGGAAGCGGATAGCCGAGAACACGTGCTCAAGGCGCTGGGCGAATCGGCAACCAGGATGCGAAAAAAGCTGGGCGAGTCGCTGGCCACGATCCAGAAGTACGACGCCCCGGTGGGGGCCACGACGCCTTCGCTTGAGGCTCTGAAGGCCTATAGCCTGGGGATGAAGACTTTTTTTGCAAAGGGTGCAACCGCCTCTCTTCCGTTCTTCCAGCGGGCGGTGGAGCTGGACCCGCACTTCGCCATGGCCCACGCTCGTGTAGCGATGGTCTATTGGAACCTCAACGAGAACGCTTTTGCGGCCGAGGACATGCAAAGAGCTTACGATTTGCGAGAGAAAGTGACCGAGTGGGAGCGACTGTATATCGAGGCTCACTATTACGACCATGGTACCGGTGACCTAGAGAGGGCGGCCCAAGTCTACGAGCTGTGGCAGCAGACCTATCCGAGGGACTGGGTACCCTATAACAATTTGGCAACGCTCAACGCAGCCTTCGGTAAGTATGACGAGGCGCTGGAGGAGGCACGCCAAGCACTACGCCTGGAGCCGGAGAACGAGGACAACTACCTCGTTGCCTCATCTTCATATCTCTTTCTCAACCGTCTGAATGAAGCGGCAGCCGTGCTCAAGGAGGCAGAAGAACGCAAGCTGGGTGGCGAGGGGCTGCTTTGGAACCGCTATCAATTGGCCTTCCTAAGGGGCGATGAGGGTGAGATGGAGCGGCTGGTTGCGGGCGCCGCGGGCAACACTGGTGCGGAATCCTCTCTGTGGTTCTGCCAGGTCGCCGCTGCGGCATACCAAGGACGGAGAAATAAGGCGCGGGAGCTGGCGCGCCAAAGACGGGAGTCTATCGAACGTAGCGTTGCTCTGGAGCAGATTGCTGGCACTTGGTTGGCCACCGCTTTGACAGAAGGATACTTCGGCAATACACAGCAAGCCCGGGCGGATGCGCAGGCGGCGTTGAGGCTGACCTCGAAAGGCCAGGTCCCGGTTTGGGCGGCGCAGGCCCTCGCACTGGCTGGTGACGTCACGGGAGCGGAGAAGCTGGTCGACGAATCGAACAAGCACCTTCCTTTGGACACCGGCGTACAGAAATACTGGCTCCCGATGATCCGTGCCAACGTGGCGTTGGTCCTTCATAACCCCGAAAAAGCCATCGAGCTGCTGCGTATCGCGAGCCCCTATGAACTGGGCACGTTCGGGTTCTTGAATCCGATCTACGCACGCGGGCAGGCCTACCTCATACAACGGAATGGCAGCGCTGCCGCCGCTGAGTTCCAGAAGATTATTGATCATCGTGGTGTTGTGGAGCCCATCCCACTCGGCGCACTGGCACACCTTGGGCTGGCGCGCGCCTACGCACTCCAAGGCGACACCGCTAAAAGCCGCGCCGCGTATCAAGATTTCCTCGCACTCTGGAAAGACGCCGACCCAGACATTCCCATCTTTAAGCAAGCCAAGGCGGAGTACGCAAAACTACAATGAGAAGTGAGTGCGCTGAAATCCTGCGCTTCGGAGTGTTTGAGGTCAACGTGCGCGCGGGGGAGTTGCGGAAGCAGGGAGTACGAATTAAGCTGCAGGAGCAGCCATTTCACGTCCTCACCGTCCTCTTGCAACGGCCGGGCGAAGTGGTCACTCGCGAAGAACTGCGTAATCAGAACTGGCCCGTTGATACCTTCGTTGATTTCGACAACAGCCTGAACACGGCGATCAACAAGCTACGGGAGGCGCTGGGAGATTCCGCCGACAACCCCCGATTTATCGAGACGCTCCCGCGACGCGGGTACCGGTTCATCGCACCGGTCACTAACGTAGATGGAACAACGAGAGGGACTGCCGCTGGTGTGAGCGCAGGTGTGCCGCTGCGCAGTCGAAAGATCGTCGTGACGGCGGCAATTGCTCTGCTCGCTGCGGGAATCGCCGGAGGACTGCTCTGGCGCGCGCGTCAAGTGCGGCATCTCACGGAGAAGGACACCATCGTTCTCGGAGATTTCGCCAATTCGACTGGCGACGCAGTATTCGACGGGACGCTCCGAGAAGGCCTTTCCGTCGAGTTGGAGCAATCACCCTTCCTTAGCCTGCTGTCAGAGGGAGGAATCCATCAGACGTTGCGGATGATGGGACAACCCGCGAATGCGCGACTCACGCCCGAAATTGTTCGAGAAGTCTGTCAAAGGACAAGCAGTGCAGCAGCACTGGACGCTTCGATTGTCCTGATCGGCACCCGATACAACCTGATCCTCAAGGCTGTCCATTGTGCCAGCGGAGACTTGCTGGCAAGCACAGAAGCACAGGCGAACGACAAAAGCCATGTTCTCGATGCGGTGGGGAAGGTCGCCTCGGAAATGCGCAGCAAACTCGGGGAATCCTTGAGCAGCTTACAAAAGTACAACACGCCTCTCGAACAGGCGACTACACCATCTCTCGAAGCATTGCAGGCCTACAGTTTAGGTTTCAAGCCTTTTTGGGCAAACGATTACGCTGCGGCGCTGCCGTTTTTCCAGCGAGCCACCGAACTCGACCCGAATTTCGCCATGGCTTACTGGGCGAAGAGCTTAGCTTATGCAAGCCCCGGTGAAACCGTCCTGGCTGCGGAAAATGGCCGGAAGGCCTTTGCGCTGCGTATGGGACTAAGTGAGCGGGAAAAGCTTCGCATTGAAGTGAGCTACTACTTAGTGAGTAAAGGAGATCTCTTGAAGGCACGCAGCAGCTGTGAAATTGGCGCCCAGATGTTCCCGCGTGACTGGTTCTTCTTTGCCGCACTGCGACTGGCCTCAAGTGCCCTCGGAAAACATGAAGCAGCACTCAAAGCAGGCCTGGAACTCCATCGTCTTGCTCCCTACGACAGTCCCAGTTACCGAGATGAGGTGTATGACTATCTCTTGTTGAACCGAGTAGAGGAAGCTGCGGCTGCCGCGGAAGAAGCGCACACAAAGGGTCTAGACTCCAATCTGACAGCCATTCTTTATGGAATCGCCTTCTATCGGGATAACACTGCCGAAATGGCGAGACAGTTGGCTCGTGCCACAGGTGTGCCGGGACACGAAGACTTGTTGTTGGCACTGGAGGCCGACACAGCTGCCTATTTCGGACATCTGGGGAAAGCCCGTGAGTTTTCCCGCCGGGCTGCAGGTTCTGCTGAGCTAGCGGGACAGAAAGAAACTGCCTCGGATTACTATGCCGCATCTGCCTTGCGGGAAGCCTTATTCGGGAATGCCTCCAAAGCACGGCAGCAGGCCACGGTCGCAGAGGGACGTTCGACCGGGTTAGACACGGATTATGGCGCGGCGTCCGTATGAACTCGGTTTACCAGCATATGGCTTTTACAATTGGGCCAATTTGTACCCCGTTTATGTGCGAGGAGAGGCCTTTCTTGCGGCTCACCGTGGCCGGGAAGCTGCGGCAGAGTTTCAGAAGATCCTCGATCATAGGGGAATCGTGCTGAACGAACCCATCGGAGCCCTGGCGCATCTGCAACTCGGGCGCGCCTACGTTTTGCAGGGCGATACGAAGGCAGAGTACGCGAAGCTGCACTAGCTGTGCCACCGGTTTGGAATATTGGCATTTGTACCAGATCCGTCGGACAACCAGTGCTTCTCACTACCTAATCCGCACACAGAGTGAAAAGCGCGGCAGTGTTGACCGAGCCGATCAACTCCCGGATTGTAGGCTACACGGAAGTTGTCCAGAAACGGCGCTCTGGGAAATTCCTCCTGAGCAGTGGGCTGCAGCGCTTTGTCGTAAAAAATTCCAGCCTGGTGGATTTCGGCGTATCCGGAAATTGACCCACGATCCGGATTTGCGCCACGTTTCACGTTGTCGTTTTGCCGCTTCTTTCCCGGGAAGCGCCCAACGCAAGCCATGCGGCCACGGTGGCGAACTTTTCGTCCTGCGACCACGGCGAGCCAAGTGGGCGCCCCAATTCGGTGACGCAGCGCATGATCTCAGCAGGCTTGAGTCGGAAGGCTCGCCCGGCGCGGTCCAGGAGTTCTCGTTCTTTGACTCTGAAATCGCGGAGGCCGCAACGGGCGCTGGCATGGAGAAGAGCTTCGCGGAAGAGTTCGCCGTCCGCGGTGTGTATCAGCGCATGCGAGGCAAGAATCTTGTCCAGTGCGGGAAGCGGTCTACCAGAGGCAAGCAGCAGTCCGCATCGCGTGAGTTTCACTCCCTGTTCTTGCGTTCTAGATGCAAGCTCCCGGATGGCGCGGTAAGCCAGCCGCCTTGCCTCCGTCCGCATCCGCGAGATGAATTCGCGGCCTTCACCTGGCGGCATCTTTTTTGCGGTGTGATAGGGCTGGCGGAATTCATACGTGAAAGTTTCAACGAGATGAACTCTCTGCCGCGCGAGCACCGCAGGTACGCCCTTATCAACGCGCACCGCGACAACCGCCGCCCACCCTGAATGCGCGCGAAAGCCCAGCGCTCCTTGTTTTGAATGTGCCACTACGAACGGCTTACCTCGGCTGCTCACCTTCGATGATTTCTCTTACAATTTCGCTGGCGCGCACTTCGTCTTCTGGCAAAACGAAGATTGCGTTTTTTCCGTCCGCTTTTTCGAAGCGCGCATGAATCTGATTTTCCCTCAGCGCCATCTCGATCATCTCTCCGGGATAAGAGTATTCACTCGACCACACTCGCACCGTGGCCTCTTCCGGATTCCAGTTCGTGGGATCCCAGTCCGGCTGCCGGTTCTCGGAGTTGTCCTCCGCAGCGGCCTCTTCAAGAGCCGCCCTCCCACCATTCTCGGTTTCTTCGCTCTGGCCGTCTCCCGTTCGGGTAAATCCCTTCGCCAACGGCCGCCAGGCAAGTGTGGCTCGAACTGCCGGCGCGTAGCCTTTTCGATAAGGCAGAAGTCGCGCGGCATCCTCCTGTTCTTCCTCCGTTCCATAAGCATCTTTGATCGCGGCTTCCGCCTTCTCAAACTGTGAAAACGGGATCCCGATCTGAAAGGCGCTCTTGATGTTCAGATTGAACAGATGATCCTCGCGCCGGACCGTCTTGTGGGAAATACCTTCCTCGGTGAGCAGTTCGCAGAGTTCGGCATGAAGGCGCGGGTCATCACCCCGCCAAAAGGAGCAAAAAGGATCCTCCGAGTCTTCCGCATGCGAACTCGCTTCGCCTGTGGCGCCCAAACCATGCGCTGCTGGGGGCGGTTCATGCACCAGTTCCACGTCACAGTCGGCGCATCGCGTAAACCCTTGCCGATACTCCGCTTTGCATTGTGGACAATACATAGCGCGCCGAGTCTACTACATCTCGAACTCCCAACTCGCCCGGCGAGGGGTAGAAATCTCCCCGCGGCTCCCGCAGCTTCACTTTCGCCCCAATTTACCTTCAACTTTATCTTGACAAGTATGGTACTTATGGGGTAACATCGTGTTTGATAGTTAGTCGCCAGCATAATCGCTCCGCCTCGTGTTCCCACCTTCCAGCATCTTCACAAGTAACAAAATCTCTCGTCGTCCATCCTCTTTCAATTCAGCAATTTACAAAATGCTTTTTCAGCAAGTCCTTTGTTTTGAAAACGATCCATCTTTCATGGGGGGTGTACCCAGGGGTGTACCCCAGGG
>WNFP01003453.1_pt1 | contig 12674 bp, 11 predicted proteins | sample 5400201 | NCBI WGS metagenome assembly WNFP01 (sample SAMN13153355, study PRJNA577476) | soil metagenome | isolation source: 115 cm saprolite under Madrone tree | place: USA:California | collected 2016-06-14
CATTGCTGGCGTGGTGTCCTCTGCATTCGTACGCGCGATCAAGTGGGGGTTGGCCGCTACAAATCCTGTTACCCACAGCGACCTCCCCAAGGTGAAGAAGCGCATCGGAATGGCGTTGCTCCCATCCGAGCAGGATCGCCTGGCCCAGTGTGCAAGCGGCCCATGGTGCCTCTCGGCGTTCCTAGAGATGTCGGCCGCGACCGGTGCGCGGCGCGGGGAGGTGCTGGCGATGCGATGGTCCGACGTTAAAGGCATGGTCGTCTTCATTGATCGGTCGCTCTGCCAGACTAGGGATGGGCTGGTGTTCAAGGGCACCAAGACAGAGGAGCCGCGCAAGGTGGAGTTGCCGCCGTCCATGCCGGCTTGCCTCAAGGCGCATCGACTGCGCCAGGATGAGTTCCGCCGTCAATTCGGCCTGGACTACCGCAGCGATCTGGACCTGATCTTCGCCAACCCAGATGGGTCACCGCTGATGCCGAATTCGGTTTCGTCGATGGTGTCGCGGCTCTGCCGGCGCCTGGGCCTGCCCAAGGGAGCATCGCTCCACGTCCTACGTCACAGCCACGCGAGCCTCCTCCTGGCCGACGGCGTGGACCTCGCGACCGTCTCCGCGCGCCTCGGCCATTCCTCCGTGCGCACGACCGCCGATATTTATAGCCACGCCATTCGAGGCAAGGACCACGCCGCCGCCCAGTCCTGGGACGACATCATGCAGCGAGGGCGCGGCGAGAAGTCCACGGGCGTAAACTAAAGAGCGCAAATGGCCAGGAAAGCGGACCACGAACTGGACCCCAAACTGGAACACGAACTGCAAGTTGCGCGCTACTTGGCGACGGCATTCATCGCGCAATCCCAAGGTATCGGAATGGATTACGCTCGCAAGAAGTACGCCCACATGCCAGTCGGAGCTTTTTGGGTCGACATCGCGCGTCAGGTAATCGCGCACATGGCGAAGGGCGGCGGGCAACCAGAGTTCAGCGCCACAATCCAGTGAACTCCAGCGCGCCCGCAAGCGGGCGGTGCTGCGTAACTACACTGATTTCCCACTACGCTGATTGTGGACCCATGACGGCACAAGTCCGAGATGGCGACAAACCGTCAACTTGGATTTGTAAACGCTGCGGCGTCAGGGAGGATCTATCCCCACCCGTGTCACATATCCGGATGGACTCAGCCCAAACTCTCCGGGCCTCTTGACAATTGTCGATCATCGAGGTATTGTTGTCGATTATCGAGGTGTCACCGTTGGCCAAATCATCCGATCTAATACAGGGCACTCTGGATCTGCTCATCCTCAAGACGCTCGCCCGCGAGCCGATGCACGGTTGGGGCATCGCCAAGCGCATCCAGCAGTTGTCCGATGATGTACTCTCTGTCGGTCAGGGATCCTTGTACCCGGCGCTTTACCGTCTTGAGCAGCAGGGCTGGATTTCAGCCGGGTGGAGAGACTCCGACCTCGGCCGTAGCGCGAAATTCTACTCCCTCACACGCGAAGGCAAGAAACAACTCGAAACCGAATTAAATAGCTGGACGCGGCTGTCCTCCGCCGTCGCCCTCGTCATCCATAGGGCCTAGCCATGCGTCTCGAAAGGGTAATTCGTCAGAGGCTCCGCTCCCTCTTCCGTCATTCTCATGTAGAGAATGAGCTCCAACGGGAATTCGCCTTCCACCTTGAGCAACTCACCAGAGAATACCGGTCGGCAGGAATGAGCGAGCGCGACGCCGCCGATGCGGCCCGCCGTGCCTTCGGTGCTCTCGCCATCAGGGCTGAGCAGTGCCGCGACACGCGCCGTGTTCGTTTCTTGGAAGACATCGGCAAAGATCTCGCCTACGCCTCGCGCCTGCTCGCCAAATCCCCCGGCTTTACCGCCACGGCCGTGCTGTCGCTGGCCCTCGGCGTCGGCGCGAACACCGCGATCTTCGCCCTCGTCAAGCAGGTCATCCTCGATCTGCTGCCCGTCCGCGATCCCAATCAGATCGTCGCCATCGCCAGAACCTCGCTGCAACTTCCCGAACCGACTAGTTCCTTCTCAAACCCCTTCCTGCGCGACCTTCAGGCCTCGGCCAACCTCCCGTTTGATGGATTTCTAGGATTCGACCGGTGGGACCAAATCGCCATGCTGGCGGAATCCGTTGCAGAGCCCGTCTCCACCGAATTTGTAACCGGCAACTACTTCGACCTCCTCGGAGTCCACGCCGCCCTGGGCCGCCAGTTCACGTCCGCCGATGACCAGACTGCGGGCGCCCACCCCGTCGTCGTATTGAGTCACAATTTCTGGCAGCGCCGCTTCGCTGCCGCCCCCTCCGTCCTCAACCGGACGATTCATCTCAACAATCATCCATTTACCGTAATCGGTGTCTCTGCACGCGGATTCGACGGCCTCGACCCCGGGCACTCGCCCGACTTACGAGTCACCATCAGCATGGCTCCCACGCTGGTCCAGTTCCCGGGACCACCGACTCTCTCCAACCGCGGCCCCCACTGGATTCAGGTCTTCGGGCGTCTGAAGCGAGGCGTTTCCTACAACCTGGCTGTCGAATCGCTCATGCCCGTTTTGCTTCAGGACCACGATCTGGACCCGGGCCGAGCCCGCCGGTCGGAGTATCGCAGGAAGGTGCTGGCTTCCGAACGCATGCACGTGAGGCCGGCGGCTCAGGGAACGGGCGGGCAGCGGCATACCTACGAGACGGCGATCTGGGCTCTGGGTCTCATGGTCGCCGCCGTACTTTTGCTGGCGTGCGTGAACATCGCACATCTGTTGCTGGCAAGGGCATCCGCCCGCACGCATGAATTCTGCATCCGGCTGGCGATCGGTGCCGGCCGATTCCGCCTCATCCGGCAACTGCTCACCGAAAGCCTCCTTCTCGGTATCCTCGGTGGAGGCGTCGGCTTGTTGGTTGCCTATGGCCTCGGTCGAACCCTGGTCTCCCTGGTCGTCTCAGATCCAGGGCACTCCACCCTTGCCGTCGCTCCGGATGCCGCACTGCTCGCCTTCAATTTTGCCGTGGCGCTGGCCGCTAGTATCGCATTTGGACTCGCTCCCGCCTTGCAGTCGTCGCGATCCGTGCTCGCGCCTGACCTGAAAGGCGCCCACTCGTCGCACGTCCGCCGTCTCATGGGCAGAAAAATCATGATCAGCCTTCAGGTGGCGATCTCGCTGGTATTGTTGGCCGGCGCTGGTCTCTTGATCCGCTCCCTCAACAACCTTCGCGGCATCGACGTCGGGTTTCGTACCGATAAGCTCCTGCAAGTTACTCTCAATCCCTCCGATTACGCGCCCGAACGCCTGCCGGACTTTTACAACCAACTCGTGGAGCAGATCCGTTCCCTTCCTGGAGTTCAGGCGGCCACGTTCGGACGGCAGCGGCTGAGCGCGGGCCGTGCGTGGGGCAGCGGGATAATCGTTCCTGGATTCACACCGCCTGAAGGGGACAACGGACCGAATCGCGATGTAATCGGCAGCAACTATTTCTCAGCCTTGGGGATCCCCTTGATTGCCGGACGCGAATTCACTGATGCCGACACCGCATCGGCCCCCAAAGTTGCAATCGTCAATCAAGCCTTCGCCCAATTCTACTTCGGCACCCAGAATCCGCTTGGAATGCGCATCGGCCCCGGCGGCGGCAAGCCCGAGTACACCATTGTCGGTGTGACCAGGAACGCCAAGTACAGAGAAATGCGCGAAGCCACTACCAGGTTCTGGTACGTGCCCTTCGCGCAACTCGGCGGTGACAGAAGCAGTTTCCGCGCATTGACTCTGTTCGTCCGCACGTCATCCGACCCGAATTCCATGGCCAACAGCATCCGCGCCGCCGTCGGACGCGTGGACAAAACCATCGCTCTATTCGACATCAAGACCGTCGACGCACAAATCGGAGACAATGTCCGGCTGGAGCGGGCGCTGGCGACTCTGTCGATATTCTTCGGAATGGTGGCAGCGTTGCTTGCTGGCGCCGGTCTCTTTGGAGTCCTCTCATACTCAGTGGCACAGCGGAAGAGGGAGATCGGCATCCGGATTGCGGTCGGTGCCCGCCCCGCTCAGGCCGCCTGGACCATCGTGCGCGGTGTTGCGCTCTTCGTGTTCGTTGGCGTTGCCGGCGGGATCGCCGTCGCGCTCAGTCTGAGTTCTCTTATTCGACGCCTCCTCTTTGGAATTCAGCCGAATGATCCGCTGACGCTCTCCAGTGCGGTCTTGGCCATCGGCGCGATCGCGATGCTAGCGGTGTTGATCCCTGCCTCTCAAGCCGCCAAAGTGGAGCCGGCGTCAGCTCTCCGGAGCGACTGAGTCCTGGACGCTGCGGCCTGGCGTCCGACAGGCGCTCGGGCGCCAGTTACGACTCTGTTCGGATCAACTCGGCGCCTTTCTCTATCATCCATTCTGAAAAGTGAGAGCCGATCAACGTAACGCAAGTAGGCGGCACCCGGCCGGATCCAGCATTACTCGCTGGTAAGTCGCCAAGCGTTTAGTAACAGCTTTGCCGGAATCCACCTGGACGGAAAACGCCCGACCCGCGGATGTTCCCAAATCAATGCGAGCCCGAACTCCGATTCTGGGAGATGCCACCGCACTATTGAGGTTTTCGACGGTCGTACTGATCGGATGCTCTTCTCCGCGAACGCCGCCGGCAGGCGTCCTGCAGCTACCGGGCAGCTCGAATCCAACCAGCCCGCGCCGGAGGCGGCACAGTGTGAGCGAACCGTGACGGTTTTTCAGACTTGGCGATCCTGTACTCAGGCGCCGTGTTTTCCGCCAACCGCGGGCTCCGAGTGACAACCAAGTGACAACGTCGCGCCTTCGTGGCGCATTCCGGAACCGGCTGGCGATACCAGTTGGACGTGTTTGCAAACACTTAGACCCAACTGGACTGAACTGAACTGGCTGCCGTCGGGTTCGATTCCCGTTAGCGCTACCAATTCCTCATAGACTAACGGGCGCCGAGTGATAACAAGTGACGACGCGCGGCGGGCCAGCCGATTCCCCCCAATGACGCCAACCATGGTGTCGGCGGCAGTTGGCCAACCAGAATAGGCCCACGTTTGCGCACATGGCTCCGTTGAGGTTCCTCAGCGGGCTTCGTGGCGACTCGTCCGTGCTGTCCGGCGGAGCTGCGGGCGGTAGCTTCGTCGGTGAGGGTGACCTGCCCGAATTCGCGATTGGTGATCTCCCGCAAACCGTCGTGGGCGGACGCTGGTGGGTCAAATGCCCCCAATTGCTGGTGAATCCCTCAGTTTAGACGGTCAGACCGGGGGTGGCGGTCCGGAAACCCGTTCTTTATCAATGGGCCAACGCTTTGGCGACCCCCATGCACTGATTGGAGTCGGAAAGGAAGTTGCAATGCCTCTCGCAATTGAGGAGCGCAAGACCAAACAGACTCCACGAGGTCTGATGACCGCCAATGTCTTTCGGGCGCCCGGAGAGTTCGGATTGGAAGAGAAGCCGATCCCCACAGCTGGCCACGGAGACGCAGTGATCCAGGTTCGGCTCACGACCATCTGTGGCACCGACATTCATATCGTCAAGGGAGAGTATCCAATCCAGCCGGGTACCACCATCGGCCATGAAGCCGTCGGGGTAATCCACGAGTTGGGTCCAGGCGTTACCGGTTACGAGATCGGACAGCGTGTGCTCATAGGAGCCATCACCCCTTGCGGCCAGTGCGAGCCATGCCTCGGCGGCCACACCTCGCAGTGCGGCGGGCTCGTGGGTGGTTGGAAGCTTGGCAATACCATCGATGGGGTTCGGGCCGAATTCGCCCGCATTCCCTTCGCCCAGGCAAACCTGGCCATAGTGCCCGATGCCTTGTCCGATGAGGATGTCCTCCTTCTTGCGGACATCGCTTCGACTGGCTTCGCTGCAGCTGAAAGCGGCGGTGTCCGCCTGGGCGACATGGTGGCGGTGTTTGCTCAAGGGCCCATTGGGCTATGTGCCACTCTGGGCGCCAGGCTCATGGGCGCCTCCGAGATTCTGGCGGTGGATTCGGACCCCGGCCGCCTGGAAATGGCTAAGCGCTTCGGAGCCTCGGCTACTCTATTGGCCGAAGGCGCCAGCGTCAGTCAAATCAAGGACCTCACGAATGGTCGCGGTGTCGACGTGGCCATCGAGGCGCATGGCATCCAGGAAACGTTCGAGAACGCGCTCCGGGTTCTTCGCCCTGGAGGTACTCTTTCGAGCGTCGGCGTGTATTCCGGCCATTTGCGAATTCCACTCGAGGGTTTTGCCGCGGGTCTGGGCGATCACACCATCGTGACCACGCTCTGTCCAGGGGGCAAGGAGCGGATGTACCGCCTGATGCGCTTGGTCGCCGCGCGGCGAATCGACTTGACGCCGCTCCTCACCCACGTCTTTCCGTTCGAAGAAATAGAGCGCGCCTATGAGTTGTTTGGGTCGCGGCGCGAGAGTGTGCTTAAAGTGGCGATCCGCGTGTCTTAGGAAGCAACCGGTGACCCTTACGCTGCAAAGTATTATCCGCGATGTAGTGACCGAGAACCCGGCCGCTGCCGATGTCTTTGAGAAGCTTGACGTCGACTATTCTTGCCGGGGCGGTCGGGCGCTGGGAGATGTTCTCTCCGAGAGCGGCATTTCGCTCCAGGCCTTTATGGGCGAGGTTGATCAGGTTGCGCGCCTCCGGAGCGGAAATCCGTCATCCCCCAACTGGCGATTCGTCTCGTTGCGGAGCCTGATCAGGCATATTGTAGACACGCACCACGCTTACCTGAGGGTCGAATTACCGGCCCTGGACAAGTGGATCGCGAGAATTTCAGAAAGGCATCCTGGCGAGCGTGAATTGTTGCTCGGCTTACAACGAGCCATCCAACGTTTCGAGCGAGACATGGAGGTTCAAATGCGCAAGGAGGAGGCCGTCCTGTTTCCGGCCATATCGGACATGGAAAACGGCGCCCCACTATCCGACTTGCAGTTCGGATCGGTGGCCAATCTTTCGCGTGTAATGCAGGACGAGAACATCCACGCCGCCGGAGCCCTAAAAGAAATCTGCCTGCTAAGCAAGAACTATGCATGCCCGCCAGACACCTCCACCGCCTTAAGAACTCTGTTTGAAAAGTTGCGGGTGCTGACGGCGCACACGCACCAGCATCTCCATCTTGAGAACAACATCCTGCTGCCGCGTGCAATCAGCCTGGAGAAAGGAGAAACGTCTTGCAACTGAAGAACTCGCCCACACTGCCCGCCCTCGCTAACGAAGTGCTGGCCGTGAGTGGAAGTGATGAGGACCTGCGCCGGCTCCGCGCCACATTCGAGGGGTCGAGTTGGGAGTTACGCACCGCTCAGACTGTTGCTGCAGCCAGAGCATCGTTGCGTGCAAACCGGACGCCCGTCGTATTGTGCGCTTCCCATTTGCCCGATGGTGACTGGAAGACCCTTCTTCAACTCACGGACGAGTTGGCGCATCGCCCCAAGCTCATCGTTTTTTCGCGCAACGCAGACGATCGTTTGTGGTCGGAAGTCTTGAACTCCGGCGGCTTTGATGTGCTGCCTTTTCCTGCCGATCGGATGGAAATCTTCCGCAGCGTTAGTAGCGCCTGGCGGAACTGGCGGGATTGCGCCGCGGAGCATACATCCAAGGCCGTGGCGGTGCATTCGCTATAGAATGGCGAGATGGAGGCCGCTCGAATCCTGCTCAAATCAACCGATCCACTTGCCAGGGTTCTGGACCTGGCCGAAGACGCCATCATTTCGGTCGACTCCGATCAGCGCATCGTCCTGTTCAATCAGGGAGCTGAGAAGATCTTCGGCTATAAACGAGACGAAATTTTGGGGGAGTTTCTAAACATCCTGCTGCCCCCGCGTTTTATCGAAGCCCACCGGCACCACATCCACGACTTTGCCGGCTCACCCGTAGCAGCCCGCAACATGGGCGAGCGGCGCGAGATTTTCGGCCGCCGAAAGGGCGGAATTGACTTTCCCGCCGAGGCCTCGATTTCGAAAGCCCAGCTCGAAGAAGGTTGGCTCTTCACGGTGATTCTCCGGGATATCACGCAACGCAAGATCGCCGACCAAGCCATCCGTGCCTCACTACGAGAGAAGGAGGTCCTTCTCAAGGAGATTCACCATCGGGTAAAGAACAATCTTCAGGTCGTCTCCAGCTTGCTTGGTCTTCAGTCCCGCACAATCGAGGATGGCGCCATGCGAAAGCTGTTTCAGGAAAGTCAAAACCGGGTCCACTCCATGGCTCTGATTCACGAAAGCCTGTATCAATCAGCGAATCTTTCTGAAATCGATTTTCCGGCGTACATCGACCAACTGGCGGCCTACTTGTTCCGTTCGTACGGAGTCGATTCGAACCGCGTACAGCTTGTAGCCTCGATCGACGAACTCCGCCTGACCATCGACACAGCAGTTCCCTGCGGATTGATCATCAACGAACTGGTTTCAAACTGCCTGAAGTACGCTTTTCCAGGAGGCAGAAGGGGTAAAATCCAAATCGAGATGCGCGAGGATGATGACCATCGAATTCGGCTGACAGTTACCGACGACGGCGTCGGATTGCCGGAAGGCGTCGGTCAAACCGGTGCGAAATCACTGGGTTTGAGGCTGGTGCGGACGCTGGCCGATCAGCTCTGCGCGACAGGCGAGATGGCTTCCGACGGAGGCGCTCGAATAGCGTTGACCTTCCAGGCAGGAGCGCATCGATGACCCCGGCGAGAATCATGATTGTGGAGGACGAGCGAATCACCGCGGAGGATATTCACGACATCCTGACTCACCTGGGATATACCGTGACGGCGCTTGTCTCCTCAGGAATGGATGCCATCCGGGAAGCCGGGCATACTAACCCCGATCTGGTTTTGATGGACATCCGCATCAAAGGCGACATGGACGGGATCGAGGCCGCCCGTGAGATCCGCGAGCGGTTCGATATCCCGGTGGTTTACCTGACCGCGCATGCCGATCGCGAAACTCTGGACCGCGCGAAGCTGGCCGAACCGCTAGGCTATTTGATCAAGCCATTCCAGGAAGCCGAGCTCCTGGCAAGCATTGAGATAGCGCTTCACAAGCAAAAGGCCGATCAGCTCGCGAAGCACCAGGGTGAAATACTTTCCGCAACCCTTCAATCTATGGGAGAGGCGGTAATCGCCACCCGTATGGATGGGCTGATCACGTTCATGAATCCCCCTGCCGAATCCTGGACCGGGTGGAAAAGTGCTGCGGGCTGCGGACATCACATCGACCAGGTGTTGCAGCTTAAGGGCCGCGACCGCGCGAGCGCTTCCGTCAACCGCGCGACGCGCACAGGTACGCTTGCCGAAATTCAGGCCGGAAGCGCGGTGGTTACACGTGAGGGTGCGGAACGGCGTATCGGCGGAACTATCTCGCCGATCCGGGATCACAAGGGAGAGATCACGGGAGCTGTAATCGTTTTTGGCGGCACGAGGGAAGAGGGTGTTCCGTCTGCTCTTCCCGTTTTCGAAAGAGGTGGAGACCGCGGTTTCGAGATGGTAGCCGAATCGGAGGAGATGCAGCGGCTGATGCATTTCGCGCGCCGTGTGGCGGCCAGCGAGGTCTCCACCATTCTACTGACCGGCGAGAGCGGCGCCGGCAAGGACGTGATCGCCAAATTCTTGCATCACGGCAGCCGTCGTGAGGCGCAGCCGTTCTTGACGATCAACTGCGCGGCCATTCCGGACACGCTGCTCGAAAGTGAGTTATTCGGTTATGAACAGGGTGCCTTCACGGATGCTCGCGCGCAAAAAAAGGGCATCCTGGAGCTTGCCAGCGGCGGCACCGTTTTTCTGGATGAGATCGGCGAAATGTCCACTGCTCTGCAAGCCAAGTTGTTGCGTGTCCTGGAAGAGCAGAAGGTTCGCCGGCTGGGCGGCACCGCCGACATGCAAGTGGATCTGCGAGTAATCGCCGCGACCAACCAGGACCTGTCGAAGGCGATCCAACAAGGCCGCTTCCGGGTGGATCTGTACTACCGCCTCAACGTTATACAAATCGTCGTGCCCCCATTGCGGGATCACAAGCAGGATATTCTCCCCCTTGCGAGCCACTTTATTGGATCTTATAACCGGAAACTCAAGCGGACGATCCAAGGCGTTTCACCGGAAGCTGCCCAGGCGCTGGTAGCCCACAACTGGCCCGGCAACATCCGCGAGCTGCGCAACGCCATCGAGCGCGCCATGGTCCTCGAGCCCACACCGTGGGTCAGCCCTTCGAGTCTGGGCCTCAGCTCGGGGGAAGCGATCCTGCCACACCCACCCGGGCAGAGGCCTTCGAGTGCGCCTGAACTGACCGGTATGTCGTTGGAGGCCGCCGAAAAGACCATGCTGTTGAACGCGCTCCAAAGGGCGGGATGGAACCAGACGCGCGCCGCGCGGTTGCTGTCGATCACCCGCGATACTCTTCGATACAAGATGAAAAAATTCAATCTTCGATCGGCCCAGACGGCAAATCAACCCGAATAAGTCTTTGACTCATGCGCTGAGCACAGGGCAGGGTGAATCGCGTATGATTGCGTAGACATTCGTTCTGAGCCCGCCAAATCGCTCGTGGATCTTCCCGCGGCCTGTCACGACCAGATCGGCTTCATGGTGTATCGCAGCTTTCCTGACCACGTCCGAAACATTGCCGGCGTCCAGGCAAAGTTCAAGATTTGTTCCGGCCTTGCGTTGCAGTTCCTGTATAGATCGTCGCGCAGAGTCGATAAAGAACCGCGCGCCTTCAGGGATGTGCACGGTCATATCAGAATCAAGAAAAGGTATCGCGTGTACCAGACGGACCTTCGCCGTAAGTTCGCAGCCCAGCATCACGGCGTCGCGAATCACCGGAAGGCTTCTTTCGCTCCCATCGACAGCGCACAGAATCTGCCGGCATTCGGGAGAGCTTTCCCATCCTTCTTCAGCGTGTGCGGCGGTCCAGACCGGACAGTGCGCATCATGTAACACCCGCGCCGTGACAGAGCCGAGCAGGAATCGACGAAACTTGCCATAACCGTGTGTGGGCATCATGACGAGATCGACACCGGCCTGTTCGGCGTATTGGACAATTGCAGACCCGGGTTCGCCCTCGATGACAGTCTCGGCAACGTCCATCTTCGGCTCAGAGCCATTTGCTCCGGTGTAGAAGTTGATTAGTTCCCGGCGTGCATCTCTTTCCATCTCCTCAACGTCGAACATGATCGGGTATGCGCCATCTACGCCGCCATACCATCCAGTCGGAATCTGAATAACATGTATGAGGGTTACTTTCGCGCAGTAGTGTTTAGCAAACGCTTTGACAAAAGGCGCCGCCTGTTTGCAGCGCTCGGAAAAGTCAACCGGAAACAATATATGGTGGAACATTTGATCCTCACCTTCTTTCGGCGGTGAGATCTGCAATTGACCGTCCTCCGCGAACTCGTTCAGTTTCAAGCGCAGCATCGCTTGGCACGCCTATCCTGCGTTTGGAGACGCAGTACGGAGCGGGATTTTGCGCAACCCGCCAAGCCTCTCCGGATTGCGCCGTAGGTCTCCGGCGGGATCGAATGAAATCGAATGCGCCGCCCGGACCACTGCGCGAACCGGCGCAAAAGCTGCGCCAAATCCCCCACCACGTATTCGAACTCCATCAAAACTAAGGCCACTACGAGGTGGTCGATGGATTGCCTCGTTCGACGCGAGATGAACTTCGATCAGGCGCCACTCATCGTTATCTGGGAGACCACGCAAGCTTGCGACCTCGCCTGTGTGCACTGCCGGGCTAGCGCCGCGTCGCAGCGGCATCGGTCGGAGCTCACTACCGATGAAGCGTACCGCCTTCTCGATCGGATACGGGAATTCGGCACGCCGCTGATGGTTTTCACGGGCGGCGATCCGCTAAAGCGGCCAGACCTCCCCCTCCTTCTGCGCCGCAGTGTGGCGCTGGGACTACGCACCAATGTCAGCCCCAGCGCCACACCCCTTCTGACCCGCCAGGCAGTACAGGAATTCAAGGACTGCGGCGTCACGCGCATGGCGATCAGCCTGGATGGACCGAATGCGCCTTCGCACGATGAATTCCGAGGCGTGCCGGGCACGTATGACCGGGCCATCGACGCGCTCGAAGACGCCCGTCTCATCGGCTTGGAAACGCAGTTACAAACCACGGTTACCCGGCGCAACATGCATTCGCTCGATCAGATCGCGCAGATCGCCGCAGCCGTGAATGTGCGGATGTGGAGTGTGTTTTTCCTGGTCGTGACCGGACGCGCACTGGCGGGCGACGACTTGATGGCCGAAGAATACGAACGGGTCTTTGAAAAGCTATACGAGATCTCGCAGTGGGCTCCATTCGATGTGAAGACCACGGAGGCGATGCATTATCGTCGCTACCTGGCTCGGCGCAACAAAGAAGAAGGCGCCGCCGTCACTGGCGCTCAGGGGACTGTGTGGCGCACGGCCGGCGTTAGCGATGGCCGGGGATTCGTCTTCATATCTCACACCGGCGAGATTTATCCCAGCGGCTTCTTACCAGTATCGGCCGGGAATGTGCGGCGTGATTCCCTCGTGGAAGTCTATCGAAATTCCAGTCTGTTCCGCATCCTACGCGATCCCTCGGGACGGCAGGGCAAATGCGGCGCGTGCGAGTATACTAACTTATGCGGCGGCTCCCGCGCGCGTGCTTACGCGGCGACAGGAGACTATCTCGCAGAAGACCCACGCTGCATCTACCAACCTACAGGATTCGTCGCCCCCC
>WNFP01012603.1_pt1 | contig 12674 bp, 15 predicted proteins | sample 5400201 | NCBI WGS metagenome assembly WNFP01 (sample SAMN13153355, study PRJNA577476) | soil metagenome | isolation source: 115 cm saprolite under Madrone tree | place: USA:California | collected 2016-06-14
CACCTTAAAAAATGAGCCGTGTCCGAACCTTCGATCACTGGTTAAAGCGGTGGCTATCTTAGTAAACCGAGAACATAATTTGTTAGTCGAGACTTACGAAGTCTTGTCTAAGGGTCTATGATCCAAGTCACTGATTTTTGGCCACTTTGGGTATTCTGCGGGCTTATTATTCTGGGCTGCCTTAGTATAATAATCCCAAGATCATAGGTGATCTATGATTCGATCAGAAAGAAGTTAGTATGCCTACTCTAACCGTAGCCTGTTCTAAATGTAGAAAATCTCATGTTATAGCTTTCCAGGGAAAAGAACCTCCAGAAGTCACTCTGTGTCCTGACTGTCTTTTTAAACCAGAGGGGTTACCAGGAACAATGGTAGTTGAATGCCAAGCATGTTTTAATGTCTATACCAAATTCGTAACTTTAAATCCAATTGAAGGTGAACCTTGTCCTTCATGTCACCATAAAAAATTGAAATGGGTAAATCCTGGAATGATTGGAGAATCCGCTGATCCACTGAAGAGAGCTCGTGACACTATTAAGAGAGCAGATGAATTCATGAAAATCTTAGAAGCTAGGACTGACATTCCAGCTCCTGGGATAAAATATCATGACATATACCTGGGATTAAATCACCTTTTCAATGCTGCAAGCAAACAAGCTTTTGAATTTGAGGTAGACTCAATCCACCCAAAGAGAAAAATTAAAGTAATAATTTCTACTCAGACGGAAACTCAGGATGAAGTTAAGTTCTTTGGAGCTAAGGTCACCGGCGAGCGCAATATATTCGATGCGGCTAAACATGTAGCCAACACGGTCAACGAAATGGCTAAAGAAGGCTACGTGACTGGTGTTTTAAAAGGATGTAAACTAATAGTCTTAGACCTAGTTAGAGAACCCCATGAGTTAGCCAAGTTCTATGTTTTATCGTATCCAGCTCTAAGCCAGTACGGGGTGGAAGCTCTTAAGACTAAAAAGTTTCAGACTTACTTTGAACCTGATAGCGGTGAACCTGAACTACATATTAAGTAATCCAACTACACTTTGGTATAATTGACCAATAGGAGTTGACTATGCATGATCCCATATATAAAGCTTCCAAACCATACTCTGAAGACCTGAATGACCTGGTAAAAGCTGACATTGAAAAAGGTGGAAAAGGCTCTGGAGTCAAAGGACACAAGACTTTGGCTGAAGCTGGTGGCGGCCACGTTTGGAAAGACCCTAAAAGTAAGCTCTACTACAAACACGATGAAATGCATGAATATCTAAACTTCAATCCAGATAAAACCAAAAAAGGTTATGGTTCAGGCGGAGACGGAGCTGGGTAATGCCTATCACCTCAAATTGGACACCACTTAGACCTCTGTACACATATTGCGGAGTTAAATACTGGTTAATGAAGTGTAAGTGCGGGGTCGTATCAGAAGTATCTTGGAACAATCACAAGAAAACAAAACGTTGTCGGAAGTGCCCCAAAAGTGTAACCAAATAACTGAAGTTGAGCTGAGGCGGCTTCCTTGGTAAAATTATATTATGGCCAAGCTTATTTATTATCCTACTAAACTTTATACTGAAGACATTATAGAGGTACCGTCCTACCTCGTGGAGTTAAATTAAAAGTTGGAGAGACCTTTGAAGATGCCGGATTCGTAAGTACGTCTATGAATCGGAAAATAGCCCACGATATAGCTATTAATAGTACTGGGACTGATAGCTCTAATAGATACAGAAAGGATATGGTATTACTTGAAATTAATTTAAAGCCAGGAGATCGAGCGCTAAAAATAGAAGGAGAAATGGATCAAAATGAAGTTCTACTAAATCCTTCCAAATTTAGTATTACTGAAATTAAAAACACTAAGCAGTGGTATCATCACGAGGATCATACCATTACTACCGTTTCTGTAGAACTGGTTAAGTAATCGACTACCCTTTGGTATAATTACATAATAGGAGATCATAATGAGCGATCCAATTTATAAAGCCCAATCTAAGCCGTATTCTGAAAATACTAATGATCTTTTAGTTCGTAAAATTTTAGATCCTGAACGCCTTAAAGACGGACTTATAAAACAACCAAATGAAGTTGGACCAGACCGAGAAGTGATAGAAGGTCATAATAGAGAACGCTTTGCAAATCACTTTAAATATGCAGACCCGTATTCTGGAAATACTAGAACTTTCGATCCTAAGGGCAACTATAATTGTGGTGCTTGTAATCAAGCTGATGGCGATAAATGTCTTCTATTAAAGATTAAAAAAATAGATAGAAAAGCAGGTAGTTGCGGAGACTGGGAAAATTTATGTGCCGGAGATCCTGAAATGGTTCTTCATGAAAAGCCGCCAGAAGTTGCAAGTTACGGCGTGGCTCAGAATGGAGCGGGATTTGGGTGTCATAGATGTCCGTATGCTTCAAAAGCGGTAGCCCCAGATTCTAAGGGCCGTAAACTATATTGTGGAAAAGGTGACTTTAGAGTTTTCGAAGATGCGTGTTGTGCTTTAAACGGAGCCAAAACCAAATAGATGAGATCTAAATGCCAATTACGTCTAATGCCTTAAAAAGATACATTGCCACCATTCCAAAGGTTTTTAGACCTGAGACTAATAGGGTTATATTTGCGCTATTGCAAGCTATAGCACTGGCAGATGATGATGTTGAGAATTCAATAGCTATATCTAAAGATAATTTATTTATTAGGACCGCTACTGGTAAAGAACTCAATAAATTAGCTAATTCTTTAGGAGTGGATAGACCTATTACTTTGGGTTTAACGGATACCGAGTATCAAAATCTAATACCTAATTTAAGTCTTAAACCAAAAGTAATTCGTAAAGCGTTTTATGATACAGCTGACGTGTTTTGGGGACCTTTGTTTTCTAGAGCTAACATAACATCTAAAAACTTTGCTCCGTTTAATATAGTAGTCGGTACCGCGTTTACTCTAGCTATAGATAATAAATCACCTCAAACTGTAAAAGTTTTGACTGGAGACATAGCTATACCTGGAGCAGCTACCGGACCTGAAGTCATAAACATCTTGAGTCGATTTAGAGGTGCCACTCCATCTATACTAGCTGATCCAGTTTCTGGAAATCAATTTATTAATATTAGAACCAACACTCCAGGACCTTCAGGTAAAGTGGATGTCCAGTCTTCCACTGGGTTTACTACTGGATCCGTAAATGTATTAAATAAAAAATACACTATATTAAACTTAGATCAACGAGTATCTATCTATAATTTTAAAGAAAATGAACTACTAATAGAAATTCCGTCTATAGTTCCGGCCCTAAGGCGCACCCTGTTAGGTAGTCACCATTTTCATGCTGACTCTACATTGGAAGAACCCGTGGCGCCGGCTAATGGAATTTGGCAAGGTTCATTTTTATATAATCCTACAGGTTCGGTAGACACTAAAACTGTTTCAAGCCAAAGAGCCCAACTAGCATCCACTATAACTAAAGGACAAATTTATACGAGTCTTTTAGTTTCGTTTACTCAATCATTTTTGCAACCATCTGGTAACATAATTTTTGATTTTGGAACTTCAAAAGAAGAAGGTCCTGTGTTTTATAGAGGTGTTCCTAATTCAACTACGATCTTAATAGATCCAAGTTATGTGTTCAAATTTGACCATTCCGCTGGATCTACTATAAATGTAATTTATCAAGACCTTCCGTTTATACCGGCTAAATCCGGTAAAGACTTGGCTATTTACTTGACGTCTCCCTCAGGGGCTAGAGTTGAAGTTCAAAAGATATTAGAAACTTTGAAAGCCGCAGGAATTGTTTTGAACTTCGTGATTCTGACTCCGAAGTACAAATACATCATAGACAATCCCTATATTTCCACAGATGACGCCCCGTCTGTGGAAAATCAAGACACTGATTAAAATAAGCCCTATGCCGCTCTATCTTGACATCTAAGAGGAACGTTTCTAATATACAAATCTTAACCATTCCACCTTCTGGGGGAATCTCAATCAGGATATCTCCTTAAAAAATCCGATCAATTAGTTCAGCTAAATACCCAGAGGTTAGTACAAACGATTGATCTGAGGCTTTTTTACTTTGCAAACAGGTTACTAACATGTTGAAATATGCTGAATCAACCCCGATCAACTGATCTTCCAAGACTTTAAGGTCAGTCAGATCCAATTTAGACAATTGAAAACACATCTTCAGAAATTGACCAGCGTTAATAAAGAAACCACGTTTGATAAACTTACGAGTGCGAATGACAGAACAAAGAGGATACTTACTACCTTGGTATCTAAGCTCTTTAGCCAAAAGGCACTCCATAGCTTCTGGGCGTAGTACTAATTCATCTTTTCCAAAATCATAGTAATTTGTACAATGCACAAAGTCATAATTTTTATGAATTTCTTCAGGTTCTCCATAAAATCTAACTACTATTTGTATTTTATCTGATAGGGTAATGGCGTTGGAACTCAGAAAAACTGGACGGTACCTAGGTTTTTCTAAAGCTTCCGTATCAGAATCTTCTAAAGCTTCTGATGGATCATCTGTTGGAGAATCTAATACATATTCTTTACCATCTTCGACGGCAACACCGGTGGACTCGATCATTATCTTAATGCGCGTGCGTTCTTCAACTATATTAGCTACTTTAGCTTTTTTACCATCATTGAACTTGGCAACGTAGTATTGAGCTACCGCTAATGTAGTTTCTCGGTTCTTAAAGTAGATGTCGTAGTCCTTAACTTCTTCATTAAGTAACATATTAGCTATAGAACCTCCGGTTAACAGAGTATTCTTTTCTATTAACTTACGTACTTTGCATCATCAATTGTTTTAATCCAAGCCCTAAGTTTTGTGTTTATAACGTTACGAATAGATCTCGAATTCATAGTTACAGTTCCCCCATTAAATTATAAATCTTTACCACCTATAGTCGACATTTCAAAATCTAATTTGGCCTTGGCGCTAGGAATTGCCACCATATTGAGTCCTGATCTCTTAAGATGTTCTAAAAATTTGTCCATATCTACTAATTTAACCATTACTGTAACAGTTCCGTACTCTCCAGTTTTAAAATGAGTTTCTAAAAATGATCTTTCTTCGTCTTTCATCTAGCTCTCCTTGTCCTTTTGATCTCTTCTGCTTCAACTTCTATGTATTTTCCGCATGCATAGCAATATAAACTAAACGGATATTTGTCTAAGTCATTAGTTCCATACGTCGGAAACTCTTTTTTACACTTTGGACACTCAATATAAAACCTTACGTTGGCTCCAGGTTGAAACGTCTTAGTATTTCCGTTATAAACTAGTTGTTTTGGTTTATTTTTCTCAACTTCGACATATACTTTGATCAAACTTCGATTAGTTGCTATACGTTCATGAGTTTTTCTTATTGATTTATACAAACTTTGAGGAGGAATTGCGCTAATAGGTACAAAATCGCCGCGTCCGTACTTATCGTGTAGTACGATTCCATTCAATTTCATTCGTTTTCGTAAATCAGATAGCTTTTTCTCTAGTAACTTGAGTTTATTTTTAGCTTTAATCTGATCTATCTCTAAATCTTTAAGATTTAAGTCATTCATGGATTAGACCTCCCTCCGCAATCAATCCCAAACTACCAGTTTCTTCTGACCTGGCCAAATAAAATCTGAAACTGGAATTATAGTTTTATTAACTTTACAATACTGACACATATCCACGTAAACTGTGGCATAATGACCTTTTGGCCATTTACCCCCTCTGGCTTTGGCGCATTTATCACAAATAGAATAATGCTTAAAATCCATAATTAGCTTAGTTTTCTTAATCATCTAAACATCTAAAACCATAACAAGTCGTAACTCTAACTTTTATCTTTATGACTTTCACGTTCCCTCAATATTTGAAAAATTGGCCAATAGTCGGCAAATCTTGGATTTTATCCATGTGATCGTTGAACCAATTTATAAACCACTTCGTGGTCTTAGCTGGGTACGCGGAGACAAGTAAGTATTGACCTCTATCGTACTGGATAACCAAAATCTTTCTTTTATTCTTTCCTTAAAATGCGTAGTTACTATAAGTTTATTTGCTGCCAGGTGCGCTTCTTGTATTTTTTTGGAAATTTCCACGCCGCTTCTTCTGATAATTACGCATCGAACGTTATTACGCGTGCTAAGATGGTCGAATTCGTCTTTGGTAAGGATATGCCACTTCTTACCAACTAGCCGTTCGTGGTGTAAATTAAACTGAAGACATCGCATATTAGTGTTGCTGCACTCAATTTCAGTCTTCTTGACCGTGGTTTTACCGGTTTGAGGAACGTCATACTCGTTGACTATATATTTAAAACCAGAGATAGCTGTAAGAACTTCTCTTAATTTCATGACGCCTCCAATAAAAATAATATCCACATTATTATGGTTAGTGAACTTCATTTTATAATAAAAGAAAGTTTAAAGACACTGAAAAAATATAGTCAATAAACTAGACACGTGTCACCAAAGATTCGCCTAACTATTAAGCACTTAGTTATTGATATAATTTAGTCATATGAGATTAGATGTAGATTTAATATGGTTACTATCTATAAAGCGTACCATCTTCAAATAAACGCTATCTCATACCAGTTACTACTTAAAAGGACTTCATAATGATTTTATCGCGTCCTAAACTTTTACCTGCCCAACGTTTTGACTTAGAAGACTTAAATGCGCTTCTAGCGGCAGCTAGAACTGATGCTAAACTACGTACACTAGAGTTCTCATCTAGTTTAAACTACGTAATGCACGGATTTATAGTGTCCGGTATAGGTTTAAAGCAAGCCACTATAAACGTGACAGATGCTACAGTAATAATGCCACAAAACACATTCGACTTCTCTTGGTTTACCTCAGAACCCGGAGCTCCTAGTATTGTAGTTCCTCAAGCTTCGTTCCAACCCGGAGTCAGAAACTACGTCGAAATCCAGCTTGTTGAAGAAAATAATACTCCAATGACCCGCGCTTTCTGGGATAGTCAAGCCAACTCTGGAGTCGGTCAAGAGTTTAACCAAATAGTAAATACCGTTACAGACTTAGCGGTTATATTTACGGTTTTAACTGGTGGATTTTCAGGATCTCCGAATTCGTTACCGCTATGTATAGTAGACGTAGATGGTTCTGGAAATATAAAAACTATTCTGGATAGACGAAATCTATTTAGTAGGTTGGGTAGAACAAACAATATAAAATTCTCTTATTCGTGGGGAACCAGACAAGAACCAGTTTATAATTTATCTCTATCTTCTGTGGTTGGTGCGTTTTTGTCTGGTGAGAGTATTTCCATAAATACAGAAACTGCTAAAGTTGTTATTGGAGGAACTTCGTCTATTACGTTTAATATTCCAACTGGAGTAAACTTTTTCCCAGGGAGTTCAGTAACAGGACTTTCATCTGGAGCTACTGGTACTGTAAACACTATTCTTGAATCCTTTATAGGTGTAGACAAATCTCTGATGAACGAGAAGGATAGATTTGATGCTATCACTAGTGAGATAAAACTGGTTAAAGGCACAGATTTTTGGTGGCAAGACCCCAGTTCTTCTCTGTCTGGAGTAGCTTCCAATATAGATTCTTTTTTAGTTTCAGCGGTAGAGGGAGCTAAGTGGTTTTGGGATGGAAATAATTTAAGTGTCACTGACGGTAACGTGTCTCCGTCTTCTAGCGACATTTTAGGAAATGTACGTATCTTTGGGTCAACTCAACAATTTAATTTGCAACGTCAAGATGGTTCTGGAGGATCTATAGTGATCCCAGTTCCAGAACAAAGTATAGTTTTTGTAAAATTACCTACAACTGGAAATAGAAGTTTTTCTGGAGTGGGCTCTGCCTCTACTAATTATCAAGTGGTAGATATAGGATCTTACGTTCCGTCTGATGGAACATATTGGATAGCATATAGAAATACGGGTGAGTTATATGTTAGAGATTACGGAGAACTAGATGCCGGGGAGTCTACTCCTATCTCAGACCCAGATAAAATTACAATTCTGAATTTAATAAATGCTAATAAAAATAAAGCTAACCAAGACAGAAATATACAACTAGTCCGGGGTGGAATTTGGTCATATGCTATATCACCCGATACCACCACTTGGTCCTCTCAGGCAGCTATACAAGTTGCTGGATTACCAGAATCTAGAAACAATATATTGGCAGGATCTGTCGTGTTACCTAACGACGGTGATATAGCATATGTAACTATAAATAGAGTTGCCGGATCTCCTGCTAACTTAACAGTTAATGTAGCTAATATCTCTACTGCTAGTTTAGGAGATAATGACGTAGTAATTGTTAGAAAATTTGGGTCCGGGTCTGGTTCTAGTGTTTTGGCAGGATACGACGCCTTTAGACTTATTAGTGGGCAGTCTAAAGAGTTAGAATCTGGATTATCTATCCAAAATAGAACTTATTTGGAAATAACAGACGAATCTTCCTCAGCCCCTAATTATTCTGCGTCGTCTGCTGGGTCCTTAGCGTTACCAAATTTTAATACCATCAATGGAGAAGGTCTACCCACAAGGATATCCAAAATAAATGCGATGTTGGCTGACGATTGGCAAGATTTAAACATAGAACTAGACCCTGGAATAGTGGGGTGGGATGGTACTAATATCTCCGTTACTGGAGCATCTTTGTCTATTCCAGGAACTACTATAGGTGCTACGCCCGTAAGCATAAATACATTTGGCTCAACCGCCTTAGCTTCCAATTCGTGCCTGTACGTTGATATTAGTAGAACTTCTGGATCTTCCGTAACCTTAGTATCTGATTTATTAAGTAATTTAACACCTTCACAGCAAAGGTTGATATTGTTTAGAAATATTAGCGGAAACATTTTAGTAAGGTAAGACAATGCAAAAATTAAAAACAGGGTCTATTGTAGTTAATTCAAGCGATTTACAACAAGGTAATACGGTAGATGCAATTAAAGATAGATCGATTCACTTACATTCCGACGATCCGATTTCTTGGGATGGTAGTAATTTAGTATTTACTCAGCCAATAGATTTAATATCTCAGGACGATAACGGAAGTTTTACAAGCTTCAATAGATTTTCGGTAGGCACTAGTCCTTTAGTTTTAGCCAATGACTCCTCTATTGTGGTTAGAGTCGATAGATCTGCCGGTACACATGTTTTGACTTTAGGAACCTATCCAACTTTAACCGCTGGTCAATATGCTATAGTTGCTAACTCGTCAATTTCTGGGTTGGCCGCTATAACCAATGGAACTAAAGATTTTTATGTAATTGCAACTAGGCGAGATAGTCCTTCTACCGGAGATCAAGATCTGGTATTACCTCTCAATAAGCAATTGTTGAGTCCTGGTCAAACTACAAAATTAGGGGCCAGTGGTTCTGGTAGCGGTTCCGGATCTGGAGGCAACGGATTTAACGTAATTGGTTTGGACCCTACATTTACGAAGATCAATACTAACGACCGGGATGCAGAAAACAGCGTCGGTAATTGGTTGGCGTACCAAAATACTGCTGGCGTAGCGCCTACAACTATGACTGGTGGTAGCCCAGTTACTACTGTAACTAGAACTACTACGGTTGGAGAAGCCTTAAACGGGAAAGCCTCTTTCAAGATCATCAAGGACGCTGCTAACAGGCAAGGTGAAGGTGTTAGCGTCCTGACAAATATTCCTCTAGGATATAGAGGAAGCCAAATGCTAATATCTATTCCATTTAAGACCATATCTGGAACTTTAGTTCAAGGGGATTTAAAGTTATACGTCTACGATGTTGCAAATGCATTAGTAGTAACTCCATTCAATAACGAAGTTGTTGGCGGCCAAGGAATATTAAAGTCTACGTTTCCTATTGCGGCCAACACTACTCAAATTAGAGTTGGATTTCACTTCGCATCAACTTCCGCAACGGCAGTTACTTTGTCTTTCGACGATGTTTTCGTAGGAACTTCTGACGATGCAATAGGTCCTAATTTCACAGACTATGTTTTAAATACTGGTTTCACCTTACCTTCGGCAGCCTTTGGAACAGTAACGAATACTACTATTTTTACTAAGGAAGCGGGTGACGAGCTTTTAGTGGAAGGTGCATTTATTACTGGGACTGTCGGCGCTAGTTTAGCTGATTTAATATTACCCACTAACATCGTAATCGATGTTACTAAACTAACAGCATTAACGCAAAGCGCATTTTTAGGCGAATTCACTGCCCAAACTACCGGAGGAGCCGTAGGAGTTTACACTTCAATGGTGGGAGGAGTAATTAGCTTTAATGCTGGTATGCCGGATAGAGTTTTTTTTGGAATTTCGTCTTCTACTAATTCATATAGTCACGGTAATGGAAATCAAGTTTTTACAAATAATCAAACAGTTACGTTTAAATTTAGAATTCCGGTAGTAAATCAATCTTCAAATCTTACCATAGCCGCAAGCTCCACTTTCAAAGCCTCAAGTTTTTTGGCAAATGGCACGAGAATAACTGGAACCCCTCCAACACTACTTGGTCAGTATAGAAGTTATCTAAGAATAAGCAATACTACTACATTTTCTGAAGTTAACGCATCTCCCACCAATCCTCCAAATAGCCTAGATGGCATAAGGATGGACGCAGCGGCATTGTATGCATCTTCTGATAGTAACGGATTTCCTAGTAGGTATGACGTTTTTGTTGGAAATAATAAAAATGTAAAGTTGGAGTTTTATAAAAACCAAGGTAGGACTGGTTTTATTTCAATAGATGCTGGATATTTCGAATCTACTTTTAATATAGGGGCCATCTACAATTATGATCCAACAACGGGAATATTGCAGATTCAAGGTAATACTGGAAATGCTGCTTCTAATAATTCTCTAGGAAGTACAGATAACGGTGGTATCGCTAACACCATATACTTCGATATAGTAGTTTCCGAGAATGCCTTGGCGGTAGGCTTTAAGACTCCTAGAAGTCAAATTAGACTAGCCGGTGCCTCAGGAAGTGGTTCCGTTGGAACATCCGTAAGGGTCTTCACTAATATAATAGAGAATACTGGCAATGCCATCACATACACTAGCGATTCTACCAACGGAGATTTCTTTACAATAAAAGAAGATGGCGTTTACTCAATGCACTACAAAGACGGAAGCCAAAGCCCCGAAGTATTTGGATTTAGTAAAAATGCTAGTTCTAATATCACCAGTATTGGTGGACTACCACAGGACCAGCAGTTAATGAGTGTTGAAAGTAGTGTTGGATCATCCGGGGCTTTTCCTGTAGTTTCTTATACTGGATTTTTACCTTTAGGGACCATAATAAGGCCGCATACTAATGGCGGACAAACTGCAACGTCCCAGTCGGATATTAAATTCGCAATATGCAAAGTAAGCAATTAATTAATAAATGAAGGGATTATATGGAAACTTTATTAAAATCATTTACTAAAAACGTGGCAGCGTCAGGAACGCCTGAACCTCTACAACAGAATAGATTAGCTTCTGATTTTATAAAAATCAAAGCTAAATCTACTAATACTAAAACAGTGTCTATTGGAGACTCCAGCTCCCAAGACTTTGAATTAGCCGCTGGAATAGAACTCTCGCTAAATGAAGTTTTAGAAAAAAATGGTGGATGCACGACTCTAGACTTAGCTAAAATTTATTGCAAAGTTCAAGTAAACGGAGAAGGTGTTGAAGTTCTTTACGCGTTGAGACCTAGCGCTGGATTATGAAACTAATCAGAACCGACAAAAATTACAACGGAGTTTTCGGAATACTACAGGATAGTGACGGTAATAATTTAGCAGTTACCTTAGAACACTCATACGACGGTATCCCAAAGATTCCTAATGGAACGTTTACGTGCGTTAGGGGGTCTCATCGTCTACACGGAATGACTAATGATTTTATTACGTTTGAAATAACTGGAGTTCCAGATCATATTAATATTTTATTTCACTGGGGTAACTATAATAAAGACTCTGAAGGTTGTGTACTTTTAGGTAAGGCCCGGGTGGGAGATACTATTACTATGTCTCGTTTAACTTTTGAAAGTTTTATGGACTCTTTAGTAGGAATTAATAGTTTTCAATTAGAAGTTACTTAACTATAAGTACCTGGTCATAACTCTGATTCTAGCTTTTCTATTTTGTCTAATAACTCTTTTAAATGATCATTTTTATTTGAATCTTCAGAACGCATTTCTAACAAATTGACCAATTTCACCAGGATTTAAAGTCAGTTCAGAAACCACCGTTTAAAACATGATCGACCGGTCTTTCTCCATCTTTTTTGAAACTAAGATATTAAACCAATACCGACCTTCATTGGCTAAAGTGTCTCCACCATCGCCTGAAAATGTAACCAATAATTGTCTTTGATCTTCAAACCACTGCATCGGCTAACTCCGCTAAAACGTCACCGTGACAAGATTGAGGTTTACACCAACATGCCAGGACCTTACCTTTGAGTTCTGGCAACCTAGCTAGTAACTGAGGCTGGGTCTTAATCCACTGCCGGTAGGCTTCAACAGCTTGCTCTCTAGTTTCAACCTTAAACTGAGCTTTTGTGAAATCTCGGTGTGAAAAAGGATTTCCCCAGATAGACGGGCGTCCGATGTAGACATCATATTTGTCTTTTTTCATGTGGACAACTTTAGTCGAGCTCATATATAGTCACCCCCCGTGTGCCAAAAGATCTACTATCTTTGTGATCTTTTC
>WNFP01014028.1_pt1 | contig 12674 bp, 15 predicted proteins | sample 5400201 | NCBI WGS metagenome assembly WNFP01 (sample SAMN13153355, study PRJNA577476) | soil metagenome | isolation source: 115 cm saprolite under Madrone tree | place: USA:California | collected 2016-06-14
CTGCCGCAACGTCTGCAGTTTGGCTCGGGTGGAGGGACTGACTTCCCGTTTCCCGCGCAGGCTGGCGCGGGGATTGCGGACCAAATGGGACAAATGGCCGAAGCGGCTCCGGAATCCGGGGGCGCGCTGCCGTCACCCGAAACGATTGCGGATTTGAAGCCGCTCGGGCAGGTGAATAGCAGCTTCATCGTTGCGGTGAACGGTGAAGGGCTCTGGATCATCGACCAGCACGTGGCGCACGAGCGTGTGCTCTTCGAGAAAATTCTGCGCGAGCGAAGCCAGGCCGCGATCGAGGCGCAAGAAGGCCAGCGGCTGCTCATGCCCTTGATTGTGGAACTCACTCCGGCGCAGCAGGTAATGTTCGGCGAGATATCGGATGAGCTTCGCCGCAACGGCTTTGAAGCCGAGCTGTTCGGCACGCGCACTATCGCCATCAAGAGCGCGCCCGCGGGCGTGCAATCGTCCGACATCGAGAAACTTCTGCTCGAACTGCTCGACCAATTCCAGCGGGAAGAGCAGGCGCTGAACATGGAAAAAATCCGCACGAAGATTGCGGCTAGCATCGCGTGCCACGCTGCCATCAAGATCAACATGCCTCTGGAGCAGGCGAAGATGGAGTGGCTGCTGAAAGAGCTGGCGAAGACTGAGTGTCCCATGAGCTGTCCGCATGGCCGTCCTGTGGTTCTGCGGTATTCTGTAAAGGACATTCAACGAGCGTTTAAAAGGATCTGACCGCGGGAATCGCGGATTGATTTTCCAAAATGCTGTTAAACTAACTCAATGGAAATCCACTTCACGCCCGAACTCGAGAACAAGCTCAACCGCCTTGCATCTGAAACCGGACGCGACGCGGAGAAGCTCGTGCAGGAGCTGGTAGAAACCTACTGCGACCATGATGCATGGTTCAGAGCACAGGTCCAAAAAGGCGTGGCACAACTTGATCGTGGAGAGTTCGTCGAACACGACGACGTGGTTGCCAGCATTGAGCGGATTCTCCATTCCTAGATGAAGCTCCGATGGTCGCCAGAGGCAGCCGCCGAGTTTGCCCATCTTGTTCGACATATTCGTAAAGACAATCCTTCAGCCGCGACACGCGTAGCACGCGTCGTGGTTGACGGCATTGCGCAACTAAAAAAGTTCCCTAGTCTGGGCCGTCGCGGACGCGTGGACGGAACCCGCGAGCTCGTGCTGCCGCCGCTTCCTTTCGTGGTGGTTACCGGATACGCGAAGATTATGTTGAAATCGCCAGAGTCTTGCATGGTGCACAACGTTGGCCTTAAACGATCTTGAGCTTTTAAGATACTTGTGATGACCGAATCTGAACTCCAGCAACAGCGCGCGCAACTCTGGCGATTGGACGGCAATCCTATTCGCACCATTGAAGACGCGCGCAGCTTCATCGAAGCCGCGGGCTTCTGTCTTATGTTTCCGGTTCGTGCGCTGCCGCTGGTGCCTACTTTCGTCGGTGCTTACATTGGCTCCGCTGACGGACTTCCTGACACCAAACACGCATTCGCCGATCCGCGAGCGCAGGAAGCAACCGACTTGATGGTCCGGCTATTGCGCGAACGCAGCGCCTTCGAGATACGTCTTCTGCCAGACACCAATCTGATCGTCTCCGCGCAGCTATTTCCTTTCTTCTATGCCCTGCTCAGCGATCGCAATCCGAAAGCTCCACCCAAGACCAAGGCACAGGGCGCGCAGGTATCCTATCTCGCCGCCCAGGTCTTCGCCGCTATTCAAGAGCATGGTCCTGCAACCAAGAACCAGTTGCGCGAACTTCTGGGCGGCGAGTCGAGTGATGCCGCTCTCGATCGCGCGCTCGGGGAACTGTGGTCAATCCTCAAAATTATTCGCGTGAGTTACACCTCGAGCGAAGGCGCTGCCTGGGATGTGCTCTACCGCTGGGCGCCAGACGCCGTGAAGGAAGGCCTGACCATCTCCGCTCCTGAAGCGATCTCTGCACTTCTGAGCAAGTATCTGGAAGCCGTGATCGCGGCCACGCAAGAGGAGATCGAGCAGTTCTTTTCGTACTTGGTACCGCGCTCGAAAATTCGCGAAGCCATCAATGCGCTGTTGGCCGCGCGCGAATTGAGCTTTGTGGTTGTGGGCACGCGCACGCTGATTCAAATGGCGCCGGTGGTTGAGCCTTCGCACGACCGGAAACGCGTCCATGGATAGCACCCGGGATAGCGCACGCGGCGCGCGAAAAATCATAATTGCCATTGACGGTCCAGCGGGTTCAGGCAAGAGCACGCTGGCATCACTTCTGGCGCGCAAATACGGCTACACCAACATTGAGACGGGCGCAATGTATCGCGCGCTGGCGCTCAAAGCCATGCAAACCGGCGTTTCGCTCGATGACGGCGAGGCTCTCGGCGCACTTGCGCGTGAGTCACGCATCGAACTCGATCCGCGTTCGGAAGGGAACCGCGTGCTGCTCGATGGCCACGATGTCACCGCGCGAATCCGCCAGCAGGACATCACCGAGGCGGCTTCCAGGGTCTCGGTTCATCCCGCGGTGCGCGAATGGATGGTGCAGCGGCAGCGCGAAATCGGAGCCGGCGGCGGGATCGTAATGGAAGGCCGCGACATCGGCACTAAAGTCTTTCCCGACGCCGAAGTTAAAATCTTTCTCGATGCCGAGCCTGAAGTCCGCGGCTCTCGCCGCTTTCTGCAGCAACCGCCGTCCACTGCGCCGGAGGCATCAGTGCTGGCTGAACTACATCAGCGCGATCAGCGTGACCGCTCGCGGCCGCACTCGCCACTGGTCCCGGCGGCCGACGCAGTGTTGATTGACTCCACACACCTGACGCTGGACCAGGTGATCGAGCGCGCTACCGAAATCATTGACAGCCGGTTGAAACTCTTCCTCTGAAATCCCGAATCCCGCAAAGCGGGTGAGGGATACATATAGCTACGATCCTCCAATGGGCAGCCGAGCTCTGCACTGCTGGAGTTATCGCAGCTATATGGATCCCTCGCTTGCGCTTCGGGATTTTAGAAAAAAGTCAATTGCCTTATTTCAGAAAACGTTTATTCTTTCTTGATCTGAATAGTCCCGCGCTCGGCCCTGAGCCGCACCACTGGACCGCCTTTGCCTACGGTGCCACGGGCAGTGGCGTCGCGGCGTCTGTTGTCGACATCGAGAGGGAAGTCGCTCTGGATATCGCCGCTCCGGCTCTCCGCGTCAATCTGAAAGCCGGCGTTTGACGGCAGCGCAACTTCGATTCCGCCGCGCGCGTTGGAGATCTCAATGTTGCCCAGCGGAGTTTTGGTTGTGACCTCCACGCTGGCATTGGTGTCGTCCACGCGCACATCGCCGGTAACATTCTCTAGATGGACGGCCTTGGACCGGGTATCGAGCTTGAACGGGCCAGCCAGGTTGTCAGCGCGGAGGTCGCCGCGGTCCATGGTGAAGTCGCCGTCGAGTTTTGCGAACGTCAGGTCCGTGCGGTTTGACTTGAAGCGGACTTGTCCCGCGATCTTGTTGTAGTGCGAGTCACCGCCATATTCGCCGTTGACGGTGAGTGTCCCGCCGATGTCCGCAACCGTCACGTCGCCGCCGCTGCCATTGATCTCTACGTTGCCGGTCACGCCGCTGACGTTGGCATCGCCGTGATGCATGCTCAGCGTGGCGTTGCCCTTCACGTCTTTCGCAGTAAGACTGCCGCGCTCCGTGGTCATTTCCACGCCGGCTCCGCGCTGGTTCGCTGATATGTTTCCATGGCGCGTATTGAGCACCAGCGGAACGTCGGCCGGAAGCTGCAAATCAAGATTGAACCGGCCATGCTCGAAATTGCCGGCGGTAAGGTCCAGCACCCAGACGCGGCCCTGCTGCGTAAACTGCGGATGCGTAGATTCGTTCAGCTTATTGGCGGCATCCTGGGAGTCGCTGCGCAGGCTCTTGTGGACGTAGAGGTGTGCCTGCGCGTCAGGACTCGGACTTACCGTGATATCGCCGGAACTGTTAAGCACTTTGATCTGCGTGGCTTCGGCGACGGACTGCGAGAGGTTCTCGGTGAAGTCGTAGTGGTTTTGCCAGAACCAGAAATCGGGGCCTGGATCCATGCCAGTGTTGTCGGGGAAGCGCTGCCAATCCACGCGGCTCATTCCCGTGGCGGATAGTCCGATCATGATCAGAAAAATCAGGGCGACAATGCCGCCGGGACCAATGCCCCGTGGCGCGGGCTCTCCGGTGCGGCGGGCCCAGAGGTACTCGGCGACCTTGACCACGCCCCACAGGATCAGCAGTACCGGCCAATAGTGGGCAAACCACAGGGCCACGGTGCGGGTGGATATGTATCCCGCGTTGTGCAAGAGAAAGATCACGCCAATCGTGATCAGCACCACCGGACCAAAGAACGAGCGCGAATGGTACCGGCGGGCTGGAGTTGGATTAGGAGCTGTGCTCATGGGTTCACCTGTGTGTTGGTTGGATCAGGACGTTGTTCCGGCGCAGCCGGCGCAGGATAGGGCGGTGGAGGCATTGTACCCATCGGCGGTGCCGCATAATACGGCGGAATGTGGCCTTCAGTAGAGGCTGCGCGGCCCAGGTAGACAAAGACGCCAATCACGATCAGCAGCGCCGGCCAGGAATCGTCAAAACTCACTGACGTAAGGTTACTCAGCAGAAAGAGGATTCCCAGGGTGATCAATACGGCCGCCCCGAGCAGTCCCCTGGTCCTGCATCTTGGGCAAGGACACAACTTGTTTCTGACGTAGACACTCATAGCGCCTCCTTATGCCCTTCCCATCGTGCGTTTGTACGCGATCCACACGCCAAGGCCGATCAGCAGCAGTGGCAGGAAGTGACGGGCGCGGAATATGTTGTAGTTGTTGAGCAGGAAAACCACTCCCAGCACAATGAGAATGATCGCGCCGATCGGCTCATTGCTTCGCGACGCCGGCTGTGCGGGAACCACAACACCAGGCGGAACCGCGGGAGTTCCCTCCGTGTTTGCGACCGGTGCAGCGGCAGTTGCGGGCGGCTTGGTTTCTCCCAGACCGAACAAACGGTCAATGCCGAGAGGGTCGGGAGCGGGCTGGCCCATCTGCCGGGCTTTGGCTGTGGCATAAGACTCGAACGCCATGTAAAGGGGAAAAAAGCCAATCAAGAGCCCAAAGAGCGGTTGAAGTCCGCCACCACTGTTCGCCCCAACGATCAGCAGGGCGAAGATGATCACGTAAATGAAACCCTTCAGAAACTGGCCGTTGTACCAGGCGCCAACACCGGGAATGAGCCCAAGTATGCCCGCGACCACCGGACTGGGAGCATCGTGAATCACCAGGGGCGGAGGCGGAGCCACTGCGGGCGCTCCTTGCAGGCGGGCGGCGATGCAGGGCTCGCAATAGATGGCCCCCATCACGTCGCGCTTGCACTCTTCGCAGAGCGCCTTGCCGCACGTGCGGCAGTAAGCCGTTGCCGGCGTTTGAGTGTGTATCGCGCAGTTCATATCTGGGCTCCTTGGTCTTTCATCATGGATTTGGCGATGACGGTACCTTCACGGTCCATGCTGTAGTCCGGATGCTGCTCCGGACTGCCGCTGGTGTCATTCGGATTGCCTTTCTCTTTCGGTTTCTCTTTCTTGTCTTTGTCTTCCGCGGGAGCAGTCGCTTTACGCAACTCGCGCACGCGGTTTTCGACTTCATTGACCAGCCGCAGGTTCTCGTAATAGCGCACCACGCTAGATTCCACGTGCGTGTATTGCAGCACCAGGGCCTTGCGCAGTGCGCTGGGATGCCAGTCAACCTTGCCGAAGTCTGAGATCCTTACGCCAGCCACGGTCAGCGTCAGGCTGAGCGAGAAAAACGCCATGCTGAACGACGTGGCAAAGCGTGACCGGAAGAACGCAGCCAGAAACGGCCGGAATCCTGTCCTTGCTTTGCGCACTTGCGATGGCTCCCCAGCCGGGGTCACAGCCATGCTGGTAGCCGCCAGAATGTTGTGGACCAGATTCCTGGGTGGTTCCACGTCTTCCAGCGTTTCCAGCCAGAGCATGCCTTCGCGCGCCTCGGCCAGCATGGGACCGCATAAGGGGCAGGTGCGGCCATGCGCGTCAAAATCCCTCTGGACCTCGGCGGTGAGTAAGCCATCCAAAGCGTCGGCCAGCAAAGCCTCGAACTGGCTGCACTGGAGTCCGTCTTGGCGAGTTTGGTTATTCATTTGCTACCTGCCTGTCTTTTATTACGAGAAAGTAATCGTGCAAGTTCCATTCTTCCGCGGTTGATGCGGGACTTTACGGTACCCTCGGGTACCCGCAAAGTGATCGCAATTTCGCGATAATCCATGTCCTGAAGGTCGCGCAGAATCACGGCTTCCCGAAGGTCGGGCGAAAGCCGCGCCAGCGCTCCACGAACCAGCTTCTGCGTCTCTTTGCTGGCCAGGTGGTCGTCCGGCGAGGGCTTGGTGTCTTCCAGCCGGTCGCTCAAGGACGGAAGTGGTCCACCAGCAGGTTGCGGGTAAGCGTGGTCAGCCAGGTAGTAAAAGCGCCTTTCTCAATGTCATAGCTGCCAAGGGTCCGGTAGACCCGGATAAAGACATCCTGGGTCAGGTCCTGGGCGTCGTCAGTGGAGTTGGTGAAGCGGTAGCAGAGGTTATAGATACGCCGCTGGTGCAAACGCACAATCCCCTCCCAGGCCACAGCATCGCCGGCCAGACACTTCCGCACCAATGACGCTATTTGCGGATCTTCCAAGCAGTCTCCCCAAGAGCTGAACCAAGAAGTGTAAATGCTACATGAAGATACGGCATTTGGAAGTCGAAGGTTCCGTAAGGATGACGATGCTCGTGTAGCACAGCCGCCCCGGCTGTGTCCCCCGGTACATGAATGTGTGTGGAGCGCAGGCGCCCTTGCCTGCGTCCGACTTTGGCTTGAACCACGCAGAATTTATCGGTCCTGCTGGAATCCTCTCGCGGTCCGAAGCATTTTCACAAACTCAATGGAGGTCAAGACATGGGCAAACCCGTCGTGCATTTTGAAATCGGATGTGAAGACGGCGCAAGGACCCAGGAGTTCTTCACCAAACTCTTTGACTGGCAGATTCAGCCGGCGGGGCCGGCGCTGATGATCAACACTGGAAACGAAGGCGGTATCCAAGAGCGAGACGTGGCAATGCCACGCCTGGACCGAATCTTCTGTGAATCCGCGTTCATCAACGGTAGGTTTTTTCGGGCTAGCCGATGCGTCGGCCTTCGTCCAGGACTTCGTCCAACGCTCCGGCAAGCTGGCCGGCGCGCTGGCGATACTCACCCGCCAGGGTCTCGTACTTCTTGCGCAGAACGTGATACTCGTCGGCAATGTTGAGCGCCGCCAGCACGGCGAGACGCAGGGAATCAATAGTGGCAGTCTGCTCGGCCACGGTGCGCATCTTGGTGTCCACGTATTCGGCCAGCTTCATGATGTAGTCCGCGTCCGTCCCGCGGAGGTTGTAAGACTGGTCGTAAATCTCAACTCGGACCGGCGCTACTGGTTGTGTGGCCAAACGTATCTCCTTCAAAACAAACCGCTACTGATCTGATTATCGTGTCATTTCCTCTTTGGTCAAGAGAATTCGTAGGAGTTTCCGCTGAGGTCAACAGGGAATTCACTTATTGCACCGGATGGGACGCAGCGACTTCTTGCCGCCTAGTTGGTCTTTGGCTGTACGAAGACAGCGGTACCGTAGGCCAGCACCTCGGTCACACCCTGCATGATCTCGGTGGCGTCATAGCGCACACCGACCACGGCGTTCGCGCCGAGCTGTGCTACGTGTTGCAGCATGAGATCGTAAGCGTCTTCACGGGTTTTTTCGCATAGCTCCGTGAGCAGCGTGATGTTGCCGCCCACCAGCGTTTGCAAGCCGGCGCCAATGCTGCCGAAGATCGAGCGCGAGCGCACAATGATGCCGCGCACTAATCCCAGTGTGCGCACCACCTTGTAGCCTTCCAGCTCGAACTGCGTGGTCGTCATGTTGTGAGGAACCATGACAATCCTCAACCCTCCGCGACCAGGATATCAATCTGCTTCAGCATCTTTTCCAGCCGGCCACGTACGTCTTCCCGCTCCTTGCGTAGAGACACCACTTCGGACCGCAGCATTTCCAGCTCTTCTTCGCGCTGCTCCAACTGGTCGCGCAGGCGACCTGCGTCCCGCTCCGCGGCAGCCTTGGCCTCACGCGCCGACTTCAATAGCTCAATGGTCTTGTAAATCTTCTGTTCCAGAGCGGGGAAGTCTTCGCTCGCCACCAGCTTCTCCATCTCATTTTCCGGATCGCGCACTGCTTTCACCGACATAAATGCAAAAACCCCTTCGCTGTGGTTGGCTCATGCGCAGTATAGCGCAGGATGCTGTGGAAACGCTGCTGCCGTACCTGGGGATTTTACGAAGAAATTGGCGGCAGCGAGTCCCAAACGCGCCAGAATTCTTTCATCTCTTCCGGTTTGCCAAGAGAAATCCTCGCATATGTATCGAGTGGCGGGAAAGGACGCCCGATGGCGATGTTGTTTTGCCGGAAGTGGGCAATCACATCTCGAATCGGACGACCGGTCTTGATCATCACGAAATTCGCGGAAGGAGGAATTGCCGTGAGTTTGCGTCCCGCAGATTGCCTCATGAACTCACTGCGGTCGGCGGCATTGCGCGTCTGCGCCAACTTGTAGCCGGACGCATCGTCGAGCGCCACCATGGCGCAGCGCGTCACCAGAGCATTCAGGCTGTCCTCCAGTTTCTGATCGCGCAGGAGTTTGGCGGTTGGTTTTGTCGCGACGGCGTATCCCAATCGCAAACCCGCCATCCCGTAAATTTTGGAAAACGTGCGCGCCACGATCACGCGATCGTCATCCACCGGACGCTCGATGAACGAAGCATAGTCAGGACCGGCAGGAACAAAGTCGTGGTAGGCCTCGTCTATCAAAACGTATGTATTCTTCGGCAGCTTCTTAATGAACTCTTCAAGGTCGCGGCGGGGCGTGAGATTGCCCGTGGGATTGTTGGGATTGCAAATATAAACCAGCCCCGATTCAGCCCCGGCGGCCTTCAACATGGCGCCAAGATCGTGGGTGAAGTCGGAGGCAAGTGGAACTTGCACTACCTCGGCGCCGACCACGCGTGAATAGCTTGCGATAGCTTCAAATGTCGGCGTTGGGACAACCACCTTCTTCCCCGGTCCGCTAAAAGCATTGGCTGCCATGCGCAAGATCTCGGTGGATCCACAACCCGCCACCACACATTCCGGACTGACCTTCGAGAGCGCAGCCAGCCGCTCGCCAATGCGATCGCTGTGATGGTCGGGATAACGGTTGGCGTCGAGAAAAGGATTGCCCATGGACAGCACACTGGCAAAGGGTCCGTAGGCATTCTCATTGCTGTTCAGCAGTACGGGACCGCCGGGCTGTGGAGCGCGTAGCGGCTCGGCCCACAGCAGCAATTCCTTTGGAAAATTCGAGGTAGCCGCGGCGGCAGCGCCAATCCCGGCAGCTTTGAAGAACGTTCTGCGTGAGAGCATGAGGACCCTCCAGACGGGAGGATTCTAATCCAGATTGAGAGTTCGCGGGAAAGAGAACTGCGACTCAGCTTCGCAGGCTTCCGCCGATTGCGTCCAGCGCCTTGATGATCTGCGCAGACCATTGCGCGACTTCATCGTCGCGGAGTGTGTGATCGGCGGATTGGAATTGTGCGCGCAACAGGACTGAATATTTACCTGCGGGAACACTGCCGCCGCGGAAGATCTCGGCCGGCGTGAAGCTTTGTAGCTCAGCGATGTTTAATGCACGGATAGCGGAATCGATCCTCTCAAAGCGCACCGAATCAACGAACACGAATGAGAAATCGCGGTCCACAGCAGGGAATTTGGAAAGCGGCTGATAACGCGGCGAACGCAGCGGGAATTTGAGCAATGTCTCCAGGTTAATTTCCGCGACGTAGATTTCCTGTTTGAGCTTGCGCGCCGCTGCAACATCCGGATGCAGTTGGCCGAAACAGGCCAGCGTTTTATCGCCCACAATGGCTCGGGCTGAGCGCCCGGGGTGGTAGTAGCCCGGAGTCTGATCGTCAATGCGCAAGCCAGGAAGATCAAACGCAGAGAGTAACGCTTCAACGTCACCTTTAAGATCAAAGAACGAGTACGGACGGCCCTTCTCATGCACGTTGGGCGTGTTCGCATTTCCCGTTGCGCCGATGCAGATGGCCCTACGTTCCTCGGAACGTTCGCCCGTCAACGAGAAAATGTGACCGCTCTCGAAGAGACGCACGTCGGTGGTCCCACGATTCAGGTTCCAGCCAAGCATGCCCAGCATTCCCGGGACAAGTGAAGTCCGCATAACGGACTGCTCTTCACTCAGCGGGTTCGCCAGCATCACAGGCGCAGCCTTGGAAAATGCGCCAGCATCGGCAGCGGAGATGAACGTGGGTGAGAGCGCCTCGTTGTAACCCAGAGCCAGCATTTCCGAGCGCGGTCTATTTTCCGCTTCCGCGTGCGGAGGCTCGATCACGCCGCCGGAAAACGCAGGCAGGGTGTTGGGAAATTTGTTGTAACCGTAGATGCGCGCGATCTCCTCAATCAGATCGATCTCGCGCTCGATATCGAGCCGCCAGGTCGGCAGGTCGATCATCCAGCTTGGACCCCAGTTTCTTGACGCTGCAATCAGAGGCAGGACCTTTTCCGCAGCGAGACCAGTGAGTTCCGATATCTGCGCGACTTCGATCACGGCCTGCTTCTTTTCCGCGGTATAGGCCGCCGCGATCTTCTTAAGGGTCTCCGCTGAAGCCGTAAGTCCGCTCGGAGTCACGGCGGTCAGCCTGAAGCCGAGCCGGCTGAGAATGCGGCTTACGGTCTCATCGGGGATATCTTGTCCCAAATGGCGCTGAATTTCATTGCGCCTAAGCCATATGGAGTAGCGGACCAGGTTCCGTGCAACCGCATCCACCGGTTCGCCTTCCAGTTCACCGCCGGCAGTTTGCAGAATCAGCTCGGAAACGCGGTTGCAGGCCAGCAGAGTCGCTCCCCAGTCCGCACCACGCTCGAAGATGTGGGACGCATCGGTGTGCATGCCCAAACGACGCGCGGTCTTGCGGACGGTTGCAGGATCGAACCAGGCAGACTCAATCAAAATGTTTTTAGTCGAACCCGAGATAGCCGTATCCAATCCGCCCATGATTCCAGCAAGGGCCACCGGACGGACTGCGTCGGCAATAATCAGGTCTTCAGGACCGAGTTTGCGGTCCACGCCATCCAGCGTTTTCAGGGACTCGCCCGGACGGGCGCGCCGAACGATGATCTTGCCGCCTTCCAGCTTGTCGAGATCGAAAGCGTGAGTGGGATGGCCGATCTCCATCAGCGTGTAATTGCTGGCATCCACGGCATTGCTGACGCCGCCGTGATCGTCAATCTTGAGCCGCTCGAGAATCTTTGCCGGCGATGGCGCAATCTTCACGTTGCGAATTACTCGCGCGGTATATCGGGCGCAGCCTTTGGCATCTTGAATCTCAATAGGGAGCGGCGCTGCTGCAGCTTTGGCCTTCGGCAACTTGGGCACGACCGGCTTCAGGGCAACGTCATAGATCGCGGAGCATTCGCGCGCGACGCCGTAGTGACACATTGCGTCAGGACGGTTGGTGCCGATCTCCATCTCGAAGAGCGTGTGGCCATCCATCTCGCGAACAGACTCCACCGCAACGCCGGCGAGAGTAAGATCGTCGGCAAGCTGGCGGTCGTTGACTTTGATGTCAACGAACTCGCGGAGCCATTGTGGTGAAATACGCATGAATCAGCAATTAGCAGCTAGCAATTAGCCAAAAACGCTCAGGCCAATTGCTATTTGCTAATTGCCATTTGCTCCTACGCAAACTGTTCCAAAAACCTCACATCGCCCTGATAAAACAACTGAATATCGTCGATCCCGTACTTCAGCATCGCAATGCGTTCCACGCCCATTCCGAAGGCGAAGCCGCTGATCTTCTCTGCGTCGTAGCCGTTCTTCTCGACAAAGCTGAAGACATTTGGGTCAACCATGCCGCATCCCAGCAGCTCGATCCATCCGCTCATCTTGCACAGGCGGCATCCTTTGCCGCCGCACTTGAAGCAGGTGACCTGCACGTCAGCGCTCGGTTCCGTGAACGGGAAGAACGATGGATAGAAGCGCGTCTTCACGCTGGAACCAAACAGCGCCTTCATGGCGTGATCGAGCGTGCCCTTCAGGTCACAGAAGGTAATGTTGGTGTCCACCGCCAGCCCTTCCACCTGGTGAAAGATGGGCGAGTGCGTCGCGTCCGCTGTGTCGGCGCGATGCACCTTGCCCGGGACTACCACACGGATCGGTGGCGATTGCTTTTCCATGGAATGGATCTGCACTGGCGACGTATGTGTGCGCAGTAGCAGGCGGTCGCGTTGCTGCTTCTTTTCCTGATCTGCGATGAAGATGGTGTCCTGGGTATCGCGCGCGGGATGGTTCGGCGGAAAGTTCAGTGACTCGAAATTGTAGTAATCGGTTTCGACTTCCGGCCCTTCGGCGGCTGAGTAGCCCATGGCGCGGAAGACGTTCACGATCTCGTGCATCGTACGGATAACCGGATGCTCCGCGCCCAGCGGACGATGGATGCCCGGGAGCGTGATGTCGAGACGCTGGCGCTCGAGGAACAAGTTATTTGCCGCGCTGCGTAATCCAGAGGCCGCTGGCAGAAAACCCTAGTAAGTTG
>WNFP01011927.1_pt1 | contig 12672 bp, 10 predicted proteins | sample 5400201 | NCBI WGS metagenome assembly WNFP01 (sample SAMN13153355, study PRJNA577476) | soil metagenome | isolation source: 115 cm saprolite under Madrone tree | place: USA:California | collected 2016-06-14
GAGTGGATGAAGCGAGAAACGGCAGCGGTTTTGAATCAGAGAGCGGTTTCCGCGAAGCGTTCACGAAAATTTTTGGCGAACCGCCGACGACGGCAAGGGCTCATGCTCCATTGCTTGCTGAGCGAATCGACACGCCGCTGGGTGCGATGATTGCCGTTGCGGATGGTGAAGGATTGCGCTTGCTGGAGTTTATTGATCGCCGCGCGACTGAACGCGAATTATCGATCCTGCGAAAGCGATTGGGAACGAATGTTGTCCCTGGTGAGCATCGTCATCTCACGGCAGCGCGCCAACAGATCGCTGAGTATTTTTCTGGCAAAAAGCTTGAGTTTGATATCCCGCTGGCGCCGGTCGGCTCGGACTTTCAATTGCGCGCCTGGAAAATTTTGCGGTCAATCCCAGTTGGCGAAACCCGCTCGTATTCCTGGATGGCGAAACGCCTCGGCGATGAAAACGCGCGTCGCGCTGTTGGCCGAGCGAACGGCACGAACATGATTTGCATCGTGATCCCGTGTCACCGCGTCATTCGCGCCGATGGCACACTTTGCGGCTACGGCGGCGGATTGTGGCGTAAGAAATGGCTGCTCGACCATGAGCGGCGCTTTAAGCAGAAGTGATCCGTACGGCTCATCTGGAATCGCGCTTCCGAAGCGAGTTCCCTGCCTTGGCTCATTACTTATTTAATGAGACCCGTTAGCGCGGCGAGGACGATGGGAATCAGAATCCATCCCAGCATTATGTGCAGACGCATATAACTTCTTAGGAAAGTCTGATCGGCTTTTGGCTTCCACACTTTATCCGCTTGGAGATCCACGAAGGGAAGGAACAGGCCGAGGCTATACCAGAAGCGACTGTAAACCCGAGGCGTGTCCTCCGGTCTTTGCGGTTCCATCTGTTGGGAGAAAAAAGGACGCAGCCTAGTGCGACCAAAACTGCGCAGGGAATGCCAGCCTGCCACGGACGACGTCCATAGCCTACAAGGAGATCGAGCATCCAGCTGCCTAACCACCGAAACCAGTAACCAACAGAAGCGCCAAAGGAGGAGCCAAAAGCGCTGCGAAAGTATTCTTTTCGCTCCCGACATTTTCCTGCAATGAAAGCTTCGTCTGCATCGGCGCGATAGCCCTGGCGTAAAAAAACTCTTCCAGGTTGCTATACACATCAGCGGTGTAAGCCGACTGGTCAGCCAACTTCAGAAGCGCTTTGTGCGACTCGGGTTCGTTTTTCGGAACCGCGCGAATGTATTTGTAGATCATTCCTTGCATGCGGAATTGGGCAGCGACTTTCGGCAAGACAGAACTGGACAGATCAAGCCGGGCAAGGTCGGCGTAGCCGAAGTCTACCGGCCCTTCGAACACCGCCTTTTTGAAAAGGGCGTTTTGTCCGACTTTCATGCTCCCGAAGCTAGCTCCCTTTTCCTTGTCCTGAAACTTTGCCTCATCTGCTTCGAAATTGCTGGTGACGTCTGCCCGGACAAAATCCACCGGCCCTTCGAACACCGCTTTTATGAAAAAGGCGTGGCCTCCGACTTTCATGCTGTTGAAGTTGGCTCCCTTTTCCTTGTTCTGAAACTTAGCGCCAGTCGCGTCGAAATTGCTGGTGAAGTCTGCCAAGCTGAAGTTTGCCGGCCCTTCGAACACGGCGTTCCGGAAAAAGGCGTGGCCTCCGACTTTCATACCGTTGAAGCTTGCTTCCTTTTCCTTGTTCTGAAACTTTGCCTCTTGTGCTGCGAAATTGCCAGCGATGTCTGCTGAGACAAAGTTGACTGACCCTTCGAAGACAGCATTACTAAAAAAGGCGTGGCCTCGGACTTTCATGCTGTTGAAGGTGGCGCCCTGTTCTTTGTTCTGAAACTGCGCCCCACTTGCAACGAATTGGCCGGCGATGTCTGCGGAGGCGAAGTTTACCGGCCCTTCGAACACAGCCCTGCGGAAAAAGATGTCTCCGACTTTCATGCGGTCGAAGGTGGCTTCTGCGTTAAACGTGCTGCCATCGAACGACACCACGCGGGTGGAACTCGCACTGCCGAAAGTTGCGTTTTTATTGAATTGGCAATGATCCAGCCAGACCTCCCAAGGGATTTGGGCATTTCTGAGGTCAATCGACTCGTCAATGATCGCCCCGATGATTCGCACGCCATGTCGATGCATTTTGACACCGGGTAGCGTGCCCGTCAGCAAGTCCTCAAGAAACTGCGCGCTGAGCTTTCGATCCTTTTCTTCAGGGAATTTCTTCGTGTGATCTGCATTCAGAGCGCCGTCCAGGTCGGCGATCTTTCCCGCGGTCGCCTGCGCGACGACCCATTCCTCCGCGGGGTTCAACCCCCTCGCGCCCGTCTTGCCGACCGCGCTTGACGCGGAGATGATTGTCAGAAATGCAGCGAGAAAAATGCCTAGAAACCAATTTATCGGCGAGCGGGCAGTCGCCGCGGTGGCGCCAGGTGCTTTTAGTTTCATGGGCCCTTCGAATTAGTATTACCTCGTCTCGACCGCTCAATACGAGCACCTTTTTGAAACGTCCCCTGGTGAATTTCGAAACTTCGTTGTTCGGCCCTCCGCCATTTAGAAATCGCGTTGGAATCGGCAACTGAATGGCAACGGCCTTGTCGTGCTCTACGTGTAACGACGGATTGTCACTCCGTTGAAGACCAAACGTACTCTGCATTGCGAAATTGCGCCTCGGAGCGTCCCACGGCGCACTCAATTGGTCTGCACTACCGACCTAATTCTCTACGAGAAGATCTGCCGGTTCGTACGGCACTTTGGGATTAATGTACCGATCTTCCAACGTCTCGATACGCTCTTCCAAAGCGGCGAATAATTGAGGTTGAGGAGCGGCATCTCTCTTGAGTCGAGCGATTTTTATCTTGATTTGCTGGATTTCTTCTTGAGCCGCAATACGCTTGCGGCGCAATTCCTTAAAGATCTTTCGATTAAGCTTGATCTGGCGAATCGTGTAGTCCCCTGGTCGGGAGGTTGGCTCCAGTTTGCCCGTCTCGGCAATTAGGCGCGCGTGTTCCTTGTATAAGTCCTCAGCACAAGGATCGACAAATCTGTACTGAGACGCCTCCTGTTCTTCAGATGGCCATGTCTGCCATTTTGCTCGATTACACCATCGACAGGCGTAACAAAGATTATTATATACCGCGATTAGGTCAGGAAAAACCTTAACAGGCCGGAAGTGATCTATTTGGAAGCTTTGATACCCTCCGCCTAATCCTTCTTGTCCCTCGTGAAGTAGACAGTATGCGCACAGATGCTTGAAGTCTTCGCGTAGAAGCGGCTTGTACGCTCTGTAGTCGGTGTAGATTGGGGGATTAGGTCGCCGTTGAAAAATCGGCATTTAGGCCCGGCTTCTTTTTGTACCTAGTTCGCAAGAAGTTCGTCCAAAATTCTATTTACTTCGCGCAACGCGGTATGCAGCTTGTCATAGCCGGTGGTGACGTCTCGATTTAACTTCATGAGTTGAGGATCCTTAGCGTCAGCTTCATCTAAGACCTCTTCTAGTTGCGCGAGGTCAAGTTGTTCCTCTTTCGTGATTGTGCCATTGAAGTACTTCTCGTTCAGCTCCTGATAGCGTTTTTCGTCCGGGGTCAATTCTGTCTCCGGCTCTGGTGGTTGTGAAAACGCGACGAGATTGGCGCGGCGGAGATCGTCAAGTACACTCCAATCAGTAGTCGGCGCTTGCTGACTTGGAATGAGGTCATGCTGGCGATTTGAAACACGACTCCAGGGAGTATGTGATTTCGTCCTCAGCCAGATAGCTGTTTGCCAGATATCTTCGTTGGGCTCTAAGCTGCCTTTATAATTTGGCTGTCTTGTGAACTGAGGGGCTTTAGGAAGATGAGATTTCCACGTCAGCCAAACTGCTGTTTGTCGAACTTCTTCATCAGGTTCCGAACCGGCACTCGCTGGCGCTTCGATAGATTGACTGAAGGAAAGTGGATCGCGACTCCATTCTTCTTGAAATAGTGCCTTCAAGTTTCCGAAACTCCAAAGGAAGTACGCTTGATCTCTTGGCGATGGGACTCGTCCAAGCCGGTGCACCTTCGAAGGCGTAACGTCTCCTAACGTGGAAATGAAAGGATCTACTGCTCGCAGAGTTTCAGACATCGTCTAATCTTAAGGCGAATGGCTCTATTAGGTCAAAAAATCTACGCCAAATTGGATCAGAGGACAAGAAGTCCTGAAGCGTCATTCCCATAGTGCGAAAGTCAATGAAAGCTCCGTTAGGATACGTGTAAGACTGGTCAATCTCTAGGCGTATAAGTTGTTCTTTGTCCATCTTCTTGTAAGCGAGGATTCCCCCAAGGTCTAGTCCGCTGTCCGCGTGGTGGGAAAAGAAGTCTTCTCTATCTTTGGCGGAGCTGAAGTCCGCATGGATAGCGGCTTCAAAAAAACAGTACTGTGATAATAGTGAGCCAAAGAGATCGATTAGTTTTTTAATGCATTCGGCGGCGATGCGACGATCTGCAATAGCCACCAAACGGAGAAAATTGGCTTCGACTGCGATCGCGCCGACGTTAATAGAGACTAGGCGATTGTATAAATGCGCCTTAAGAGAGTACCCGAAGAGGGAATCCCCTTTTTCTAAGACTATGTCCGTTGCTGAAAGATTGTACTCACGAAACATGTCGAGAAACGTTTCAGCTAGTTGCGTGGTATGTATGGATTCGAGAGGGCGCGGTCGATCAAAAAACCCTCGGAATGAAAAGCTACACTCCCGAATTTGTAGTGTCTGGAGAGAGGAGGGCTTCGATTCGGCCAATTCAACTGTCTCATTCATTGGATTAAGTAGAACAGCATTGCTGCCAAAGAAGTTAAATTGCAAGAGCCACCCTGTTGATGCAGTTTGCTCGCTATGGCTGCAAGTCAAAAATCGCAGTCGCGGAGGCCGCGCCGTCGCTGAGTGATCAGTTCGACTTTAGCCGTTTTCAGAGGGTGCGCGCCCGGGGTGACTCGAACACCCGACCCACGGATTAGAAATCCGTTGCTCTATCCGGCTGAGCTACGGGCGCAGATTGCGAGGGCAATATGTCGCTCTTGACTGGGAAAAATCCAGCGCGAATGCGACGGCGAACGCGTCAGCTCACATGCAGATTGACCCATTGCCGCAGGTTTGATAAACGCTGGTGCGCAAACCGCCGCATTTGTGTGCCATGGCGAAAGAGACCTCATCGGCCAATGCCTCACTCCCATTGCATGAAGTTTTGGAAGCTGAGTTTGTCGCTTTGCATGGAGAATTTCTGCCGGATCATCCGACTTCGTCCGAACCAAACACCCGGTTAAAGGCAATTTGGGCGGCCGTTCATGCGCTGCCGGAAAAACGTGCGGCGCTTTGTATTTCGGGCGGCGGCATCCGCAGCGCTACTTTTGGTCTCGGCGTGCTGCAGGGGTTGGCCCGTTGCGGCTTGCTCGGCAGATTTCATTATCTCTCGACGGTTTCTGGTGGCGGCTACATCGGCAGTTGGTTGAGCGCGTGGATTCATCGCGCCAAGGGCGGACTGCCAAGTGTTGCAGCCCAACTGGCGCGCCCGACTGAGGAGGCGAGACCAAATCCGGAACCGGTAGAGATCCAAAACCTGCGCAGCTATAGCAACTACCTTAGCCCGCGGCTCGGGCTGTTTTCCGCAGACAGTTGGACACTCGTGGGCACATATCTGCGCAACCTTCTGCTGAACTGGAGCGTGATCATTCCACTGCTGGCCGCTTTTCTGACACTGCCGTGGCTTTACAGCTCGATCGTGATGATGGATCCGCCGCCGCGAACCGACGCGCTATTCTGGACTGGAGCGGCACTGGTGATCTTTGCTGTCGCTTACATGGGGTTCAATTTGCCATGCGGGCGTAACCTTCGATGGGATCAAAAGCGATTCCTGCTCTTGTGCCTGCTGCCGCTTTTCCTCGCATCGGTGCTGATGACCATGCACTGGGCATGGTTCAATTACTACGGGCGTTCTCTGATTGCGTGGCCATTATTCGGTTTTGGGCAGCCTCAGACCTGGGTGCCGTTTCTTTATCTCGGAATGGCGCTGCATATTATTTCGTGGCTCACGTCATTGCTCCCAGCTCACGGATTTCGGCCATTGGAATTTCTTGCGGTTGTCGTCTCCGGCGCAATTGGTGGCGTAATTCTTTGGTTTGGCGCGCAACAATTATTTCCGCGGCCGGTGACGCAGATGGAACTGTACATCTGCCTGAGCATTCCATTTTTTATGGCGCTGTTTTTTTTGGCGATCGTGGTCTTCGCGGGAATCTCCAGCCGCTGGACCGAAGATCCGGATCGCGAATGGTGGGGTCGTGCGGCTGGTTGGCTATTCGCGGTTGCGCTCGGATGGCTGCTGATCAGCGGGCTCGTCATTTTCGGCCCGCTCTCATTGAAATGGACATGGTCCTTCATCACAACGGGTGGGGTGGCCGCGCTCGTGACGGTGTTGGGCGGACGGAGCCCGCGCGTCGCAGCGAATGAAAAGGATCACGCGACCGCAAGCCCGATGGGGCTGATCTTGTCCAAGGCGTCGACCATCGCGGCGGTGGTCTTTTCGGCGGTGCTATTGATTCTCATCACCGAGATGAGCACATCGGTCATCGCGAAGTTGATTGAAACCTATCACGTAAAGCTCAGCTACCAGGCGGATCTGAACTCTAAATCCGGCCTGCTCGGTCGGGCAGAGGAGTATCTGAACGTGATTTTCTACACGCCCTTGTGGCTGGTGCTTCCCTTGGCCCTCCTGCTTCTGCTCCTCGGGGTTGTGATGGCGCGGCTCGTGAACGCGAACAAATTTTCGTTGCATGGAGTGTACCGGGATCGATTGATTCGCGCCTACCTAGGCGCTTCCAATTCGGATCGGAAACCGAATCCATTTACCGGCTTCGATGAGAACGACAATATCAAAATGCGCGATCTTTGGGTGCGCGAAAAATTTCACAGCAAGCTGATGCCGGTTGTAAATATCGCGCTCAACCTGGCTCCTCTGCGATGCACGCAGGGTATCGTTCCACGGCGGGCCCGGATGGAGCAGTATATGGCGGCCCTAAAGGCATCTCGCTCGGGAGTGCCATTACTGTTTCCGGCGCTGCCGCCAGCCCTAACATGGGCTATCACTCATCGCCTTTGGTTACGTTCATTCTCACGTTGCTCAACGTGCGGCTCGGGGCATGGCTGGGAAACCCCGGGAAAGCAGGCGATCACACCTTCTACCTTGGCTATCCGGAGAGCAGCGTGCGGCCGATTGTCGATGAAGCTTTTGGCCTAACCAACGACACCAGCCCCTATGTCTATCTGTCGGATGGCGGCCATTTCGAGAACCTCGGGCTTTATGAGATGGTATTGCGCCGATGTCACTACATTGTCGTGAGTGACGCCGGAGAAGATCCGGCGTGTTCCTTTGCCGATCTCGGCGAAGCGGTGCGCAAAATTCGAATCGATTTTGGAATCCCGATCGAGTTCGGACCAATGGGCATTTATTCCCGCAGCCAAATCGATCCGTCGAGAGAGGCGGGCCATAACTGTGCCGTTGGGCAAGTCCGCTATTCTGTGGTGGACGGTTCCACCGCTCCCGATGGCATCATCGTTTACATCAAGCCGGCGTGTTATGGGAATGAACCCCGCGACATTTACGAATACTTCAAGAGGAGTGAAACTTTCCCGCACGAGAGCACGGCCGACCAGTTTTTCTCCGAATCGCAATTCGAGAGCTACCGTATGCTTGGCGCGCATACGATGGAGAGACTTTGCCCCACCGACGCTGTGGATTTTCGTGATTTCCTGCGGAAAATTTTACAGGACCATCTTCGTACGCCCGAATCGGATTGGCCAAAAGAGCTCCGTGGAACCTGACCCTTAGCAAGACGGGAGTCGTAGCTTACTACAAAATAGAACGACCGGCGGCTCGCCCTCCTCTACCCCCTTGCGAATTCCGCCGGTCGATTAATCGAAAATCAACTAAGTCGTCTCGCCTTTAAGCGAAGGAAACCTGATCAGCTTGCGTCTCCGCGATCGCGCTCGTAAGCCCGAATTGCTCGACGCGTCTGCGGTCCCAGGATGCCGTCAACGGACCCGTGGTAATAACCGGCGCGAGCGAGCCGGCGCTGTAGCTCGGCCACTCTGGACCGGCTGCTGTCGCCGTATCCATTACTGTAGCCGGAGTCGCCGTATCCGTAGCCGCCGTCGTATCCGTAGCCACCGTCGTATCCATAGCCGTACCCGTACGGGTAGCCAGAACCATAATATCCGTATCCGTACGGATAGCCCCAGCCCCACGACGGACCCCAGCCCCAACCCCACCACCATGGGAAGCCGAAGTCACCGATGAAGATGACATTATTGCCACGATGATGGTGCCAATTACCATTCCAGTTGTTCCAATTGCGGCCATTCCAATTGCGACCGCTCCAGTTACGGCCGTTCCAGTTTCGGCCGTTCCAGTTTCGGCCACTCCAGTTTCGACCGCTCCAATTGCCTCCACGTTGGCCGCTCCATGTGCCCATTCCGGCGCGCCCAGCGAAATGGCCGCCGCCATGACCGCCACCACCACCGCGCGGAGCAGCTGGGACCAATGGCGCGGTGAACATCAACACGAAAAGGCAAATCACGAAAAGTACAAGCTTTGAATTATTCATAGTAAGGTGGGTTTCTAATTAATTAGACACCGTGCGCTGCTCAAAGTCTCGCTTTTTTTGCGTAAAAACATATGAAACGCCTGTGCGCTTGGTGCCAATGCCCTGATTGTTCCCACCTGAAATAGATGACCGACGGCCCGCCCCTTTTTTCCTTGCGAGACCGCCGGCCAAAGTCAACCGAACCCGATGTTCGGTCAGGTCACGTATTAGGCGAGACCCATCCGGTCGAGAAGCCGCGAAGTGATCGTGCCGTCCACGACTAGATTATGTGTGGTTTTTGTTTACCCATCTTACAAGGCGCTGTCGCCGAAGTGATTCGGGTCGGTTTCGCCCGCCCTTCGGGATTGGACAGAACGCACGTTCACACGACGGTCCCAGCTGGTGCTCTGCACCTCCCTGTGAGATTCCTCTATGTAATTAGAACCCGTGACCGGGCTCGAGTTTCGCATTGATTCGTGCTGGTCAGCGCGCAGCCATGGCCATTATCATCGGCGGTTAAACACGATGAAGCGCACGCTGATCTTCATCCTCGCTACGGCGTGCCATGTGCTATGCGCGGCGCCAGAGGAACATAGTGTAAGTCCATCGCGCCAATTCATCATCTACGGAGCTGAGGCGGTGCTGCGCGGCGCGGTCTCGAACCTGGCAGAGCAGACTAAGACGAATCTTCTCGTGTTGTTGCGGCAGCGCGACAGCTGGACGGTCCCTATCGTGGTGAATCTGCAACCGCAGCAGGCAAACCTGCCCGAAGTTCCATCGGCTGATGTGCGGTTTAGTCAGACCGGTTTCGGGCTCAAGCTCCAGCTCGACCTGACCATTTCCCAAGATCTCGATGTTTCATTGATCGAGCGCGAAGTCCTGCGCGCGATCTTATTGGAGATGATTTATCGGAAAGAATCGCATACGGCCGCCGGCACGGTATTCGTCGAGCCACCGGATTGGTTGATTGACGGCGTGCTTGTGCTTGCGCCCGGGCGCGATCGGGGATCTTTAGTCGAAGCGCTCACTACGGCGGAGGAGGCAGTGCCGCTGGAGAAATTTCTCAGTCAACGCCGAAGCCTTCTCGATTCGGCCGGTCGCACGCTTTATCGGGCGTATTCTTTTTCACTCGTGCAAATGCTCATCGATCGAAGGGACGGTCCCGCTCGTCTGGCGCAGTATATCGGTCATCTATCTGACGCCTCAAAGGAACCGTTCGCAAATTTGAAGGCGTACTTCCCATTCCTTGTTAACGATGCGGAGGGAAGCTGGCAGCTGAGCTTACGTCGGTTAAGGAATTTCCAAGTGTACCAGCTACTTACGTTCACCGAAAGCGACCGACGCCTCGATGAATTGTTGCGCGTCAAAATCTCGGAACCAAATAAGCCGGCCAAGGTGACAGCCCTTGACGAACTTGCACATCGCAAGATTTCTCCAAGTGAGAAGATGGCGCTGAGTCAATTGAACCGTGATTTGCTCGTGTTTGTTGCCCAAGCCAATCCGGTTTTGCGCCCTGTCGCGCGGGAATACCAGCAGATCGCCGCGCTGCTCGCCCGCGGAAAAAGGAGAGGAATTGCGAAGCGTCTGTCGCGTTTGGACGCTACTTGCAAACAACTTGCTGTTCGAATGAGCGACATTGACGACTACATGAACTGGTTCGAAGCGACTCAGATGAAGAACGGCAGCGGCAATTTCACTGATTATCTCAAAGCGGTGGACCAATCGCAGATCTCACCTTCAAAGCGACATGATCCACTCTCGGCCTATGTTGATGCGCTGGAGGACCAGTTCGAAAACTAAAACGCAACTACGATTGGAGATTTCATAGATCAGTTGCCGCTTTGCAGCTTGGCGACTATCTTGAGCAGCGCGTTCTAAACACGCATTTCTGCTAATGCAAAAAATTGGCTTTGCCGAGGCTCTGGATTCGATTGTTGCCAGCGATCCGCGTTACCAGCGGGATGCCTATGTCTTTTTGCGCGACGCGCTGGATTTCACGACGAAGCAACAGAAGAAAGTCAAAGGCGTCAGCGTGCGTCACGTCACCGGGCCGGAATTGCTCGATGGAGTGCGGCGGTACGCTCTCAAGGAATTTGGACCGATGGTGATGACAGTCTTCGAGAACTGGGGAATCCGATCGTGCGAGGACATTGGCAACATCGTTTTCAATTTGATCGGCGCAGGTGTGTTCGGGAAAACCGAGGAGGATTCGATCGAACATTTCAAGAACGTTTATGATTTTGAAGAGGCTTTTGTGAAACCCTTCGCCCCGGAAAAACCACCGATCGCCAAACCGACGGCAGTTTTGCCCGCGCGGAAGCCCGCCACGTCGGGCAAGCGAGTGGTGACCGGCGATCACTGATTACAAGTCACTGATCACTGGGATCGGCCCGCAAAGCTAATCATAATGAATCGTATCCCCGTGGTGAAGTTTCTTTGCGCGGGTCTATTGTTCAGCATGGCTAATCTGAAAGCTGCGCCCATTGGCTCTCCGCCTGCCATTAACTTTCCGCCGAGCACGGCGCAAAAATGGATTCTACCGAACGGCCTGACGATTATCGTCCAGGAAGATCGCAGTGCTCCGGTGGCAAGCGTGCAGGCATGGTGCGCCACGGGAAGTATCGACGAAGACCAGCACCTTGGCGCGGGCTTGTCGCACATTCTCGAGCACATGCTCTTCAAGGGAACCAAAACGCGTTCTACCAATGAGATTGCCCAAAAAATCCAGGACGTAGGCGGCTACATCAACGCGTACACTTCGTTTGATCGCACGGTTTTTTGGATCGACGTGCCGAAAGATGGCGTTTCTACCGCGCTCGACATTTTGGCCGACGCGATGATGAATTCCACCTTACCGCCGGAAGAATATCAAAAGGAGCAGGAAGTGATCCGGCGCGAATTTGCCATGGGCATGGATGACCCCGATCGCGTGGCCGGGCTGCTGCTTTTTGCAACCGCGTATCAGCGGCATCCCTATCGTTTTCCGGTCATCGGCGAGCTCGAGATCTACAACCAGCTTACGCAAGAGCAGGTGATGCAGTATTACAAAACGCGTTACGTCCCGAACAATCTCACCTTCGTCGTAGTCGGAGACGTCGATGCGGAAAAAATTCGGCAACAACTCGTCGAACTGTTCAAGCCGTATCCGGAGAAATCGCTCAAGCCTGTGTTCATTCCGGCGGAACCGCCGCAACTTGGCCCTCGCGAAGTGCAGCGGGAATTTGCCACGGAACTGACGCATCTCTCGCTCGCCTGGCACATCCCGGAGGTCACAAATCCGGACGTTCCCGCGCTCGATCTTCTCTCGACGATCCTGGGCGACGGGCGCAGCTCGCGCTTGTATCGGCGCGTGCGCGAAGAAGCCGGTCTGGCTTTTGGCATATCGGCATTTTCTTACACGCCGGGCGATCCAGGCTTGTTTGGAATCGATGCCACGGTCGATCCAAAGAAACGCGAAGCAGCCGAGCAATTAGCCTTGCGCATTGTTGACGAAGTGAAACAGAGTGGCGTCACTGCGGAGGAGCTGGCGAAGGCAAAAAAAATCACGCTCAGTCATCATCTCGGAGCGCTTACGACGATGCGTGGCCAGGCCTCGGACATCGGGTCGAACTGGTTGCTCACGCGCGATCTGAATTTCAGTCCGCATTATCTAGATGCTGTCCAGAAAGTGACGTTGGACGACATCAAACGCGTCGCCTCGAATTATCTGACCGAGAACAATCTGACCGTCATCTCGTTGAATCCAAAGGGTTCGCTGACCGGCAAAGCCGAGGCCGAAAAGCCAGTCGCCGCGGGTGAGATTCAAAAGTTTGAGCTCTCGAATGGATTGCGACTGCTGGTGCGTGAAGATCCTCGATTGCCACTTGTGGGAATGGGCGCGGTCTTTCGCGGCGGTCTTCTCGCCGAGACGCCGCAGACAAACGGTATCACGCGTTTGCTGGCCAAGGTGCTGTTGAAAGGAACCAAGACGCGGACTGCCGAGCAAATCGCCAACGAGATCGAAGCAGTGGGCGGCTCCATTTCGAGCGACGCTGGTAACAACAGCTTCAGCGTGTCGGTCGACGTCATGAAG
>WNFP01003457.1_pt1 | contig 12668 bp, 14 predicted proteins | sample 5400201 | NCBI WGS metagenome assembly WNFP01 (sample SAMN13153355, study PRJNA577476) | soil metagenome | isolation source: 115 cm saprolite under Madrone tree | place: USA:California | collected 2016-06-14
CCAGTGATTCGCAACGCGATTAACCCGCGTTAAAAGCTGCGGCTTGAAAATGAGTAGCAGCCCGAGTGCGATGCCAAGTAGCGCGCCGATCAGCAAGAAAATTGCCAAGGCGCGCCATAAAATGACTTCAACGGGATTAGTGTGCAGCATAATAAGTTTTCATCCTGAATAGTCTATTTACCACAAAACTGCGTCGCTCTGACGAATTCCGCCATTCCCACGCATAGCCGTTCCTCGTCAAACGAGGACAAAATCCAAAAGCATATTTTGATAAAACCACTGGATTCCCGGGTTAACGGATTCATGGTCGTGGATTGTCTGGACTTTATCAAAACCACGAGTATGGCTCAACCGGTTCGAACAAGGTACCGGTCAATTCAGGCGCTGCGCTCTGTGATGACGGGCGCGCAGTATCGTAATTCAAGGCGACGTGGAAACGTATCCATTTTTTACCGTCTTTACCGGGTTTGAAGTAATTGGCGCTGCGCACTACATAGATCAAATCGCGCGACTTGAGATCAAACAGCCAATTGCCGGGTCCTGTCGTCAACGGCGTGGGGTCGTAATATTCCCCGACGTAGTTGCGCGGTTTTTTCTGCAGCCAGTTCACCGGATTATCTCGCACCAACGCCAGCGCATCGGCGGGTTTGCCGCGTATTAATATTTTTCCGTATTCTATGATCAGCGCACTTTGAATTGCCCCGGCGACCTGTTCCATGGCGGTTTTTTCCGCCTGTTCCTGATAGAACACGAAACGATTGAGAAGCAGCCCGGCCAGCACGCTGATGATGATGATAACGATCACCAACTCGATGAGAGTGAAGCCGCGGCAACGCCGTTGTCCTCTAAGGCTCATCGGTGCATCGCCGCTTTGCCCAGATCCCACATCGGCAGGAACACGCCCAGCGCCAAGATCAAAACCAGAATACCCAGCGCCACAATCAAGATGGGTTCGATTTTCGAACTCAGGGTCGCCACTTCATATTTGACCTCGCGCTCGTACATGGAGGCAATTTCAAACATCAGTCCGTCCATGTCGCCGGTTTCTTCGCCCACCGCGATCATCTGCAATACCACCGGATTAAACACACCGGTGGCAACTGCGGTACGCAGGATGCTCTCACCGCGTTCCACACCGTCGCGCATCTGCTCAATGCGGCTGCGCATGAATGCGTTGTCCACCACCATAGCAACCACATTGAGTCCTTGCAAAATCGGCATGCCACTTTTGAACGACAACGCCATGCTGCGCGCAAAACGCGACAGGGTGGCCTTGAAAATGATGGTGCCCACCACCGGCAGTTTGAATTTATATTTGTCCCACTTATAGCGGCCTTCGGTGGTGTTGATGTAAAAACGAAAACCCATGACTGCCGCTACCACCATGGCCAACATTAACAGCCAGTAACTCACCATGAAATTGGAAAAGCCAATCAATAACTTGGTGATGGTGGGCAGCTCGGCGTGGAAACCCTCATACACTTTGGCGAATGCTGGAATGACAAACAGGTTAATGATGACAATGGCGATTGCCATGGCCACTATCACGAAACTCGGATAACGCATGGCGGTTTTGATGCGCTCACGCATGTCGCGCTCGAATTCCAGATGGTCATAAAGTTGTATGAAAATCTCGTCCAGCAGGCCGGTCGTTTCGCCCACCTGCACCATGCTGACGTAAAACATTGAAAAAACCTTGGGATGGCGGCGCATCGCGGCACTGAGCTCACGCCCGCTGTCCAGGCTCTCGCGCAAATCCTGAATCAATGCAGAAAAGGTCGGGTTCCGGGTGGACTCCTGCAAGCCCGCCAGTGCACGCATGATCGGTACGCCCGCTTTGAGCAGGGTGTACATTTGGCGGCTGAACAGTAACAGGTCCATCGGGCTGACACTTTTTTCCTGAGCCAGACGCTTGAAGAAATCCGGTTTGATTGCCACGCCAAGATTTGCACTGAAGGACTTGATTTCAGTAGGCGTGATACCGGTATTCATCAATTGGTCGGCGATGACGCTGCTGTCAATGCCATCCAGCGTGCCTTGTACCAGATCGCCCCGCCCGTTGCGGCCTTTGTAGGCAAATACCGGCATCAGTCTTCTACCTGATTGCTGATGCGCATCACTTCAGCCACCGTGGTATGACCTTGCTTCATTCGTTCCAGCGCGTGATCGATAATGGTTTTGCCCTGCATGTTTCTTGCCGCGACCTGCATGAAATGAGTGGCGCTATCGTGCGACGCAGCCTCGACCATTTCACGGTTCATTTCCAGCATTTCATAGACACCCATGCGACCGCGATAGCCGGTACCGTTGCAGTGCGAGCAGCCACGCCCACGCAACAAGCCGGTCCATTGCTCCTGTGGCATGCCTTCAACCCTTAACCACTCGCCTTCTTGCGGAGTCGGGGTGTGCGGCTCACTGCAGCTTTCACACACACGTCGCAACAGGCGCTGCGCGATCACTGCCTGTACCGAAGAGGCCACCATGAATCGTGGCGTGCCCATGTCCACCAGCCGGAACAAAGTGCCTGCGGCATCACGCGTATGCAAAGTGGAAAATACCAGGTGCCCGGTCATTGCCGCACGCAAACCGATCTGCGCGGTCTCTGCATCGCGCATTTCACCGATCAAAATTATATCCGGGTCTTGCCGCAAGGCAGAGCGCAGCACACGGGAAAAACTGAGCTCTACCTTTTCGTTAACTTGCACCTGGTTAATGCCGGGCAGGCGATATTCGACCGGGTCTTCCACAGTAATGATCTTTTGGTCCATGGTATTGATCTCGGCCAACGCGGCGTACAGCGTGGTGGTTTTACCGCTGCCGGTGGGACCGGTCACCAATACCATCCCGCTACTGCGTTTAATGATTTCGCGGAAGCGTGTCAGCATCTCGGCGGGCATGCCCAGATTCTCCAGCGAAGCCATGCCACCCTCTTGCCGCAGCAGCCGCATGACTACTGATTCGCCATATTGTGTCGGGCAGGTGGCAATACGCACGTCCACACCTTGTTCGCGCACACGCACATGAAAACGTCCGTCTTGCGGCAGGCGTTTTTCGGAAATATCCAGACCGGACATCAGCTTGAGGCGTAACACCAGCGCGGGGGCAATTTTGCTGTCTGCCTGGGTTTGCAAGTGCAATGCGCCATCAATGCGAAAACGGATCATCAGGCGGGTTTCTTGCGGTTCGATATGAATGTCTGAAGCGCGTATTTGCGTGGCGTCGTCGAACACGGTCTGCAACAATTTAACTACCGGCGCTTCTTCTGTTCCGACGCTCTCGGTCAGTGAGCCAAAGTCAACATAGCTGTCGCCCAGATCGTCGCTCAGCTCACGTGCCAGTCCGGAAATTTCTTCGGTACGCCGATAACCGCGATCAATGGTTTCCAGCAACTGCCCTTCGGTGACGACGCTGATATTGATATCGCGTTTGACGATGCGTGCGATTTCGTCGAACGCAAACAGATCGGTCGGGTCTGCCATGCCGACCAGCAATGCGCCGTTGCGCTCTTCCAGCACGATGGCACGAAAACGCCGCGCCTGGTTTTCCGGCAGCAGGCGCACCTGCTCGAGATTGATGTTGTAGTATTTGAGGTTGATATAGGGGATGTTGAGCTGCTTTGCCAGCGCTTCGGAAATTTTCTCTTCGGTGACGAAAGCATTGTCCACCAACACCCGCCCGAGCTTGCGACCGCTGCGCTTTTGCTGCTCAAGTGCAAACTGGAGCTGGTCTTGTGAAATAAGCTTTTGCTGGATAAGCAAATCACCTAAGCGAACTTTTTCTGGGCGAGCCATAATCCTTCCTTGAACGACTATTCGTTAACCAACTTCCAGCAGGGGCAGAAGTTAGCCTTTTTTAGTGTTACTGACAAGGTTTAACTGGTTTTTATGTTCCATGTAATTCTTCACCAACCCGAAATTCCACCTAATACCGGTAACGTCATACGCCTGTGCGCAAATACCGGTTGCCAATTACATCTCATCGAGCCGCTCGGCTTCGCGCTGAATGACAAGCAACTGCTGCGCGCCGGATTAGACTATCACGAGTTCGCCAACATCAAAGTGCATGACACGCTGGCAAGCTGTTTGTCGGCACTGGACGCCGGGCGGGTTTTCGCGCTGACCACCAAAGGCTCGCAGCCCTTTCATCAATTGGTTTATGCAGCCGGAGATGCTTTTCTGTTTGGTTCGGAAAGCCGCGGTCTGCCTGCCGAGATACTCGCCCAATTCAACCCGGAGCAGCGAGTGCGCTTGCCTATGCTGCCTGATAATCGCAGCCTGAATTTATCCAACACGGTTGCGATTGCAGTGTACGAAGCATGGCGACAATGCAGTTTTAATGGCGCATTTATTGGAGAAACTCGAGATCAGGTGAGCGGTTAAGTAGAGCAGTAAGCGCCTCATTGGTGGGCATATGTTCGTACAGGACACGATATACCGCCTCGCAAATAGGCATTGCAACGCCCAGACGTTCTGCCAGATGATGCACTTCACGCACCGTATAAACACCCTCGGCAACATGCCCGAGCTTGCGCAAAATTTCCGGCAGACTTTGTTGTTGCGCCAGCAGCAAACCGACTTGCCGGTTACGCGACAAATCGCCAGTGCAGGTGAGTATCAAATCACCCGCGCCGGACAGCCCGCCCAGCGTTTCCGCCCGCCCACCCAGCTTTATTCCCAGTCGTGTGATCTCGGCCAGGCCACGGGTCATCAGTGCAGCGCGGGCGTTATAGCCCAGCCCCATGCCATCGCAAATACCGGTGGCGATTGCCATCACGTTTTTTACTGCGCCGCCCACTTCCACGCCAATCACATCACTGCTGGCATAGATGCGTAGTCGGGCATGATGCAACAGCCGAGCAGTGCTGCGCGCAAATTCTTCATCGTTCGCGGCCAAGGTCAATGCAGTGGGCAGGCCTCGCGCTACTTCCTGCGCAAAACTCGGCCCGGACAATACGCCGCATGGAAATGCGGGTGGCAGTATTTCGGCAGCCACTTGGTGCGGCAACAGGGCTGTGTCTGCCTCAAATCCTTTGCACACCCATACCACCGCAAGGTGACTACTTGATTTTGCGATCAGTTGCAACGTGGAACGTAATGCCGCAGTCGGCACGGCCATGATGACCAACTCAGCATCCATCAATGCGCTTGACAAATCCGCGCTCAAATTCAGATTGGCCGGAAAGGAGGTTCCTGCAAGGTAACGTTGATTGCTGTGTGCCGCGCGCATTTCGGCAATTTGTGCTGCATCCCGCGCCCACAAAGTGACACGATGATTCGTTGCCAGACTAATGGCGAGCGCTGTTCCCCATGCGCCCGCGCCGACAATGGAGATGTTCATACTGCTTAACCACCCCAGACATCGCTGCTGCGCACATAACCCACCTCGCCATCCCGATGGCGCACTTTGATCCAGCCCGTGCCGGTGGATTCCAGCCATTCCAGCGCCACTTGCTGGCGCACCTGGCAGACCGGTTCTGCGTTGGCATCCGGCTGTTTGCGCACATCAACCAGCGCCAGCAGTGCAAACACGTAACGCTGGCTGCTTAACGCCTGTTTCTCGATCCAGTATAACCCGCCGGAACGGTCACGCACCTTGACCCAATTGTCCAGCGTGATGACGACCTCCAACGGCAGATAACGATTGACGATGAATAATTTTTTTGCCTTGCTGGAAGGCGCATCGTAGAGAATGGCGCTGCTATCCCCCACCGAAACATAGTCCACCGCATAGCTCGTCGCGGCACCGCACAGCAGCGCAAATAATCCAAGCAGATGAATGGCTGAATGTTTCATTCAGTGGGTGGTTGCCTTGGTTGCTTCCGACTGTTGCTTTTGTTGCTGGTAAATCACTTCAAAGTTGATCGGGTTGAGCAACACCGGCGCGAAGCCTGCACGCACTACGATGTCAGACACCACTTCGCGCAAATAGGGGAACAGTATGTTCGGACACATGACCGCCAGAATCGGCTCCAGCTCATCGCTCGGGACATGACGTATCTGGAAGATTCCGGCCTGTTTGGCTTCAACCAGAAACAACATTTTTTCGCCCGCCTTGGCGGTAACTGTCGCAGTAACCGACACCTCAAAGATGCCTTCTTCAACAGGCCCGGCCTGAGTATGCAATTGCACGTCGATCTGCGGGGTTTCGCGTTCCAGGAAAACCTGTGGCGCATGAGGAATTTCCAGTGAAATGTCTTTCACATACACTTTATCAATATTGAATAGCGGGCGATTAACTTCTGCTGCCGGTTCGGTCATGTTATTTCCTTTGGGTTTTTATGTCGCTAACAAGGTGGTCACAACCACAGACTTGCTGTCGCTTTTGCGTGGCAGCTCAGTCAGACGGCCAGTAGTTTCATCAATCCGCCGACTTGATCCAGCGCAATTAAATCGTCATAGCCGCCAACATGATGCTCGTTGATGTAAATTTGCGGCACGGTACGCCGTCCGGTTTTTTCCAGCATCGCAATGCGCAGCTCAGGTTGCAAATCAACACGAATCTTTTCGATACTGCTGATCCCTTTATTGACCAAAAACTGTTCGGCACGAATGCAATACGGGCACACTGCAGTGCTGTACATCAATACTTTTGCCATGTCTATTTTTCCAATGGGAGTTTATTTTTTTGCCAGGCCAGCACCCCTCCGGCCAGATTATAAGTCTGGCTGAAGCCCTGTTTTCTCAACAGGAAACAGGCCGTACCGGAACGGTTACCGCTGCGACACACCACCACGATGGGCTGATTTTTGTATTTTTCCAGTTCGCCCATCCGCTCTTTGAGCTTGCCCAACGGAATCAGCTTGGCATTCAACAGATGCCCGACTTCAAATTCTTCCGGCTGACGCACGTCCAGCACCAGCGCATCCTTGTGATTGATAAGTTGCAAGGCAGCGGTCGTATCCACTTCTTTTACACCACGAAAACGATTGCCAAACAGCGACCACAGCAACATGCTGCCGCTGAACAGGCAAATGAGTATGGGAAACAGATTATTGCTGATGAATTGCACGGACACGCTCCTGTTCTTTCTGGACGGCGAATTCTAGCAGAGCCGAAAAATGCGCAGGGTCTTTCTCTGCCAGATAGACCAATTGATCATGCGCGCGCTGGTTGCCCGGGTATGACCAAATGGCCTGCTCTACGACCACTTTGGCCTGCTCAAGTTGCCCGTCCTGCGCGAGAAAAAGTGCCTGGCGATAAACCACCGGCGCGATTGGAATAAAGTGCATCACATTGGTATTCAGCGCAAGTTTTTCCTTGAGATGATCGGCATCGACTTGGGTGACTGAGCTGATAAATAACTCAGCATAGGGCGCCAGCAGCGACCCCTGGTATACCGCCAGCAAGCCGTCACGAACACGCTGTTGCGCACCTGCCTGGATGCCGGAGCCGGTAGTCAGCGCCAAGGTATCTTTGAGCTGCTGATAGCCACTGCGTAATTGCACCAGCGACACCATACCGAGCAATAAAATCAATGCGATTGACAGCCGCCCGACATTGCGCAACTCAAGACGGTAACGGGTTTCATCAAACGCACCGAGCAGAATCGCTGCGATCGCCACAAAATAGCTGTACCACAATGGATATTCAAGCAAGCTGTGGATGGCCAGCACACCCAATGCGGCATATCCCCACCAGTGCGCTGCGCCCAGCTTTGCATTTGCCGGCAGATGCTCCAACGAGCTTGATTGATTGGCGATTGCATATTTTTGCCGCAACCCATGCAGCCAGACAGCCAAAGGTGCAAGTAACGCCAGCAGCCCGGCAAGTCCCATTTCTGCGGCAATCTGGAGAACCAAATTATGCGCATTGTTGTACAGGCCAGAAATGTTCTCTGGCCGCAAAACCGGCAGCAACTGGAAATGATGATTGGCGAATTGCCCTGCCCCCACGCCTAACCAGGGAGACTGGGTGAACATCAACCAGGCTTCGTGCCACAAATACAAGCGGATTGAACCTGAAGCAGCGTCACCGAACATGCGCTGTATGGTGTTGACACTGGCTGCACCCGCCAAAAAAGGCAGTTGCACAACCAAGTGCATCAGGCCAAATCCTGCCGTTAACAGCAGGCTATAGCGCAGCAAAGGCCGCATGGTCACATCGCGCTTTGTCCACCACCAGGCCAATCCGCACATCAATAACATGTACAGCCAGGAGCTGCGCGAGCCGCTCAAGGTCATCACGAACAACAACGGTATAGCCAACGGCACCACGACCCGCGCATTCAATTTGCCGGACTGAAAAAGCAGGCCGAGCGAAATCAAGCCCAACGCCACATAACTGGCGAAATGATTGGGTTGCGCCACATTGCCAAAGACGCTGGCGGAAACTTTTTGCGCGATCAGCGGATTGAGTACGGTGTTCCAGCGAAAATGCTGCAATACGCCAACCAATGCGCTAAGTTCTGCCCCCACCAACAAGAACCACGCCAACACCAGCGCCAGCCGCTCAACGCCAAAACAGGCACGCAACCTCGCCCCAAGCACCATCAACAGGGTCGCAAACAATAAATACAGTATATAGAGCAGGCCTTGATCGAAATAGGCCACTTTGTTTAACAGCATTTGCACCATCACGACGCCGATCAAAGCGGCGGGCAATTGCGCAATACGCGGAATTTGCGGTTGCTCCCAAAACTCGCGTGTCACCAGCAGGGTGAGCGCCAGCACGCCGATGAATGCGCTCCACCATTCCTGGTCAAACGTGGTCAGCGGATATTGATGGCGATAATGCAGAAAGGGGAAAACCCACATCAAGCCGACCAGAGCCAGACAAACGCCAGACAGGTCAATCGACTTGAATCGATGCCGTTGCAGTATACCCGCTAGCACGAACTGTTTTTAATGCCAAATTTGGCAAGGATGGTATTCATCGGACAAAACGTGGTAAATCCGCTTTGCAGCAGATTCAAGCCAACGAATACATTGAGCCACAAAAAGTTTTTACTCACGAATAACGGACTGCCTTCTACCCCCAACAGTAGGGTCAGCAGGATCAGTGAACCTGCCACGATACGAACGATACGGTCTGCGTTCATGATTCAGAACTCCTCTATATGGGTTGGAGCAAATTTTACGGGAAATGTCGGACGCTGACCAGAAACCCCGAGGCGCCCTTCAGAATCCGGCCTGCAAGTCCGCTACCTAATCAACCGATGAGACCGCAATAACGCCACAAAGGTCCCCGACCGGAATGAACAAAGCCGCCGCCGGCCTTCAATCATGCCCGCAGCAGCACGCCGCGGTTTACTCCAACTTCGCAATGCCCAATGCCTTGAGGATGATTTTTTCGTACATGGGCTCAGACGTGCCTTTCTTCATCTTGCGTATGAAATATTTTTCAAATGCGATCTTGGCCAGATGCACCCACTTGCCTTCCGAGAACCAGTTCACATTGCGCGGCGGGATCTGCGGCAACGCCACGAATGCCGCGCCGGTATCGCCAAAATCAGCCAGACAAAAGGCATTCCAGGTGGCCTTAGCCGTTGGCTGTCCGCCATTGAGTTCAGCGTGAATATTGTGCACTGCCGCTGTCACCATGGATTCGATCATATAACCGGTTTTTGGCGTGCCAACCGGCAAAGGGGTCTTTTCCACCGGCGGAATTGCCACCGCCACCCCCACTGCGTAAATATTTTTATACTTCGGGTTGCGCTGATGTTCATCGATCAAAATAAAGCCGCGCGGATTGGTGAGTCCCTCGATGCCAAATACGGCATCAACACCTTTGAATGCCGGCAACATCATGCTGTAACTGAACGGCAATTCATGCAGCTTTTTATCCTTGCCTTCTTCATCGCATTCCATGACAAACATTTTTCCGGCTTCTACTTTGACGGTCTTCGCATTGCATATCCACTTGATACTGCGCTCGCGCATTGCCGATTCCAGAATGCCTTTTGAATCTCCCACGCCGCCCAGACCAAGATGCCCGATGTAAGGTTCAGAGGTGACAAAAGTCATGGGTACTTTGGTGCGTATTTTACGACGTCGCAGATCGGTATCCATGATGAAGCCATATTCATAAGCCGGCCCATAGCAAGATGCGCCTTGCACCGCACCGACGATTATCGGCCCCGGATTCCTGGTGAAAGCGTCCCATTCGTCATGCGCTTTCATGGCGTGGTCGATATTGCACACCGAGTGCGTAAAACCACCGTGCGGACCGAGTCCTTCCACTTCATCGAACGCCAGTTTTGGCCCGGTCGCTATTGCCAGAAAATCATAACCGATTCTCTGCCCATCATTGAGCTCCAGCTGGTTTTCCTCAGGATGCAGCCGCTTTACCCCGGTCGCAATGAAGTTGATGCCTTTACGCTCCAGATAAGGACGTAGCGGAAATTCAATGTCTTCACGCTTACGCCATTTCACACCTACCCAGGGGTTGGAGGGTACAAAGTGAAAAGTCTCTTTGTCCGAGATCACGGTCACTTTGTCCGCTTTGCCGATTTTCTCCTGCATTTCGTAGGCCATCGGCAGGCCGCCGATTCCTGCTCCCATAATGACTATATGCGCCATGTTTCGCCCTCCTTAAATCAAGCATTAATGAATCACTACTGCTGTTTTACTTATAACATCCCGTTTCACCAAATCCAGGCGATACTTCTCACCCTGATTCAGTATCGCAACCCTGCTGCGTCTGCAGCGCAACACCCAACCTCAAATTTTTCATGGCACGACTTCAGGTCCGACAAAATGCCGCACGCATCAGGGCGACGAGCTTCAGGGTGCGATGATCATTGATACGATAAAACACAAAATTCGCTTGTTTGCGCGTGGTTAAAACACCTTTGTCGCGCAAGATTGCGAGATGCTGCGAAATATTACTCTGTGAAGTGCCAACCCGTTCAACAAGCTCCTGTACGCTGATTTCCTGGTCTGCCAGCATGCACAGAATCTTCAGACGCAACGGATGCGCCATTGCTTTAATAGCTTTTGCTGTTTGCTGGATGTCTGCTTCACAATCAATCAGCTTTTTGCCCATATTTTCCTTCTGCGCCGTTACCGCACATTATCAGCCATCCAGTAGTCGCAGGTGTCCGAAGGATCAGGAACTAGGCTAAAATGCAGCACCTCAAAAACCACCGACCACTCATATTCTACCCGATGAATATTACTCCTGTTTTGCTGATTATTCTGGATGGCTTCGGCTATCGAGAAGACCCCGACCACAACGCCATCGCTGCTGCAAAAAAACCAAATTGGGACAGGTTATGGCGCGACTACCCGCACACTTTGATTGATGCTTCGGAAAAATCGGTAGGCCTGCCCAGTAAACAAATGGGCAATTCCGAGGTTGGGCATCTCAATATTGGCGCAGGACGGGTCGTCTATCAGGAACTCAGCCGCGTCGATGTCGACATAGAAGAAGGTCGTTTCTTCGACAACACGGCGCTTAATGCTGCTATCCAGACTGCGCAACAAAGGCATAGCGCGCTGCACATCATGGGGCTGCTTTCTCCCGGTGGCGTTCACAGTCACGAAAACCATATTTTTGCCATGCTGGAAATGGCTGCACGCGCAGGTTTAAAAAAGATTTATCTGCATATTTTTCTGGATGGTCGTGACACCCCGCCCAAGAGCGCGTCAACCTCATTGCAGCAGTTGCAACAACGTTGCAGCAAGCTTGGCGCAGGAAAGATCGCGACCGTCATCGGCCGTTTTTTCGCGATGGATCGAGATAATCGCTGGGAACGTGTGCACACCGCATATGATTTGATCACCCGCGGTGTAGCTCCATTTACCGCCGACTCCGCGGCAGCGGCACTGCAACAGGCCTATGCACGTAGTGAAACGGATGAGTTCGTACAGGCCACGACCATCGCGGCACGGGATGAGCAGCCGGTGCAAATGCAGGATGATGATGTCGTGGTGTTCATGAATTTTCGCGCTGACCGCGCACGGCAAATCACACGAGCATTGACCGAAAAAACTTTCAATGGGTTCCAGCGCGATTATTTCCCCAAACTTGCCAATATGACGACCCTGACCAGTTATGGAGAAGATTTTCATCTGCCGTGCGCCTATACCCAGGCATCAATAGAAAATACCTTCGGCGAATATATTTCCGGGCTTGAGCTCAAGCAACTACGCATCGCCGAGACCGAAAAATATGCCCACGTCACTTATTTTTTTAATGGCGGCAAAGAGCAACCTTATGCCGGGGAAGAGCGCATTCTGGTTCCGTCACCCAAGGTAACCACATACGATTTGCAACCAGAAATGAGTGCGTTTGAGGTGACCGACAAACTCGAATCCGCCATTGCCAGTCGTCACTATCATGCCATCATCTGCAACTACGCGAACGGCGACATGGTGGGACACAGCGGCAATATGGCAGCCGCCACACGGGCAATTGAGGCGCTGGATATCTGTATTGGCCGGGTAGTCAAAACGATGCAGGATATCGGCGGTGAAGTCATCATCACTGCCGATCATGGCAACGCGGAACAAATGCTGGATCGCTCCACCCACCAGGCGCACACCGCGCACACACTTAACCCGGTGCCATTTTTGTATGTCGGGCGCCCTGCAAAATTGGCTGAAACCGGTGCCCTGCGGGATATTGCGCCGAGCCTGCTCACCTTAATGGGCTTGCCCCAACCAATTGAAATGACCGGGCATAGCCTCATCCATTTGTTGTGAACATTCCCCGGGGTTGCTTGCTACT
>WNFP01003458.1_pt1 | contig 12667 bp, 13 predicted proteins | sample 5400201 | NCBI WGS metagenome assembly WNFP01 (sample SAMN13153355, study PRJNA577476) | soil metagenome | isolation source: 115 cm saprolite under Madrone tree | place: USA:California | collected 2016-06-14
CGTAGAGAAGAGCAGGTGGCAGTCTCCAAGCCGCCTGCCTCATTTGACTTGAGAGGAATTCATGAAAAACCTTCTGATGCGGCTTTGGAAAGAAGAGGAAGGCCAGGACCTCACGGAATACGCCTTGCTGCTGGTCCTGCTCTCCCTGGCGGCAATCGGGTCGATCGGCGGTCTCGCGACCGCAATCAACGGCACTTTCGCAAATGCGAACGCGGCCTTGAAAAATACCACGTAGTTGGACCAGTCGTAGACGATGTCGGGTAACGAACCTGACGGGTCCAAGGCTGCGGGAAGATGTCCCAACGGGCCTGGGACCTTCGTGGTGCGGGACATGTATGTCGAAGTTCCTGGGAGGGAACGAACATGAAGCGACTTCTCGCAAGATTGTGGAAGGAAGAAGAAGGTCAGGACCTGACCGAGTATGCTCTGCTTCTGGTGTTGCTCTCGCTGGCGGCGGTTGGCTCAATCGGTGGTCTGGCGACCGCAATCAACGGCACTTTCGCGAACGCGAACGCGGCCTTGAAGAATACGACCTAGCCGAACCGGTCGTAGATCGGTTGTCGCGTAACAAACCTGACGGGTTCTAGGCCGCAGTAGGACGTTCCGGCCTCCCAGCGGCCTGAGCCTGTCGAAGTGCAGGATGTGGTAGATCGCACAAATTTCATGGAGGAACGAATATGAAGCGTCTTCTCGCAAGATTGTGGAAGGAAGAAGAAGGCCAGGATCTGACTGAGTACGCATTGCTTCTGGTGCTGCTCTCCCTGGCGGCAATCGGCTCGATTGGTGGTCTGGCGACTGCAATCAACGGCACTTTTGCCAACGCGGCAGCCAATCTGAACACAACGTAAGCGGCTTTGCTTTTACGCGGATTCTTACTGGGTGGTGTGGCTTGCGTGTGTGCGAACCACGCACCTATGAAGTACTGAACTCACGGGACCGATGAACACCAAATGAACGCACAACAGACAATCTGGATGTTCGCGCTTGGTGTCACGCTTCTGGCGGGCGTGGTGGACTTTCGCACGCGCAAGATCCCCAACTGGCTCACCGTTCCAGCCCTCCTGCTCGGCATCGGCATGCACATCGTGGTGGCAGGATGGGCCGGCGCCAAAGCCTCGCTCGAAGGAGCGGGTTTGGCCCTGGTCGTCCTGCTGCCGTTTGTCTTGTTGCGGGGCCTGGGCGCGGGGGATTGGAAACTGATGGGAGCAGTAGGCGCTTTTGTAGGTCCTCTGATGTTCTTATTCGTATTAGCTGTCAGCCTGATGGTTTCGGGTTTGATGGCGGTTGTAGCCATATTGCGAACTCAACGGCTAGGAGAAACACTCCGCAATATGTGGGTGCTTGTCCGGGGCTTCTTTTCGTTTGGACTGCGGGGAAATCCCAAGATTTCATTAGATAACCCGGTGCTGTTGAAGGTGCCATTTGGCGTGGCCGTAGCGGTTTCCACGCTGATTTGTTTCTGCGCGGCGCGGTGGGCGCTGTGAGGCCGATGAGACAGACGGCTTCGTAGTCACGCGTGCCGCGAGGGAGATCGAAGACATGAACCAGAATCGAATGATCGTCGGATTGGCGGTGGCCATCGCAGTTGGCCTACTGTTTAGTACCTACGTCTATCGCCAATTCCAACGGGCGACCAATGTTAAAGCGGCGGCGACGCAACACATCGTGGTTGCGGCCGTGCCTCTTCAGCTTGGCACGCGCATCGATTTCAACAACCTCCGTCTGATTTCTTGGCCCGCGGACGAGCCGGTTATCGGGATGTTTACGCGCATCGAAGATTGCGCGAACAGGGCCTTGATTACTTCGGTCGCCGCCAACGAGCTCATCCTTGAAAACAAGTTAGCACCCAAAGAAGCGGGTGCAGGTTTGCCGGCGACCATTCCGGAAGGGATGCGCGCTCTTTCCGTGGCTGTGAACGAAGTTGTAGGCGTGGCGGGTTTCGTCATTCCCGGGACGATGGTCGATGTTCTCGTGACGGGGAGACTTCCTGGCACGAGCCACGGCGGCGACGACAACATTACGCGCACGATCCTGGAGAATGTTCGTGTGTTGGCGGCTGGCCAAAAGGTTGAGCAGGATCGCGAAGGCAAACCGCAGACAGTACCGGTGATTACCTTGCTCGTTTCACCCGCAGACGCCGGGAAGCTGGCCATGGCCAGCACCGAAGGCAAAATCCAGCTTGCGTTGCGTAACACGATCGACTCCAAAAAGGTTGATCCGCCAGCGGTGCTGGAGGCTGCGTTGTTTGCCGGCCCGGCGCCAGCGCCCAAGCGCGTGGGTCCCGCCAAAACGCCGGTGTTGCCTCCGCCCCTGTACGTAATTGAAGTGATTTCGGGGAATAAACGCGAGAACAAGAGTTTCCCAACTCCATGAACAGGTCACAGGAAAAACCAATGCTCGAACATGGCGTGCGGCAAAATGAGTTCGTGGTGCTGGGGATTTTGCTTGCTCTGTTCGTTGGCGCACCCGCAATCGCTGGACAACAACCGGCGACTTCTCAAACACCCTCTCCCGCGACGCAGGCAGTGCCGCCTGCCACGCCCTCAACCCAAGCTGGTCGACGGGAGGAATCCGAGGCGCCGCAGACTTTGCACTTGTTGGTGGGGCGGTCGATTGTGATTTCCTCACCGACGCGAATCAAGAGAGTATCCCTGGCGGATCCGAACATTGCCGAAGCCATCGTGGTAAGCCCGACCCAAGTTGTGGTGAACGGAAAGACGCCTGGCGGAGTTTCACTCCTGCTGTGGGACGAGTCAGACCAGAGCCAGGCGTTCGAAGTCTCCGTGGACATTGATGTTCTGGGATTGAGCCAGAAGATCCACGAGGTTTTTCCATCTGAACCCGTACAGGTGGAAACTTCCAGGGACGTTGTCATGTTATCGGGCCGCGTTTCTTCCGCCGGCGTCGCTGACAAAATCCTTGAAGTGGTCAAGAGCGCCACACCCAAAGTCACTAGCTTGATGCAAATTCCGGTGCCTCCAACGGGGCAAATTCTCTTACAAGTGCGATTCGCCGAGATTGACCGGACCGCTTTGAGCCAACTCGGCATCAATATACTTTCCACGGGGGCCGGAAAGACCATCGGTAACATTTCTACGGGACAATTTGGAGGAACCTCCCCGATTAAGCTTGCCGACACCTTTCCCGTTACGGGTCCCCAGCAGGACCCTGCAACAGGAAAGACTCCAGGGGAACAGTTTAAAATCGAGCAGACCATAAGCGACGTCCTAAACGTCTTTCTGTTCAATCCCAACATTCACTTGGGAGCCGTAATCAAAGCGCTACAGGCAAAAGATCTTTTGCAGATTCTGGCTGAGCCAAATGTCTTAACCGAATCCGGCAAAGAAGCCAGTTTCCTGGCCGGAGGAGAATTTCCTTTCCCGATCTTGCAAAGCTCCGCCGGCGGGGGGTTTGCCGGAATCACCATTCAATTCAAGGAATTCGGCGTGCGCTTGAACTTCACTCCGACGTTGACCGCCGACGGACGCATCCACCTGAAGGTTAGGCCGGAGGTTAGCTCGCTGGATTTCTCCCAAGCCCTAACCCTACAGGGGTTCGTTATTCCCGCGTTGTCAACACGTCGCGTGGAATCGGAAATGGATTTGAGCGATGGACAAAGCTTCGCCATTGCTGGTCTGGTGGACAACCGCGTAACAGAGCAGCTTTCGAAGATCCCAGGAATCGGGGATATCCCTGTGCTTGGGAAGCTGTTTCGCAGCCGTTCGCTGAACAAGACCAGAAACGAGCTTCTCATTGTTGTGACTCCAAGGGTGGTCCAGCCTGTGGCGGCAGACAAAGCACCTCACGGTCCGGAATTCCCAGCGCCGTTTTTGGAACCTGCTGCTCCCGCGCGACCTAAACCGTCCACGCCAAAATAATGGAAGCGGGCCGGAAAAGGAAAGATGCGGCTGAAATAAGAGACTAGAGGGTCAGGAAGAGCGGCCAATGCTAACAGTGGGAATAGCCAGCGGCGACACGGTCAGTTCGGCGCAACTCATGGCCAGTCTGCAGCAAACAGGATGTGTCAAGTCCATCAAGCAATGGACTATTACCACGGATAAGACTATAGACCCAGCGGAGTCGTTGCCCGATGTGGTTTTTCTGGATCTCTCCCGTGATCCGGAAGGCTATTTTGGCTTTGGCGCGCAAATTCGGCGAATTCGTCCATCGGTAAAGCTGGTTGCCTGTTCGTCCTCACCCGCGCCAAGCCATCAACTCCTGCTCGAAGCTATGCGCAGCGGCGTCCAAGATTTCCTACCCAAGCCGGTCAACCCGGATGCTCTGAAGGAGATTCTGTCGCGTTTTATGCAGGAGTCGGAGACTAAGGACCGGTCGACGCTGGAAAAACTGATTATCGTGATGGGCTCGAAGGGCGGAGTCGGGACCACAACGGTGGCTGTCAATCTCGGGGTGCAACTCTCTACCTACACGCATAAGCGCGTTGTCCTCTTGGACTTCGCGCGCCCCCTGGGAAATGTCCACCTCCTGCTGGATCTCCATACGAAATTCGGTGTTCGCGATGCAGTGGAAAATCTCGACAGGCTCGATGGGCATTTTTTTTCCGGGCTATTGACGCACCACAAGACGAAGCTGGAAATTCTCGGCGGGGCCATGCAGCCGGAAGAGTGGCAATCCATTGCAGTGCCGCCGCTCGAACGCGTAGTAAATGTTGCACAAAGCAGTTTCGACATGGTGTTGATAGACATCGGATCACAATTCTCCTCGGAGTGGAGCCAAGTGTTGCGGATGGCGCGCATGATCTTGCTGGTTGCAGAGGCAAACGTGCCGGCGCTGTGGACACTGGAGCGCAGGTTGCTGGCCCTGAAAGGGTTCGGGATTGATCCCGATCGCTCTCGAATCATTATTAACCGGTGGCACAAAGGCGATGACGAAGCGTTGAAGAGCATTCAGAAGGACATCAGCCGTCCCGTTTTTGCGTGTTTGCCAAACGATTTCCGGAAAGCCAGCGAAGCGGTAAACCTCGGTACCCCCATTCAACAGAATCACAACAACGTGCTCAGCAACCGCTACCGCCAAGTCGCGTGTCAGTTGGCTGGAATGGACGGAAACGTCACCGCCAAAAAAGGCTCGCTAGGCGGGCTCTTTTCATTTTCCGGGAAAAGGTGACTTAGAAGATGCTACCCAGTACGGCTGCTGCGCGCACAGACTTCGGCGGAGTAAAAGCCGCGATCCACCGCAAGCTTATCCAGAAGTTGAACCTCGACCGGCTGAACGAGGTGAACAGGGAGGATGTGCGTCGCGAGGTCAGTCAGATTCTCGAAGCCCTCGTGGTCGGGGAATCCGCCCCAATGAACTTGCAGGAGAGGGAGCGCCTTGCGCAGGAAGTGCTCGACGAAGTGTTTGGCCTGGGTCCCCTCGAGCCTCTTCTCGCAGACCCTACTGTTTCAGATATCCTCGTCAATACTTACAAACATGTGTACATCGAGCGCAAAGGTATGCTCGAAGCGACCTCTGTTCAGTTTCGAGACAATGTCCATTTGATGGGCATCATTGACCGCATCGTCTCCGCGATCGGGCGCAGAGTCGACGAATCTTCACCGATGGTCGACGCCCGGCTCGCAGACGGTTCGCGTGTGAATGCCATCATACCTCCCCTGGCCGTCGATGGTCCTTGCCTTTCGATACGCAGGTTCGGCCGTGATCCGCTGACCGCGGACGACTTGCTCAACAACAACAGCCTGACGCTTGCCATGCTGGACTTGATGCGCGGTTGTGTGAAAGCGCGCCTGAATGTTCTGATTTCCGGTGGTACCGGAGCCGGCAAGACCACTTTTCTTAATGTCCTTTCATCTTTCATTTCCAATCGGGAACGCATCGTAACGATCGAAGACGCGGCCGAACTGCAATTGCACCAAGAACACGTCGTCCGTCTGGAAACTCGGCCCCCCAACATCGAGGGCAAGGGCGCAATTCACCAGCGGCAGTTGGTCATCAACTCTCTTCGCATGCGCCCAGACCGCATTATCGTCGGCGAAGTCCGCAGCGAAGAAGCCCTGGACATGCTGCAAGCCATGAACACGGGTCACGACGGCTCTCTGACGACCATCCACGCGAACACTCCTCGGGACGCTCTAGCCCGCTTAGAGACCATGGTGGCCATGGCTAGTTTGAACCTTCCGCAGAGCGCCATCCGAAGGCAGATTTCGTCGGCCATCGACGTGGTTGTCCAAGTAAGCCGTCTAAGCGACGGCACACGCAAGGTCGTTAGTCTGGCTGAAATTACCGGGATGGAAGGCGAGGTCGTCACAATGCAGGACATCTTCGTATTCCGCAAACGTGGAATTCGCGAGAATGGCGAAGTGATCGGCGAATTCATGGCCACTGGCGTCCGCCCGAAATTCGCGGAGAAGCTGCTGGTTACCGGCATTCAGCTTCCGTCTTCCATGTTTGAAGGTCCGCGGTTTCATTAGGAGTATGGACGTGCCGATTTCATTGGCGGTGCTCAGAGGGGATCACTTATGGGGGTTTTGATTTTCATCCTCACTTTTTTGACGGTCACGCTACTTCTGCTGGCCGTCTGGATGATCGCGAGCACGGACACCAGTCAGGAAGTCGTCCGCCGGCGAATGGAGTCAGTGCGAAAGGCGGAACGCCGGGGGGACGTCTCTCTCGGGTTGAAGTTGGTGCGGGATGAGCTGTTGAGCAGTGTTCCGCTGCTTCACCGGCTGATGATGCAATGGTCGTGGTCCGTCCGGCTTCAAGAGTACATCTCCCAAGCAGGACTCAAGATGAAGGCTGGGAAGCTGGTCCTATTGAGCGCAGTTCTAGGGATGGGTGCGTACCTGCTTTCGGGTCGTTTTTTCCCTCAATTCTGGATTCAATTTGCCTGGGGTCTGGTCCTGACGGGCATTCCTTTCGCCTTTATGGTCTGGAAACGCCGGCGTCGCCTGCGGCAATTTGAGGAGCATTTTCCGGAAGCACTGGACCTGTTGGGACGCGCTGTGCGCGCCGGTCACGCGTTCACCACGGGCCTGGAGATGATCGCCAAAGAGTCCGCCGAGCCGATCGGTGGCGAATTCCGGGCCACATTTGAAGAACAGAATTTCGGCCTGCCGGTTCGCGACGCGCTACTCAACCTGACCGAGCGGGTTCCCATCGTTGACGTGCGATTTTTCGTCACTGCTCTGCTTGTCCAAAAGGAAACGGGCGGCAACCTTGCCGAAATCCTGGATGGGCTCGCCCGTGTGGTTCGGGATCGCTTTCGCATCTACCGCGAAGTTCGGGTTCGCACGGCCCAGGGCCGGTTGACTGCCGGGATCCTTATCGCACTGCCCATTTTCATGCTCTGTGTGTTGAGCGTATTGAACCCTACCTATATACGCGTTCTGTTTGACGACCCAAAGGGTCCCATGATTCTGGCATATGCGGCGATCATGCAGGTGATCGGTTCAGCGCTTCTTTGGAAGATTATTCACATCGAAGTGTAGCAAAGGGAGGCAGTAAGATGGTCTGGGGCATTACCGCGGCGACTTTTCTGGGCACGGTTGCCATCTTGACGGCGCTATTCTACGCCTTCGCGCCGAATCAACTGGGAATTGGCCAACGTCTTTCTCGCCTGGCGAATGCATCGGCGCCCGCATACGAAGCTCGGTTCGCGGACAGGCAGAAGGAACGCGTGCGTGACACGCTGGCGGGCCTTGGCAAGCTCATGCCCGGCGATCCGGCGATGAAGCCCCGTGGACAGTTATTGATGGTTCGGGCGGGTTATCGCAGCCAGCAAGCCGTGCTGGCGATGCGCGGGCTAAAGTTAGCCGTACCTGTCGCGCTTCTTATCCTGGTTTTTACCACCGGCTTCTATCACCTGAACCCGTATATGCTTCCCGTGCTTGCTGCGATTGTGGGTTACCTCGTTCCCGAAGCTTGGCTTGTTTGGAGAGTTCACGCTCGCCAGCATCGGTTGCGCCGTGCTCTTCCCGACTGTCTGGACCTTCTGGTGATCTGCGTAGAAGCGGGCCTCGGCTTGGATCAAGCGCTGATGAAGGTGGCCCAAGAGATGCGAGTGACTCATCGCGAGCTGAGTGACGAGCTGCAACTGGTCAATCTGGAGATGCGTATCGGGAAAGGCCGCATCGACGCGCTGCGCGAACTCGCGAGGCGCACGGGTCTCGAAGATATCAAGTCGCTGGTAGCGATGCTGATCCAGACAGAGCGTTTTGGCACCAGTGTTGCTCAGTCTCTCCGTGTCTACTCGGATGACTTGCGAGTAAAACGGCGGCAGCGCGCTGAAGAAGCGAGCGCAAAGACAACTGTGAAGATGGTTCCTCCGCTTGTCTTCTTTATTTTTCCGGCTTTGATGGTGGTTATCTTGGGCCCCGCTGTAATTACGCTGCTCCGGCAGTTGATGCCGGCTCTGCAGAAGTAATCGCAGCTACCGCGATCTCACCGAAGACGTGAGGCGGAGCATTAAAAAGGAGAATGAAAATGGATAACGTAACGTTGATTCGAGTCGTGGCAGGTGCACTGGCGGTTGTGGTTGCCTTTATCATCGTATACCGGCGCAGGCGCAAGAGTGCCGAGTAGGGCTCTGCGCGGTAAGAAGGAGAGTTATCTCTCGTCCAAACTGGATGAGGGTGGGTAGCGCAATGTCTCATGACGGTCAAAGTCGTCCACTATACGTGTATAACAAAACGCGTGAAACGTTTTTGGCCACTGAGGCGACCATTGCGGACAGCTATCTGCTTCGTCTCGTCGGTCTGCTCGGAAAGACTAAGCGGTGGGCGCAGCTCGGTCGAGGACTTTGGATCGTGCCGTCCAGTGGCGTGCATACGATTGGGATGCTCTTCCCGATTGACCTGATTTTCCTTGGCAAGGAAAAGGAGGTCGTGCACATCGAAGAACATGTTCGGCCGTTTCGGATCTCCAAGGTCTCCTTGAAGGCCTCGAGTGTGTTGGAGCTTCCGACGCACACCATTTTTCGCTCGGGAACTCAGGTTGGAGACCAGCTCGAGATTGCGCCCGTCCGCTGAGACTCGAGACTAACGGTTTCGAAGGGGAGCTCAAGCTGTGAAAGGGGTCACCCGTGAAAACGCTCTTCGTCGCTCTCATGATCTGGACGTTCGTCGTCCCCTGTGGTGTCGCCATTTGCCTGATCCTTATGTTCCTAGCCGCGTTCGTGCCCAACCCCTATCTTGTTTTTAGCTGGCTCCTGGTCGCCTTCGCGCCCTTGGCGGTCATGTGGGGGTCGCTCAGAGCTGCGAAGTCATCCTAGGAGAGTTCCGCGCTGCCTTCAACAGATCATCAACAATCAGCTTCATTTCAGAAGAAGCATGAAAAGTGTCTCGAAGGACAACTTCATTCTTAAACTTAGCCTGCATTATCTTTCTTAGGTCGGCATCCATGTAGGTCGGAACGACCGAACGGCGAATCAGTTGATCGCCGCACAGATATTTGGTCCCGCGGGTGCGTGCTCGACTATGAACCGCAGAAGCACCCAAGAGGTTCAACAACTTAACTACTGCTGTGCGTCTAAGTCATTGAACTCGGAACCAGCTCTCCTGGTCGCTGGGTTTTGATTGCGATTTTGGCTATCCTTGTGGCCATAGACAAGTTTGAATCTTAAGTACGACTGTGCACGAACCGTTCACGAGTCCAGTGTTTTCATACGACTGTCCGGTATCCGACTGTGCGCGGGAGTGTAGCTGAACTGCTCAACGCGGACACGTTTACACTGCTCACTCCATTGTGGGCTCCGCCTATCCAGATGGAATGCCCTGGGCGAACTCGGTTGGTCGCTTCGACATCGGCGATTGGAGCTCGGCACTAGGATCCGAGGCGATCAGGAATTTCTAAGGGCATTTAGGGGGCACTAAGGATTCCCTTTCTTTCTTTTCAATTCCTTAGAAGGCCAGGCTGCACCGCAAAACTCCTTTGTTTCCATACAGCGGGCGGATTCGAATCCCATCGGCTCCACCAAGACTGACGTGATTCCCTCGCTAGTCCTTGCGAAGCGTAGCTTCATCGCTGCCGTATCAGCGCTGGCTATCCTTCATGTCGGCGACTATCTTTCCGTTCGTCTCCGCAAGGTCGAATACCAAATCGACGCCCAGAATCCGGAGCAGACTGTCACCTGCGTCCACTCCCTCTTTCCGCACCTTGGTTACTCACCCTGCTGGTACGTCAAGCCTAGGATCAATCAGCCGATCCCCATGTGATCGTTCCGCTTCCTTCAAATTCCTCGCGGTAGATGCGCTTCGAACAGTCTATTTTGCCGTTGGAGATTTTGGCGGGATTTCCGCGTAGCCCGGCGCAACCTGTTTCAGATTGACGTCCAACTGTGCCTCGGCGTCGCCGGCAGCCCAGCGGATGCCTCCGTCGAGGACTTTCAAAAAGAACTCATCCTTCCAATTCTCCGGCCGGTCACCCATGGCCGTGTAGAAAACCCTTCCCCTGCCATGCTGCCGCGCCCACGTTACCGGATACGGCGCCCGTTGATAGCATTCCCCCTTCATGCCTTGCGTGTCTAAAGTAAGAATCACATGCAAATCGGGTGCGAAATCCTTCAGCGAATACCATTCTTCCTTGAAACTCACAGGAGACGTCACGCCCTCCAGCCCCGGAAATTTCGCGTCGTTCACAATCAGGTTTGCTGTCTGCAGCCGCGGCTCCGATCCATGGGTAATGAACTCTCCGCCAAGCATCCGCAAATAGGGGTCCGACTGCTCTCCGTGCGCAACGTAGCGATTCGAACGGTCTTCGGGATCCGGCAGTGTATGAAACGTGTCGCTTGCCGCGTGCACTCCAACAAAGCCCATTCCTCCCTTCACCGCGTTCAGCAACGCCAGTTTGCCTTGAGGCGTCATGGGGGGCTTTCCGTCGGTGCCCAACATAGTAAGGTCGTCCGTCGTAAAAAACACCGCCGCGGCATAGGAATGAAATTCCTTCGACTCGAAAATGCGCCCATCCTTCGTCACGCTGACTTTGTATCCGTGCTTGTTCCCCAGCTCGTTCAGCGTGTCATCCACGATACTCGGCTTCCCGTTGATTCTCTTGACGACCTCGTGCTCAAACCCCGAGGATTTCGTGAACACGAGGATTGATTTGCTCGTTGCCGCGAGCAAGCGCTTCGAAAGCGTGAGGCTAGCCCCCGTGAGGGCCGTGGCGCGAAGAAATTCCCTGCGATTGGGAAATGCGCTCATCTCTCTCGGTTGTGCCCGTCCGGATGCTCGCAGCCGGGGAAACTTTCGAATATATATTCTCCGTTCCAGCCCAGCTCTCGCATCCCCGCTTCCGACGAATAATACGCCCCGCTGATCCACCCTTTCAGGTTTTCGAAGTGGTCATAGAGAACTCGTCGATTTTTCTCCGCGGTTCCACTCGAAGGGCCATCTTCCGCGGAAGAGTCACTTTCTACGGGGCCGGCGTTTGCCGGCCGCATGCAAGCCTCGTTCAGCAGCGTGTTCCGTTGACTCTCATCAAGTACCGCGAATCTCTTTCCGAATCGCTTCTGCGCTTCCGCACCAAACGCTTCAAGAGACTCCGCAAATTTTTGCTGGTGTTCGGTCGTATCCACGCTCAGTAGCAGATCGATGAAGCGATTCACTTGCGCCTTGATTGACCCCGGGACAATGCTTTCCGAGAGCGCGACTAAGGCTTCATTCTGTTCGGCACGCAGAAAGAGCGGTTTCCAATCCGCTGCTCCGAGCTTTTCCGCTTCCTCAAAAATCGCACCATTCGCCAGGTGTTCATGAATGGGGTGCGCAGCGGCCACCACAGGCCATGCTGCACCTGCGCCAAAGCCCGCCAGCAGCCGCTGTACCATCTCCCGCCGCGTCAGCCGGCCACTCTTCGCAACCCCACCATGGATCACCGGCAATATCTTCGTTTCATTCACTGAAATCTCGCAACGATCTGATTTCCGGGGCGATGGTATCACTCACCAGCAATCGTTCACAACATTCCCGGTATCCATTTATTTTTCCTCAATTGACCCCCTCCCATTCAGTTGTTAGCATCCACTTTCGTTTTGAACCGTATGGCCGATCAAAAAAGAGAGACGTACGATGTCATCGTTGTCGGTTCGGGGGCCTCTGGAGGCTGGGCCTCGAAGCGCCTCGCGGAAGCCGGTCTGAAGGTCGCGCTTCTCGAGGCCGGTCGGCCTCAGTCCGATAAGAATTTCTCCGAACACAAGCCGCGCTTTGAACTCAAATACCGCAACCTCGCGCCGGAGGTCGTCCGTAAGACCCGCCCCGTCCAGATGAAATTTGGCGTTTGCAACGAATATACCTACGACTGGTTCGTGAACGATCTCGAAGAGCCCTACACCACGTCTTCCGACAAGCCTTTCAATTGGATGGGCCGCTTGCGCATCACTGGTGGCCGCACCAACGTCTGGGGCCGCGTCAGCCTCCGTTTCAGTGACTGGGATTTCAGAGCCGCCTCAGTCGACGGCTACGGCGAAAACTGGCCTCTCGGATACAAGGACGTCGAGCCTTATTACGACCTCGTCGAAAAATATGTCGGCATCACCGGCAGCGCCGAAGGCCTCGAGCATCTTCCCGACGGCCGCTTCCAGCCGCCCGTTCCGCTCACCTGTCAGGAAACTCTCTTTTGCAATCGCGTCAAGGAAAAACTCGGCCGCACGGTCATGCCTTCACGCAGCGCCAATCTCACCCGGCCCATCAACGGCCGCGGCCCTTGCCATTTTTGC
>WNFP01003460.1_pt1 | contig 12664 bp, 7 predicted proteins | sample 5400201 | NCBI WGS metagenome assembly WNFP01 (sample SAMN13153355, study PRJNA577476) | soil metagenome | isolation source: 115 cm saprolite under Madrone tree | place: USA:California | collected 2016-06-14
ACGTTTCCTACGCTACGGCCTACCACAACGTCCTGGCTACTCCCAGCGGGAACAATCCCCATATTCATCCTTCTGAGCCCAACTATCTGTGGGCCGAAGCCGGAACCAACTTTGGCGTCTTCAACGACAACGACCCTTTCTCTTCGAAAGGCCCCACGAACCAGGACACTCCTCTGCACCTGGTCACTTTCCTCACCACAGCCGGCAAAACCTGGCGGTCATACCAGGAAGACACTGACCTCGCTAAGAATGCAGCCGGTCAGCTCATCAACGTCCCTCTTCCGCGGGACCAGTGGACCGTTCCTCTCATCAGCCAGGCAGGGCTTTTCGGCGACGGCACTATCAATCGATTCAACGGCTCCAGCCAATTCAACTACGCCGCCAAGCATAATCCCCAGGTCTTCTTTACCGACGCGAACGGCGGCAACGATTCCACTCCCTCCAATCCGTTATCCACTCAGTACGCTCCGTTGCAGCAGTTGTTCACCGATCTGGCGAACGACACCGTAGCCGATTACAACTGGATCACGCCAAACCAATTCAATGATATGCACACCGCGCTCAGCGGCGGCTACAAAGGGCTCACCGGTGATGCGGCCAATATCAAGCAGGGCGACGATTTCCTCAGCCAGATTGTCCCCGCCATCATGGCTTCCGATGCCTACAAGAACCACGGCGTGATCATCCTCTGGTGGGACGAATCCGAATCCGACGGCGTCGCCGGCGACAATGGCGACGACTTCAATCACACCATCGCCGAAATCATCATCTCCGAGCGCGCCCATCGCAATGTCAACGGTCTTCCGTACGCCAGCCCGCTCAATTTCACGCATTCCTCCGATCTGCGGACTATGCAGGAAATTTTCGACGCCGGACCGTTGCTGGGAGATGCAGCCAACTCGAACGATCTGTCCGACCTCTTCCAACCCGGCGCCGTCCCCAAGAAGCCGTAGGCGCCTCGTTCGGTAGCCGACTCGCCGGGCTCACCCTACCACTCCTGTTGCGCCGGGCTTTGCCCGTGTTTCTCTACGGACTCCCCGCGTCACTCAGCGGGGAGAGAGCCCGGCATCTTTTCTCTGTTTCGTGGCCAACTCTTTTCTGCGTTTGTAGAGCCGATTTCACGTCGACGGTTAACCTCTTCCGGCCGTTCTTATATCTTCCGTGCGTCCTTGCCTCCTTTTCCCACCGGAAACAGCAGCGGCTCGGCCGGCGGCGCGTCGGCAATCTCTTCCAGTTGCGGGTACTGCCGCCGCAGTGGCTCCGGCACTTTCACTTTCGATCCCTTCAGGATGCTGATGATCTGCAGGGCGTTCACCACTGCCTTGCCTTGAAAATGATTGTTGGTGATCACAAAGGTGTTGCGCGTCTGTTCCGTGACTTTCCGCACGCGCGAAACCCACGGCGCGAGTTCTCGAGCGGTGTAAAGATAGTTGTAGCGTTCATGGGCCGGAATCGTCGCATCGTCAGTGAACCACGTGTCGTAGCGCCGTCCGTGCAGCCGCACGTACCCGACTCCGGAAGTTACTTGCGCCGAGGGCGCAAGCGATTTCCCGATCAGAGGCTGGTCAATGTTGCAAAAGCTGACTCCGCTCGCGCGCAGCAAGTCCAGCGTCTCCGGCGAATCCCACGACCCGTGGCGAACTTCGACCACCAGCGGATAGTCAGCGAAACGTTTCAACAAAGCCCTGAGGTAAGCAACCGTCTCCGCCGTGCGATGAAACGAAAAAGGGAATTGCAGCAGCACCGCGCCGAGCTTGTTGGCTGCGCGCAGCACATCAAAGCCGGCGCGAACCTCGCGTTCTTCTGCCGCAGCCGAGCCGGACGCTGTAGACCGGATGTCGTGAGTGAATCGCTGCCACAGCTTCGCCGTGAATACAAAACGCGGATTCGCCGCTACGCGCTCGATCCATTGCGCCGCGTGGTCAGCGCGCAGCGGCTGGTAAAACGAAGTGTTGATCTCAATCGTGTCAAAGTATTCCGCGAGATACGTCGCTTCGTGGAACCCTTTGGGCCGGCGAGAGGGGTAAACGTACCCTGCCCAATCCGGATAGGACCATCCCGCAGGCCCCACGCGCACAATGTTGGCAGTCCCGGAATGATCTGGAGAATTGCGTTTGCCCGACGCTCGACTAGATTGTGATTTGCGCTGCGGCATGGAGTGGCGCCCGCCGCGGCGGGCGCCGCAAGCAGAGTAGAAGCAAGGGACGAGAAGTGTCAACGCATGCCAGCGCAAGAATGCCGGCCGCCGTTGCCCCTGGCGTCCTATGCTGCTATGCTTTTCTACGATGTGGTGCAAGAGTTCTAGCCTCGCCCGCCTCCCTCTTCTCAGCTTTTTCTACAGGTGCACACATGAAACTCTCCATCAATTACAAGCATGTCGAGTCCCACAAAGCGGTCGAAGACGAGGTCGCGCGTCGCGTTGGTAAACTGGAAAAGCTGTTGCAGACTTACTCGCCGGATCTTGTTCAATTGCACGGCGCATTTTCGAAAACGCCGCGGACCGACGAGGACTGCTTCACGCTGAACTTGTCGTTGCCGAGCGGAACGCTGCACTCGACCGGCACCGGCGCCACCGTGCGGACCAGTTGCAAAAAGGCGTTTAGCGATCTGGAAGCCCAGGTTAAGAAACACCAGGCCAAGCTGCGCAAGGATTACGAATGGCGGCGCAAACGGCCGCTGCCGCGCATCGAGGCGCTTTCCTGAAACTTACACCGGGAGCCGCTTCGAGGGGACGCAAGCTTTTGGTCAATTGAGGGGCGGCGTTAGTCGGGCAGCCGCAGCTTTCGCTGCAATTCATGAAACCGCGAACTGGTGCGCAGGGAATCGAGCTGCGGATCAACTTTCAGAAAAACGATGGCGTTCGAATGATCAGCGTAGGCTCTCTCAAGCCAGTCGAGCGCGTGGTCATTTTCACCGAGGCCCGCGTAGACAATCGCCACATAAAAAGGCGAAACATACTGTTTCTTCTGAAGTTGCAGCAATTGATCCAGCCGGTTTCGGGCTTCGGCGTTTCGGCCGGACACAGCATAGATTCTTGCCAAAGCCGCGAGAGCGGGCGGACTGTTGTGTGAAAGTTCCGCCGCGCGGTCGAACTCCGCGATCGCCTGGTCATACGCTTTTTTTTCTTCGAAAGCCTCGCCAAGAACCAGGTGCGGAAGAATAAAGCTCGGATCCATATCAATCGTATTTCGCAATTGTTCGATGGCCTGGTCATATTCGCGAGCCATGTACAGGCGCCAGCCCAAACTGAAATTCATACTGATGGACAGCGGGTCCAGGTCGTGCGCGCGATTCATTTCCGCGATGCTCTCACTGGTGCGCCCCATGCTCATCAAATAAAGTGAATTTCGCTGATAAGCAGTCGCGTAACTCGGATTCAGTTCCACCGCGCGGCGAAATCCGCTGGCGGCGGCGTTCCAATCCCAATCGTAATTGAAGCGCACGGTGGCGAGCGAGGTCTGGGCTTCGGCAAGCGTGCTATCCAGTTCGAGCGACCGCAGAGCGGCGGCGCGAGCTTTCGAAGCGACTTCCTCGGCAGGGACGGTTCCTACGATTGCGGACCCGATGATGCTGTAGCAGTCCGCCAGGCCGGCGTAGGCGAGGGCGTAATTCGAATCCTTTTCGATCGCGAGCTGAAAATAAGCGATGGCTTTGGTGAGGCCTTCCTGCGAACGCTTGTTCCAGTAGTAGCGACCCTTCAAGTAATTCTCGTAACTTTCCGTGCTGACAGGGCGGGTGGTGGCGAGACGGACCTGATCTTCCGGAGTCAGCTTCACGCGGATTTCATTGACGATGGCGCTGGCAACGTGGCTTTGCAACGTCAGAATGTCGCCCAACTGGCTCTCGTAGGTTTCCGCCCAAAGGTGGCGGTCGGTGGCGACTTGCACGAGCTCGGCGGTGATTCGAACGCGGTCGCCCGAGCGCAAGACGGTACCTTCGACTACGGAATCCACGTTTAAATCCCGCGCAATCTGAGAAAGCGTTTTGTGCGTTCCCTTGTATTCCATGGACGAAGTGCGGGAAATAACGCGCAGGGAGCGAATTTTAGCGAGGTGCGCGATCAATTCGTCGGTCATGCCGTCGGCGAAGTAGGCCTGGTCCTTATCCGCAGAAAGATTTTCGAATGGAAGGACGACCAGAGAAGTCAACTGATTGGTGGGTGCGGTAACAACGGAAGGTCTAACCAAATAGCGGACAGCGAGAGCGCCGGCAACAATAATTGCGGATACGAGGAGCGTAACCGCCACAAATCGGAGCCGCGGAATGCGGCCACCTGTTTTGGCAGGAGTCGTGGCCGGTTCCGGCAAGAGAGATGTTTTGGCTGGGCGGTCATTCGACTGAGGCGTCTCGGGAGCGACGACTTCAGCGGATTGCGCAATCGTCGTTTCGGGGGCGGCGGGAGATTTCTCCTCGACCGGAGCGACAAACCGGTAACCGCGTCGAGGTACGGTCTCGATAAAGCGAGGATTTTCGGAAGAATCGCTGAGCGCTTCGCGAAGCCGCATGACCGCGGTATTGAGACTATGGTCGAAGTCGACGAAGGTGTCGCTAGGCCAGAGGCGGCGTTGCAGTTCATCGCGAGTGACCATTTCCCCACGATGCTCGAGGAGGATGGCGAGAATTTGCGAGGGCTGTTCCTGCAGCTTGATTCGAATGCCGTGTTTCCGAAGCTCACCGGAGCGCAGGTCGAATTCATAGGCGCCAAAACACAGAGAATTCGCCGGCAGGGTCGGGTTTTTCATAGCGTCGTGTCGGGGAGACGAGGTGGAGTATAACGCTACGGACAGGTCCGGCAAAGCAGTGAGTTTGTTATCCCGACTTCTAAGTGGTTTGTTTTGTGCAGACCAACCTGTGACAAATAAATGTTTTCGATGTGACGCCATAAGACTTGCAATGCTTGAGGCGGGGCAGCAGAGTGCCGTTCAAGCGGGGAGCGTCCGAGTAGCACGCACAAATCAGTCGGGCGAACGGGTTATCAAACAATTGGGGATGCAGTTCCTGCATCATCGAAGCCAACTCGAACGAGAGGGATTAAAGATGTTCATGCAGACGCGCAGGGGAAGCGAAAGGACGCAGTTGGAGACCGTATCGAGAAGGATTATTCAGGCAACGAACGACTGCTGGCTCGACATCGGGATTATGACGCTCGTCCTTTTGGCGACGGTCCCGGTATCGTGGGCGCGACCGGACGACGCGGCGCCTTTAGAGCTACTCCGTGCGGTGCCGCTGCCTGGGTTTAGCGGGGACTTTGACCACTTTGCAGTGGACGAAAAAGGCGGCCGGCTGTTTCTTGCCGGTGAAGATCACAAGACCGTGGAAGTATTTGACTTGAAAACGGGGCGCCGGCTGAAGAGCATTGCGGGCTTTGGGACTCCTCACAGCATCATTTATTTGCCGGAATCGGACCGTATCCTGGTGGCCGACGGCGACAAGGGCGCGCTTCAGATTCTGAGGGGATCGGACTACGAGGTAGTGGAACACGTTGACGGTCTGGCAGGCGCCGATTCCATGAAGCTCGACGCCGCTCGGGAGATCGTTTATGTGGTAACTGGCGGCAAAGACGTGCCGCTCGAATATTCCTTCCTTGTAGCGATCGACCTGAAGACACTGAAGAAATTGAGCGAGTTGCGAATCGAGAGCAACCACGTAGAAGCCTTCGCGCTGGAATCCACGAGTTCTCGGCTGTTCGTAAACATCACAGACAAGCATGAAGTTGCGGTGGTGGACCGCAAAGCAATGAAAGAAATTACGCGATGGCCGATCGGGTCTCAGGCAGACAATTCTCCGATGGCCTACGACGAAGAGCACCATCGGCTGCTAATCGTGTGCCGCAAACCGGGGACGCTCTTGGTGATGGACTCGGATAGCGGAAAAGTAGTCGCGCAACTTCCTGCGGCCGAGCGCTCCGATGACATCGCGTTCGATGCGGCAAAAGGACGAGTCTACGTGCCGGGCGGGGACGGAACCGTCTCCGTTTTCCAGCAGAAGACCGCGGACCAGTACGAGCTGGTCAGAAAAGTGACCTCCGAGCCGGGCGCAAAAACCTGTTTGCTGGTGCCCAGTCTCGCGCAATTTTTCGTGGCTGTATCTCCAGGAGAAACAAAAGCCACGGCAAAGGTCCTGACCTTTAAGGTTTTGCCGTGATCCAGGGCGGACTTCGAGCTGACGGTAACAGAAGACATTGAATGATAAATGGCGGGGGCGTGAGTAGCCGAGAGTCCAAGGTTCCGGAAATCGAGTGGAGTGTGGAGGAGAGTGAAATGGTGAATTCACCGCGGCTGCAAAAAAGGCGGATGGAAATACGAGCATCGATCCTGCTTCTTACGATGGCGATATTATGGCTTGCTCCCGTGCGTGCGCAAGAGGCCGGAGGAACGATTGTTGGCGCGGTGTCCGATCCGAGCGGGGCGGCGGTCGCGAGCGCGAACATGACTATCCGAAATGTGGCAACGGGTGTGGACCGCACGACGCCAACGAACACGGACGGACTCTACGTTGTCCCAAATCTTGTGCCCGGAAATTACGAGATCAAAGTGGATGCGACGGGATTCGCGTCCACGGTAGTAAGTAACATTGTGCTGACAGTCGGGGAACGCCGAGAGGTCAATGTCACGCTCAAGATTGGCCAGGCCAGCGACACGGTCACGGTCGAGAGTTCGGAGATATCCGATATTCAGCTGGCATCTTCGTCCGTCGGGAATGTGGTGGATTCGCATACCGTGGTTGAATTGCCGCTGAACGGGCGGGACTGGACTTCGCTGACGTTGCTGGAACCGGGCGTAGCCCAAGTGCGCACGCAGAAAGCGCTGGGAGTGAGCAACGACCGGCCCAATCGCGGGCTGGGCGTGGATGTGACTATCGGCGGGAATCGTCCGCAGGGAAACGACTATCGTCTGGATGGCGTAAACATTAACGACTACAGTTCAGGCGCGCCCGGAAGCATCACGGGCGCAGTTCTGGGAGTTGATGCGGTTCAGGAATTCTCGGTAGTCACGAGCAACGCGACAGCCGATTACGGGCGAACCTCCGGTGGCGCCGTGAATGCCGCTTCGCGATCCGGAACAAATTCCTTTCATGGATCGGTGTACGAGTTTTTGCGGAACAGCGCGCTGGATGCACGAAATTTCTTTGATAAGGCGACCATCCCTCCTTTCAAGAGAAATCAATTTGGCGGATCGGCGAGCGGTCCGGTCATCAAGGACCATACATTTTTCTTCGCGGATTACGAAGGATTGCGCCAGAGCCTGAGCTCAACGAACTCGATTACCGTGCCATCCGTAAATGCGCGCGCCGGCCAGCTGGTGAGCGGCCCGGTCACGGTAGACCCGCTGGTAGCGCCCTTCCTGGCATGTTCGCCAGGCAGTTGTCTGTTCCCGCTGCCGAATGGCACGGTGAATGGCGACACGGGCATTTACAACTTTGTGGCAAAGCAGGGGACCAGCGAAGACTTCGTCACGACGCGTTTGGACCACCGCATTTCCGCATCGAACAGTCTTTTTGGGACCTACGTTTTCGACCGGGGCCAGATTGCCAATCCGGACGCGTACAACATCAAAAACGTCGGAAACCAGTCGCGGCGGCAGACTTTGGCGCTCGAAGAGTCGCATATCTTCTCGCCGGCGCTCCTGAACAGCGCACGGTTCGGCTTCAACCGCAACGTAGTGATTGCCTTTAGCACACTGAGTGCCATCAATCCAGCTGCGTCCGACACGACTTTTGGCTTCAACCCGGGCGAAAACGCCGGCATCATCACGGTCGGGTCCGGAGTTACACAATTTTCGGGCGGCCTCGGTGCAATTTCCGAATATCACTTTCACTACAATTCGTTTCAGTTTTACGACGATCTGTATTGGACGAGAAACAAGCACTCTCTGAAATTCGGATTTTCGGCGGAGCGCATTCAGTCGAACCAATTCACGCGGGGTTCCAGCCCCAACGGTTTTTATACTTTCGGCGGTTTGCAATCCTTTCTGACCAACCAGCCGACCAACTACGTATCCTTACTCAGCTCATCCATCAGTCCGCGGGACCTTCGCCAGTCGCTCTTTGGAGGTTATGTCCACGACGACTATAGATTCCGTCCCAATCTCACATTCAACATCGGGGTGCGCTACGAAATGGCTACGGTGCCAACCGAGACGGCCAATCAGTTGTCCACTTTGGTGAATTTGACGGATACGGCGCCAAAACTGGGGTCGCCGTACTTTTCGAATCCGACACTGCGAAATTTCTCTCCGCGTGTGGGCTTTGCGTGGGACCCGACACGGCAGGGAAAAACTTCCGTTCACGGGGCGTACGGAATATACGATGTCCTGCCTCTACCCTATCAATTTGAACTGCTGACGTTACTATCGGCGCCATTTACGTTGGGAGGGAGCTTTACCTTTCCCACGGCTGGGCCGCAGGCCTGCAATGCCCCGGGTGTTCATTGCTTTCCCACGGGGGGCTTTCCCAATTTGACCGTGAAGACGCTGCGATTTGGGTACGTGGAGCAGAATCCGCATCGCAGTTACGTCCAGCAATGGACGTTGAACATCCAGCGCGAGGTCTTCCGGGATTTTGCGGTGACGGTGGCATACGTTGGCTCGCGTGGAATTCACCTGCCGGATCACACCGATGACATCAATGATAAGCAGCCGGTAGGGAAGACTCCGGAGGGCTATCTCTGGCCCGCGATTGTTGGCTCGGGAGCCCGGCTGTTTCCGAATCTCGCCGGGCAAGTGAGCGCCAATAGGTGGTCCGCGGAATCCACCTATCACGGGCTGGAATTGCAGGGCATCAAGCGGCTGAGCCACGGGTTCCAGATCCAAGGCGCTTACACATTTTCGAAGAGCATTGATACCAGCTCTTCAGGAATCGCGGGCGATACGTTTGGAAATTCCGTTTCAAGCTTACCCCTTTTTGATCCGAAGCTGCGCCGGGGACTTTCTGATTTCGATGTGCGGCACGTTGCGGTAATCAACGCGATCTGGAATGTGCCCGGCCCGGGCTCGTGGAGCGGGCCAGCAAAATGGACAACTTCGGGCTGGCAGCTTGGGGGAATTTTCACACTGACAAGCGGCCTGCCCTTCACGCCCATCATCGCCGGTGATCCGCTGGGACTTCAGGCTGCGGATAACTATGCCTTTCCAAACCGTGTATCGGGGTGCAATCCCGTAAACTCCAATTTCAAGAGTGGCGGACTTCACTATCTCAACCTCGGTTGTTTTGCCTTGCCGGCACAGACTGCCGATATCGCCGCGCAGTGCCGGACGTTCGGCGCGATCGCGGGCACCTGCGCCAACTTGCTCGGGGATTCCGGACGCAATTCGGTGATCGGTCCAGGGCTCAGGGAGTTCGACTTCTCGTTGTATAAAAACAATCGCATCCCGCGTATCTCGGAGAATTTCAACGTGCAGTTCCGCTGGGAGATTTTTAACATCTTCAATCATGCGAACTTTAATCCACCGCCGCCCGCAGCCCGTCAAATCTTTACAGCCGCAGGCGCGCTAAACACAAACGCGGCGGGAGTGCTGGCCGCCCCGACGGCGACGTCTTCCAGGCAGATGCAGTTCGCCCTGAAATTCATCTGGTAGGTAGTATTGAGGGTCCGGCTCAGGTGAGTGCATTCAAGAAAAGGAGACTGAAATGCCAAATCCGAAGAAGATTTATGGCGTCCTCGTCGCGCTCTTGATCAGCGGCGGGTGTTTGCTGGCAGGCCAGGAAACCAAGAAAACGTATGCGCAGAAACTTGTGGATGACACGCTGGCCAAGCATAAAGAGGTTGTGATTATGGCCATGCACGTCACGCCACCGGGGAAAAATGAGAACGTGATCATTGCGTCCAACATCGGGCGTATCGGGAAGAAGGCTGACGAGGATGATCTGCGAGTAATCGAGACAGGAAAACCGAATCTGGAGGTCAATAAGAAAGGCGACCATTTCGAGGTGGAGCTGGTACTGCAAGACCAGTCCGGCAAGACCATCGGAGCCGTCGGCATTGTTTTCAACTATGAGAAGGGCAAAGAAGCGGAGTTCCAGAAGAAGGCGGAACAGATTCGCGATGAGATGAAAGAGAAAACACCCACGCGAGCGAAACTTTTCGAGCCGGCCGAATAACGCGAAGGGCGTGTGGGCGGGCGCCCGATCGCATGAACTGTCGTCCGGCGTTGCCGGCGACAGCAAGAGTGAACTCACGAATCCCATGAGCCTTTCCGAAGAACGAAAAGCAAAAGTCTGGTCAGTCGTGCGCGTCGCGAGCGGGAACTTTCTCGAGATGTACGACTTCATGGTGTTTGGGTATTACGCGACCGCCATTGGCAATGCTTTTTTCCCGAGTGGCAATCCATTCTTATCGCTGATGTTGTCACTGATGACGTTCGGAGCGGGGTTTTTGATGCGGCCTCTGGGCGCGATCGTCCTGGGGGCGTATACGGATCATCATGGCCGGCGCGCCGGCCTTATTCTTACGCTGACGCTGATGTCCGTCGGAATTTTTTCGATCGCATGCACACCGGGGTACGCGACGATTGGCTTGCTGGCTCCGCTACTGGTATTGATCGGGCGGCTGCTCCAGGGGTTTTCTGCGGGCATGGAACTGGGCGGCGTGTCGGTTTATTTGTCCGAGATCGCTACGCCCGGACACAAAGGCTTCTACGTGAGCTGGCAATCGGGGAGCCAGCAGGTGGCGGTGATGTTTGCGGCGCTGGTCGGTGTGGTGCTCAGCTCGATTCTGCCGCCGGAGAAAATGACGGCATGGGGATGGCGCGTCCCCCTCCTTCTCGGCTGCGGGATCATTCCGTTTTTGTTCCGGCTGAGGCGTTCGCTGCAGGAGACGGATGAGTTTGTGGCGCGAAAGCACCGGCCGACAACGTCGGAAATATTTCGGTCGCTCACGACGAACTGGGCAGTCGTGGTGATTGGGACGATGATGGTCACGATGACCACGGTTTCGTTCTACATGATCACGGCTTACACACCGACGTTCGGAAGTTCGGTGCTGCACCTGGCGAGCAATGACAGTCTGGTGGTGACCCTTTGCGTGGGAGCGTCGAATCTCTTCTGGCTGCCGGTCATGGGTGCGCTCTCGGACAGGGTCGGCCGGCGCCCTCTGCTTTTGGCGTTTACCGTCTTGATGCTGGTTACGGCTTACCCTGCGATGTTGTGGCTGGTTCGGGAGCCCAGTTTCTCGCGGCTCTTGATGGTCGAGTTGTGGTTGTCGTTCCTCTACGGAAGCTATAACGGCGCGATGGTTGTTTTCCTCACGGAAATCATGCCCATTGATGTTCGAACCTCGGGTTTCTCGCTGGCTTATAGTCTGGCGACCGCTATTTTTGGCGGATTTACGCCGGCTCTTAGCACCTACATGATTCATTGGACCGGGAATCGTGCGGTCCCTGGCTTGTGGCTCTCGCTAGCCGCGGCATGCGGGCTCATTGCCGCACTTCTGGCCAGACCACAGCAGGATGCCCTGAGGGCCTCTGGGGGCGAGAAATTGCAGCCGCTAAGTTCGTAGCGAGAGATCGCCGCCGCAACACGTCGGTTCACCGGACGGCAGCCTCAGCGGGCGAACTGTTCAGACGTGCATTGGGACGACGAGCCAACCGCCTTATACAATCCTATCGATCCTAAAAGATATATGTGGGAGGCGGGATGCGCGCCAAACCGTTTCCCTGTAAACTGAAGAGAGCAAATAGGGGCGTAGCTCAGTGGTAGAGCAGCGGCCTTTTAAGCCGAAGGTCGTGGGTTCGATCCCCACCGCCCCTACCAAAACTTCCTTCTATTCAATGAGATAAAAACGCTCGGGGGCAATAAGGGGGCACTAAGCCACCTGAGAAGCCAATACGAGACGAACGACTTTACCGTGTGCCTCGCGCTTGCTCTTCTCCATGGCCTTACCGTAGATGTTCATCGTTGTTCGGATGTCGGCGTGGCGCATCAGTTCCTGCTGCACCTTGAGTGGAGCTCCAGTCTCGTCCAAAAGACTCCGGAAGGTGTGGCGGAACGTGTGCCAACCGATGTGACCTATGCCGCAGCGTACGGCCGCGGGCGCGATATGCCGCTGTTGCACTCTCCAGGGCTGCCACGGCATCGTGCCTGCCTTGAAGGGACTCGCGAATACCCAGTCCTCGGGCTTGTTGAACTCCGTCGTGCGTCGCCAGTTCAACAGCACTTCGGCCAGTGCGGGATCGAGCGGCATGCCTGCCCGCGAGTATTCGGTTTTGACGTCGCTTACGACCGTGTCGACGATGCCACGCCGCACTAACAGCGTAAGGTCATCCCAGATCACGTCGCACCACTTGAGCGCGAAGAGTTCGCTGCAGCGAAGCCCGGTCGCGAGATCGAGGATCACCATCGTGCGATAAGGATCGTCGAGCGCTTGAACGAGTTGTTGGAATTGTGCGATGGTCAGAACCTTCGGCTCCTTCGTGCGCTTGCTTCCTCCGCGCACCCGCACCAGCTTCATGGGATTCTCGCGTATGTCTACGAGCTCCCACCGCATGGCGCAATTGAAGAGGACACGCAAAAGATTCTGCAGATGACCCTTGGTTTTGGGGGCCAAGGCGAGCTTCTTCAGCCATAGCTCCACGCCGAAGGGTTTCAGTTTCCCGACAGGGTGGCTGCCCCATCGCGGTTTGATGTGGTTTGTAAGATACGAGCGGTAGGCATCGGCGGTCGAGTGACG
>WNFP01003463.1_pt1 | contig 12659 bp, 9 predicted proteins | sample 5400201 | NCBI WGS metagenome assembly WNFP01 (sample SAMN13153355, study PRJNA577476) | soil metagenome | isolation source: 115 cm saprolite under Madrone tree | place: USA:California | collected 2016-06-14
CTGGCCGCGCAATCTGAAGCACGGCGACACGGTCGAGATCGAGATCACCGGCATTGGAACCTTGCGCAACCCCGTCGTACGCGAAGGGCGGTAGTTGGAATTCTGACCCGCTACGCGGGCTGCTCCTCGCCCCGCTTGCGGGGAGAGGGCCGGGGTGAGGGGCAGCGGCCGGATTACCGGTCGCGCATTTTGGGGTCGAGGGCGTCGCGCAGGGCGTCGCCGAAGAGGCTGAAGCCGAAGACGGTCAGCGCGATCGCAAGGCCGGGGAAGATCGCGATCCAGGGTGCTGTCGAGGCGTACTCCTCCGCACCCCCCTGCAGCATCAGCCCCCAGGCCGGGACCGGCTCCTGCACGCCGAGCCCGAGGTAGGAGAGCGAGGCTTCCGCGAGGATCGCCTGACCCACGAACGCGGTCAGCAGGATCAGAAACGGCGCCATGACATTGGGCACCATGTGGCGCAGGATGATCCTGCGGTGGCCAAAACCGCAGGCGCGCGCGGCATCGATATAGGGCACCTCGCGGATCGACAATGCGCTGGAGCGCAAGACCCGGGCGCAACGCGGGATCAACGGGATCGTGATCGCGACGATGACATTGTGGATGCCGGTGCCGAAAATGGCGACCACGGCGAGCGCCATGATTATCAGCGGGAAGGCCATCACCACATCGAGGACGGCCTGCAAATAGAGGTCGAGGCGGCCCCCGAAATAGGCGCTGCCGACGCCGAGCACCATCCCGCCGACGCTGGCGATGATGGCGCAGGAAAAGCCGACGATCAGTGCGGTGCGCGCGCCGTAGACGATGCGTGATAAGAGGTCGCGCCCGAACTGGTCGGTACCGAGCCAGTGGGCCCAGCTCGGCGGCTCGGTCATCGCGGAGAAGTCGTTGGCGGTCGGGCTGTAAGGCGCGATCCACTCGGCGCAGATCCCGGCTACCGCCATCACCACTACGAGCACCAAGCCAAATGTGCCGAGCGGCTGGCGGCGGCAGAAGATCAGCGCCCTCTGCAACAGCGAACGGTGGCCTTCCGGGAGGTCGTCGACGCCGGCGGCGAGGATGTCGGAGGGGGATGCAGCGATGGTCATGGCAGCTCAGGTGTAGCGGATGCGGGGGTCGAGCCAGGCGTAGATCAGGTCGACGACGGTGTTGGTCAGCACGAAGACGGCGACGACCAGCATCACCAGGGCCTGGGTCATCGTGTAGTCCTGGTTCTGCACGGACTGCACGAAGAGGCGGCCGATGCCGTTCAGGTTGAACACCTGCTCGGTCACGACGAGGCCGCCGATCAGGAACGCCGCCTCGATGCCGATCAGAGTCACAACCGGCAACAGCGCGTTCTTCAGCGCATGCCGGTTGATGATGACCTTTTCGATCAAACCCTTGGCCCGCGCCGTGCGGATGTAATCCTCGCGCAACACCTCGATCATCGCCGAGCGGGTCATGCGCATCGTCACCGCGGAGGTGCGGTAGCCGACGGTCAACGCCGGCCAGATCACCATCGACAGGTTGCGCAACGGATCCTGCCATATCGGGACATAGTCGATCGGCGGCATCCACGGCGTGCCGAACGCGGCCTGCGAGATGTCGAGAATGGCGAGGATCAGCAGAATCCCGAGCCAGAAATTGGGTGTGGCAAGACCCGCGATCGAGATCGTGCGGATCACGAAGTCGATCGGGCGGTCCTGTTTCAGCGCCGAGATCGTGCCGAGCGGGATCGCGATGATGTTGGAGATAAGCACCGCCATGATGCAGATCTCGAGCGAGACCGGGAAGCGCGCGGCAATTTCGTAGGCGACGGGCTTGCCCGACCACATCGAGGTCCCAAAATCGCCGCGAAAGAAGCCCCATACGAAATCGACGAACTGCAGGAAGACCGGGCTGTCGAGACCGAGCTGGGCGTGGCAGGTGGCGACCGCGCGGGCATCGAAGGTGCCGCCGCCGGAGCCGAGCCGCACGACACAGATGTCGCCGGGGATCAGGCGCATCAGCAAAAAGACCAGTGCCGCCGCTCCGACAAGCGTCGGGATCACCAGCAGGATCCGCTTCACGATGTATCGATACATCGCCTCAGTTCTTTCCTCCCATCATGCCCACCAAGCGGGCCAGCTCAGCGTGGCATCTTTCTCCGTAATCGCCTACTTGTCGAGCCACACCGTGGACAAGTCCTGATTGAGGTAGTGGCTCGGGCTGATCTTCCAGCCCTTGACGTACGACCGATGGGGGATGATCCGGTACCACCACAGCATCGGAAACTCGTGCGCTTCGCCGTCGACCACGTGCTTCTCGAACTCGCGCATCAAGGCGCGCTGAGTGGCCGGGTCGGGCTCGTGCAGCATTTTCTGATAGAGATCGATTTCCTTCCGGTCGTCATAGTTCCCGTAATTCTCGGTGAAGACCGAGGCTGGAAGAGCCTTCTGCACATCGAGTAGCGGGTTGACCACGCTCTGGCAGCTGGCTTCGAGGACGACATCGAAATTGCCGCTCCGCATCGCCTCGAACCACGGACCCGTCGGCACGACGCGCTGGTTCGCATGGAGCCCGACCTTGCTCCACTCGTCGATCAGCCACGTGCCGACGTACTTATAGGGCTGGTCGACATTGCGGTTTAAGAGCTCGAACGTAACCCCCTCGGCCCCCGCCTCCTTCAAGAGGCGCTTGGCCTCGGCGCGCGATTTCTCAATGTCCGGCCAGAACCCGGCGAGCCGCTGCAGCTCCTCCTTGGTTGCCGCCAGCGGCGAGCCCGGGAAGACAACGCCGCCCACGGTGCGGACGTTGGCGATCTTGGCGAGTGCCGGCGCCCCATGCCATTGGTCGACCGCCAGCAACAGCGCCCGGCGTACTCGAACATCGTCGAACGGCTTCTTCTTGTGATTGGGGGTGACGAGGTTGCCGCAGTTCCAATCGCTCTCCTGCACCACAACCTTGTCGCCGAGCTCCTTGACCAGCTGATCGCGGGCCGAGGGCGGCAGGCCCCGGAACTCCATCGCCGCCCGGTCGGCGCGCATCGCCTCGACGCGCACCGCCTGCTTCTCGGCAAAGATCCCGGTGAAGCCGTCGAGATGAGGCAAGCCCTGGTGATAGTAGTCGGGGTTGCGCTCTCCCTTGATCGACTGGCCGATCTCGTAGCCGAGGAATTTGAACGGGCCAGAGCCCATGACGTTCTTCTCGTACCAGCGCGGGTCCTTATCGAGGATCTCCTTCTTGTAGATCCACGCGAAAGGATCAGCGAGTGCGGGCAGAAAGGCGCCGGTCGCGAATTTGAGATGGAATACCACGGTCGTCGGGTCGGGCGCCTGGACGGTGTCGACCATGACGTAGAAGCTCTCACGTGCGCTGCTCACACCCTCGGGCGGATGGATGATCGCGTTCCAGCTCGCCGCCACATCGGTGGCGGTCAACCGCGAGCCGTCGTGGAATTTGACGTCGTCGCGGATCTTGAAGACGTAGGTCTTGCCGTCGTCTCGGGGCTGCGGCATCGCCGTGCACAAATCACAGACGAAGTCGGTGGTCGAGGACGGGTTCTCCGGATTGACCCGGATCAAGGTGCTGTAAAAGGGGGCTGCCGTGTGCACGGTCGCGTAGGTGGTCTCGCGGTGGCCGTCGAGGCTCGGCGGCGCATCGGCGGGGATCATGTAGGTCAACATGCCGCCCTGCTTCGGCGTCTCCTCCGCAACAGCCGTGGCAGCCACACCGAGGACAGCGGCAAGACCGGCCGCCATCATGCCCGGTCGGTCGACCATCATCCGCCTTCTTCTCTTCCTCATCCAAACCTTTATAGCCGCACCTCGCTGCATGCGACCCAATGCTGCGGCCGCACCTCGCGCAACTCTGGGCGGACCAGCCTGCAGCTCTCGACCGCGATCGGGCAGCGCGGATGAAACACGCAGCCCGAAGGCGGGTTGATCGGGCTCGGCACCTCGCCCTTGACCGGCTGGAATTGGCGGGTCGCCTCGACGCTCGGATCGGGGACCGGCACCGCGGCCAGCAATGCCTGGGTGTAGGGGTGTAACGGGTTGTCGAAAAGCTCGTCGCACGCCGCCAGCTCGACGATCCGGCCGAGATACATAACCGCGACGCGCTGACACAGATGGCGCACGACCGAAAGATCGTGCGCGATGAACAAGTAGGTCAGGCCAAAGCGCTCCCGCAGATCCTCCAGCAAGTTGATCACCTGCGCCTGGATCGATACGTCGAGTGCTGAGACGGCCTCGTCGCAGACGATGAACTCCGGCTCGAGCGCCAGTGCCCGCGCGATCCCGACGCGCTGGCGCTGACCGCCGGACATCTCGTGCGGGTAGCGGTCGGCAAATTTCGGATCGAGGCCGCAGACCGAGAGCAGCTCGCGGACCCGGGCGCTGCGCCGTCCGCCATTGCGCTCGATACCGTGGACCATGATCGGCTCGGCAATGATCTCGCCGACCTTCATGCGCGGGTTAAGCGAGCTGTAAGGGTCCTGAAAGATGACCTGGATGCGGCGCCGCAACGCCAGCAGGTCCTTGCGCTCCGCCTTGGCGATGTCGACGCCGTCAAAGAGGATCTGACCGGCGGTCGGCCGCTCGAGCCGCAGGATGCACCGGCCGGTGGTGGTCTTGCCGCAACCGCTTTCGCCGACGAGTCCCAGGGTCTCGCCGCGATGAACCCAAAAGTCGATGCCGTCGACGGCTTTGACCTCGCCGACCCTGCGGTTGATAACGATCCCTTCGGTGACCGGGAAATGCATCTGCAGCCCCTTAACCTCAAGGAGCGGCTTGGTCTCGATCTCGGCCACGGTCATGTTCGTACCCGGCTAAAAGTGGGACGTATGATTGCAATGAGTTACGGTCACCCCCGCGCAGGCAGGGGTCCAGGGCAACCGCTTCAATCCGGGGTCCCTAGATTCCCGCTTTCGCGGGAATGACGAAAGCACGACTGACATGCCGCTGTGCCTACCTGTCGAGCCAAATGGTCGCCAAATCCTGATTGACATAAAAGCTCGGGCCGATCTTCCAGCCCTTAACATAGGACCGGTGCGGCACGATCCGATGCTGCCACAGCACGAATAGCTCATGGGCCTGGTCGTCGAGCACGTATTTTTCGAAGGCGCGCATCAGCGACCGCTGCTTTGCCGCGTCGGTCTCGCGCAGCATCTTGTCGTAGAGATCGACCTCCTCGGGATCGCCGAAATTTCCGTAGTTTCCCGCATAGACCGAGCTCGGCAGGTACCCTTGCACATCGATGAGCGGGTTGATGACGCTCTGGCAGTTGCCGTTCACGCCGACCTCGAAATTGCCGTTGCGCAGCGCTTCGAACCACGGACCGACCGGCAGCACCCGCTGCGTTACGGTGACACCGACCTTGCTCCACTGATCCACGAGCCAAGTGCCGAGGTATTTGAACGGCTGGTCGAGATCCCGGTTAAGGAGCTCGAAGGAAAGCCCCTCGGCCCCAGTCTCCTTCAATAGTCGTTTCGCCTCGGCCCGCGACTTTCCGATGTCCGGCCAGAAGCCGGCGATGGTCTCGAGCTCGTTCTTTTTTGCTGCCAGCGGCGATCCCGGGAAGACGATGCCGCCAACGGTACGCACAACCGCGATCTTCGCGAGGGCGAGGGCGCCGTTCCATCTGTCAATGGCAAGGGTGAGCGCGCGGCGGACACGTACGTCGTCGAAGGGCTTCTTGTTATGGTTCGGCGTGATCAGATTGCCGCAGTTCAGATCGCTTTCCTGAACGACGATCTTGTCCCCGAGCGCGCTGACGAGCTCGTCGCGCGCCGCCGGCGGCAAGTTGCGGAAATCGATCGCAGCGCGATCGCTGCGGATCGCATCGACCCGTACCACCTGCTTGGGAGCATAGAGACCGGCGAAGCCGTCGAGGTAGGGCAGCCCCTGGTGATAATAATCGGGGTTGCGCTCACCCTTGATCGTCGAGCCGACCTCATAGCTGACGAATTTGAAGGGTCCCGAACCCAGGATATTCTTCTCGTACCAGCGCGGATCCTTGTCGAGAATTTCCTTCTTGTAGATCCAGCTATAAGGGTCGGCGAGTGCGGGCAGAAAGGCGCTGGTCGCGAATTTCAGATGAAACACGACGGTCGTCGGGTCAGGCACCTCAATCGTGTCAACCATCATGTAGTGGCTTTCCCGCGGGCTCAGGATGCCTTCGGGGGGATGGACGATGTGCTCCCAGCTCGCCGCCACATCGGCTGCGGTCAAGGCCGAGCCGTCGTGGAACTTGACCCCGTCACGGATTTTGAAGGTGTAGGTCTTGCCGTCGTCTGACGGCCGCGGCATCTCGGTGCACAGGTCGCAGGCGAAGTCGCTTGGCGAGGCGGGATTGTCCGGATTGACGCGGATCAGCACGCTATAGAACGGAGCTGCGGAGTAGACGGTCGCGAAGGTTTGCTCGCGATGCGCATCAAAGCTCGGCGGCGCGTCAGCCGCGATCAGATAGGTCAGGGTGCCGCCCCGGACCGGGCTCGCCTCGCCGGCGAGCGCCGGCGCCGCGATCAGCAGTGCGGCAAGTCCGGCGGTCCAAATCGGCAATCCCGATGGCATATGCCCTCCGCTGCGTCGCTGCTTCTTGTTGCGGCGTGTGGAACGCCGGCGCCGCGGCGATCGTGCCGGATTTCCAGGGCGGTGTCATCCCGGCGAAAAGGCGGGGACGCGCCGCCGCGTCAAGCCCGGTGATGTCCCGGTAGGGAAGCCGGTTCAAAGCCGGAGAAAACAGACTCAGCGCGTGTCGGCAGGGCCGGCCGGTCGGGGCGGCGTCCGGCCCCCCGCTGTTTCCGCCTTGAGCCGCGCCAGCATTGCTCGGATCGGCGCGAACGGCCCGTATTTGTGCTGCTGTTCGCCGAAGCTGTCGGCATACGGCCCATGGGGCGTATCGACCGGCTTGCTCAGGAGATCCGGGAAATCCTTGTCGAGGCCCGGTTTTTGCGAGCGCGGCTGCGACACCATGAGGGCTGCCACGTCCCAGGCGTCGTCGGGCGCCAGGCGTGGCGCAAGGTAGTCTGTCCCTGCGGGCATGTTGGTGTGGACGAAGTTGGCCGCCGCAATCAGCCGGTTCATGCCGGCACCGTTGTTGTCGCCAGAGCGGCGGGACCATGTAGCCGGGGTTGGCGCTCAGCCAGATCCGGGGAAAGCCCGAGCCGTCAGCGTTGTGGTAAGCGGCGCAGCTCTCGGCATAGACGTGCTGGCCGCACCCTGGATTGGCGGCACGGTCCAGTTCCGGCGTGTCGCCGGAGCCGAGCCCGGGCAGGCTCTCCCCGGCGGCACGCCGCTCCACAGGAATTGAAGATAGGCCACGATCGCCGTCATCTCCGGCGAATTCGCAGGCAACGGCCGCCCGTTCACGCTGCGCGTCATGCACGCGTTGAGGCGTTCCACGAGCGTGATCTCGGTGCCGGAGCGGGCGTTGTAGCGCGGGTAGTCACCGGCTAGACCGAACAGGGGCAGCCCGAACATCTTGGTTGCGGCCTGCAGACGACAACTCGCGCATGCCGGATTGTTGCCTGCGTAGCGTTTGGCGGGATTGGCGACCAGCGGGCCGATAAGGGCATAGGTGGCGGTGATCAGATCGCGGCCGCGGCGCACCAGGCGACCGTGAGCGTCATTCGGTAACGCGCCAATCTCGGGCACGGTCCAGACCGCGGGATCGGGCGCTGTCTGCTGTCCGACGCTCGGCTTGGCCACGACCGCGAGAGCGAGCCCGGCCAGCATTATCGAGATTGCTCGCGTTCGGGTGCGACTATGTCCCGATGCGAACGCGATGCCGCCTGGGACCACGGCCGATCCGCGGCTGCGGCGGCATTGCATTTACTTGTCGAGCCAGATTGTCGCCAAATCCTGATTTACATAATGGCTCGGGCTGATCTTCCAGCCTTTGACATAACTCCGGTAAGGGACGATCCGATAGCGCCACAGCAGAAATATCTCGTGTGTCTGGGTGTCGAGCACATGCTTTTCGTAGTCGCGCATCAGAGCTCGCTGCCGGCTGAAGTCGGTTTCTTGCAGCATTCTGTTGTACAACTCGATCTCCGGCTCGTCGTCGTAGTTTCCGAAGTTAACGGCGGAGACCGAATGCGGCAGATATTTGCCGACATCGAGTAACGGGTTGACGACGTTCTGGCAATCACCATCGATGGTTAGGTCGAAATCGCCACTGCGCAGAGCCTCGGCATACGGGCCAGTCGGCAAAACACGCTGGGTTACGTGGAGCCCAATCTTGTCGAATTCGTCAATGACCCAGGTGCCATTGAACTTGTAGGGCTGGTCGATATTCCGGTTCAACAGCACAAATGTGAGCCCCTCGGCCCCGGCCTCGCGCAATAGACGCTTCGCCTCGGCCCGCGACTTCTCGATATCGGGCCAATAGCCGGCGAGCTGCTGCAGTTCTTCCTCGTCCGCGGCGAGAGGCGAGCCGGGGAAGACAATACCGCCGACCGTATGCATCACCGAGATTCTCGACAGGGCCGGGGCGCCACGCCAGCGGTCGATCGCCAATGTCAAGGCGCGGCGGACGCGAACGTCGTCAAACGGCTTGCGTTTGTGGTTCGGCGTCACCAAAGCGCCGCAGTTCCAGTCGCTCTCCTGCACTGTGATCTTGTCGCCAAGCGCGGTGACGAGTTCGTCGCGGGTGGCAGGGGGAAATCCACGAAACTCGATCGCAGCGCGATCGCCGCGGATCGCGCTGACCCGAAGCGCCTGCTTGTCGGCAAAGATGCCGGTAAACCCATCAAGGTAGGGAAGTCCTTGATGGTAGTAATCGGAGTTGCGACGTCCGGTTATCGACTGACCGGTTTCATAAGAAGCGAAATGAAATGGGCCGGATCCCATGATGTTCTTCTCGAACCAACGGGGGTCCTTGTCGAGGATTTCCTTCTTGTAAATGAAGGCGTAGGGGTCGACGAGTGCGGGTAAAAATGCCGCCGTCGCGAACTTCAACCGGAAAACGACAGTCGCCGGGTCGGGCGCGTCGACCGTGTCGACCATCATGAAGTTGCTCTGGCGCGCGCTGATCATCCCTGCGGGCGGGTCGATGATCTTCTTCCAGCTTGCCGCCACGTCGTATGCGGTCAAGATCGAGCCCTCTCCGAACTTGACGCCGTCCCTTATCTTGAATGTGTAGGTTTTGCCGCCATCGGTCGGCTGCGGCATTGCCGTGCACAGATCGCAAACAAAATCGGTCGTGGAAGCGGGATCGGCGGGGTTGACGCGAACGAGCACGCTGTAGAACGGCGCCACGGCATGAACGGTCGCAAAAGTCGCCTCGCGATGACCGTCGAAGCTCGGCGGCGCATCCGCCGGAATCATGAAACTTAGTACGCCGCCATATTTCGGCGTCTCTGCGGTCGCCGCCGATTGGGGCATCACGAGGCAAAAAACGGCAAAACCAAGCGCAGCACGGATAGCTGTGGCGAGCGCGTCCGGCTTGCGTTCCATCTCGGCCTCTTTGGGGCTGCTCCCTACTGATCGAGCCAGACTGTCCCGAGATCCTGATTGACGTAATGGCTCGGCCCGATCTTCCAGCCTTTGACATAGGAGCGGTACGGCACGACCCGCTGCCACCATAGCAGGTAGATCGCATGAGCCTGATCGTCGAGAACGTATTTGGTGAATTCGAGCAAATCGGCCCGCTGCTTGGTGCTATCGAGCTCGCGCAGCTGCCGGTTGTACATCTCGATTTCCTTTGGATCGTCGAACTGGCCGTAGTTCGAGCTGGACACCGAATGCGGCAGGTATTTGCCGACATCGGCGAGCGGATTGACGACGTTCTGGCAATTGCCCTCGGTGCTGACATCGAAATTGCCGCTGCGCAGCGCTTCGAACCATGGCCCGGTCGGCACTACCTTCTGGGTTACGTGCAGTCCGATCTTGCTCCACTGGTCGACGACCCAGATTCCATAATATTTATAGGGTTGATCGACGTTGCGGTTGAGCAGTTCGAAGCTGAGTGCCTCGGCTCCGGCTTCTTTGAGCAAGCGCCGCGCTTCGGCCCGCGACTTCTCGATATCCGGCCAGTAACCGGCGATCTGCTGCAGCTCCTCCTTGGTCGGAGCGAGCGGCGAGCCGGGGAAGGTGACGCCGCCGACCGTATGTACGATCGCGATCTTGGACAGCTCCGGCGCGCTGCCCCAGCGGTCGATGGCTAAGGTCAGAGCGCGTCGCACCCGGACGTCGTCAAATGGCTTGCGCTTGTGGTTCGGGGTCACCACCCCGCCGCAGTTCCAATCGCTGGTCTGGATCGTAATCTTGTCGCCAAGCGCCTTTTTCAACTCGTCGACGCTGGCGGGCGGAAAGCCGCGAAATTCGATTGCGGCCCGGTCGGCGCGGATCGCCTCGACGCGGACCGCCTGCTTCTCAGCAAAGATTCCCGTAAAGCCGTCGAGGTAAGGCAAACCCCTATGATAGTAATCGGGGTTGCGCTCGCCTTTGATCGATTGACCGGTATCGTAGCTGACAAACTTGAAGGGGCCGGAGCCGAGGATGTTCTTTTCGTACCAGTGCGGGTCTTTGTCGAGGATCGCCCTTTTGTAGATCCAGGCATAGGGGTCGGCCAATGCCGGCAGAAACGCGTCGGTGGCGAAATTTAGGCGGAAGACCACGGTCGTTGGATCGGGAGCTTCGACCTTGTCGACCATGACAAAATTACTCTGCCGGACGCTGATGACACCCTGCGGCGGGAAGATGATCTCGTTCCAGCTCGCCGCGATATCTTCGGCTGTCAATGGCGAGCCGTCGGTGAATTTGACCCCCTCGCGGATCTTGAAGGTGTAGGTTTTGCCTTCATCGCTCGGCTTTGGCATGACCATGCACAGATCGCAGACGAGATCGTCGGTTTTGCCCGGATTGTGCGGATTGGCGCGGATCAGCACGCTGTAAAAGGGCGCTGCCGAGTGGATCGTCGCATAGGTCTCCTCACGATGCGCGTCAAAGCTCGGCGGCGCGTCGGCCGGGATCATATAGGTCAAGATCCCGCCGCGTTTTGGCTCTTCCTCGGCCGCAGCCGGACCGCTGAGCGCCACAGCGGCGAGCAATGCCGCCGTTATAGCTGTTGTGATTTTCACCCCAGCCTCCCGATTCTTACTTATCTAGCCAGATCGTCGACAAATCCTGATTGAGATAATGACTTGGGCTGATCTTCCAGCCTTTCACATATGCGTGATGGGGCACCATCCGATACCACCACAGCAGGAAAATTTCGTGTGCCTCGGTGTCGAGGACGTATTTCTCGAAGTCGCGCATCAGCGCGCGCTGCTTCGCCGGGTCGGTTTCGCGCAGCATCTTGTCGTAGAGATCGACCTCCTCGGGGTCCTCGAAGTTTCCGTAATTTGCCGCATAGACCGAACTCGGCAGGTACCGTTGCACATCGAGCAGCGGGTTGACCGCGCTCTGACAGTTGCCGGTCACGCCGACATCGAAATTGCCGTTGCGCAGTGCTTCGAACCATGGCCCGGTCGGCACGACGCGTTGCGTGACCTTGAGCCCGATCTTGCTCCACTCGTCGATGACCCAGGTGCCGTTGTATTTGTAGGGCTGATCGATATTCCGATTTAGCAACTCGAAGCTGAGCCCCTCCGCCCCTGCCTCCTTCAACAGACGCCTCGCCTCCGCCCGCGACTTCTCGATGTCCGGGGAAAACCCGGCGATCTTCTGCAGCTCCTCCTTGTCCGCTGCCAGCGGCGAGCCCGGGAAGACGATGCCGCCGACCGTCCGGACGTTGGCAATCTTGGCGAGCTGCGGCGCGCCATGCCAGCGATCGATCGCCAGGGTCAGCGCGCGGCGCACCCGGACATCGTCGAACGGCTTCCTCTTGTGGTTGGGCTCCATGATCGTGCCGCAATTCCAGTCGCTTTCCTGCACGGTGATCTTGTCGCGCAGCGCACCCACCAGCTCGTCGCGTATCGAGGGCGGAAAGCCGCGGAACTCGATCCCCGCGCGGTCGCCGCGGAGTGCATCGACCCGAACCGCCTGCTTGTCGGCGTAAATGCCGGTGAACTCGTCGAGATAGGGAAGCCCTTTCAAGTAATAGTCGGGGTTCTTTACTCCCTTGATCGACTGGCCGGTTTCGATCCCAGCGAATTTGAACGGCCCCGAACCCAGGATGTTCTTCTCATACCAGCGCGGATCCTTGTCGAGGGTTTCCTTCTTGTAGATCCAGCCGTAGGGGTCGGCGAGCGCCGGCAGGAAGGCACTGGTCGCGAATTTCAGGCGAAACACCACGGTCGTCGGGTCGGGCGCTTCGACCGTATCGACCATCATGTAATGGCTCTCGCGCGGGCTCAGAACGCCCTCGGGCGGATGGACGATGTGCTGCCAGCTCGCCGCCACGTCGGCTGCGGTCAGCGGCGACCCGTCGTGCCACTTGACGCCGTCGCGGATCTTGAACGTGTAGGTCTTGCCGCCGTCGGTCGGCTGCGGCATCGCCGTGCACAAATCGCAGATGAAGTCGGTGCTCGAGGACGGGTTGTTCGGATCGACGCGGATCAGCACGCTGTAGAAGGGTGCGGCCGAATGAATCGTGGCGAACGTCGTCTCGCGATGTGCGTCGAAGCTCGGCGGAGCGTCCGCCGGGATCACATAGGTCAGGATGCCGCCATACTTCGGCGTCTCCGCTGCCGCCGCAACCAGAGGCGCCGCGCCGACGGTAGCGCCGAGCAATGCCGCTGCAAGGTCTGATCTGAG
>WNFP01010333.1_pt1 | contig 12659 bp, 10 predicted proteins | sample 5400201 | NCBI WGS metagenome assembly WNFP01 (sample SAMN13153355, study PRJNA577476) | soil metagenome | isolation source: 115 cm saprolite under Madrone tree | place: USA:California | collected 2016-06-14
GGTCCCACCACGGGTGGACGTGCGGCGTGCCGTGGACGCCCGCGCCGAACGGATTCCCGGTGAAGAACACTACCGGCGCACGAACGCGGTCGGCCTGAGCTATGGCCCCGCGTTTGCTGGCGTGGAAGAGATGTGGTCGAGCGGTGACGAGGCGTTCGCGGTCATTCGGCTGCCCGCGCCGGTCGCGGCCGAGGCGAGCCGCTATCGGCTGCACCCGTGCTTGCTCGATTCCTGCCTGCAGGTGCTGGTCGGGCTGGGCGCCTGGCCGATCGATTCCCCAAAGCCCGTCTCTTTTCTGCCGTTTCACATCGGGCGCGTCACCTATCATCGTCCCGGCGGCGCCGCCGTGTACTGCCGTGTCGTGATCGAGAAGCGGAGTGCGCGATCGGTGGTCGCGCGCTTTCAGGTTCTCGATGAGGCCGGCGACACAGTGGTGGAGCTGGAAGATTTTCGCTTCCGCCGTGCTCGGCTGGCTCGCGAGGGCGTCGGAATACCGGGACGGTACGCCTTTCGGCCCGTCCTGAGATCACGCGACGATGACAGCATGGGCAGTGCCCTATTGCGCCCCGCCGACGTGGTCTCCCGCTTGGAGAAGACGATCAGCGAGCAGCCTCATCGTTCGGTCTTCTACAACCAGGGGTTGCCGCTGTTCGACGCTTTGGTGGCAGCCTTCGCCTACCGGACCATCCACGGGTTGGTGGGTAGCCGCAGCCATTTCACCTTGAGCTCCTTGCTGGCGGCGGGGGACATCGACTCGCGCCACGCGGCCTTGGTGTCGCGGCTGGTCGGAATCCTCGAGGAGGATCGCCTCCTCACGCGCACGGATTCTGAGTGGAGCCTGACCGAAGCGGCGGAGCTGCCAAGTCCAGAGGAGATCTGGCGGCTGCTCCTCGCCGACTTTCCCAGTTATCTGCACGAAGCCACCTTCATCGGCCGTTCTGGTCTGCACCTGGCCGCGGTGCTGCGTGGCGGCGAACCTCCCCCCTCATTGCTGTCCAAGGGTGGCGTCGGTATCAGCGCCCATTTGGCCGACGCCTCCCCGAACTGGCACATCACCAATCTCGCCGCGAGGGAGGCGCTTTGCGAGATCGCCAGAGAGTGGCCCAAGGGACGACGACTGCGGATCTTGGAGTTGAGTGGGGGTGCCGTGAACCTCGCGGCCGACACGCTCTCGGTCTTGCCAAAGGAGCGGTGCCACTACGTCTTCGCGAGCCCTGATGAGGCTGTGCGAGCGCGTGGTCAGGCGGCGCTCGCCCACCTCGGGAGCCATAGCGTGACGGAGCTGGATATCAACAGCGATCTGCCCGACCAGGGGTGGGCGGCGAACAGTTTTGACGTCATCGTCGCCTCGCACGTGTTGCACGGTTCGGACGATGTGGGCCGTGCGCTCGACAATATCCGTTGGCTGCTTGGCCGGGACGGGTTGCTGCTGCTGCTAGAGCGTCCGCCCGAACGCCAGTCGGATCTGGTCTTCGGCATCCAGCCCGAGTGGTGGCGGCGTACCACTGACATCCGCCGTCCCGTGTCCCGACTGCGCACCGTGGAAGAGTGGCGTGTCGCGGTTCTGCATCACGGCTTCGTCGATGCCATGGCGTGGTCCGAGCCTGCCCCAGACGTCCCCGCCAGTGCGTATCTACTGGTCGCACGTAATTCCGCGGTGACCCCTGGGGCCGTCGATAGGGCGCCGCCGGCGGGCCAGGGCTACCTGATCCTCTCCGACCAGGACGGAGATTCAGCGGCCATCGCCGACTGCGTGGTCGAGGAGCTGCGTGCTGACGGGCATCGACCCTTTCGGGTGGCCGCCGGCAAGCACTTCAGCCGACCTCGCGAGGACGAATTTGTGGTGGCGCCGGAAAACGCGGAAGACTTCGAGCGGCTTGTCGGCATCCTTCGGGAAGAAGACAAGCGCGTGACCGAGATTGTTCACCTCATGGGCCTCTCGCTCTCCCCGGACACCACCGACACCGACCTGTGTGTCGTGCAGGACCATCGCTGCGCCACCGCGATGCACCTGGCCCAGTCTCTCTGTCGTGGAGAGGCAGACAGACCGCCGCGATTGTGGCTGGTGACGGCCGGTGCCGTTTCGGCTTCCGGGGCGCTCGGCGTCGATTCCCCGATCCCGTCCCAGGCCCCCCTGTGGGGACTGGGACGAGTCCTCATGAACGAGCACCCGGAGCTCCAGTGCCGGTTGATCGACCTTTACGCGAAAGGTCAGGCCAACCTCGCGGGGCGGCTCGTCATGGCGGAGTTGCGGGAGCCCGACGAGGAAACCGAGGTGCTGGTGACCGCCGACGCCCGGTACGGGATGCGCCTCGATCGGGTCGAGCTGGATGCTCCGGAGGTCCTCACGCAGACCGACCCGTCCGGACGGGCCCGCCTGGACTTTGCGAATCCGGGGTCCCTCAACAACCTGCGGTGGTACGCGGAACCGCGCCAGCCGCCGCAGAGCGGCGAGATCGAGATCCGCGTGCGGGCGACCGGCCTCAATTTTCGTGACTTGATGTATGCCATGGGCATGCTCTCCGACGAGGCGGTGGAGAACGGCTTTGCCGGGGCGACGCTGGGCATGGAGTGCGCCGGGGACGTGGTCAGGGTGGGTTCCGACGTCACGGACCTCGAGGTGGGCAACTCGGTCGTCTGCTTCGGCAGGGCTTGCTTCGCTTCCCATGTGACCACTCGGACGACGGCCGTCGCGCTCGTGCCGAGGGACTGGACCTACGAGGAAGCGGCCACCGTTCCGGGCGTCTTCTTCACCGTGTACTATGCGCTGAACCATTTGGCCAGGCTCGGACGCGGTGAGAAGCTGCTCATCCACGGCGCCGCTGGCGGGGTCGGGATGGCGGCAATCCAGTATGCGAGGTTCTGCGGGGCGGAGATCTTCGCCACTGCCGGTTCCGAGGAGAAGCGGGACTTTCTGCGCCTTCTCGGCGTCGACCACGTCCTGGATTCCCGGAGTCTCGCCTTTGCCGATGAGATCCTGGAGATTACCGGCGGCTCCGGTGTGGACGTCGTGCTGAACTTTCTCTCCGGTGAGGCAGTGTCCAAGAACTTGACGGTGCTGAAACCGTTCGGACGGTTCCTGGAGCTCGGCAAGCGAGACTACTACGAAAATGCCAAGATCGGATTGCGCCCCTTCCGCAACAACATCACCTATTTCGGGATCGACGCCGACCAGCTGATGAAGGAGCGCAGTGATCTGGCTGGTCGAGTCTTCCGAGAGATGATGGAGCTGTTCGACAAGGGCGCGTTCCGCCCCTTGCCGTACCGGACATTTCCCAGCACGAGGGTCGCCGACGCGTTCCGATACATGCAGCAGTCGCTCCAGATCGGAAAGGTCGTCGTGTCCTACGACAATCCCATCGAGGCGATCCAGGTAGTCGCTCCGCCCATCGGTGAATTCGAGCTGGATCCTGACGCCAGCTACCTGATCTCCGGCGGCTTGGGTGGCTTCGGCCTTGCGACGGCGCGCTGGCTATTCGCCAAGGGCGCGCGCAATCTCGTCCTGGTGGGCCGCCGCGGCGCCGCTTCCCCGGAAGCCCAAGCCGGGGTAGCCGAGCTCGAGGCGGCCGGTGCCCGAGTCCTGGTGTGCCGCGCCGATGTCGCCCGGTTCGATGACCTGCAGAAGGTGTTTCAGCAAATGGCTCAGGACCTCCCACCGCTGAAAGGGGTCGTCCATGCGGCCATGGTCCTGGAGGATGCCCTGGTGCGCAACCTGAGCCGGGACAGCCTGCAGCGGGTTCTGGCCCCCAAGATGCTCGGCGCGTGGCATTTGCACGAGCTGACCCGCGACCGGCGTCTCGATTTCTTTGTCCTGTACTCGTCGGCGACCACTACCTTGGGCAACCCGGGTCAGGGGAGTTACGTCGCGGCCAACATGTACCTCGAGAGCCTGGCGGAGTGCCGCCGTCGCCTCGGCTTGCCGGCGCTCACCGTGGGCTGGGGCCCGATCGGCGATGTCGGATTTCTGGCTCGAAACGAGAGAGTTCGCGACGCGCTGGTGGCGCGCATCGGCGGTCAGTTGCTGAGCTCGGCGCAAGCGTTGAGCCAACTGGAAGAGCTGCTCAGGGCCGATCGCACCGGAGTGGCGGTAGCCGATCTCGACTGGCGGAGGCTGCAGAAGACGATGCCCGGGATGCAGTCGCCGAGGTTCAGGGCTCTCGGCGGTCGAGCCGCCGAGGAGATCGGTGATGGGGCGATGGATGCCGATATCCACGCGCTGATCGCCAATCTATCCAGTGACGAGGTGCTCCAGACAGTGACCGAGCTGCTCTTCGAGCAGATGGCCAATGTGCTGCGGATGCCGGTCGAGAAAATCGCCAGCAATGCGACGATCTACGATCTGGGCATGGATTCGCTGATGGCGGTCGAGCTGGTTACGGCAATCGAGAGCCGTTTCGGGATCAGTGTCCCCCCCACCGCGGTGACGGGGGGAGCGACAATCGCGCAGATTGCCGGCCGTATCGCCACCCAGCTCTGCGGGGGCGAAGAGGGAGCCGAGCCCCCGGAACGCGACGACCAGCGGGAAGCCCTGAATACGTTGGTCTCTCGCCATGGCGAGACACCCAGCCCGAAGGACGTCGCCGAGTTCTTACAACATCTCTCCGAGGAAGATTGAGGGGGCCGTGACGGAGCCGGGGACCGGCAAGCACCTGTTTGGGCTATCGCCGGAGGCCAAGGGAAAGCTCATCCAGCGGATGATCGACCGCCGGGCCACACGTCCTTCCGGATCGGCCGGTACCGCTGATGAAGATGCGCCAATGGCCGCGCCGGGGCCGGGGGCCGGCAGTACGGTCCCGTCAGCCTTCCTTCGCTTCGATCAGCTTCCAGGGTATCAGGAGCTGCACCTTCAAAGGGCGGCGGCCGCGCACCTCGGTATCGACCTGCCCTACTTCAGGCTCCACCAACGCGTGGCCCGCAACACGGCCCTCATCGGTGATCGCGAATACATCAACTTCGCGAGCTACAACTATCTCGATCTCTGCGGCCACGAGGCCGTCTCGAGGGCGGCCAAGGAGGCTGTTGACCGCTACGGCACGTCGGCCTCGGCCAGCCGGCCGGTCTCTGGCGAGCGCCCCTACCAGCGCGAGCTCGAACGAGCGCTGGCCGAGATGCATGGGGTGGAAGACTGCGCGGTGTTCGTGAGCGGGTGGGCGACCAATGTCACCACGCTGGGGCATTTGTTCCGGGGCAAGGATCTGATCCTGCACGATGCCGGCATCCATAACAGCGTGCTCCAGGGTGCCTTGCTATCGGGAGCGCGCCGCATTTCATTCCCGCACAACGACTGGCAGGCGCTCGATGGCATCCTGCGCCGGGAGCCCACTCCATTGGGGTGCTGGGCGCGCGCGGTTTCGGCATCGGAGAGCATTTCGGGGTCGACCCGCGCGCCGTCGACATCTGGATGGGTACGCTCAGCAAGACCCTGGCGAGCTGCGGAGGGTATGTCGCCGGAGAACCGGCGCTCGTGGAGTATCTAAAGTTCTCCGCGCCCGGCTTTCTCTACAGCGTGGGCATGGCCCCGCCGGTGGCCGCCGCCGCGCTGGCGGCCCTGGAGCAACTGAGGGCCGAGCCCGAGCGTGTCGCTCGGCTTCACGAAGCGGGCGAGCTGTTTCTGGATCTCGCGCGACAGGCTGGCCTGGATACGGGAGGCAGTGCCGGCTACTCAGTGATTCCCGTGATCGTGGGAAGCTCGCTCAAGAGCGTGATGCTCTCCAATGCGCTGTTCGAGCGCGGCATCAACGTGCCGCCGATCATCCATCCGGCGATCCCGGAGCGCGCAGCGCGCCTGCGATTCTTCATCTGCTGCACCCACACCCCGGAGCAGATTCGTCAGAGCATAGAGGCGGTCTCGGAAGAGTTGCGCCGGCTGGCGCAGATCTCCGCGTAGGGCACCTGACAAGACCCGCCCTGGCCGCGCGCCGAATGCGAATCCTGGTCTTCCAGCAACTCGGATGGGTATCTCTGAATCCGCGTCCATCCGCATAGAGCGGGTCACGAACCGGAAGGCCCTCAAGACCTTCGTCGGGCTCCCCGCGCCCTTGTACCGCGACGATCCCGCGTGGGTGGCTCCTCTGATGTTCGAGCGGCTCAATCTGCTGGCGAAGGACAAGAACCCCTATTTTGAGCACGCCGCGGCTGACTACTGGATCGCCTATCGCGATGGCGAGCCGGTTGGTCGGATCAGCGCCCAGATCGACGAGCTGGCCCAGGACGGTCATGGGCAAGGGACCGGTCATTTCGGTTTCGTGGAGGCGCCCGATGACCCGACGGTATTCAGGGCGCTGTTCGAGACGGCCGAAGGCTGGCTTCAAGACCGTGGCATGGTGCGCGTCCTTGGTCCCTTCAACCTCTCGATCAACGAGGAATGCGGATTGCTGATCGACGGCTTCAAAGACCGCCCGCGAATCATGATGAGTCACGCCCGGCCATACTACGCGGCGCGGATCGAAGGGCTCGGCTATCGCAAAGCCAAGGATCTGTGGGCGTACGATCTGGATGCCGTTGCTGAGCTTCCCGAGAATGTCTTGCGCATCGTGCGCAAGGCGGAGGCCGACCAGCGCCTTCAGGTGCGGAATCTCCGCCGGAGCCGAATGAGCGACGATTTCCGGATCATCAGGGACATTTTCAACGACGCTTGGTCGAACAATTGGGGCTACGTGCCCTTGACGGAGGCTGAAATCTCCAAGATGCGAGCCGATCTCAGCCTCCTGCTCTATGAACACAGCGGCAAGATTGCCTACTGGGAGGGCGAGCCCGCTGCCTTCATGCTCGTCCTGCCCGATCTCAACGAGTTGATTGCCGATCTGCATGGCCGCCTCGTCCCCTTCGGTTGGGCGAAGCTGGCCTGGCGAGTCCGGCGGCGCAGATTTCCCTGCGTGCGCGTGCCCCTGATGGGGGTCCGTAAGAGATATCAGAACCGTCCGTCCGGCGCGTTCATGGCCCTGCTATTGATCGCGCAACATCGTGTCGAGTGGCGCCGCCGCCACGGAATGCTTCGCGGGGAGCTCTCCTGGATTCTGGAGGACAATGAGTCGATGAAGGGGATTGCCGATTCGATCGTCGGTATCCACTACAAGACGTATCGGATCTATGAGAAAGCCCTTCGGTGATTTGGGCGGCCAAGATCCTCGTCGGCGACGAGCACGGATACTCGCCGAATAGGGCGATGCGCGTCAGCGTCATCGACGGCTTGAACCTTTCGTTTCTGGTCCTCGTGTCGGCGCTCGCGACATGTTCCTGGACGCCCTACGCGGTTCCGCTGGCCATCGTCTATCCGGCGTTACTGCTGTGGCTGCTCTGGACCTTCCGCTGGCACGACCGGCGGCTGGCCATGTTCATCCTGCCGATCGTATTTCTCTTCGCGGTGTTCGAGACGCTGTTCATGGTAGTGCCCTATGTCAGCGCCTGGCGGGCGGATGACTTCCTGGCGCGGATGGATCTCGCGCTCTTGGGTGTCAACCCGACCGAATGGGCGACGCGCTGGGCGGCGCCATGGCTGACCGAGATCCTGTACTACTGCTACCTGTTCTACTTTCCGATGCCCCTGATTCTGCTCGGCTGGATGTACGCGCGGTCCATGATCCCGGAGATCGAGGAAGCCTACTTCGTCTATCTGACCTGCTACTACGCCTCGTACGTCCTGTACTTTATCTTTCCCGCCGAAGGGCCGCGCTTTCACCTGGTGGCCGTGCATCCCGCGCCGCTGCCCGGCCTCACGCTGACGGAGCCGATCCGCGGCCTCATCGACGCGCTGGAGCCGAGCAAGCTGGACGCGTTTCCGAGCTTGCACGCCGCCATTCTGCTCACCACGATGATGTTTGCGTTCCGTCACAACCGCCGAATGTTCGGCTGGCTCCTCGCACCGGCGATCGGAACCACGGTCTCGCTCGTCTATTGCCGATATCACTATGTGGTCGACGTGGTGGCCGGTCTTGCGATCGCGGCGCTGAACTACGGCCTGGCGAAGTGCGTGTACGCGCGGATCCGGCCGCGTTTCGCAGCGCATTTCGGGGCGGCGTCGTGAAGACGCCGGTCCTGCTGCTGAGCGCGCCGGTGTTGCTCGCGCTCTGGCGCTACCACGGGGTCGTGAGGGATCGCCACGGGCCGCTCGAGGGCTGTTACTTTCAATTCATCTTCTTCTTCGCAATCGTCGGAATTCTGCCCGCCCTCTATGCCTGGGCGAGCGGCGTGCGACTTTCGGAGCTCGGGCTGGGCCTGGGCGACGCGAGATTCGGCGCGAAGCTCCTGCTGCTCATTCCGATCGTGGTGCTGCCCGTCACGTATGTCGCGTCGGGGATGGCCGATGTGCGCGCGGAGTACCCGATGTGCCAGGCGCTCTATACGCGCCGCGATCTCGTGATCTGGTACGAGCTGGCCTACGTGGGGGTCTTTTACACGGCGTGGGAGTTTTATTTCCGAGGGTTTCTGCTGTTTGGCCTGAAGGGCGAGCTTGGCGCCACGAACGCGATTCTGATCCAGACGATGGCCTCCTGCCTGCTTCACATCGGCAAGCCCGAAGGCGAGATCCTGGGCTCGATTCCGATCGGGCTACTCTTCGGCTGGCTCGCGCTGCGTACGCGCTCGATCTGGTACGGGTGGGCGGTGCACGCATCGATCGGCGTCCTGACCGACCTGTTCATCCTGGGGCTGGCGTGATCCTGGTCACGGGGGCGAACGGATTCATCGGCAGCCACGTGGTCGAGCGGTTGCTCCGCGACGGGGGGAAGGTGCGAGGGCTGGTGCGGGCGTCGAGCGATCTGACGTTCCTCGAGGGCGTCGACGTCGAGCTGGCGCGCGGGGACATCACGGACCGGGCGTCGCTGAATGAGCCGATGCGGGGCGTCGAGATCGTGGTGCATGTCGCGGGGTTCGTGTCGGATTGGGACCCTCGCGGAGAGTGTCTTTCGGTCAACGTGCACGGGACGCGGAACGTCATCGAGGCGGCCAGGGCGGCGGGGGTCAGGCGGTTGGTGCACATCAGCACGGCGGCGCTGCACGGGTTTCCGGGAGCGCGCAACCAGGACGAGTCGGCGCCCATGCCCGAGACCTCCTTCGCCTACTGCGAATCAAAGAAGCAAGCCGAGCGCGAGATCTTCGCCTCGGGGCTGGAGGCGACGGCCATCCGCCCGGGCAACGTGTTCGGCCCGCGCGATCACACGTTCATCGACAAGTACGCGCAGGCGCTGGAGCAGGGCAAGGGCGGATACATCGGCGGCGGACGCTCGTGGACCTGCCCGGCGTACGTCGAGAATTTGGCCGACGCGATCGTGCTGGCGTGCTTCGAGGCGGCGGCGGCGGGCGAGGCATTCTTGGTGACCGATGGCCTGGACATCGATTGGCGCACGTTCACCGAAAAGCTGGCAGACGAGCTGGGGGTCAAGCGGCCGAGGCTCTCGGTTCCGTTCTGGCTGGGCTATCCGGTGGCGGCCGTGATGGAGGGCGCGTACAAGGTCGCGGGGGCGGCGAACTCGCCGCTCTTGACGCGCTATCGCGTCTGCAACGGCGGCCGCGACTATCACTTTTCGATCGCCAATGCGCGGCGGGTGCTCAAGTACGAGCCGAAGGTGGGCCTGGAAGAGGCGCTCCACCGCACCGTGCGCTGGTACCGAGAGCGTTGCACACCAAGCCGTTCGGCCCGGCCTTAGTTAGGGCCCCGCACCGGCGCTTCAGACCGGGAGTCGCCTGGCGGGAAAGGTGTACTGGGGGTTGGTCGGGTCGAAGTCCCGGTCGGTGAGACCTGGATTCACGATGAGGTCTTTGTACGTGTAGCTCGCCAGAAGCTCGTCACTCGTGCCAAAGAGCTCCACCGCGACCGGCAGACGCGTGGCGAGGTCGATTGTTACAACGGCCCGATGCGCGAGGTAACCCGTGGCCGTCTTCGGGGTAATCAGCTCGAGCCGCCGTTCCGCCTTGGCTGGCCCCGACGGGTCATCTGCGGGGAGCTCTCTCGTCGCGAGCTCGCCACGCGTGAACGCGCGATGCGTGTAGGTGGCCAGAAGCTCGATCAGTCGTCCAAGCCCTACATCCGTGATCGGATGACGGCTCTCCTGCAGGACCAGTGGGCTGTCGGGCGGGGTCAGAATCGTGATGAAGGAGCTCGGGAATTTTGGCTCGTGAATCAGCGCGCGGTCCTGGTCACGCCCTTTCACGAATAGGATTTCCCGACTCGGAGCGTCGGGTCCCATCCAGCGCATGTAAATCTTCCCAGGCTCTCTGAACTTCAGCCGGATGTCCTCGGCATCACGAAGCTTGTCCTTGATCCGCTCGCGTTTCACAAAGCGCGCTGTGTAGTCTTGAATGCTCGCGTAGGCGGCCGTCATGTCAGCGACGATCCCGAGAACATCCTGCGAAGCCTCTGCGGCGGGCGCGCGGCCAAGCACGAGAAGGACGAGGATGGCGCATAATCGAACGCGTAGCAGCGCTCTGAAACGCGGCGGGGCAATCGGCTTCACCGGCACGTGGTTCAAGGCGGGAACCTCCTGTGACTTACGCGGCGATCATGCTCTCCGGGCGGAGCCCTGTCAAGGAGAGCCGGTCGCGATGCCTACCCCGCGAAGCCGATCGCGGTCGATGTCAGGGGGCGATTCTCCGCCGTCAGGGCCGCTGCCGCGCTGCGCGCGCGATCTTCCGGGTCATCACGACTTGTCAGGGCGATGAGCCGGATGTCCGGTCCGAAACTCTGACGCAGACTGTGCGCGAGGTGCCTGCCGTCCATCGCGGGCAGGTTGAGTAATCCCGGCCAGAGGTGTTAGGCGGCAAGATGCGTGCCCATGCTAAGTCCACAATTTCATGTTGATGGCAAGTGTCACGAGCCGGTGATCTCTCCCCGCCCAGGCAGGGAATTAACCGGCCGGACAGTACACGACTCATGCCGATTGTCTTCGGAGCTCACCCGCGCGGCGGTGGGTGCCGTTTCCGTTGACGGGCTGCCGGGGCGGCCATACATTCCGCGGGAGTGCCCGTCTTGACTGCCACGGCGGCTTCCGCTCGTGGCTCTTCATGCGGTCTCCGGCTCTTCGCGGTCGCTTCTTCCGTCCGTGCGCATCACGGCCTTCAGCGGCCCAGCGAGCCTCACGTTCGGCGATCAGCGCCAGCGCCGCGGGATCGCCCAGATCGGCTCGCTGCAACGTCCCTCGCGGCAGCCTGGGCTTCAGCGTCCGGGCCTGCGCCTCGAGCCACACCTCGCCGCGCAGCCGGCGCAGCTCGGGTAGCTGCTCCTCCAGCGCGTCCACGATCGCCACGTTCGGGCGACCGCCTGCGCCGCCGATCGCGATCTCGGGGATCAGCTTCATCACCGCTTGGTCCAGCGCCTGCTCGTTCGTCATCGGTCTCCTCCTCGGGGCCTGCTGCTTCTACGACGTGATCACCACCCGATTCGCCCGCCGTCGGTCGCGCTTGAACAGGGTCCCGGGCGGCACCTGCAGCACCGCTGCGATCTTCAGCGCGAGCTTGATCGTCGGCATCTTGTCGCCGCTCTCGATCGAGCGCAGGGTGCCGATCGCTGACGTCAAGGGCTGCCGCGCCTTCACGGTCAGCCCCTGCCGCTGACGCTCCTGGATCACGCGGATCGCCACGATTAACCGATCCTCCGGGCTGCTCTCGATGCCCCGCCGCTTGGGCCGCGGCAGGACGTCCGGCATCGTCATGGGGTCCATGGGGCTCCTCCTGCTGCGCGGGTGTTGCGCGGGTCCTTCTCGGTCGGCGGCGGGATCGTCCGGTCCCGTTCAGGGCGGGGATCAGGCGTTACAGGCGCAGAATGTGCCCGGCCAGGGCCGCCGCAGACCTTCGCGGATCGGCGAGAGAAAATGTAGTATGGGCTCGATGACGAGCCGCCGCCTCCTGGTCCTGGCGCTGCTCTGCGTGACCGCGGTCGTCGCGTCCGGGTGCGGGCGCGGGGACGGCAAGCCGGCCACGATCAAGGTGGTGATCGCGGAGTACAGTCGCGATCACACCCGGCCCTTCTGGCAGAGCCTCGCCGAGCAATACACCAAGCAGACCGGCGTCAAGGTGGATCTCCAGGTGATCGACTGGAACTCCATCGACCAGCAGGTCAGCACCATGATCCAGAACAACCAGCCGCCCGACGTGCTCAACCTCAACTCGTTTTCGAGCTACGCCAAGGACGGGCTGCTCTACTCGGCGGACGAGGCGCTCTCCCCCAAGACGCGCGACGACTTCCTCGAGGCCTTCGCGCGCGGCGGAACGTACCGGGACAAGCTCTACGGGTTCCCGATCCTGGCCAGCGCGCGCGCCTTCTTCTACAACCGCGATCTGCTCGAGCGCGCGAAGGTGACCGCGCCGCCGCGCACCTGGGACGAGCTGGTCCAGGCCGCGCGGAAGGTGCAGGCGCTCGGCGGCGGGGTGATCGGCTACGCGCTGCCGCTCGGGCCCGAGGAGGCGCAGGCCGAGTGGTCGATCTGGATGTGGAACGGCGGCGGCGACTGGAAGGCGGGCGAGACGTGGGCGATCGACAGCGAGCCCAACGTCCGCACGCTCACCTTCCTGGCCGACCTCGCCAACCGTCACAAGGTCACGCAGGTGAACCCCGGCAAGACGAATCGGACCGACGGCGCCTTCCAGCTCTTCAAGGACGGCAAGGTCGGGATGGTGATCGGCTTCAGCCCCCTCGCCCGGCAGCTCGACGCCGAGGGCAAGGTCAA
>WNFP01003469.1_pt1 | contig 12652 bp, 12 predicted proteins | sample 5400201 | NCBI WGS metagenome assembly WNFP01 (sample SAMN13153355, study PRJNA577476) | soil metagenome | isolation source: 115 cm saprolite under Madrone tree | place: USA:California | collected 2016-06-14
CACTGGTAGATGATCTGGTTTTTGGGATCATGTCTCTACGCGCGCAACAGAAACAACGACGTGTACAGTCTGCCATATTAAAAATAACTACCAGTGTTTCGGCTCATTTCTTTGAGCAACTTGCCAGTAATATGGCGGAGGCTGTAGGTGCTGACGGTGTATTCATTGCACGTCTCCTGCCCGGCCAGCCTGTCATGGCAAGAACAATCGTTGGCATTACGGATGGCGAGCAAGTCTCAAATTTCGAGTATCTGGTCTCCGATACGCCCTGCAAGAGGTTGCTGCTGGATGGTGAATGTGTCGTCCCTAATCACGTAGCTGAAAGTTTCCCAAGCTCCACTTCACTCAAACTTTTTGGCGCTCAAGCCTATGTCGGACGGGGGCTGCTGGGCACCTCTGGTCAGGCTCTTGGGTTTATGTATTTACTTTTCCGCAAGCCGTTGGAAAAAACCGATTTCATCCTTGCAACATTGAAAATATTCGCCACCCGCGCTGCAGCCGAACTGGAAAGGCTGGCTGCAGATGCGCGGATGCGCGAACAAGCCTCGCTCCTTGACAAAGCGCGAGACGCAATCATTGTGCGCAGTCTGGATCATCGGATTCTTTACTGGAACAAGAGTGCCGAGCGACTGTATGGCTGGACGGCGGCAGAGGCGATGCAAACACAGATGGATGAACTCATTTATCAAAACCCTGCTGATTTGTACCAGACGGTCAGTATAGTGCTCAAAAATCGGGAATGGGTTGGTGAATTCAACCAACGGAAAAAGGACGGTACTCTACTGACAGTCGAAGGGCATTGGACATTAGTTGATGATGAACAGGGAAATCCACAATCCATACTGGCCATCAATACCGACATCACCACGCGTAAAGTCGCGCAGGAAGAAATCCAGCAACTTGCCTTTTATGATTCGCTCACCAAGCTACCGAACCGGCAACTCCTGCTTGATCGTTTGAAACTGGTCATGGCTAACAGCTCGCGCGATAACAGAATCGGGATGTTGATGTTTATTGATCTGGATCACTTCAAAACTTTGAACGACAGTCTGGGGCATGACGTTGGTGACCTGTTGCTCAAGGAAGTTGCCACTCGATTAATGCGTTGTGTGAGAGCGGGGGATACGGTTGCCCGATTTGGTGGCGACGAATTTGTAGTATTGATGGCTGAACTAAGTCAGGAAATTGACGCCGCCGTTAATCAGGCGAAGAAAGTAGCTGAAAAAATCTTCGGCACACTTAACGAACCTTATCATCTGGCTGGTCACACGCACAGCAGCTCGCCCAGTATAGGCATCACACTCATTAACCAGCAGTCAAATAACGTAGAAGAATTATTGAAACAGGCTGACCTTGCAATGTACCAGGCCAAGGCAGCAGGTCGAAATACATTACGTTTTTACGATACCGAGATGCAGAACACCATCAATATCAAAGTCACTCTGGAAAACGACATCAGACACGCCTTGACGAATAAAGAGTTTCTTCTCTACTACCAACCACAAATAGACAGCCACCGGCAAATAACTGGCGCTGAAGCCTTGATTCGTTGGCGCCACCCCACGCGTGGCATAATTTTACCGGGACATTTCATACCTCTGGCAGAAGAAACCAGATTGATTCTTTCACTCGGTCGCTGGGTGCTGGAAGCGGCATGTAACCAATTGGTCGCTTGGGAAAAACAACCTGAAACCGCCGAGCTGTTACTGGCAGTCAACGTCAGCGTTTACCAATTCCGACAGCCCGATTTCGTGCAACAGGTGTTGCAAATTCTTGAACAAACGGGCGCAAATCCATTCAGACTCAAGCTGGAACTCACAGAAAGCCTGCTGGCAAACAATCTGGAAGACATCATCGAAAAGATGACACTCTTAAAAACCAAAGGCGTTGGTTTTGCTCTTGATGATTTTGGTACCGGATATTCTTCACTTTCTTATTTGAAACAATTACCGCTAGACCAGTTGAAAATTGACCAGTCCTTTGTCAGAGATATACTGACAGATCCAAATGATGCAGCCATAGCACGCGCAGTTGTTACTTTGGCACAAAGCTTGGGTTTGGAGGTGATAGCAGAGGGCGTGGAAACAGAGGAACAACGTGAATTCCTGTTGCAAAATAACTGTTATATCTATCAAGGTTATTTGTTCAGTCAACCAATGCCCATAGATAAGTTCGAAGTCTACATACGGAAAAATAGTTCCAACTTAACTGCGCAGACCGACTAAATAAAAACAGGTTATCCGCCCTGGATCAATCATGACAACCAATCGTAACATTCAATTCGATCACGCCGTCCTTGCTCTTTTAGCCGTCTTAGCGCTTTTAATTTCTTTACCAGTTCTTGCCGAATCCGATGCTGACTTGGCGGCCCGGACAGCGAAAATCAATTCCTGGGTCGGTATATGGGAAAGCGAGCTGGAAAGCTCACTTCAATGGCTGGTTACTATGCAAGAGATGACCGAGCTGGGTAACGGGGTCAAGGACTGGAACCCTAGTAACCCGAAATGGACTCCCGTGATGCAGAGAATATCTAGCGACATTAGTGATGACATGAAAGCCTTCGCGAAGGAAAAGGGGCCGGAACTGGAGAATCTGTTTGCTCGGAACGTTGCGGCAAATCTGTCGGACGAGGATGTCGACCAACTGTCGAAATTCAATGACACCAGACAAGGGAAACGCTTTCTGGCGCTTAGCGAAAAAGTTTGCTTGCTGGTGACCGGGACTATGGGCAAAGCGATGGCTGGACAAAAGGTGCCAGAAACAGGGCCTCCAGAACAGCAACAAAATGACTGGGCGCGACTGATCCTTTCAACACCGAGCATACATCCGATCACTAGAATGATGGAACTGCAGAAGGAGTCCAGTAGCGACGCCGCTCAATTTACAGCCTTCATCATACTGCTGTCGACAATGTTCATGAACCAGAAGGAGTTCACCCAGCTGTATACCGACTATGGTCCGGATCTTCCGGACTTCGAAAAATTCAACGAGTCGCCCGCCGGAAAACACATGTTCGATGCGTTGGCAACGGCCACCACGAAGTCCTCGGTTGACATGATTAAGTACCTAAATGGTCTTCAATCGAAAATTGAGATTCACCGCCCCGAATGGCAAAAGATGGTTCCGCAGCAGTAAAAAATGCTCCCGCGTAAATTGGATTTGAGCCATCTCCATTTGTAATAATACCGCTTAGAAAATTTCTCCATCCGCTAAACTTGCCATCTTTTAATCCGGAAGGGAAGCGGCTCGTGAGATGGTGATCAAGTGCGTCATTGAAGGTAAGACGTTCTGACGGTGCGCGCTGAATAAATACGCCACGTACCATCTCGTCCTCGGTGCGGCGTGCCCAATCCACGGCATCACGCTGTGTGCGGAAAGTCTTTGAAGTTGGTCAGCCGACCTTGCCGAATGAGCGCCTTCCATGCACCGGAAGATCTCTTTGTGATAGCTGCCATGATGATGCCCCCGAAATCTACGGCTGTACTGAAACTGTACTTTATCGGGGGTACGGCATCTAGCAGAATTGCTAAACTCCGCGTCTTTATTGGTGGGTCGTGGTGGACTTGAACCACCGACCAAAGGATTATGAGTGGATTAAATGTCGTTATTTTACGTTAATTGACATTCCCTTATATTGTTTTAAATTTCATACAACTTATTAATCCATATATAATAAATATCAATTTTATGTTTTAATGCGCCACCTGAATTTTGCAGCATCTTCATTTCTGCGGTCTACTAATGGTCTACTAATTTTGGCCAGCAAGCAGAGAAAATTGGGAGAAATCGTGGCGCATAAACTCACAAAATCTTTCATTGATTCTGTCCCACTCACAGCGGTCGGGCAGACCTTTTATCGCGATACCGACCTCAAAGGTTTTGCTCTGCGCGTCGGCTCAACTGGCAAAGTTTATATTGCCGAAAGCAAAGTAAAGCGCAAAGTCGTCCGCGTCACTATCGGTAAGCATGGCGTTTACACTACCGAGCAAGCCAGACTCCAAGCGCGTGAACTTTTGCTCACGATGAGCAAAGGTATCAACCCTCACGATGTCGAAAGAGAAGAAAGAGCTCGTAGTGTGACCCTTGAGCAAGCATTGGGTGATTACCTGACTGCGCGTAAATCTCTCAAATCGACTACCTGTTATGACTACAGAAGATCCATCAACTGCTACATCCCGGACTGGATGAAGCGCCCGCTTCTGGAAATCACCAAGGATATGGTTTCAAAACGGCACACACTGATCGGACAAAGAAGCAAAGCCCAAGCAAATCTGGTTATGCGCTACCTGCGCGCTATATACAACTTCGCCTCATACCAATACGAAGACAGCAAGGGTGAGTCGCTATTTCCCAGCAACCCGATCAAGCGGCTTTCTCAAACTCGTGCATGGTATCCGATCGAACGCCGCCAAACGGTCATCAAGTCTCACGCGCTTGCCTCATGGTATGCCGCAGTAATGAACATCAAGAACGATTCACAAGCCAAGAACCGCGAAACAATACGCGATTACCTGCTGCTGGTACTTTTCACCGGATTACGTAAAGAAGAGGCCGCACGCCTCACCTGGTCGAATGTCGATTTCATTGCGAAAACATTGACCGTGACTGACACAAAAAACCATTATGATCACACCCTGCCATTATCTGATTTTCTGTTCGATCTGTTACAACGCAGAAAATCCGAAGCCGTGAACGAGTATGTCTTCCCCGGTGCGAATGGTGTCGGACGCATTATTGAGCAACGCAAACAAATGGATAGGGTCACGCAAGAATCCGGTGTCAAATTCACTATCCATGATCTACGGCGCACCTTCATCACCCTTGCCGAAAGTCTGGACATTTCAGCCTACGCCTTGAAGAACCTCCTGAATCACAAAATGAGCAACGATGTCACGGCTGGATACATCATCATCAACGCGGAACGGCTGCGCATCCCCATGCAGAAGATCACCGACCACCTGCTCAGGTGCATGGGCGTAAAACCCTCCGCCGAGATCGTAGACATTAAATCCCTCGCACTATCAAAATAACGGTAGCTTGCATTTTATATCAGAACTGAGATAATATGACTAAACCAATCCAATGGCTCGGTGACAGCATAGACCGGGTGCGCGAGTTTTCTGAATCGGGTCGCTATCACACCGGACGCGAATTGCGCCGTGTACAGTTAGGAGACATGCCGACTGATTGGAAGCCAATGATAACCATCGGCCCCGGCGTAGCAGAGATTCGGGTTCATGCCGAAAACGAATACCGGATCATCTACATCGCCAAATTCGAGGAAGCGATATACGTGCTGCACGGATTCACCAAGAAAACACAGCAGACACCAAAGCGCGACCTCGACCTGGCTGTGAAACGCTTTAAAGAATTGCAGAATGAAAGGGCGAAAAAATGAACGCACCATTAAAAATGACTAAAGGCAGTGACAACGTATTCCGCGACCTCGGATTCCCGGAAGGCGAAGCACAAAACCTGCTGCTGCGCACCGACTTGATGATCAAGATCGAACGACTCGTCAAAAAAAGCGGACTTATCCAAAGCGAAGCCGCTGCAATGCTCGGCATCACCCAGCCTCGGCTGAACGACTTGCTCAAAGGCCGCATCGAGAAATTCAGCCTTGATGCCCTCGTGAACATGCTCGCCCTTGCCGGCATGGAAGTCAAAATGACGGTCAAGAAGGCCGCGTAACGCTAGCCCATGTACCTCGATAGCAAAGACTTTCAAACGGTTTGGCGATTGGCGCACAATTGGGTGGGTGCGAATCCCGACAAGAGCGATCCCAACGCATTATCGGCAGAACTAAAAGAGGCAATTCACCGCCTCATGTCTGCCGCAATAAGCCGCGCCATTTCAATAAGAACCAGAAGAATGATATTTTTCGAAGATGATTCCTTCCTTTCACTCTTTTTTGATTTTCGCCATTTAAAAAACTTTTGGAAGTGCCTTAGAGGGGGCGAGTTCAACAAAGCGTATCTGGACTCTATATACATAAAGCGCGGTGATGTTTTACGTTGGTGTCAGAATGAATTTCTAACGCCCCCGCCAATTTGGAAGCTGGAACAAATCTCAGGCGCCGCTAATGACGAATCTGATGATGAAAACGCTCAATGGCATAAAAGACTCACTGATCGCCAAAGAAGAGTTATCACCTGTCTCGAAATAGCCAAGCGTATCTGGAAGGAAAATCCAGCCTTGTTTTACGAGGACGTTTACAACCATCCAGACCTAATTCACCAAGATAAACCCCGCACTTTTACGTTGGACAGCTTCAAAAAGTGGACTCGTGAGTTCGCCCCGGAAGCCGCCAAAGCAGCCGGAAGGCGCAAAGAATCAAAGTAGTAAATCCCCTCAAAAAATCCGCCAAAAAATAGATATATTTCTATTTCACTTGCCATATTTTATCGTCGCACGACCTGCCTCAAATTGTCTCCTGTTTCATCAACCACAAGGAGACAATCATGCAACAAGAAAATTTACTTACCACCAAAGAAGCCGCCCCGATTCTCGGTGTCAGCGTTGCCTTTCTGGAACGTGATCGCTGGGCAGGCGCGCGCGTTCCATATATCAAGATTGGAAGCCGTGCAGTTCGCTATCGTTTGAGCGATCTGCGCGCCTACATCGAATCCTGCGTCAGACTATCCACTAGCCAAAGCTGAGGTGTGTCATGCACACGTCAGCGCACGATGCAGCCGAGCTTGCGTCTGGTAGTGATATTGCCGAATTCGATTTAGGCATTCTGGATGGTATAGACTTATCGCCAAACAATTTTCTGCCCGCACAAGCTCCTTACGCAGACCGATATTTTTTATTTCGGCCTATCGCTAACCACGCCTTTTTTGTAGAACCGGAACATTTTCAACTCAAGATTCAATCATTCAAAAGCGGTGGGTATGAAGGCACTGTCCGTTTGGTCAATGCGCAGAGGATCGCCGATTTGCAAAATATTCCCCGACGAATCGGCTGCTTACCCTGACCAAACGCGAGACCGCAGAAATTGGATTTTCAACTCCCGATAACTGGCAGCAGGATTGGGCGCGATTTTGCCGTATCTATAAAAAGTATTTCCCGGAACAACCATTTATGTTTGTCGCTCATTCAGGCTTCAAATCGGTCTACTAATGGTCTACTAATTTAAAGACAAAAGGCCTGCATCTCTGCAAGCCTTTGATTTTATGGTGGGTCGTGGTGGACTTGAACCACCGACCAAAGGATTATGAGTCCTCTGCTCTAACCAACTGAGCTAACGACCCATGAAAGCCTAGTTTTCGTTATCGAGAAAGCTTTTTAATTTCTCTGAGCGCGATGGGTGACGGAGCTTGCGCAGTGCCTTGGCCTCAATCTGGCGGATACGCTCACGCGTGACATCAAACTGTTTGCCAACTTCTTCCAGGGTATGGTCAGTATTCATTTCAATGCCAAAACGCATGCGTAATACTTTAGCCTCACGTTGCGTCAGGCTATCAAGGATATCTTTGGTTGCACCGCGCAGATTTTCGTACACCGCCGCATCAATCGGCACGGTGGTATTCGAGTCTTCGATAAAATCACCCAGATGAGAATCGTCGTCGTCTCCAACCGGCGTTTCCATCGAGATTGGCTCCTTGGAAATTTTCAAAATCTTGTGTATTTTATCTTCGGTCATCTCCATCTTCATGGCCAGCGTCGCCGCATCCGGTTCAAAGCCGGTTTCCTGCAAAATCTGTCGCGAGATACGGTTCATTTTGTTGATGGTCTCGATCATGTGCACCGGAATACGAATGGTACGTGCTTGATCGGCAATCGAGCGGGTAATCGCCTGGCGTATCCACCATGTTGCATAGGTTGAGAATTTATAGCCGCGCCGGTATTCAAATTTATCCACTGCCTTCATCAGGCCAATATTACCCTCCTGAATCAGGTCGAGGAATTGCAACCCGCGATTGGTATATTTTTTGGCGATAGAAATTACCAGTCGCAGGTTGGCCTCAATCATGTCGCGTTTGGCGCGGCGTGCTTTGGCTTCACCGTTGGTCATTTGCCGGTTGATCTCTTTCAGGTCCTTGATCGGAATGCCAATGCGTTGTTGCAAATCAAGCAGGCGTTGCTGTTGTTCCACGATTGCGTATTCATAGCGCACCAGAGTTTCGCTATAGGGTTTTTTCGCCTTTAATTCCTGCGCCACCCATTTCAAATTATCTTCGTTACCCGGAAAAGTTTTGATGAAATGCGGGCGCGGCATTTTTGCTTTGCTGACGCACAGATCCTGGATGCTGCGCTCACAGCGACGCACTTCTTCAACCAGGCCGCGCATGGTGTCGCACAATGCATCCACCTGCTTGGCGGAAAAACGGAAATTCATCAATTCGTCAGAAATGCCGGATTGAAATTTGTCGTACTGCCTGCTGCGATAACCATATTTATCGTAGGCCTTGCCCATTTTTACAAACAAATCGGCAATCACAGCAAACCGCTCCAATGCATCTATTTTTAACTGCGCCAGGCTGGCGGCAGCGGCAGCGGCAGCGGCTTCTTCATCCTCTTCTTCATCACCCAAATCTGCGCCTTCTTGCTCTACCTCCAAATCGGTTTCCGGGCCGATGACCGCTTCATCCTGACTATCCACAAAACCATCGATCAAATCATCTACGCGCAGCTCATTGTTTTCGATTTTATTTGCGAGAATCAGGATTTCCTGAATCGTGACCGGGCAGGCAGAAATCGCCTGAATCATATGTTTCAGGCCTTCTTCTATGCGTTTGGCGATTTCGATTTCTTTTTCGCGCGTCAACAGATCGACCGTGCCCATCTCACGCATATACATGCGCACCGGATCCGTGGTTCGGCCAAATTCAGAATCAACTGTGGTCAATGCCGCTTCAGCTTCTTCGGCTGCGTCTTCATCCGCTACTGCCGGGCTGGCATCAGACATGATCAGCGCTTCAGTATCGGGCGCCACGTCATAGACCAGAATGCCCATGTCGTTGATCATGCTGACCACGCCTTCGATTTGCTCGACTTCAAGCATGTCAGGCAAATGGTCGTTGATTTCTGCGTAGGTAAGATAGCCACGATCCTTGCCGAGCATGATCAGGGCTTTCAGGCGTGTGCGGCGCGCCTCCATATCCTGCTGTGGATCCACCACTGTCGGGTGGATGGGCGCGGTTTTTTTCTTTTCTTTAGGTGTTGCCATAATCTGATCCCAAGTCTGCTAGTTGATGCGCTTAAAAGCGCCCGATTATACCCGATTTCGTCAGCTTTTTTCCTGCCTTACAAATGCTTAACTGCGCGCTGAGTTAGCTGGTCAGTTACGTTGCAGCAGGAGCAAGTATTGTTCTCGCTCCGGGTCGCTGAGACTCGCCAAGCCACCTTGTCCTAATTTCGTCTGTAACACCTGAAACTGTTCCTGCCGCTGTCTTTCATCCAGCTTACTGACTATCCCGTTAAACTCGGCGGTCACATCAAAACTTTCACCCCAGTTCAAGGTTTCTGTCTGCACCTCCACCAGTATTTTTTCATGGCTGGTACCTTGAAATAATTGTGCCAGGGCAGCGCCACTGATTTCAAAGTCCACTTCGCGTAATACGAGCAGCAGCGCCCGAATTACCTCGGCCTCTGCGCCCTGGACATGCCACTCACCGGGCATTTGCCGCCCTAGAGCAGGCTGGGCAATCAGACATTGCAACAAGCGCCGATAGGCTGAAGGAGGCGCTCGACCGGATTTTTGCAACCCAGCTCGAGCTGGACGCACCACTGGTTTGATTTGGTACAAAGCCTCCAGCTCCGCTTGGCTGACACCCGAGCGTGCCGCAACTTCCTTGCGCAACAGCAGCGCAGCAGCAGGTGCGACAATTGCGGTAAGTGATGGTTTGGCGCGTTGCAATAATTGATTGCGACCTTCCTGGCTATTCAAATCCAGCTCTGTACTGAGCTCGCGTAACAAATAAATCGACAATGGCATGGCTTCGCGCACGCGCTGCTCAAAATCGGCCGTGCCAAACTCACGAATGTAACTATCCGGATCATGCTCGACCGGTAAAAACAGGAAGCTGATACGCTTGCCATCCTGCAACTGTGGCAACGCGTTTTCCAGTGCGCGCCAGGCCGCGCGCTGGCCGGCTTGGTCGCCGTCAAAACAAAATACAACGTGTTCGGTGAGGCGCAATAATTTTTGCACATGATGGGGTGTGGTCGCCGTGCCCAAAGTGGCGACGGCATATGACACACCATGTTGCGCCAATGCCACCACATCCATATAGCCTTCTACTACCAGTACTTGCTGCGCGGTACGAATGGCTTTTTGCGCCTGATACAAGCCATAGAGTTCGCGGCCTTTTTCAAACAACGGGGTTTCCGGCGAATTGAGATACTTGGGTTCGCCTTTGTCCAGCACTCGCCCGCCAAAACCGATGATCTGGCCGCGAATATTAACGATAGGAAACATGATGCGGTCGCGAAACCGGTCATAGCGCTTGTTTTCATCGGTGCTGATTACCAAACCCGTTTCGCTCAGCGCCGGGTCTTGATAATTCGGAAACACCGCAGCGAGATTCTGCCACTCATCCGGCGCGTAACCAATACCGAATTTTGCTGCGATCTCTCCGCTTAATCCGCGCTGCTTGAGATAGTCAATTGCGCGCGGCGACAGTTTAAGTTGTTCGCGGTAATAACGTGCGGCGGTTTGCATCACCTCATACAAATCCGGAGCAATTTTCTGGTATACCTCACCTGCTTGAGGCTCGCGCGGAACTTCCAGACCGATGCTGCGTGCCAACTCCTCAATTGCGTCTACATAGCCCAGACCAACGTGTTCCATAACGAAGCTGATTGCGCTGCCATGCGCGCCGCAACCAAAGCAATGATAGAACTGTTTGGGCTGGCTGACAGTAAATGAAGGGGATTTTTCGTTATGAAATGGGCAGCAGGCTGTGTAGTTGGCGCCGGTTTTTTTGAGCGGCACATAACGTTCGATCACCTCAATGATATCGAGACGATTAAGCAGATCCTGAATAAAGCTCTTTGGAATCAAATCAGCCCCATTCCTTCAAGATCAACACGGCAAGTGCCGCACAAACAGGGTCAAGCGAAAACTACTTGGATAACTGTGCTTTTATCAGTGCCGAGACTTTACCCATATCAGCACGTCCGGCTAACTTAGGCTTGAGCACCGCCATCACCTTGCCCATCTCCTGAGGGCCAGACGCACCGGTTGTGCTAATCGCCTCGACCACGGCCGCCGTAATTTCAGCCTCGCCGAGTTGTTGTTGCATGTAGTTTTTCAACACACTCATTTCAAACTTCTCGACATCTGCTAAATCCTGACGTCCTGCCGCTTCGTATTGACTAATGGAATCACGGCGCTGCTTATTCATTTTTTCGATAATGACCAGCACGTCGGTATCAGATAGTTCAATACGCTCATCCACTTCACGCTGCTTCATGGCAGCCAGCAACAAACGAATAGCCCCGAGGCGCGCTGTATCCTTGGCGCGCATTGCGGTTTTCATGTCTTCGGTGATTTGTTGCTTAAGACTCATTTTGAACCCAAATGCAGGCCCAGAAAGTAAAGGGCTTGGCAATCAGTACAGCTTAGGTGGCAGTGTTTGCCCGATGATGCGTTTGTAATGCCGCTTCACCGCTGCCGCCAGCTTACGCTTACGTTCAGCGGTTGGTTTTTCGTAAAATTCGCGCGCGCGCAAATCAGTCAGCAGGCCGGTCTTTTCCACAGAACGCTTAAAGCGACGCATCGCAACTTCAAACGGTTCATTCTCTTTAACTCGTACAGTTGTCATAAACAAACTACCTTCCAGCAAAAAAACAGGGAGGCGATTCTAACAAAACAACCCGCCCCCGCACAACCAGTATTTAATTGACCGTAATTCGGGCGAATTTTCGTTTGCCCACCTGGGCAACCACCACGTTGCCCGCCTTTACCAGCGTGGCTTTGTCGTTAATGAGTTCGCCATCCAGTTTTACTGCACCCTGCTGAATCATGCGCATCGCTTCGGATGTCCCATCGACCAACCCAGCCTGTTTGAGCAGTTGCGGCACGGTAATGCTGCCGCCAGGTGCAGAAACACTGGCTTCCGGCATGTTTTCCGGCAACACGCCCTGGCGGAAACGCGCTTCAAATTCTGCCAGCGCATTCTCAGCGTCTTGCCGGGTATGAAAACGCGTCACGATTTCTTGTGCCAACAACACTTTGATATCGCGCGGATTGCGCCCATCGGCCACCTCGGCACGCCAGCCATTGACCTCGCCCATGCTGCGCCAGGATAGCAACTCCAGGTAACGCCACATCAAGGTGTCGGAAATTGACATCAACTTGCCAAACATGTCTGGCGGCGCATCGGTAATGCCCACGTAATTACCCAGCGACTTGGACATTTTGTTTACACCATCCAATCCCTCCAATAATGGCATGGTGAGCACACACTGAGTCGGCTGCCCGTAATGTTTTTGCAATTCTCGCCCCATCAACAAGTTAAATTTCTGATCAGTACCGCCCAGCTCAACGTCTGCCTTGAGTGCTACCGAATCATAGCCTTGCACCAAAGGATAGATGAATTCGTGAATGGCGATCGGTTGATTACCCCGATATCGTTTGGAAAAATCATCACGCTCCAGCATGCGTGCCACGGTGTGCGTCGCTGCCAGCTTGATCAAGTCTGCG
>WNFP01003474.1_pt1 | contig 12646 bp, 11 predicted proteins | sample 5400201 | NCBI WGS metagenome assembly WNFP01 (sample SAMN13153355, study PRJNA577476) | soil metagenome | isolation source: 115 cm saprolite under Madrone tree | place: USA:California | collected 2016-06-14
GTGCTGAGCGTCACTGGGGGAGGCACGGACAGCATCGAGCAATGGATTGCGTATCCGTCAGTTCGGCGGCCACTATTCGCAACACTACCCCGCTGTGGACGCAGTCCGTCAGGCGCGCAAAACCAGCCACAGCGCGCGGCTATCGCCTCAGCCCGCGAGTCCCTCGAGGAATCTGGCGATGCTCATCCAGGTTTGAGTCGCTGAGACGGGTACGGTCAGCAACTGGTCGGCCAGGAGAGTCAGACCGCCATAGACGTATACGTGATGCGGCCGTCCCCGTGTTCGCCAGTCGTAGATCATGGCTACGACGATCAGCAGATCGGCGATCAAGCCCGGTGGCACCGCAACGAACACCGGCGGCGGTCCTTGCGCCCCCGGCGGGGCGAAGAGGGTCAGCATTACGCGCGCGATGGCTGGATGCATAAGCCCCACCATGATGAGATACATCAGCCGCTTGTGCGTTTCGGGTCGTCGCACGTTGGCGATCGCCAGGGAAAAGAATCCTATCAACACCGGCAAGGCGCAAAGCGCCACGGCAGCAAATCGGCGTCCCGCGTCTCCATACCCGTGCGCGTCGGCCACGCGCACGACGGTAATCTGCGCGACGAGGATCGAACACATCATGACGCTGAACAGCGCTATTCCCGCCAGGCCCCACGCGCGGTGGGTGGGCGTGTGCCCCGATGCGATCCATGCGGTTTGCATGAAATAGAACAGTGTCCAGCTGAAGAGCAGCGCGCCATGAATGTGAAGGATCGGCGGCCCCTGGAAAGTACCGCTGGCGACGCGGGCCCAATAGGTAGGCGTGAAGCCGCCGAATGCCATCAGCACGAAGACGCCGGCCATCCACAAATAGAAATGGCGCTCGCTGGAGCGCAGGACGGAGCTGCCGGCGACCGTCGACTGCAATATGCCACGTGCTTCCACGGCGCGCTCCCCACTGTGTGGAGTCTTTTGCTGCATTCTCCCCGCATTCGCGCTCATAGGCACGCGCGGTTGCATTTCAAATCGCTCTTCCGCGCCGAGTGTCTCCAAAAGTCCTCGGGTTAAGACTCCCGATAGCCATTGGTGATGGGCCGGTTAGGGGTCGTAAGCGGCCCGTCAAGATCGTAGGGTCTGGACAGTCCTGGGACACTTCGATGGTGACATTGCGTGATATCGCGTGACATCACGTGATAACAAGTGCTTCCGCCTCCGTACATTTACCGCCAAAATAAAGCCTCTTTTATAATAGTCTTGACCAAAATTAACAAGCCTTTAGAATGGCCCGATGCGATATCTCACCGCACGACTCACGCGAGATCTGCGCAAGAAAATGGTGCTTCTCGCCGGTCCACGTCAATGTGGAAAGACGACACTCGCCAAGTCCCTGCTCGATGAGCGCGGACAATACCTCAGTTGGGACATTACGAAGGATCGCAGGATCATCCGGGAAGCCGCGTGGCCGAAGGACGCTTCGCTCATCGTGCTGGACGAGCTTCACAAGGCTCCGAAATGGAAGAACCTGCTCAAGGCGGTAGCAGACGAATTCGGCAACAAACCACCGGTGCTGGTCACCGGTAGCGCCCGCCTCGATGCGCTCCGGCGCACAGGAGACGCGTTGACAGGGCGGCAGTATTTCTACCGGTTGCATCCGATAGACGTGGCCGAGTCAAAGCTGTTCTTACCTGAACTTGCGCTGGAAGAACGCCTGCGACGGTTGCTAGCGAGCGGTGGCTTTCCCGAAGCCTTTCTCAATCCGGACGAAGCTGCACGGTTGCGCAATGACCGTATGGAAATTGTTACCCGTGAAGATCTGCGCGACTTGTCGCGAGTGACCTCCTGGCGCGGCCCGGCGGATCTCATCGAACTGCTGCGTGAGCGCGTAGGCAAGCCGACAAACTATGACAACCTGGCTCAGAGCCTGGGGATCTCGCCGCCAACGGCGAAATCTTGGGTCGAGTTACTCGAAAAGCTGTATGTGGTGTTTTTGCTGCCTCCCTACTCGAGCAGCCTTTCGCGCAGCATTCGCAAGGATCGACGGGTCTTCTTCTACGATTGCGCTGCCGCGTATGATGAGGCCGGCGGCGCACAGCTCGAGAACCTCGTGGCTTGCAGCCTGCTGAAATACACACAATTCCGTAAGGACGCCGCAGGCGAGAATTGGGAGCTCTACTACCTGCGCGACAAAGAGGGCCGGGAAGTTGATTTCGTCGTCACACGAAATCGGCGAATGCAGTGGCTGATTGAAGTGAAGACTTCCCACGGCGCCATCGGTGGCGCACTTCTCTACTATACGCAGAAATTGCGGCCCAAAGACTCGCTGCAGCTCGTACTCGAACTGGAACGCGCGCAGGAGAAGTCGGGCATTAAGATCGTGCCACTCGCCAAGTGGCTTGAGGCACTACCGTTTGAGAATGGTATGTGATGAATCAGGAGAAATCAGTGCGCCGGTGAGTGCGGCGCCCAACGGCGACCGGCCCACCGCGCTCCAGCTGGGACAGTTTTGAGACAGTTCGAAGATGACATTGCGTGATATCGCGTGACACCACGTGATAACAAGTCCCTGTTGCAATTGGGGGCTTTTCCAGTGCAGGCCACTAGCTCGACCAAGGATCCCGACCGCGCGGATATCTTTAGGCCTAGCCCGATTGAACGGCGTTACTGCGTGGCTTGTAGCTGCCCGGCCTTGACCCACCCCGGCTCTGGCTTCAGTACCGCGAACAGATAGATGCCATCACCGGTCTTGCTTACTGACGCATGATTAGCCGCCGGCGTCGCCGACACCTGCTCTGGGGAAGGGTTGTAGAACGCGCCATCGATCGCATCTACAGCAAGTCCGATTAAACCGCCGAAAACAATATTGCCCCACACCCAGCCGCTAACGCTCCGCGTGAGGGACATGTCGAACGGTTGATAGCCGGAAAGCTCAACTCGCACGAAGTGGTTGTCCTTTCGGGTGAGCTTTGCAACTACCGGTGTGTTGCCCGACAAGACGTTGTCAATTTTGACCATCGCGCCTGTCGGAGCGCTGCTGATTCCTACGTCCTGGCGCGTCCCGTGGATGATGGAACAGCAGCCCGTAAGACTCACAACCAAGGCAGTGAACAATGCAGAGCGACCTAGAGTGACCGCTTTCATAATTACCCCCTTTAAACAGCAGAGCGCGCGACTCGCTCTATCAACCTTATCTGTCGTTATTCATCGAGCCGTCTCATCCCGTCCAATACTCCGTTGCCTTTTTGCGGCGCTTGGGAGCGATGGGAACGGAGAGACGCTGGCCTGCCGCTCGCTCAGGATGGCCATGCGCTGCCGGAGAATCCATCGATGCCGGTGTCAGGGATGCTCGGCGCGCGCCGCCTCCACCAGGCGCAGCGGCACGCCTATAGTAGGTGGCCGTCGAACGTGAAGGATCTGTGGTCGGCCGGTTGGATTTTCGAGGCGTCCGGGTGCAGAGGGTTGCAGACGAGGCTGTATTCTTCGGGCAGAATGATTGATGGGACGCGCAGGACGCATGCGTCCTTGGCCTTGAGGAATTGTTCGCCGCGGGCGCGAGTTTGCGTCAGGTCGTGTAAGCCGTCGAAGTCCATCAATCCTTCGACGCTGATATCGCCTTCGAAACGGGTCAGGATGAGGTCGGTGGGTAGTGCGTCCGGGTTGACATGGGCAAGTCTCTCGAGAGCCACTATCGCGGCTGAGGCGCCGAAGTAGACGACGAGACTACCGAGCTCATGCCATCGGCCGGCCGCATGGAGTCCGCCGGCACCGTCGAGGCCAGGCCCGTGTGCTGCTCGATACAGTCTCCACAGAATCACTAGAGCGGCATGCCAAATTCCATTTGGCGCAGCTCTTGCTGTACTCGCTGGGTGCCGATGTCGGTGTCGAGCATGTGCAGCGGCACTTCACCACCCAGTGCCCGACTCTCAGAGGTCAGCCAGCGAGCAGCTTTGTCGCTCTCGCCCAGTACATGCGTTGCCAGGTCGAGAATACGCCGCACACGTGCCAAACGATCCGATGCCACGGCACCGAGGCGCTCGCTGTCCCCTGCCCTACGCTGAAGGGTTCGTATTGATGTTCCGAGGATGTCAGCGAGCGACGCACGATCTACGTTCAACAGTCGCGCGAGATCGTCGAGCGCCTTCATCGGCAGTCCCTTGCGAACCTGCTCAGCGCTAATCGTTCCAGTGGGGCTGACTTTTTCGAGTATCGTCCGCCGGCGGGTGCGTGCTCACGGGACATGAACCGACCCTCGCCAGACGCGCGCGTCGAATGAACAGGTGCCGATCGCCGCTTCTTTTCCATCACTGAATCCCCGCTGCCATTGCTGATAAGGACGGGGGCGTTGAGAGTGCTCCTTTGCGGCGAAAGTTGGGTAACTCACTGACTCCGAGGCGAGAGAGATGGACACCGTGCTCTGAAAGTGTCTCAACTGCCTCCTCTACAATGCTCACCGCAAGACGCAGTTCACAGTTGTGGTTAACCCCTACTTGTGCAATGTTCGATGTGCCCATAGAAATGGGCCCATGAACTGCAGGGAGAAACATCGGCTGCTCGAAGAGTATGACGCGGCAGCGCTGCGTCTATCTCACGCTGAAGGGGACCTGGCGAAGCGTGTCGCCGATGAGGCGAGCAGGAGCTGCGGGGAAACGATGGCGGCGCTTCAGACCCACCTGCTCTTGCACGGGTGCGGCCGTGCGCAGGAGAGGCTGAGTACAGCTGCGCAGGGCAGTCACGGCCCCGCCCCTGACGCAAGAATCACATCTGCCCGGTGGTCTGTGTAAAGCGCTGGACCTGGGCGCGGACACCGTCGCGTATGGTGGCGTAGACACGCTCGGGGAAGACCCGCGGCAGGCGCGTCTCGACGCGCTCGAGAGCCGCAGGCGCTGCTTCGACGAATGACCGTATCCGTCTCCACAGATCCCGGTCTGCGGTTCGCCCGGCGAGCTCCTGCCAGTGTCGGGCGGTGATCTCGTTCAGCCGGTAATGAGCTCTCTGGCCGCGCAACGACATGGCGAGCTTTGCTTTTTCGATGGCGAGCTGATTTTTTCCGTGTCCGATGATAGGCCACGCGGATAGCACGTCATAGAGCGGCGTCATGCCGTAGGTGCCGCCGGTGTGGTGATGGAGCGAGAAATTCTTGCCGTGTCCGTCCGTTGCGCCGAGCAGCCAGAATGCGAGTTGTGCGAGCACGAAGTTCGCGTGGTCCCTTGCGGAATGTTCACTGTTGGCGAGGAGCCCGAGCGCGTCCGAGATCGAGGGTCCGCCGTCCGCCTCGTAGCGCAGCGTATGCGGCAGTCCCATGGCCTGGCAGAGGTCTTCCTGTGGCAGGCGCGCGATCCAGGTCGCCTTGGACGGCTTGAAGCCCTTTCTGTGGACGTCTGCGGCGTCCACGCCGATCCAGCGGCGGTCGAAGCGGGTCACGATGAGGGCACGCTGCTCGCCGAAGCGTGCGATGGCCGCATCCGCCACCGGTAGGTCGAGTTCGCGCAACACCTGCGCGCACAGCCATTCGTTCTCGACCGAATCGGAGAAGTCGCCGCGGAAACCGCCGATGATCCCGAGCGGGAGCTTCAAGATGTGGGTGGTCGGAGTTGCCTGCCGCGGTCGAAACCAGGCGCCGGCCATGTGAAGAAGGGCCGTCTTTTCCTGAGCACCGGCGAGCGATATCCGGAACTCGTCTTGCTCAGTGTGGCCGAGTGGTGTGGCAACAGTCACATCTCGCAAAGTCTGTTCGACCTGATCCTCGCTCAGGGGCGTGGCGTCGACGCGATCCCACCCCTTGGGTTCTTCCTTGGGCGGCAAGAGCTGCACCGCGCCGACGCAGTCACGTCCAATCGCCGTGAGTAGGTCAAAGGCATCGGAGGAGCGCGTCTTGAAGCGCGTACGGATGCGGCGGCGGATCTCGGCGCTGTCCGGCAACAGGTTGTCGAAGTAGTACTCAACCGCCGGACCGCGCACCTCGCGGTCCACGGTCACCGGCAATGACAGCGAGAGCGCCCGCCCGTGGGGAGAATTGGCCCACGATTCCTCATAGCGAAAGAAGGGCGTACCGGCACCCCGGAGGGTCCCCCACTCCCCTACCCGCTCGCCGTTCATCCAGACAATCAGCGATGGCACTTAGGGGTCTCACCAATCCGACGGGCGGTCGCGGACCGGCGTTTGCGGCTTGTCGCTCGCGGGCTGCAGCTGCACGCGCACGTGTAGCACTGCCAGCAGCTTGAGCAGTTGCCCGACGCTCACGAGCCTCGGGTCACGTTCGATCTTCGCGATGCGGGTCTGGTCAAGGCCGACGAGCTGACCGAGCGCGGCCTGGGTGAGCCCGCGGGCCTTGCGGAATGAGCGCAGGTGGTTTGACAGTTGGGCGGGGGTCTGGAGCCATAAGGGTTGCACAGCAGCCAGTATATGCCTTTAACGGCATTAGTGCGATACATGCAGTAAAAGGCATATTTTGATTACATGCCGTAAGAGGCATAAGGCCGGCGACGGAAGCCATTGCGCTCTAGCGGAAGTTCCGGTCAATTGCTCTTGGGCGCCCGCCAACTCTCAAACGGCGCGATGAATATCGACGCTATGCGCCAACCGGACTTTGTCTTCACGAAAACACCGCCCCACCTGACGGGGACCGTGGACGAATTCTGACCCGGGTCGCCCTCACTGAACAGCAGTGGCGTGATCAGCACCGCAACGCCGGGCGATACGCTTGCGATGCGTAGTTCTGCCATCTGCGGATCCAACTTCCAGGTACCTTTCCACGACTCCTCAAATGCTTTCAAGGCCTCTTGGTATCCCCATATCGAATTGCCGTGGTATTGGGCCAGGACGAAATCTCTTGAATCCAGCAGTACCTCGGAAACGACCGCACGATCGTGGGCGTTCTGGCCGGCGATGAAACGCGTATACACAGCCATGATCTCCGTCTGTGCGGTTCCAGCAGCCGACACCGCGGCAGCGGCCGCCCCTGAGGGCTTCTGCACGGACGACGCCGGAGTAGTCTTGCTGCTGACGCCACCGCTCAGAACGTATCCGGTGGTGACCAAAATTCCTTTCTTCTCTGCGTCGGCACAGCTGAAGGGGGAGACGGCAGCTCCCTTGATGCCAGTCGTCTTGTCAGCACGCAAGACTAACTGGCCTGCCACACCATTTACCCCGCTCTTGCCCGTCTTGGTGTTAAGCATGCAATAGTAACGATGCGCGTCCGGCGGTGAACCCACGTCGAAGTGTCCACGCACCACTTCCTGCTCGAAGTCCTCTGCAAACCCTTGCTTCAGGGCCGAAAGAAAACTTTCCTTAGGAGCAGACTGTGCATCGCTCGGGGAGGGACTGGCCGGGCCGCCGGTTTGAGCCCCCGGCGGCGGCTCAGCCAGGGCGCCGCGGTGGCCACCGCAGAACAGCGCGAGGGCCACCACAAAGCCTTGTAAATGGCGCGGAATGAGCAACGACTTGTCCACGTTTCCCCCTATGACGTTTTGTTTTCCTGTCCGCCGAGAATGTAGCGGTCAACCTCATCGCGGGTCGTCAAATCGTCGTGACCCTCAGCCCTACCTGAGGATACGCGGTACACCGCGGCGCGCAAACGAGCGCTCGCACTGCTTTCCACTCCGCTATCCCCGAGCACCCCGACGGTGTAAGAGCGGGGGCCGAGGGACATGTTGCGAGAGGCCGTCCCGATCCCGCCCTTGAAGCCGAAGCACTCCATGCCCGTGCCTCCGCCAACGCTGCCCTCGGACACAGGTCCTGGCTTGGCCGCCTCGATGGCCGCGATGGCGGTGTCCGGCCGGACGTGAAAACCGCCGATGTCGTTCAGGTCCCCGTCCCAGGTCTCGGCGACGACCGGAGTGGTCGCCTCGCCAAAATGCTGTTGGGTCCATGCCTGGACGCCGGCGTAGACCTGGCCGATTGCATTCGTGTTGGTGATCGCGATGGGACCCTGAATGACGCCAAAGTCCTCCAAATAGGACCGGCCGGTCATCTCGCCGTTACCGTTCAGGTCGAAGAAGCCGCCATAAACGGGCTGCGAATTTGCGCGCCCGCGCGGCAAGATGATGGTGACTCCGGTCCGCACCGGCCCGACTCCGACCTTCAGCGCTCCCTCACCGCTCACGAGCGAGACCTGCCCCACCTCAACGCCGGGCACATCGGTAATCGCATTGAGCGAACCGGGGGCGCCCTCGAACGGCACCCCGAGGTCGCGTGCGCGCTCGAGAGGTGCACCACGAGCGACGCCGGCGAGCGCCGCGCCGACCATGAGGAACGTCGGGAGAGCCCAACGCGCCCTCATACCATCACCTCCAAAGACGTTGCGTTGGCTGATCATGGGGTCCGGGTACCCGGCCAGCAAGCGTCTCCAGGCTCCGCTACCGGAAATTGCAGTCGCGGAGGATTCGCTGTGAAATACGCGCTGCCCGCGCCGACCCGAATCAAGAAATCGCCGGGGCGATGTCATCTGGAGGATCTCATGCATCCAGTCACAGCCATGCTGATAGTGCTCGCAGCACCGGTCGCGCTGGGCTCTACCGCGGAAGAGCTGGCCGCCAAGAACCTCGCAGCCCGGGGTGGGACGGATAAGCTCCACGCGATCCAGTCGCTGCGCTTCTCCGGCAAGGTACTGGTCAATGGCGGCACGCTCGAGCTCGGGTACCTGTGTGTGCTGAAGCGCCCACAATCGATCCGCTGCGACGCTTCGCTCCAGGGCCTGACCCTGGTGGAAGCCTATGACGGTACGCAGGCCTGGAAGATCAACCCGTTCCAGGGCCGCAAGGATCCGGAAAAACTGTCCGCCGACGACGCCAAGGGCCTGGGGGAGGATGCGGCGGATTTCGCCGGCACCCTGGTGGACTACAAAGCCAAGGGCTATGCACTCGACTATCTGGGTACCGAGGACGTCGATGGCACCGAGGCGCACAAGCTGCGCGTGACGCGGCAAAACGGCGACATCACCTACGTCTATCTCGATCCGGATTATTTCCTCGAGGTCCGCACGATCAACCGGCGCATCGAGCACGGCGTGCCCAAGGAGACAGTCATCGACTACGGCGATTACGAGAAGGTGAATGGTGTCTACTTCGCGTTTGCCCGGGAGTCGGGCCCCAGGGGCTCCACCGATCGCCAGAAGGTGCAGTTCGACCAGGCTGAAGCGAACGTCACCGCCGACGATGCCCAGTTCCACTTTCCTGCCGCGCGCGCCAGCGCCGGCACGGCCCGGTAGGTTCAAGGAGAAGAACGATGCGTATTGAGCTTACGGCAGTGACGTGCGTGCTCCTGCCGGGTCTGATCAGCTCCGCCTTCGCCGCCGATACCGCGGCGGGGGGCGGCGCGACCGTAATCGATTCCGGTACGATCTCCGGCCTCGGCGCGCGCAACATCGGCTCGGCCGCCATGAGCGGCCGGATCTCGGCCCTCGCCGGCTACACCGATGCGTCCGGCAAGATCACCCTGTTCGTCGGCGCGGCGAGCGGCGGGGTATGGAAGTCGACCGACGGCGGCACGACTTTCAAACCGGTGTTCGATGAGCAGCCAGTGCAGTCGATCGGAGCGATCGCGCTCGATCCCTCCAATCCGAGGCACGTCTGGGTGGGGAGCGGCGAGAGCTGGACACGCAACAGCGTATCGATCGGCGATGGCGTCTACAAGTCCACGGATGCCGGCGAGACCTGGACGCACGTCGGCCTGCCCAACTCCGAGCGCATTTCCAGGATCATCGTCGACCCGCGCTCGGCCGATACGGTCTATGCCTGCGTGCCCGGCAAGCTGTGGAGCGACTCCCCAGAGCGCGGTCTGTACAAGACCACCGACGGCGGCGGCACCTGGCAGCTGATACTCAAGGGTGCCAATCTGTCGACCGGCTGCGGCAGTATCGCGCTCGACCCACGCGCTCCGGACGTGCTATTCGCAAGCCTGTGGGACTTCCGGCGCAAGGGGTGGATCTATCGCTCCGGGGGCGAGGGGCCGAGCGCGTTCTCCGGTAGCGGTCTGTACCGCAGCGCGGATGGCGGCAAGAGCTGGACCGAACTCACTCCGCAGGGCAATAAGGGCTTCCCCGCAAAGCCGTACGGCCGCATCGCGCTCGCAGTGGCGCCGAGTGATTCCAGGACGGTGTACGCCTTCGTCGAGTCGACCGACTCGGCGCTATTTATCTCCCACGACGGCGGCAGAACCTGGGAGGGCGGTGACAAGAGCCAATGGATGGTCTGGCGACCGTTCTATTTCGCCAACCTCATCGTCGATCCGCAGGATGCCAGGCGCCTCTACAAGACCGACGGCGCCCTCATCATGAGCGAGGACGGCGGCAAGAGCTTCAGCGCCATCGGCGGCTTCACCGGCATGCACGGGGACGTGCACGACGTCTTCATCGAGGCCGGCAACCCGAGACACGTGTTCGCGGGGGATGACGGCGGGCTGTGGATTTCCTACGACGGCGCGAACAAGTGGTGGAAGACCGATAATCTGCCGATCTCGCAGTTCTACCACGTCAGCCTCGACAACGCCGACCCCTACCACGTCTACGGCGGCCTGCAGGACAACAGCTCCTGGGTAGGCGACTCCGAGTATCCGGGCGGCATCACCAGCTCGCGCTGGGAAAACTTGTTCGGCGGCGACGGCTTCTGGATGTTCGCCGACCCTTCCGATCCTGACTATGTCTTCGCCGAATACCAGGGCGGCAACATGGGGCGCGTCAACATGCGTACCCACGAGTCGCGGGATATCCAGCCGAGGCTCGGCGCCGCGGATCTGAAGCGCTACACCAAGCTGCGGTTCAACTGGAACACCCCGATCGCGCTGTCTGCGCACGAGCCCGGCACGGTCTACATCGGCGCGCAGTTTCTGTTCCGCTCGCGCGACCACGGCCAGACCTGGGAGCGGATCTCGCCGGATCTGACCAGCAACAATCCGCAAAAGCAGAAGCAGGAACAGTCCGGTGGGATCACCGTCGATAATTCCTCGGCGGAGATGCATACCACGATCTATTCGATCAGCGAGTCGCCACTCGCCGCCGGGCTCATCTGGGTCGGCACCGATGACGGGAACCTGCAGTTGACCCGTGATGCTGGGCAGCATTGGGACAATGTCATCGGCAATGTGCCGGGAGTTGCCAGGAACGCCTGGGTGAGTTGGGTGCAGGCGAGCGCCTTCGCACCCGGCAGCGCCTATGTCGCCTTCGATCGGCACACCTTCGGGGATATGGCGCCGTACGTCTATGTCACCAGCGACTATGGCAAGTCCTGGAGGCCGCTGCTGAGTGCGCAGGATTCCAAGGGCGTGCGCGGCTATGCGCACGTCATCAAGGAAGACACCGTTGCGCCGCAGCTGCTGTTTCTCGGCACCGAGTTTGGATTATGGGTGTCGGTCGACGGCGGCGCGCATTGGGCGCAGTTCAAGGGTGGGCACCTTCCGGCCGTGGCGGTACGTGATCTGGCGGTCCAGCCTCGCGACAACGACCTGGTGCTGGCAACTCATGGCCGCGGTATCTGGATCGTCGATGACATCACGCCGCTGCGCCAGCTGACGCCGCAGTTCGCCTCGCAGGAGGCGGCTTTCGTGTCTGCGCGCCCCGCGCAACAGCGTATCGAGGCCAACGGTGGCTGGGTCAACGGTGCCGCCGCCTTCGTGGGCGACAACCCGGCCAGAGGCGCCGTGATTACCTATTACCAGCGTACCCGCCACCTGTTCGGCAAGCTCAGGATCGAAGTGCTGGACTCGAGCGGGGAGCTCATCGACGAGCTGCCCGCGAGCACCCGCCGCGGGCTGAATCGCGTGGTGTGGACCATGCACCGGCGAGCGCCGCACGTCCCGCCGGCCGCGCAATTGGCGTTCGCCGGTACGCAGGGGCCGCGGGTGCTGCCGGGAACCTATACCATTCGCCTTCACAAGAACGACAAGGTCTACGAAAAGCAAGTCACCCTCGGCCTCGACACTCGCGTCAAGTGGAGCCTGGCTGATCGCAAGGCACAGTATGAGGCGGCGATGAAGGTGTATGCGTTGTTCAACGATGAGTCGGCACTGTTTGCGCGTATTGCCGGTATGCGCGAGCAGCTCGCCGAGGCCGGCAAGAGCCGGCCGAAGGGTGACGCGCTGCTGCGCCGGCTCGAGGAGTTCGACGGCAAGCTGGATGCGATCAGGAAGAAGATCGTCGCCACCAGGGAAGGTGGAGCGATTACCGGGGAGGAGCGGCTGCGCGAGCATACCGATCAGCTGTACGGTGCGATCACCTCCTGGGATGGCCCGCCCTCGGCGTACCAGCTCGAGAATACCGGGGCGCTACGAGCGGAGCTCGGCGAGATCGACGGGGAATTCAACCGCCTCATCTCGGCCCAGTTGCCTGGGCTGAACGATGCGCTGAAGGGCAACGGCGCGCGGGCCCTCACGGTGCCGCCGCAGGCAGCCTTCAGAGGCACCGAGCGGGGCTGTGGCGCAGCTGCGCCCAGCGGGCGAGTGGATCCGGATGAGGCTCGCGGCGCTGCGGTGCCGGGCAATCTGACGCTGTGGCATTGAGAGCGCGCGCCTAAGGCTCGTGAGTCACATGCCCGAGCGCTCAACGCAGCTCACCGCCGTCTCCGCGGCACTGAGCTTTCCCTGCGGATCACCCCCGGCTCCAGGGGAGGCGCTGGAGGTCGCCCCGGGGGTGCTGTGGCTGCGCATGCGCCTGCCCATGGCGGGCCTGAACCACATC
>WNFP01012678.1_pt1 | contig 12646 bp, 8 predicted proteins | sample 5400201 | NCBI WGS metagenome assembly WNFP01 (sample SAMN13153355, study PRJNA577476) | soil metagenome | isolation source: 115 cm saprolite under Madrone tree | place: USA:California | collected 2016-06-14
TACCCAGCCTCCGGGCGCCATGGGATCGAGTGTGCGGACCCATGACATCGGGTCCGCCCGCCGCGCCGCTCGTTGCCCGGCCAGGAGATCCGCCTTGACCTTCTCGTCCGCCTGCGCCTGGGCGCGTTGCGCGTCCCACATTTTCTGCTGCTCGGGGGTTTGACCGACGACGGCCGAATCGTGCATGACGAATGCGGCGATGAGCACGGCCGAGAGTCGCCGAGAGTGAGTGTTGGTCATCGGATTTCCCGCAACATGTTTGAGCGCTCCGTATACCGCGTTTTGAGCTCATGGGGTTGGAATGGTTCGATAGTGATAGGCGAGCCGATGATAGTAGTGACGCACTATTTGGCCGTCCTCGCGCAGCACATCGTCCTCGACCGGCCCCAGGCGTTCGGCATGGGACTCGATGATTTTGCCCGTGAGGTCCCCGGGGTCCCAAGCGACCAGAAGCAGGTTTCGGCCCTCCTGCAACTCGGCCGGAGTCCACCGTTCGTACATGAGGCCGATTCCCTCGAACAAATGAGCGCTCGACGTTTCCACTGCCGATTTGGTTCGCTCCGCCCCGTAGAATGCCAGCTCGCTGGCGATGGCATAGCGATCCATACCGACGATCAGCGGGTCGCCGCCGGTTTCCTTGCGGATTGCGGCCGTGGTTTCTGCGATCCGGCGGCTGAGGTCGCGCCAACCGACCGGAATCAGCTCGATGTGTTTGTTGTACCCGAGACCGGGAAGTCCCAACACGAGGTAGTGCAGGCCGGCGCCGTAGATCAGCAGCATCGTCACGAGCGTCGGTCCCCATGCCGCACGGATCCATGCGCGCAAGCCGCTCGAAGCGGCTCCGCCCGAGACCATTCCCGCCGCCATGATGGGAAGCGCGGCGATCCACGGGGCGCCGGTCCAGTCGAGTTTCACTTCATGACGCAGGCTGAAGAGCGCGAACACCGCGAGCGGGACGAGAACGCCCAAGCTGATGAACAGCCGGCGTCGCGCGGCATCGCCGCCGCCCGCATCGCCGTCCACGCGGCCGTCCACGCTGCCGTCCATCCTGCCGCGCCAGATGCCGCCGCCCACTAACGCCGCCGCGACCGCCAGCACGCCCGTCGGCGTGATGAGTATCAGGGCGGACGCGACCAACTTGTGCAAGGCGAATCTCGGAGCCTCCGCCAGGCGCCGCGACGTTTGGAATGCGAAGGACGCCCATTCGTGCTGCGCGTTCCAAAGAATAACCGGGGAAAAAATCGCGAACGCGAGCAGCGCCGCGACATAGGGCTCCCAACGCCGCCACCAGCGCCGCGATTTGCGATCCCACAACGTGAAGCCCAGGGTTACGGGAGCGAGCAAACCGATGGAGTATTTCGAAAGCGCGCCGATCCCCAGCCAGAAACCGACACGCCACCACGCGGAAGAGCGGCCCGCCACCAGTGCGCGCTCGAGATAGTAGAGCGATGCCGCCCAAGCGGCAGTCAAGGGCGCGTCGGGGGTCATGAGCAGCCCCGAAAGAAAGAAGAAGGGCAGGGCCTGCACCAACACCACGGCGGCGAGCGCAGTCGCCTCATCAAAAAGGTTGCGCGTCAGACGATAGGTAAAGACCGACGTAATCACACCGCAGCAGAGCGCGCCCGCGCGGATTCCGAACTGCGACTGGCCGAAGGCGGCCGTGCCCACCTTGATCAGCCACGCAACCATCGGTGGGTGGTCGAGATATCCGATGTCGAGATGGCGCGAGTAATTCCAGTAGTACGCTTCCTCCGGCAGAAGCTCGACGGACCCGAGATACACCAGGCGAAGCGCGAAGGCATAGACGATGATACCGATCGCCAGCGCGCGCGCATCCGACTCGTCCCGCGACAAGGCTTCCGCGTATCCCGGCATCGTCACCGCCAATCCCGCGAGCACCGCAAATAGGATGGATACTTGCGCCGGCCAGCCCCAGCCCAGAGACAGCAAGCCCAGCACACCGCCGCGCAGGAACAGCGCCATGAGGCTCACCGCCAGCAATCGGCAGTGCAACCGCCAGTCCCGCGTTCGCCTCTCTGCAGCGACCGTCGAACGAACTTTCAGCAGGTAATTCAAAGCGGCGCCGGCGGTGAAGCTCGCGATATGGCTGGATCGCAACGGCAGTCCGTAGCCGATCAGAGCACAGAACAGACCCGCGTCGAGAAGGGGCGCCATCGCCGCTGCGATGAGGCGCTTCAGTGTTTCATCGTGCTCCCGCAGAGGCGCCCACCTTTCGGAATCCCAAACGACCATTGGAGCGCGTACATCATCGATTCGTGCGTCAGCGCCGCTGGGTGATCATAGTAGCAACGATAACCATCGTACGCTCGGCGAATCAGCCGACTCCGCACGGCCACTGCCGAACTGGTGCGCGAGCACGCGGCGGCGGATAGCCAGGTTCGTTGTCTACAGAGAAGACGAAGTCTTACGGCGCAGGGAAGTCCTACGGCGGGGGAAAGCGGCGCGTGCCGCGCACTTGAACGCCACAGCACATGCGGCGCGCGATTTCACTTGCCGCGGACTTGTCCAGGGTTTTGCTGGGATTGCCGAGGAGGAATTCGCCGAGCTCGGCGAAAATCGCATAGGCGAAAAGGGCGGTCCCCCCGACGATGAGGAGCATCGGCAATAGGATGAACCAGGCGACAAGACATCCAATCGTGAACAAAATGGTTTTCAAAGACATGGCGGCACCCTTATGTCGGCGGCTCGTTTTATCGACTCAGTCGTGGAGGCCAGAGACTAGCTCTGCGGGCCGACAAAATGAGAGAACAGTGTCGCAATTTTGCGAATTTGTCCTTTCACCTAGATTAGATTAAATTCGCAAGATATTGAATTATAAATATATATATAGCGCACATGGCCTCTAAAGTCAGGACCCCCGATTGCGGCGGAAAAAATGTCCAGACCGCGGACTTGTGGGCTTACGACGAGGCTAGGGTGGGGGATGCGATCACCTCCCCGGTCGCGGTCTCTTGCTGCGGCGCCGCGAGCGCCACCAGGTTCGCCGCATCGAACGGAAGGGTGATCGCAACGCGCAGGCCCGGGTTCCTGTCCGACAGCTCGAGGGCGCTGCCATGCAGCTTGGCCACCGCCTGCGCGAGACTCAACCCTAAGCCGACGCCCGGAGTGCCGCGGCTCGCATCGCCGCGATAGAAGCGTTCCACCACTTTGCACTTTTCCGAATCGGCGATTCCCGGGCCATCGTCCGACACCGAAACCTGGGCGGTACCGTCGCTGCGCCTGACCACCGCTACCTCGATCGAGCCGTTCACAGGCGCATACTTCAGCGCGTTGTCGATCAAATTGCTCAGTGCCTGAGCGAGCAGAACCGGATCACCCGATACCGACAGGGGTCCATCCGATCGAAACGCGAGATCGATATTTTTCAGTTCCGCGGCCGGTGCGTAGAACTCCACGGCATTTGCCGCAAGGTCGGCTACGTCGAGCGCCACGAAGCCGGAGCGGCGCAGGCCGGCATCGATTTCCGCGAGCCGGAGCAGGGCGTCGAATATGCGGATCACCCGGTCGACGTCCGCGACGGCGCCGTCGATTTCCGCGAAGGCCTGCTCAGGAGGCGGCCGAATCAGCGCCAGTTCCTCGAGCCGCGAGCGCAACTCGGCCAACGGGGTGCGCAGGTCGTGGGCGATGGAATTGGACACGTTACGCACGCCGTGCACCAACAGTTCGATCTGTTCGAGCATTCCGTTGATGGTGCGCGACAGAGTGTCGAGTTCGTCGTCGTTGAGATGCGTCGCCAGGCGGTGCTTCAAATCGCCGTGAATGATCGCCGATACCGTCTGACGGATGCTGTCGATGCGCGTCAGGAGGGCGCGGCGGGTGATGAGACCGATCATGAGGCCGGCGATGGACAGGATGGCGATGGCGGCGGCCAAGCCGTACCAGAAGCGCGTTTGCAGAGGCGCAAAGAGCGAGTTGTCCCTGCCGACCAGCAGATTGTAGCCGCCCAACGTGGCGACGTGCACCAGGGCCGTTTGCACGCCGCGATCGCCCAATTCAATCTTGACCTTGTAGCTCCCGGGTTCCGTAGGCACGTTGGAGGGCCAGGCCGGCAGGTTCCCGGAGAGTGGATGCAGCGAGGCGTCCGTCAGCAGAAGGATTCTCTCGCCGGCGATCTGCATGCGCACGCGGGCGTCGATGAAGGCCTTCGCGCCTTGTGCGCCTTCGCGCCGGAGGACTTCGGCCAGGCGTTGCGAATCGATCTGCAGAAGTTCCGTGCGGCTGTCCTGGATCGTCACCTGCCAGGCATACCACAGAGGCGCCGCGAACAGCACCAGGGCGACAATCCCCAGTGCCACATAGCTGAGCGCCAGCGAAAGCGCGGATGAGCGCAGCATCCTAATCATCCGCCGTCACCGTGTATCCGGCATTGCGCACGGTGCGCAGCAGCGGACGCTCGAATTCGGCATCGATTTTCTGCCGCAATTTACTGATGTGCACGTCGACGACATTGGTCTGAGGATCGAAGTGATAGTCCCACACGTTCTCCAGCAGCATGGTGCGCGTGACCACCTGACCGGCATGGCGCATCAGGTACTCGAGCAGCTTGAACTCGCGCGGCTGCAGCGTAATCGCCCGATCGCCGCGTGTTACCTTGCGCGTCAACGGATCCATATGCAAGTCGCCTACGTTAAGGGGGATTTCGGTGTTGATGGCCTGTGCGCGGCGATGCAAGGCGTCGATGCGCGCGAGCAGCTCGCCGAACGCAAAGGGCTTGGTCAAATAGTCATCGCCGCCGCTGCGCAGTCCGCGTATGCGGTCATCGACCTCCGAGAGTGCGCTCAAAATCAGAATCGGAGTGCGCTTGCCGGCCTTGCGCAGCACCTCGATGATGGCAAGGCCATCGATCCCGCCCGGCAGCATCCGATCCATGATGATCACATCGTAGGGTTCGCTCGCCGCGAGAAACATGCCGTCGCGGCCGTTGCCTGCGTGATCCGTGGTGTGACCGGCTTCTTGCAGGCCCTTGACGACGAACTGGGTGACCCGCTCGTTGTCTTCCACCAGCAGAATCTTCACTTAGGTCCCCTCGAGCGGCGGTGCCGCGCGATCGGCCGACCGCGGCGGCGGCTCTAGGGTGGGCGCGTCGGGGTGCTTTTGGCGGCGCCGGCGTTTGAGTCGCAGACTCAACTCATCCAGGTACAGGTACACGACGGGCGTCGTGAACAGCGTCAATGCCTGACTCAATATCAGGCCGCCGACCATGGTATAGCCCAGCGGCTGACGCAGCTCCGAGCCGGTGCCGCGGCCGAGCGCCAAGGGCAGCGCGCCGAGCAAGGCCGCCATGGTGGTCATCATGATGGGTCGAAAGCGCAGCAGGCATGCCTGACGTATGGCGTCGTGCGGCGACAGATGCTGCTCGCGCTCGGCCTGGATGGCGAAGTCCACCATCATGATGCCGTTTTTCTTCACGATGCCGATCAACAAGATGATGCCGATCAGGGCCATCACGGACAGATCGATATGAAGTATCAATAGCACGAGCAGTGCGCCGACGCCCGCCGAAGGCAGGGTGGAGAGAATCGTCAGCGGATGAATGTAGCTCTCATAGAGCATGCCGAGAATGATGTACACGGCCACGAGCGCCGCAAGAATCAGATAGGGCTGGCTCTTCAGAGAACTTTGAAAGGCCTGCGCGGTACCCTGAAAATTGCCGGTGACGGTGGCGGGCAGACGCATTGTCGCGGATACGCGGGTGATGGCATCGACGGCATCGCCGAGAGCCGCCCCCGGCGCGAGATTGAACGACAGCGTCACGGCCGGAAACTGTCCTTGATGCTGGATCGATAGGTAGGTGACGTGCTGAGTGTCGTACTTGGTCATCGCCGAGAGCGGCACCATCTGGCCGGTCAACGCCGATTTCAAGTAGAGCTTGTTGAGCGAGGCGGGATCGGTCTGCAGCGACGGAGTGATCTCCAGAACGACGTGATAGCTGTTGGCCTGGGTGAAGAACTGCGCTGCCTGGCGCTGGCCGAAGGCATCGTAGAGCGCTTGGTCGATGGCGGCCGGCTGGATACCGAAGCGTGCGGCCTGATCGCGGTCTATTTCGAGCGACAGCATGCCGCTGTTCGTCTGCTGATCGGAGGCCACGTCGCGCAACATCGGCAACTTCTGCAGGGCCGCGAGCAGCTTCGGCGCCCACTCATTGAGCTCGTTGATGTCCGAATCCTGAACGGTGTATTGATACTGCGTACGGGTCGTCCGGCCCCCGACATTGAGGTCTTGCGCCGCCTGCATGAACAGGGTCGCGCCGGGCACCTGCGCCAATTGCGGCCGCAGACGATTGATGATCTGATCGGCGCTGGCACCGCGTTTATCGCGCGGCTTCAGGCCGATGACGACGAAACCGTTGTTGATGGGCCGGCTGCCGCCGATCCCGGTGCCGTAGCTCTCGATGTCCGGATCCTTGGCGACGATATCCAGCAGGAGGTGCTGCCGGCGTACCATCTCGTCGAACGAAATATCTTGGGGCGCATCGGACAAGCCCGAGATGATGCCGGTATCCTGCTGCGGAAAGAAACCCTTCGGAATCTCTATGTACAGGAAGACGGTCGCCGCGACCGTGATCAGGAACACCATCAAGGTGGCGCGCTTGTGATCCAGGCAAAAATCTAGACCGCGCGTATACCCGGCCAATAGGCGATCGAAGGCTCTCTCGATCGCCATATAGGCCTTGCCGTGCTTCGCGTGTTTCTCGTCGCGCAAGAACAAGGCGCACATGGTCGGGGACAGCGTCAGAGCCACGAAGGCGCTGATGGAGAGGATGGTGAAGCCGATCTCGCCGGCGCCCTTGAGGGTCGCTTCCAAAGGCGACAGGCCTTCTTCAATATGCCGATAGATGTTCTCCAGCATCACGATCGCATCGTCGACCACGAAGCCGACGGCAATGGTCAACGCCATCAGCGACAGGTTGTCGAGGCTGTAGTTGAGAACGTACATCATGGCCGCGGTGCCGAGCAGCGCCAGCGGCACGGTGACTCCGGGAATGATGGTCGCCCAGGCATTGCGGAGGAATAGGAAAATCACCATCACCACCAGTGCGATGGTCAGCACAAGCGTGAACTCCACGTCTTTCACGGCGGCCGTGATGGTGGTGGTGCGGTTGGCCACCGTGTTCACTTTGATCGACGGCGGCACGGAAGCGAGCGCATGCGGCAGCAGCGCCTCGACGCGCCGCTCCGAATCGATGACATTGGCGCCGGGTTGCTTGTAAATCAGCAGCAAGATTCCGTTGTGGCCGTTCTGCCAGGCCCTCAGCAGCGTATTCTCCGGTCCGTCGACCGCAACTCCGATGTCGCGGATGCGCACCGGGGCGCCATTCTTGTAGGCCACGACCACATCGTTCCAGGGGGCGGCCTTCAGCAGCTGGTCGTTGTCGTATATCGTCATGCTGCGCTTCGGTCCGTTGATCGAACCCTTCGGTGCGTCGACCGTGGCGGCCGCGATGACGCCGGCCACGTCCTCCATTTGCAAACCCAGCGCGGCCAGCTTGATGGGGTCGATTTGTACGCGTACCGCCGGCTTCTGCTGTCCGCCGATGGAAACCTGCGCGATTCCCGGTATCTGGGAAATCTGCTGGGCCAGTATGTTCTCGGCGTAGTCGTCGACAGTGGTGACCGGCAGCACGTCCGACTGCACCGACAAGATCAGAATCGGCGAGTCGGCGGGGTTGACCTTGCGGTAGGTCGGCGGTGTCGGCAGGTTTTTCGGCAGCTGGCCGGCCGCGGCGGAGATTCCCGTTTGCACGTCCTGCGCGGCCCCGTCGATGTTGCGGTTCAGATCGAACTGCAGCGTGATCTGACTGCTGCCGAGCAAGTTGGTCGAGGTCATCTGCGATAAGCCCGAGATCTGCGCAAACTGGTATTCCAGCGGCTGCGCGACCGTCGCGGCCATGGTCTCGGGGCTGGCGCCCGGCAGCTGCGCGCTGACCTGAATGGTGGGGAAGTCGACCTGCGGCAGAGGCGCGACGGGCAACAGCGGGTACACCACGAGCCCGACCAGGAAAATGCCTCCCATCAACAGCGAGGTGGCGATCGGCCGCCGGACGAAGGGTTCTGAAATGCTCATGACGCTTTGGCGGCCGCTTTTGTTCGGGCGGAGGCTTCAGCGGTCACTGCACGCACGTGCGTGCCCGCCTGCAGACGGTATTGATTGCTGGTCACGACACGCTCATTCAATGCGAGGCCGGATCTGACGATGGTCATGCCGTCGCTTTCCTCGCCGATTTTGAGCTGCCGGACCTCCACGGTCGAATCCGGTTTCACCACATAGGTGAACGGCCCGTTGGGCCCCAATTGCACCGCTGTCGTCGGCAGCGTCAGCGCATTGCGCTCGGTGCGCACCAGTACACGGGCGTTGACGTACTGCCCGGGCCAAAGTGTGTTGTGGGCGTTGCTGAACGTGGCTTTGAGTTTCGCGGTACCGGTGGTCTGGTCAATCTCATTGTCGATCAGCGTAAGGGTGCCTCGATCGAGTTCGGTACTGCTGTCTCGCGAGACGGTCGTGACGCTGACCGTGCCGGCGGCGAGCGCTGCACCGACCGCAGTCAAATCCTCCTCCGGCAGCGTGAAGATCACCGAAATGGGCTGCACCTGCGTCACGACGACGATGCCCGTGGTCGCCGCCGCGCGCACGATGTTGCCCGGATCCACCAAGCGTATGCCCGTGCGGCCGTCGATCGGGGACGTGATGCGGGTGTAGTCGAGCTGCGTGCGCGCATTGTCGATCACGGCCTGGTCGACCTGGATCTGTGCCGCGAGCTGATCGACCAGCGCGCGCTGGGTATCGACGGTCTGCTTGCTTGCCAAATCCTGCGGCTGCAAAATCGTGTAGCGCTCCAGATCTCGTTTGGCGTTCGCGAGCTGGGCCGTATCCCTGGCCTTGGTGGCGACGGATTGGGCGTACGCGGCCTGATTCGGACGGGGGTCGATTTCCGCCAATAGGTCGCCTTTGTGAACCGTTTGACCTTCCGTGAATGCGACTTTCTGCAGCTCGCCGTCCACGCGCGCGGTCACGGTCACCGTATAGAAAGCCTGAACCGTGCCCAGCCCCGACAGATAAATCGGCACGTCGGCGTGCGTGACGGCCGCGGTGTCGACCGCGATCGCCGGCGACGTTGCCCCCGGTGCATTGCGCGAAGCGGCATCGGCTCGGCTCTGAACCACCGCGCGCCACGCAAGCAGCAGTAACACCGCCAGAACGGTCCCCCAAGCCCACGGGTGTTTGCGAATTCCAGAGAGATGTTTCATCTGTGCGTCACCCTTGATTCCAACCGCCGCCGAGCGCGGTGAACAAATCCACCAACGCCTGCAGATGGAGAAAATTCACTTGGACCAACTGGTCCTGCGCGGTGAACAGCGCGTTTTCCGTATTGAGCACGGTCAGAATGTTCACCGTTCCTGCGGACATTTGCTTCTGCGCGAATTCATAGGCGCGCCGGGCCGTGGCCACCGCCTCCTGCTGCCGTTTCTGCTGCTCAGCGGTTTGTTGGGCCGCCGCCAATGCGCCTTCGACGTTGCTGAACGCCGTGAGCACGGTCTTGTGGTAGGTGGTCAGCAGCTCGGTATAGCGCGCCTTGCTAAAGGCCACCTGGCCACGGAGCGCGCCGCCGTGAAAGATCGGCTGAGTCAGACCCGCGCTGACCGCGTACACCCGGTTGCGCGGATTCACGAACGACGCAAGCGCCTGGCTCTGGTAGCCGCCGCTCGCCGTCAGCTGAATGTTGGGAAATAGAGCAGCCCGGGCGACGGTGATATCCGCGTTGGCGGCGATCAGCTGTTGTTCCGCCGAGGCCACATCCGGACGGCGCGACAGGAGCCGCGACGGCAGACCTTCGACGACGGCCGGGCTCGACATCGCGTTGAGCGTGCCCGTATCGACGTCGACCGATTCGGGCGTCTCGCCGATGAGCACGGCCAGCGCATACACGGTTTGGCGGAATTGCTGCAATAGCGGCGGAATCGCGGCGTTCAGTATCGCCACCGTGGTTTCTTGCTGAGCGACGTCGAGTCCCGTGGCGGTGCCTGCCGACAGCTCGAGCCTGAAGCCGTTGAGGATCTTCTGGCCGTTCTCGAGATTCTGTTGCGCCACTTGGATGCGGTCGCGCAGCTCGAGCGCTTGAAAATACGTGGTGGCGACGCTGCTGACCACCGTGAGCGCGACGGTTTGCCGATCGTAACGGCTGGCCGTCGCGGCCGCGCGCGCGGCATCGCGGAGGGCCCGATTCTTGCCCCAGAAATCGAGTTCGTAACTCGCGCTAAACTCGGAATTGAAAACGTTGAACACTCGGCCACCCACACCCAAACTTGCCGTCTGTGCGCGCTGGCGCGTGCCGGTGGCTCCAAGATCGAGCGAAGGCAGCAGCGCGGCCCCGGCGATGCGCACCTGCGCATCCGCTTCCTGAACGCGGGCAATGGCGCCGGCCAGGTCGTCGTTGTTGCGCTCGGCTTCGGCAATCAATTCGTCGAGCTTCGCCGATCCGAAGCCATGCCACCATTCGGCCGCGGGCCAAACCGAGGCCGATGCGCCGGCGTCCGCGCCGGCTGATTCGTGCCATTGCGTCGGCAACGCGATATCCGGCCGTTTGTAAGTGGGACCCACGCTGCATCCTGCGAGCAATGCGCAGACAGCGCCGATGAGCGCCGGCCCAGAGGGTAGCCATTTCATGCCCGCCACCCTGGGCCCGCGGCCATTAAACACGAGTGGTCGGATTGTTAAGATCCGTTAATGGGCCCGGCAGGCGGAAAATGATGGTGCTGACTTGAAATAAAGGACCCAATCAAGCTATACATACCGAATGGTAACCAACTTGGCTTCTGAGCCGTTCAAATTCCACGAAACGCTGACGCAGGCCGAGGACCGCGCGGTGCGCGAAGTGTTGGAAAGAATCACCGGGAGATGGTCGCTGTCCGTGCTGCGCATCTTGGCGGAAGTGAACGGCCCGTTGCGATTCTCCCGCGTGCTCGAACGCGTCGAGGGTATCAGTCAAAAGGTACTCACGCACACCCTGAGAGCACTCGAGCGAGACGGCTTGCTTACGCGCACGCTGTATCCGCAAGTACCACCCCGCGTTGAGTATGAACTGACGCCGCTTGGCCGCGAACTCACGGGGCCGGTGGCGTCGCTCTGGCGCTGGATTGCGGGAAGGCTGCCGGATTTCGAAGCGGCACAGGCTCAGCAACGCGACTAGTCTTCTCTTTTGGCGATCATGAACTCGTCGATCCTGCCATCGGGATGGCTGCGCTCGATCGCCTCGAGTCGTGCCCCGGGGCAGAGGATTTTCCAGCGCCGAGTGGTCATGCCGCCGCGCCGGGCCTCATGTTCGAGCTGGATCAGGCGGGGGGAACCCAGCGGGCTCAAGCTCGATCTCATATCCGCCAGTACCGCGGCCGTCAAATAGAAGTTGCCGACGGTAGAAAATAACCCTCTGTCGACTCTGCCCTCCTGAAACGCCTGGAAGATCTGCCGGACGCGCGCCTCTTCAGGAGTCGGCGGAAGCACGATGAAGGCGATGCGGTCGGTCAAGTCGGACGGATCCGCCCAATCGTTGTTGGTCAAAACCACGATGGCGGTCCGCTCCCGCGGCCAGAGGCGATTGTCTGCGAGGAAACCCGAGCCCGCGCCCGAATGACCAATGCGCAACCGTCCCTGGACGGATGCCACCTCGAGTCCGAGGGCATAGTCCTGAGTACGGCCGGACTTCAATACCACCGGCTCGAATTCCGACTTGTACGATTCCGCTTTGAGAAGCGAGCGGTCGATCAGGCTCAAGTCCCACAGGGCAAGATCGGTCGGCCGCATCACCAGACTCGCCGCGCCGAATAGCCAGCCCGACCCCTCCTTCGGCGCCGGAACTATCGGACCCAAGCCGTGGCGCGTATAGCCCGCAGCATCGCCGCCTGCGACTCGCGCGGCCGCTCCGGTCGGCGAATACTCGGTAACCTGTGTCATCCGCAGCGGCTCGAACACGTAACGGCTCAGAAACTCGAACAAGGGCTGGCCCGACACTTTCTCCACGACGGCGCCTGCGAGCACATAACCCGTATTGGAATATTGCCAATCCGTTCCCGGCTCGAAGTCGAGCGGGCGCTGTACCCATTCATCGATGATGGCGGCAAGGGTCGTCGGCCGGGTCATTTCGGGTGTGAGAAAATCCTGCGGCCAGTAGTCCCTGATTCCGCTGGTGTGCGTGAGCAGCTGGCGAAGCGTGACGGCAGCTGCCGCGCGCAGCTCGGGAAACCATTTCGCCATGGGATCATCCAGGGACAGCTTGCCTTGCTCCGCGAGCAGCAGGACCGCGGTGGCCGTGAATTCCTTCGATACCGAGTCGATCGGATAACTTGTGGCACCCGTCGACGGCACCTTTGGATTCAGCCTGGCGTCGCCATACGCTTGCGCATACGCCAATCGGTCGTCCCGCACGATGGCGATGGACGCCGAGGGGGCACCGGTACTCGCCAGCCATTCCGCGACGACGCGATCCACGGCGGCAGTATCCACCGCAGGGGCATCCGGCTTAGCGGCATCCACGGCGGGTTCCGCCTCCGTGGGCACCCAGGAGACGCAGAGGCAGAGCAGTGCCACCCAGCGGACGGGATGGCGCAAGTGTCTAATGATTATTTTCCGGCTG
>WNFP01008680.1_pt1 | contig 12642 bp, 17 predicted proteins | sample 5400201 | NCBI WGS metagenome assembly WNFP01 (sample SAMN13153355, study PRJNA577476) | soil metagenome | isolation source: 115 cm saprolite under Madrone tree | place: USA:California | collected 2016-06-14
AATTTCATTTTTGCTTGTTGCTCGGTGATGCCAAGCCAGCTCGCAATTTCCTTCCAGGAATATTCGTATTGGCGGGCCTCCCAAACCTTCTTCGTCCAGGCATCCATGCGGTCAGTTATTTGCCTGACGGCAATAGAGCGTTCGAGTTGTTCGGCCCATCCTGTGTCCAGGGCAGCCTCGAACTGCTCAAGATCGAGGACTGACGAAACCAGCTCGATTGTTTCAGCCCTTCTCTGTTCTTGCCTGAGCAACCTATTGAAACGGTGATGGAAGACTCCAATCAGGTAGGATTCCAGGTCGGATATCGGTGGCCGGTGATCCTTGTTCCGTTGGCGCGTCTTTGCAACCGACTGAAGCACCCGGTCCCAGATGTCCGCCGCCGTAGCAGTTCTCTCAGGGCCCAGTTCTTTGTCGAACAGCTCGCCTCGGACGTGAGCCAGAACGCGCGGCCAAGCTTCTCGCGCCGCAGCCAACAATTTTTCGTCAAAGGCAAGCGGCGGTCCGCCGGACCCCTGCTTAGTCCCCAATAGCACCCATTCGCCGTACGGGTCCGGTTTATCCATTGAGTCCATTGGGTTTACGAGCTGGGGCCTCGGCCTGGCTCACAAACAGCCTGCCACCAGATTGCGGGGTGAGTCAATGGTACGGGGCATAACTACCTCACCCTTGAAGATTTTTTCTTACTTTTTCCCTTTTCGATGTTCCCTAGTAAGTGAGGGGAGTTCTCGCCGAATTGTCCCCCGAGAGCTTGGCGGGCCCGAATGACCAGTGTGAACCGCTAGGCGTCGTGGACGGCCGAAGGATGACGGGCCGAACGCGAACATAGAAACCAACTGCGCGGAGCTAATGCTCGACGTGTGTCTCGGCACCAGCGGAGATAGTTGGGGAAGCTCATCGAGCAGACATTCCTTCCGATTTTTCTCTCCGGAAGAAGTGGATCAGATTCTCTGTGGCGGCCCGAAGCGAGGCCGCGCCGGTTCTCACGCCGCCATCGAAAGGATACTGAAACACGAACCAGGATCAGAGCCAGCGGAGCTCTGGCAGCGTATACCGCAACTCAGGAATGTGCCGCCCGGGTGGCTTATCGTCGTTCGGTGTGCACCCAGAGGAATGAAGGATCTTGCGTGAGGGTTATGGCCGGGCAGGTTCGGGAAACAAAGAAGCAGAACGGGAAACTACAAACAGCGTAAGACAGTTCGCGCGTCACCCGTGAGGTCTTATGTATCCTGGAGTAGAGCTTCGACTCTATCGCTATGTTGTCGTACTTGCGGAGGAATTGAATTTCACGCGTGCTGCGCTACGCCTGCATGTCGCTCAACCTTCCTTGAGCAAACAAATCCGCCAACTAGAGGACTACCTCGGCGCGCAAGTTTTCCAGCGCACCAAGCGAGAAGTGCGATTAACCGCCGCGGGAGAGGCGTTCGCGGCAGAGGCGCAACTGACACTACTCCACGCCGACCGGGCCGTCCTGGGAGCGCGTGCGGCCAAGGGCCAGCATAAGGGACCTTGGAGCATCGGATCCTCGCCGCTGATCGACCTGCGTATTCTCTCCAAAGTACGACGGCACTTGTCGCTTGAGCATCCCGCGGCGGACGTTCGACTTGTCAGTGCCTATACGTCAGAGCTGGCAGGCGGATTGATGCGTGGAACGCTGCAAGCGGGCCTCGTCATCGTGCCCGTCCGAGAGCAGGGGTTGACTTGCGAAGGACTGTACCGGGAGGCGTTGGTCCTTGCTTTGCCCGAACGTCATCCCCTGGCGGCCAAAACCGATATCGAAATCTCTGATTTGCATGAATTGCCTCTAGTCCTCATTCGGGGAGATATCGAGCCGCGCTTCGGCGAAGACCTGAACCGGATCTTTGGCGTCGCCCGTATTCGCCCTCGCGTGTTCCATGAAGCAACAACGCAGGCTGAGGCCCTCGAAATCGTTTCGGAAGGCGCTACTGCGGCATTGATCATGCCTGCCGCTCAGTACCCAGCGCGGGACAGGATCGTGTTCCGAAGGTTCGTCGATGAATTTCTGACCGCTGAGACGGCGCTTGCGTATCTTGGGACCAATGACTCGCCCATCTTGGGGTCGTTGAAGAAATTCTTGTTCGAGACCTTCCGGCCGCTGCATTCAGATGGTATCGGTGGATTAAGAGACGGCAGAGTGCGGCAGATGAAGCTCTTTTGATGGAGTCCACCCGCTGGCAACTGGCCCGCGCAGAGACTCAACCAAATGTCCCACTCATCGTATCTAAACTCATCGTGGTCATCAATCCAATGATGGCCCTATGCCGGCTGATCCCAGAGCCATCTTCGGAAACCACATTCGCAAGCTGCCTCGAACGGCGTCTCTCCCAAGAGAAACTTGCGGAATTCGCCGAATTGCATCGCAATTACGTCGGCGGGGTTGAAAGGGGCGAGCGTAACATCGCTTTGTTGAACATCCTGTGCCTGGCTCGGGCACTCCGCGTAACACCAGGAAAACTATTTGATCCCTAGTAGTCGGCGTTGTAGTGCTCCTTGAATGTCAAAACTAATCCTAGAAGCTACTTACAAACACCACACTTCCCGCCTTCTTTGGCACAGTGCTTGCAATACTTACAATTCTTGCAAGCATGGCAAGGATCGGCACCAGTGCAGGTCGCTGAGGAAATGTCGAATGGAATTTGATTGATGAGAAGAATAGACAGTACGATCTGAGCCAGAACGATGAGCAACCTTGATTTCTGCATGGCTGAATCCTCCGAGTGGACATTGGAGAAAGAATGCGCGTAGCATGAGCCGATTCTTAGGGTCCGTCAAGATTACTCATATCCAGGATGCGGTACGTTAGTCCTTGACGCCCTTCTACTTTGGGTAGATTGTGGTTGCAGTTAATTCTCGCAACAGATCACGAACGGAGGTCCAGCCCATGAGAGCAGCTTGCTCATTGCTTCTCTCGATTTCACTTCTTTTCCCAAGTGCGTTGTTGGCTTCGACGCAGACGACGCAAGATAAGAATACCAAACAGGCTGCTCAAGAGCCTCAACCAGTGGCTCCGGTCGTCAAGCAACCTCTCGCATTTGGTTTAGAGGATGCTACCCCGGTCAAGCTCCGAATAAATAGGAACATTTCGTCCGCCGATGCACATGTCAATGAAACCGTCGATTTCGAAGTTCTTGAGGATGTTAAGGTCCACGATGTCGTTGTGATTCCCCGTGGAGGCATGGCTTGGGCAACGGTAACTGAAGCCCAACCTAAGAGAAGAATGGGACGCGCGGGCAAGCTGAACATCAACATTGACAATGTGCGTCTTACTTCTGGCGAGAAGGCGGCATTGCGGGCAGTCAAAGATGTGAAAGGCGGCGGCCATCAGGGTGCAATAACAGGGGCGATAGTGGCGACAAGCATCGTATTTTTCCCAGCGGCTCCCCTTTTTCTCCTCATACATGGGAAAGACATCACAATTCCGAAAGGTACTGAGATTACTGCTTACATCAATGGGGATATTCCGTTAGACCCAAAGAAGTTTGCGACACAGGCTGCTGCCAGTTCGGATGCAGGTGCCGCCGTTCAACCAACCGCCGATGCATCCACAACGCAAAATGGGAAAGGCTTGGATGCTGCGCTTACGGCAGTTGACATCAAATCGACTCCTGATGGAGCCGAGGTCACCGTGGACGACAAATTCATGGGCAGCACTCCCTCGTCACTGCGACTTGCGGTGGGCGACCACAAGATTAAGTTGGGAAAATCGGGCTTCAAAATTTGGGAAAGAACCATGACCGTGACTGCGGGAGCAACACTCACGGTGGATGCCACACTTGAAAAAGAATAGGAATGTATCAGGTCTTGATGTATGTCCGAGCATCTCCAACGAGAGAATGCTTCGCCTACCTGATCCTATCGTTCGCGCTGAGTTGGATCGTGTGGATTCCCGTGCTCTTGGCCTCGCGCAGGCATGAGCAACTTGGCGATCTGCTAATCATCGGCACTTTTGGTCCTGCCCTTGCTGCCATTCTGCTCTCCTACTAAGGCGTTCGTGTCCCTTCCAAGTTATCCTCTCGATTCGTCTGTTTCGGATTGGCGTTGCTCCTGTGTTGGGCCGTCCTAATGGGACATGCAAAGTTGTGGGACGAACTGCGTCTCTCGTTCGGCGCAAAATTGCTACTCCTGTTGCCATCAGCCATTCCAGCTTGGATTGTCTCAACTGCTTTTTCACGAGATGGTGGAATACGAGCCACGATGCGAACGCTCTTACTGCCAAGGCCAGTGGTCTGGCATGCGGTCGCGTTGTTTCTATTTCCTGTGCTCCTGTTTCTTACGGCAACGGTGACACGAATACAGGGCGGTCCATTTCATCAACCCAAAGTGGTTGGTTCTGGCCTGTCTTACTTTCTACTGGTGGTTGTGGAGTTCGGTTATGCTCTTTTCGTCGGCGGAGGCGTTTCGGAGGAACCGGGATGGCGGGGCTTCCTCCTGCCACGGTTGCAGGATCGATTTAACCCCCTCGTAGCAAGCCTATTGGTCTGGTTCCCGTGGGCACTATGGCACGCACCGCTCGATTTCGCCGGGTATGCAGGCTCAACATTTGCGGCGTACCTCCAAACGCGAGTGTTCATCCTGGTTCCGCTTTCCATCATTATTACGTGGATTTACAATCGCTGTGGCAAGACGATTCTTAGTGCCGCGCTGTTCCACTCTGCGTTCAATGTAGCGCCCGATTTCGTTTCGTCCCCCAAATGGGCAGGCTGGATGATTTCCATTTTGGCGCTCATGGCAATCGTGGCCGATAGGATGTGGCAGAAGACAGGTCACAAGAATGTGCTTTGACTGTAATTTGGTCCACTGCGGTTCCGCTCGAACCTCAGAAATTGTCCGACTTACCTGTATTAGAAGAGAGCAACTTACCTCCAAGGTGAAACTCGAATCTCAGTGTTGCTAATGCGGTTGTGGCAAAGTGGCATGTGCGACCAGCTTGAGGATCATTCGGATTTCCCTGGTCGCAGAAACGATAAAATCCGACCTTAAAACCCCATCGGATATGCGATGACGAACGAATGTCTTGTCTTATCTCAATTCCTTGAAGGCGATTCGATTGAGTCTTGCACGGGTTGCTTGGGGTCGCCCACACGCAGCCAGTTGGAAGGACGTATGTTAGGTACGACCTTCCAGCTCCGTCGTTTCTGATGACAACGCCCGCCGAAGGCAGCCACGCGCTCTTGTCAAACTGAGAGGTCCACAGCCAGTTGCGCTCTATGGTTGCTATGAACCCCACTCGATAATTGGCGAACACTATGGCAGAACCGCTAACCTTCAGGGAATTGCCATCATTGGTGATGGCTTTTCTGTCCGGCGAATAGTCACTACTCACCTGGAACTCCATCCGCTTTGCAACTGGAATTTCAAGAGAGGGGCCAAATGCACTGGATGGTAGCCTGTAACCCAGGGATGCTTGCGAACCGACCTCCGTATCCAATAACAGTCGTGGTCTACGGTCTGGGAACGCTTCTTGGCTCGACACCTGCAAGGAACAGAGCAAACACACAATCCCTGTTAGCGCGATTCTCACCAATGCCATTGCTCACCACCTGGACAAACGTTTTAGGAATCCAGGACCCGTTAATTCGCTATGATCCTCACCTCACTGTCGAATATGCGATAGTCCGTGAACTGGCCGCGACACCAGTAGATATCTTTCTTCTTGTAGCGAGCCTCTGTAAAAATGGTCAGAGGAACGAGCCGGGGAGGTTCATCCGCTCGCTTGAGCCAACCGTAGGTAAGGACAACCTGGCACTCCTCCCATCCTCGATACGCCTTCAATTTGTCAGAAAGCTCTAAATGCTCCGAAATTCGGATGATGTTCGTATCGTCGTCTGTCCAAACTTCTCCGTAACATGCGACGGCGACAGTCTCGCTGATTGTGAAGAGGCCATAGTCGTCGATGGGCGCAAAGGGACACACGTTATCCTCAACACTGGCGTAATACTGAAAGACCTTCATCTGTTGCTTGTTCACAACTACGTCGGCGGCCTGATGAACTTTTAATCGGAATTCCGTTCCAACCATCTTGGGCAGCTTCGACCATTCGTCAGCCAGAAGCACCCAATCATTCCAACGAGGGCTAGGTACCTCGTCGTACTCCTTCTTGCCGTCGGGATACCTGCGGAATCGTTGAACGCCGTCGATGACCCGGACTTGAAACTCTGCTTCAGCCACAGACTCATTGTCTCCTTTACCCCATTCAAAACTTTGCACAGCGATATAATTGCGCATGCTATCCGCCAGAAGTTGAGCTTTGCTCCGTACAACCTTGACTTCGGGGGGTTCCTCGGGTCGGTGCTGTAGCCCATCAGCAACGAGTGGTACGAATTTTGGATCGTAGTCAGGGCGTGGCATGAATTTTGGATAGAGGTCTGCCGAGACTGACAAGACCCTGGTGGGGAATATTTTCTGTGCTAGGAAGGGCTGCACTTTGCTTACAAAATCGACCAGGGCTTGAACAGGCACAGCCAACGCCATCGTGTCAGTGCTCCCGTTCATAATGCCTATAATTCTTCCGGTTTTCCTATCAACGACGATGCCGCCGCTTGCGCCCTTTACGAGCTTTGAATTGTGGGCCAACTCGTAGTCAAAGGCGAGGAGACCTGAAGTCGTATGGGCTTTGAATGTGGCGGGAAATCGGGTCAGTTGGCGAGAATGATTGATAGTTCCCTTCTGTTGTAAACCGTGAGGGAAACCGAAGATGTCAACTTCCTGCCCAACTTGCGGCTCATCGACACTATAAGCAAGACCATGATGATGGGGCAGCGAGCGCCGTAATTCGAACATGGCAAGGTCCCGCTGAATGACGTACGGAAGCACATTTCCGTCCTCCATATTGTTCGCGGTAGCGCCGTTATCGTTCGGACCCGTAGCAAAATATCTTTTGATGATCTTATCTCGTTTGATCCTATGAACCCGCGTGGTTATAGCCACGTGATAGTTGGTTACGATGAAACGACACGCGGCATCCAGGCAAAAACCCGTGCCCAATTTAGTGTCAACGTTGAGTGTGGGGACGGGCCTCGCCCCCCTACCAACTATCAAAGTGGGAGTAAACTTCAGCGCAGTAATAGGAACGACGACCTCGCTAAAATCCTTAGTGTGTTCCACCGTGGAAGAAGGCGGGATTGTCAGAGGACTCGGGGAGGCTTCTTGGGCCGCCGCGACGGGTGACAGGCAGGAACATACGATTAAGATTGTAATGACTTGGCGCAAAATCATCAGATGTCTCCCGACTCTGAATTCAGTCGGTTCTGACGCCTTGCATGCGCTATTCCATAAATTATCAAATCAATACAAAGGGTTTGGCGTGATTGGCGATGACGACTGGACCAAATTGGAACAATTGAGGGAAAAACAGACCGTTTCGGGAAGGGATGGCAAGACGAACTCACCGTGCGGAGAATATCAAGTCAGGTATAGGCCTTATGTAATTTACTGTACGTAATCGAAATTACTTGACACCATAACTAGTTGTGATATATAAGACGCCCTGCGTGCGGGCACCCTAGCGCCAACCTTGGCCTAAACTTTGGAAGGGTCGGCCAGGATGGATGACCCCATAGTGCCGGGGTGCCCGTCTGTATTTCCTTAGTCTGGGAAACTAGCCCATGCGAAGAGTTCGCGCTACGTATGTCATTAACTGCAATCGTTCATCCCTGTTGGTAGGAATTGTGTTCTGCCTGCTTGTGGCTTCTGTGCTGGTCTTTGTCCTTATCTCTGCCGGATTGCCACACTGACATGCCGAAAGAAACTGTTTCCCGTGAACGAGTACTGAAAGACCTTGAAGAAGCCCTTTCCCCACCCAAAGACATTGTCGCAGATCAAGCTACGGGTAGGCGACTTGAGGAATTGTGTTCTCAGATGACCGATACCTGCGGCTTAGTCGAGGCCACGTTGCAGTTAGCCATCGAAGAGAAAACTGAAAAGCGAGTAGCTTATATGAGAACCGCTTTGAACCTCTCTGCTCGGGGGACGAAAGCAGTCAAGATGTTTTTGAGCGAATGGAGAGTTTTAGTTGAGGAGTCAAAAAGCCGAGAGAATTCGGGACGATCTGCCAGGGACTCCACAATGGGGGAGCCAGACCTCGACAACACTGTACCGCAAAGTAAAAGAGTACAACCTAACTTCCTTGCTGGAAATTCCGAGAAGAGCGATAACCGTTGATTCGTCGGAGATAAACAATCGTAATGTCATCACTCGGAACATCTCTTAAATACGCGGACAAACTGGCGCAAGACGTTTTTGACGCGTGGAACGCTTCAGGGACCAATTTAACTCCTGAATTCAGCACTCTGGTGCATATGGCTAGACAGAAGGCACAAAACCATAGGGCTTTTGACATTTTGAGCAACAGTGATGAACTCAAAGAGAGGGCGGCTCGCTCGATGTTTGTGCGAGCGTACAAGGTCTATTCCGCTAGGGCTGCAAGATTCAACTAGGTGAAAGCTGTGGACCTTGATGTGCATGGGGAAAAGTATCAATCCATCTGCACTCTATAGGAGGTCTAGATGACTAAGATGAAAGTGCTGAAGGCCGCTGGATTCATCCTTACTACGATTGTGACGCTTTTTCCCTTGCCGCCGAGTACTCGGGCCAACCAATCCATTCAGACCTTGGGTAAAGATAGCCTCGGTGAAACAGTAAAGCAGTTCCGAACTCACTACCCAAAAGCCGCGTGCGGGAGAACCACTTCCCTGGATATAAACCCTCAGACTTTGGTTCACTCAGAAAACATGGACGATACGGATTGCTGTCTAAATGACAGGGACTCTTTGACTAAGGTTTCACAATTCCCAATTCTGAACCTCGATGACTGCGCGTTTCATGCCTCTTTTGCGAAAGGTAAGTTAGTTGCGCTCACATACATGCTGGACGTTCGGTCTATTCAGGCCGTTCTAGACCACTTTGTAAAACTCTATGGACCGCCTACTCGAATGTTGAAAGACCCAGAAGACACTGCCGAACTGAACTTAGTTGATTGGTGGGAAGGATTGATGATTTTAGGGCTGCGCGCGGCTACCATCAATGAAGATACCTTCGCCAAGTATTCGTTGCGCAAGGTGGGAGAGCCGCCGTTACACGTGATTTATGTTGAGCTTTGGGTAGTCCATTTGTGACACGTCATCAGCAATTGCGGTTGTTGCGTCAATTCTCTCTCAGTGAGACAATCCGGCAATGATTATTGGTGATCGCCTCCGCGTACTGCGTGAGGAAAAGAAACTCTCCCAGGGCGACGTTGAAAAGCGCACTGGCCTGCTCCGATGCTACATCTCCCGCGTTGAAAATGGTCATACCGTTCCCGCCGTAGAAACGCTGGAAAAGATGGCACGCGCTTTCGAGGTCCCTCTCTATCAACTCTTCTACGAAGGTGAAGAGCCGCCCAAGGTGCCAACTCTACTCAAGCAGAAGTCCGCTGACGAGGGCGCTTGGGGAAATTTTGGCAAGGATGCGCGGTACCTAAGAAAGCTTCGCCAGGCGTTAGGGAAATCTAACGAGCAAGATCGAAAGATTATTCTGCTCATGGCTCAGAAGATGGCCCGTCACTGAGGCATTTTCCCTAGCCTCTCCTCAGGCTCTTTGGAAGCGAAGGAGTTCACTATCGTAGGCTATCGCGTATCGATCCTCTCAAGGATGAAAGCAGCGTCTTCGATGGCACGGTCCACGAAAAACCCCTTCGCCATATTCGGTTTGTTCGGGTCCATATCCATGAGCCGCCCCGCAGCCAGAATCGTTGCGGCAAACAAAATGGCGACTTTTCTTTCCTCAGTCACGTAGGAACTCCAGCATTTGGAAATGATGTCCAGGTAGGAAAAGCAGGGAAAGGCAGTTTACTTTTTCTGGTCCCACATATCCATGAAGAGTTTTACCGTTGCTGGCCCATGTCCAGCGTAGTGATTGTTCGCATAGGCGAATATCTTGAGCTTTCGTGCTACGAATGTCCGAAACAGTTCGACCCAATTTGTGAGGTCCTCGCGGCGGTCAACGATGGCCTTATCCCAAGTTGTCGTTTGTTTTTCGATTCCCTTCCGGTCGCCTAGCCACCGCATGTAGGTGAAGTCCGCCGTAATTAGGTCAAACTTTTCTTTCATTTCCCACGGCCTCGGGACAAACGACGTGTCAGTCAACGCCAAGGCAACGTTGTACTCGCGGAGCACATCCGCGAATTTGGCATCAAGCCAGGTCTTGTTTCGAATCTCGACTACAAATTTGTGGTCGGCAGGAAGCTTCTTCAGAAAGGGTGTGAGCACGGCGAGAAAGCCATCTTGCTTCGAGAATTTCCAACCGTCGAAGAACGGCAACTGAAAGACCATCGGACCTAGCTTTGGACCGAGAATGTCCATCGTTTTCACGAACTCTTCGAATTCAGAATCGCAATCCACTAGCGCTTTTTCATGGCTGATAACTTGCGGAATTTTGACGGAGAATATGAAGTCCTCGGGAGTTCGGGCGGCCCAGCTGTTGACCGTACGAGCAGAAGGGCACCCGTAGAAGGTAGAGTCCACTTCCACCGTTGCAAACTGCGTAGCGTAGTAGGAAAGGAAATCGCGTGGCTGGGTGCCCCGTGGATAAAACGAGCCTTCCCAACCCGCTGCGGTGAACGCCGAAGTTCCGAGGAGAATCCCGGGCAGAGAAAACGGACGGTCAACTGCGACCCTATTTGCAGGTTCACCTGCCTCCCCTAGCTTCTCCATATCGAAAAGAGTCAGGTTGCGGACCGGCTGCGTTTTTGGGCGTCTTGCTGTCACAGTTTGGAGAGCCTAGCATCCGCATCGTTAGTGTTGCAATCAATGGTGCCGTGCTAGGCTTTCCACATGGCTAGGCCAGAACCGAAACCGTGCAAGCGTTTTGCCCACCGGAAGGCTTGGATAACAGCTTTCGAAAAGCATCTGCCCAAGTGTAAAGCCTGCCAAGCCGTCATCGCCTACTTTGTCAGTGAATCCGAACTTATCTTGTACGTGCGTCGGCATTGGAACTGATCCATGCCAATGGTACAGGTAAGACACCTGTCCTGAATTTGTCTCCCGGAACAGTAGAATCAACGGCCTTGGCTGATTGAAGATGCAAATAGAGGGCTGGAACTCAGCAGGCTCTCGAAGGAAGTAAAGAAGTGAGAACTAGAATTTCAGCAAAAAAGAGTACATGGATCGCCCAACTTCGGTCCCATGAGTTTCACATCAAGCTCAACTATCGTTTTCGTTTCTGGGTTTTGGCGCTTGCAACCCTCACCATACTGATTGGTGCGGTAATGGTGTTTGCCGGGCTACACGGTTCCTTCGATTGGGCGGTCGAGGCTCCTCATACAATAAGCGCAAAACTTACCAATGCGTCTCCCGGCATAGTGTTCGCCACGATTGGGATGATCTTGGGGTTCGTTGTCGTGTTGCTGCCGCCAATCAAGCTCCAAACTGGCAATGACGGAACGCTCGCGATTCACCAGCCTCTTCCATTCGTTAGACGATCCTCCACGAAATAGCGAAATTTCTTGAGCGGTCATTCCGTGACGGGGGTATTGTGTTCAATTGCCAGCGCAATGATGGCTTCCTGATATCTGAGTACAGCGCCTCTCGCGAGCGCATCGTCTACGGCATTGATCGCCCGTAGCTCTTCTGGCCTGCTATCATGTCTTACCCGGCGTCCTCCTGAACCTTGTGAGGCGAACGGCATCGCCCATCTTCCGCCTGCCTGATAATCGGCAATGTGTTTCCATTCGTGCATTGCAACCTGAAAGAAGGACTGAGCTACGGCGAGTGAATCCCATCCTGGACGAGACCACGGGATCGTGATCCTGAACCATCCGCCAGGGGATGGCTCTCAGAACATTTTGATGTTCGGCCAAACACGCCGGAAGGAAGAGAGGAATGGGTATTAGCAAAGGAACTTTGGGCACGGTGAACTGTCGCAGCAGAAACTACCTGAATTGCCGGACCTGCATTGCAATTACGTGAGGGAGTCGAAAGAGGGGAGAGCAACATCGCACTCTTTAATATCGTCCCCCTAGCGCACGCGCTGCGGGTCAAATCGGCCAAACTTCTCGAAACCCTGCCCTAACTTTCTTGCCGGCGCTCCTTCGCCGTGTACGTACCTGGTGGCGCTGGTATCGAATGCTCCCCCTCTCCCCCAAGTCCGCGCACCTACCGCATTCTTTTCATCGCGTTACCGGCAAACCACCGTCCACGGTCACTTCAATGGTTTCAATTAGCGCTAATCTTTGAAACAGATTTTCGCTATAAACCTCCTTTCGCAGACACCAAACCAGACACCATAGCGCCCAGTTTCGCTTGGAACTTCGTTTGCGGCCAACTTCGACTAGCCGACAAACCGCTCGTTGCCCGTTGCCTTAGGAGATAGCCGCTCTTCTCCTGGATTGCCGATAGATTTTCGATGTTTCGCTTCAAGCAAAGTAGCTTGAGCGACCGCGAAATATTCCTCCCGCCGTTTGCCAATCCTACGCATAGGAGGTCGCACGGCAGAGTCCAGCTCACGGTAGCTTGTCGAAAAAGAGATAAACGGCGGCGATCCGGCCGTCCTGCGCAATGATGAAATCGGTCCCGGCGTAAGCTGGCGCCTCACCCGGGCGGCCCGATACCCAGCGGACCAGCCCGCCATTGCCCGATTCCGCAGGCTCGG
>WNFP01003481.1_pt1 | contig 12638 bp, 11 predicted proteins | sample 5400201 | NCBI WGS metagenome assembly WNFP01 (sample SAMN13153355, study PRJNA577476) | soil metagenome | isolation source: 115 cm saprolite under Madrone tree | place: USA:California | collected 2016-06-14
ATCCTCGACCTTCGGGCCAAAGGGCTGAGCTACCGAGCCGTCGCCCGTCACCTTCGCATCTCCCCTGCCTTAGCCCATCGGCTAGCCAAGGAGGTGCCAACACCGGGCCCGGCAGGGCGTTCAGAAACCCTACGAGGAGGTTTGGAAACGAACGCCAACCCCGGTGTATCCCCTGACGGCGCCCAGGGCCATCGTGGCCCCGCCACGGGAAATGGGAGGAATCGATGAACGGAGCCACATGCAGCTTCTGCGGCCGGAGGTTTCGCAACCGGCAAGCGGTGCGAGCCCACCTGAAGGGCTGTCCGGCTTATAGGCAAGTGCCTAAGGCAACCGTGCCTACTCTAGGCAGCAAGCCTAGGACGCCGAGCTTGGGCGACAAATACGCCGGTACCCGTTCAAGCCCGAGCGCCATGCCTAAGGAAGACGGCCCCCGACGCCAACCGCCTCGGGTTGCCCCCGACCCGGACCAGGCTCCTTTCGCAAAGGAGTTGCGCCGGCTGACGATTCAATCGATCAAGAAGGAGGTGATCGACTCCTGGTGGTTGATAGGGCAGACGGTCCCAGCCGAGGCCAAGGCTCAAGCCCTTGTCGCCATCGAGCAAGAATTGTCGAGGCTGCCTGCCGATCAGCTTCCGAGGTCAGAGCTCGTGGCGATCGCCGAAGTGATCCGAGACCGGATCTACAAACCCGTATTGCAAGCGCAGCAACGGGCGCGGGCAGAAGAAGACCGCACGCGGAACCAGGCCCGGCATCGGACGACACTAATCGCCGTCGGAGTTGCGCGTGCCGCCCGGACCCTGCGTCAGCAGGAAGATCTCGACGGCCTGACCAGGCTCGACCTCGAGCACCAAGTGAAACGTGCCCTTGACCAGGAGATTGACGGCAGCGAGTCCGAGGCCGATGTGGAGACCCTGATAGACCGTCTCGTCGCCAAGCAGCTCGAGCCAATCCAAACAAAACGGCGGGCACGGGTCCGCCAACAACTGATCGATCACGGGAAGGCGTATGTCGCCCGGGAACTAGCCTTCGAGGAAGATCTGGACACGTGGGAGCGCAGGTCTATTGAGCGTGATGTGAAACGAGACCTGGAGGAGCAGGTCACCGGCGACGAATCCGAAAGCGACGTAGAGGCCTTCGCGGACGAGGTTTTGGATCACGAGCTTGGCGAGATCGAAGAGGAGGATGAAGACTAAGAGAGGGACGAACGCGATGACAGGACGTAGAACACCGAGATGATGCAGGGCAATGGCTGTAGCTCGGGCCAGTCGCTGGTGCAAATCGCGGGCCCGCAACCACTTGCAGGCAAACAGGTCATTGGCGTTCCGGTTTCAGGTGACGGTCTGAAACCTGGGTTGGGTCGTGGTCACGTTTTCGCCAGCTGGCTCCACGCCGTTCTTCATCAATAGGTTCAGCCGATCGGTGATTGCTCAACGCGTGCGCGGACGCTATAGTCGCCTCGTCCAAAACGATAGCGGTGAGCCGGTTTCGCAGCCAGAAATTTATAGTCGACGGGAAAGGCTGCAGGGCCTCGCCGCCTATCCCTTGGGTACGGCGAGGACCACCAGAGGGTAAGCGACTGAATTGAAAAGGAAATGCCTGGAGCCATGGACGCGATCACGGGAGGTATGCGGCCGACTGCCGCGGTGTTGGCTTTGCGATGCAGCGGCATACGCAGCTCTATCTACTTCTAGTTGGCCAGGCAGGAGGATGCGCTTCGCCGCCGAACCGGCCTATCCCTAAAACAACCCCCAGACTTACGGAGGGGAAATGCGACTCAAGGCATCTGAGCTGTTCACGCCGGGTTCCTTCCCTACCCATACGTACGTGGAGCGGTCGGGGGAGCGCCTGGAAGAGGCCCTTCGCGACGCCATCGACACTCCTGGCCAGGTAGTTTCGCTTGTCGGGCCGTCGAAGTCTGGTAAGACCGTCCTCGTGGAGAAGGTTGTCGGGAGGGACTCGCTGATTACCGTCACCGGCGCAGGAATTCAGTCGCCCGACGACATTTGGACTCGCGTCCTCGACTGGATGGGGGCCCCGACGACGCATACGAAAGGCTCCACAACGTCAGGGAAGGTCGGGGCCGAGGCCGGAGTGACCGGGTCGGCTTCGCTTCTTGGGCTCGCGAAGACCACAGGCGAAGTCAAAGGAGATATTGAGCTCGGACACGAACGCGAGAAGTCAACCAGCTTCGACCGCGCCGGGCTTCCTCAGATCGTGAAAGAGATCGGCGGTAGCAACTTCGTCGTGCTTGTGGATGACTTCCACTATATGCCCCGCCCAGTGCAATCGGAAGCCGCCAAGAGCCTTAAGGAGGCGGTCCGGCTCGGCGTCAAGCTTTGTACGGCGGCCGTCCGGCATCGGGGCGACGATCTCGTCCGGGCGAACCCCGAACTCCGAGGTCGGGTGCGTGCAGTCGATCTCGAGTACTGGGGCAGTGACGACTCTTGAGGAGGATCGCGGCAGCGGGCTTTGCCGAATTGAATCTCGATGTCGATCCCGATTCGGTCGAGAAACTCGTCATGGAAGCGGCTGGCTCGCCTCAACTCATGCAGCTCCTGTGCCTCAACACCTGCTTCGTTCTGGATGTACGGGCGAAAACGAATTCTCCGAAGAACGTCATGATCACGCCCGACCAACTCCAGGCAATTCTCGAGCAGGTAAGCGCGAGCACGGATTTTCGCTCTTTGGTCGATGTACTTGATGCAGGCCCGAAAACACGCGGGACGGAACGGAAGCTCTACGATTTTGCCGACGGGTCTAAGGGTGACGTATATCGATGTGTCCTCAAGGCAGTTGCCGCAGATCCGCCACGGCTGTCCTTCAGCTACGAAGAGCTTACGAGGCGCACGGCGCAGGTGTGCCGAGATGAATCGCCGCTTGGATCGAGCGTAGTAGGCACGTGTCTCCACATCAGCCGCCTTGCTTTGGACAAGTTCCCGAGCGAACGCGCTATCGACTGGGACGAACAGAAACAAATCCTCGACATTCCGGATCCGTACCTCCTTTTCTATCTGCGTTGGTCGGGACGGCTTTCCGAGGCTGAATAGCTTCGGGCCGCTGGCTCGCAGTCGCTCGCCGCGCGGGCCGCTCAACACGTACGTTCGGCAGAATGGTTCGATGACTAAGGACGAACTCGAGGCGATCGATCCATGAGCGGCCTCGGTCAAGAGCGCGACGCCCAACTCCGCGTTTCAGCAGACGCGCCAAAGGCGGAGCGCTCCTGAGCGCCGCCGTGGCCCGCCGTGTGGCATCTCGGCGGCCTGGAGCGCACTTGGCGGCGCTGATCGACTCGGTGACGGGCTCGATCTCCTGGCTAGGCGACGGCATCGGACTAGGGGCAGAAGTTTCGTCTTCGACCTCCCGGGCAACCAAATCGGCCGATTACGCGTTCCTTGTCTGTCTTAGGTGCGTCTGGTGCGCGGTCTCGGCGATCGGCACCGAACTCAGACACCGGTCGCCTGCTCGAATCGAGGAACTTGGATGCGAGACCGTTGGGTTGCTGACCCAATGCTCACCAGGGTCGGTGAGGGCGATCAGGCTCCAGCAGGGAATGTAACGCCACTTATAGTTCCTGTCGGCGTCCAGACCACGGGACTGAAACCGCGACTTTCAGTCCCCTGCACAAAGAGCTGATTCGCCCCGGTGCGCGGCGAGCATCCGGTTTCCCATTAACGGAGCCGATCTGATTGGAAGCCTCGGTAAGCTTACCCTCTGCGAGCCACCACGAGCGCCGGAGAGGATGCGACGCTCCTGATGGACGTGGGCAAGTTTGCCTTGCTATTGCTTTGAGCGTAGGCAACATTCGCACCGTCTACCTTTGTCGTAAGGCGCCAGACTCCGACACGGCGCGCCCCAGGAGCCGACGGCACAGCGGAGGCGGGAGGAGACCTCATGACAGCCAACGGGTACAGCGACGACCAGGGTGGCGGAACCTACCGATCGGCCGCGGCGGCCGAGGGTTGGCGGCGGAGCGGTGCGGCACGCGCAGAGTTCCTAGCGCCGATCACGGAGAGGCTTCTCGATCTGGCCGGGATCGAGCTCGGCAGTCGCGTGCTCGACGTGGCAGCCGGCACCGGTGAGCAGACGCTTCTGGCGGCCCGGCGCGTTGGACCGAACGGCTCGGTTCTGGCCACCGACATCGCGGCCCAAATGCTGGCCGGCGCGGTCGAGGCGGCCCGGCACGCGGGACTTGGCAACGTCGAGACGCGAGTCCTGGATGCCCGCAGCCTCGACCTCGAGCCGGAGTCGTTCGACGCCGCCATCTCGCGGCTCGCTCTGATGCTCATCCCGGAGCGTGCCAAGGCGCTGGCCGGGATCCGCCGGGCGCTGAAGCCGGGCAGAAAGCTCGCGGCGCTGGTCCTGGGCAGGGTGGAAGAGAGTCCCTTTATTGCGTTCCCGCTAGAGATTGCCGGTCGCCGCGCTGGTACACCGCTGGTACATTTCGATGATCCCGGGATGTTTGCACTCGGCGATCCGGCGGTGCTCCAGGCTGCCTACGAGCGAGGCGGTTTCCGTGAGGTCGCTGTCGAGGAAGTGTCCGTCCAGCGACGGTTCGCTTCGCTCGCCGTGGCCATGCAAAACTGTCGGGACATCCTGCCAGAGGTGTCACAGCTCATGGTCCACTTGAGCGAAACCGAGCGCGACAAGGCCTGGGTGGAGATCGAAGAGGCTATGCGCCAGTTCGAGGCGGCCGAGGGGTTTGTGGTGCCGCAGGCGTATCTGATCGGCGTGGGGACCAAATAGTTAGGCGAGAGCTACCACCGGCTGGCGAGGGCGGGGCTAATTCTTTGAAGTAGGACGGCGCAGTGTCTGGGCCGAAGGGTCCGCTCCCGGGGGCTCACCGGATCACTTCGTCGACCTGCACAAGCAGCGACTGGGGAATGGTCAACCGCATCGCCTTCGCGGTTTTGAGGTTGACCACCAGCTCGAACTTCGTAGGCTGCTCGACCGTCGAGACGAACGCTCCCGGCCGAAGGAGATCACATCCACGGGGACAAGGGACTGAAACGCGACTTTCAGTCCCCGTAGATCCCGCCGCCAACATGATCGGCTTCAACCAGCGAGGTGTGACCCGAAACTGGTCTGCGCGATCGGCGCTGTCAGGTTGCCCCAACACCTCGCCTTGGAGGAGGCGGGGCTGTGTCACACCGGATCATGAACCGACCGCAGCCTGACTCGGTTGCCCTTGGGTCCGCGGCAGCCGGAAGGCGAAACGTGAGCCGTGTCCGGGCTGGCTCTCGACCCAGATGCGGCCACCGTGTGCCTCGACGAGGTGGCGGCAAATCACGAGTCCAAGACCCGTGCCCGACCGTGGCATCGCCCGGCCTGTCTGAGTCTGGCTAAACTTTTCAAACAGCAGTGGGAGCTCATCGGCCGTAATCCCCGGTCCTGAATCCTCTACGGCAACCTCCACGTCGGTATCTTCCTCCCCGACTCGTACGGCGACGCGACCGCCGTCGGGCGTGAACTTGAGCGCGTTGCTGAGCAGATTCATCAGCACTTCCTCGAGGCGGCCCCCGTCCGCCCACACGATGGCGGACTCGGGCGTGCCGATGAACTCGAGCTGGATCCCTCGCCGCTGCGCCACGGGTACCATCGCCTCAACGACATTGACTGCGGAGGCCGCGACATCCACGCGGGTGAACTCCATCTTCAGCTTCCCCGCCTCCAGCTTGGACAGGTCGAGGATTTCCCCGATAAGCTCGATCATTCGGCGCCCCGACTCGATAATCTTTCTCATATAGCGCGCTGGCTTTTCGGAAAGCTCTCCCCCCGCGCCCTGTGCCAGCAGGTCGGCGTAGGCGACAATGACGGTCAACGGAGACCGCAGATCGTGTACGAGCATGGACGTGAAGTCCGCACGGAGCTGGCGCATCTCCTGCGAGAGCCTGTAGCGTTCGATTGCCGCCTGCACGCGGACCGCGACCCGCGCGGGAGAAATCGGCTTGGTGATGTAGTCCGTTGCACCACCGAGCAGACCGCGCTCCATTCCCTCGAGACTTTCGTCCGTCGCCGTGAGGATGATCACGGGGATCTCGCGCGTGCGCAGGTTCGCCTGGAGTCGCTCAAGGACCTCGAAGCCTCCGAGACCGGGCATGGCCAGGTCGAGCAGGATGCAGTCGGGCCTGGCGGTATCGGCCACTGTGAGACCGTCGCCCCCGTTGGCAGCCTCGAGTACCTGGTACCGGGCATCGTCGAAGAGATGACGAATGAGCAGTCGATTGTCCGGGTTGTCGTCTACAACCAGGATGGTCAGCGGCCGCTGGGCTCCGGCTGGGCCGGGTGCCCGAGTCGGATCGGCGGGGGGCGTCATGCCGGCGCAGTCTCCTCCGGGGTGGACGAGTCGCTGGGCAAGAGGCGGTGGAGGAGAACTCGGAGCGTATCGGCTGAGGCAGGCTTGACCAGCACGCCATCAGCTTCGAGCTGGCGCGCCCGCTGCGGATTGTCGATGACAGAGTGGATGACGACTGGGATGTCGTGCGTGGCGGGATCGCCCTTGAGGGACGCCAGCAGGTCCCAGCCGTCGTGATGCCCCTGGAGAATGATGTCCAGCAAGATCAGCGTCGGGGGGCGCGTGCGCACATGGCGTAGGCCGGCTGCTGCGTTGGCGGCCCACTCCACGGCGAAGCCCTCCTCCGCAAGAGCATGTCGGATGAGGTCCACAGTGTCCTGATCATCGTCGATCACGAGCACGCGGCGGGCACGCGCCCCCGCCCGCAGGCTCCGCCCGATGTCGGAAGCCTCCTGCCCGTCGGCATACCGGAGGGGTAGCCGAAGCGTGAACACGCTGCCCTGCCCCTGGGCGCTTTCGACGGTCAAGCTGCCCCCCATCAAATCGGCCAGCCGGCGGCTTATTGGCAGTCCGAGCCCGGTGCCCCCCGCTGCGCGCGTCTCGGAGGCATCCACCTGGTGGAAGGCCTCGAAGATCTCTTCGAAGTGCTCGGCAAGGAGTCCGATGCCGGTGTCGGCGACGGAAACGGTGACGGCGCCCTCGTGTGGGGGTCCAATCCGCACGTCGACGGAGCCCGAGGCGGTGAACTTCACCGCGTTCGACAGAAGATTGAGCAGGATTTGCTCGACCTTCCGGCGGTCCTGGACCACGGTCGGCGCGGTCTCGAGCCCGACGCCCTGGAGGCGGAGGCCTTTGGCCTGGGCCTGCGGCTCGACGACCTCGAGGCACTGCCGGATGAGTGGGCCGAGCGCGACTGATTCCGCCCGGACTTCCATCTGGCCGGCTTCGATCTTGGAGAGGTCAAGCACGTCGTTGATCAGGCTCAGGAGGTGCTTGCCACTCTTGAGGACCTTGTCGAGCGAAGTTCGCTGCCGCTCGGTCAGCGGCTCCTTGGCGCTGCTGAGCAGCAGCTCCGTGAAGCCGATGATGGAGTTGAGGGGGGTGCGAAGCTCGTGCGACATCGACGCGAGGAACTCCGACTTGATCTCGCTCGCCCGCTTCAGCTCGGTGTTGAGCTGTTCGAGCTGCTGGGACTGGTAGCGAACGGATTCGAAGAGCCCGGCATTGTTGAGGGCGACAGAAAGTTGACGGGCCGCGTCCTCCAGGAAGCTTCGCATGATGTCGGTGATGGCCTCGAGCAGCGCGACCATGAGGACCCCGACGAGGCGGTCTTGGTACATGAGCGGGAAGCCAGCCACGGCTGCCACGGGGATCGTGCCCATCCCGGTGCGGAGCACGAGGCGTTCCCCGTGGTGAGGCAGGGAGACGACCACGGCCACCCGCTGCCGCGCGACCTCAGCGGGGAACCCGGCCGCGCCCAGAAGTGCCGCATCGACGAGCCCCGCATCGACCCCGCTGTAGGTCTTCAGGCGGAGGTCACCAGACCCATCTTCCGTCAGATACACGGCAGCCAAGGGCGCGTGCAGCGAGGCGGCGATCTTCTTCGTGGCCTCCTCGAGAATGTGGCTCCGATCCAGGGAGTTGAGCAGCGCGGCGAGCTCGCCGTAGCCGCGGCGGATCTCTTCCTGAATGCGGAGGAGCGCGGCAGCCGTCTCCGCTTCTCGTGTGCTGTGCTCCAGCTCGCGCGTGCGCTCGGCCACGCGGGCTTCGAGGTTCTCGTACTGCGTCTGGAGGTGCTCAGCCATATCCCGGAACCCCGTCAGGAGGTCATCAAACTCTCGGATACGCGAGCGGCGGCGGAGCAGGAGAGTGCCGGCCTCGAACCGCCGCGCGGCGACGTCGCGGGCAGCTTCCACGAGCTGGCCCAGGGGCCGGCTGAGTAAGGCACTGACCGCCACGGCCGCGACGCCAGCCAGGATGATGGCAGCGAGGCTCGCGAAGGCAAGATCTCGCAGCAGGCTACGCAACCGGGCGGCTGAAAGCTCGGGCCCGCGCGACGCCCACACAACCCAGCCCGTCAACGGCACCTTGACGTAGGCGCCCCATTTGGTCTGGTTGGTGAAGAGCGAGAGGTACTCGACTATGCCCTCGCTCTGGTGCTGGGCAGCCTGGAACACAGACTCCGAGGACAGGTCTCGCGCCTCGGCCTCCCATTCCGGGGACCAGTGGGAGAGGATCCGGCCGCGCGCATCCACGACGACGAGCCGGTCCCGGAAGCCGGGGAGCGCCTCACGCACCGACTGACGCATCTCAGCCAGGTCGAGCCCTCCCACGAGCACCCCGATCAGACGCCCCGTGGGCAAACGAACAGGAGCGGCGACCGCGACGGTGGGTAGCCCGACCGTCCGGCTGATCACGACCTCGAACGAGGGCTGCCCCGAGCCCGTGATGGCGCGCCGGAACCACTCCCGGTCGTCTAATCGCAGCCCGGCCGCGGATCCGGCTCTCCCAACGCCCGTGGTGTCAACCACGGTCAGGGCGCGGAAGGCCGGATCGAGCGTTCGGGCCCGCGCGAGCCAGGAGTCTAGAGGGGGGCCTTCAAGCCCGCCCCCGGCTCCGAGCTCTCGGGCAAGCGCCTCGATGAGGCGCAGCCGCCCGGCCATGTAGCGATCGAGGCCGGCGGCCACCGACCGCGCAAGATCGAGGTCCGCATTCAGCTCATCACGGAGCAGGGTCCCCGTGACCCACTCGTAGCGTTGGACGGCGAGAAACGCGATGGTGAGCGCTGCGACGGAGAGGATGCAGCTCGCGAGAACGAGCCGGATCGGGACACGCCGGGGGCCGCTCGCCCTCAAACGAAATGCGCCCGCAGCATAGAGACGAGGGTCTGTCGATCGAGTGGCTTGGCCAAGTATTCATCGCAGCCGGCCGCCAGTGCGCGCGCCCGATCGCCTGGAAGCGCCTGGGCTGTGAGGGCAATGATGCTGATACCGCAGGTGGCAGCATCAGCCTTGAGCTGCCGTGTGGCTTCCCAGCCGTCCAGCACCGGCATCTTCAGGTCCATGAGGATCAAGCGAGGAGAGCATTCCCGGGCCCGCTGCACGGCCTCAAGGCCATTGATCGCGGAGACGAACCGCACAGGGAGCTCCGTGTCCTCGACAATGGCCCGGACGAGGTCGATATTGTCGGGCTCGTCATCCACGACCAGGAGCACCTTCTCGCTCACGACCTCTCAGTTAGCGATTGCCCGCTCATCAAGTGTACTCGCTGGGTGGAGACTGACCATAATGACTACTGACTGATCATATCCTGCGTGATGCTTTAGCTTCCCACGGATTCGTATCCGGCCCTTCTCCCGGTTCGACTCTGTGACAGGGCGCGTCATCTGTCGTCTACCCCTCATAGCCGTTGCCTTCGCTCCCGCTGCGCAGTTAGTTCGAGGACGCGGAGGCAAAAGCGATGGGTCTCGCTGGTGACGAACTCGTTCGTCCGATAGTCGGTGGCATCCTTCGCAGCGCCCCGTGGACTCACGCGTTCCTCCATTCCCGCCCGAACACCACGTCCTCCGTGGTGACGTTCCCCGCCGCGCCCTGGTGCGCGTAAGGAACATAAAAAGCGTGTTCTCGGACACGGCGGCCCTGGGGCCGTGTCACAGCGCGGACGATCCGTGGCATCTCGCGCCGATCCTGTCAGAGCGCGCAGGACAATCAAACCGGAGCCTCGAGGCAGCGAGGGGGAGCCGTTCACCGGGGCGCTCCGGACAGACCGCCGCGGTCGCCCGGCCGTCCACTCGGGGGGTCAACGGGACTCTCCGAGATTGCAGTGTTGCCCCCTGGATCGCTAACAGGGACTGAAACGCGACTTTCAGTTCCCCTTCAGCTCCAAAGGTCGCTGGTTTAAATCCAGCCGTGCGCTGGACAAGCGCTTGGTCCCATCTCTCACCGAGCGGTCCGGCGCTGCTCCCATCCGCGAATCGCGGAGAGAACGGCGTCTGCAATCCTTCCTGGACGCTCGCCGATCCCGGTCACCTCTCCGGCTTCGCCGCGTGGATCGACTTCAATTACCTTCGTCCGCACCTTCACGGGCACACCGTCATGAGTGAGACCCCGCAACACACCATCAAGCGGCGCGGTCAGGACGGCAGAACCAATCTCGGCCACCTTTTGCCCTTGGCGAACGACGTCACCGATCCGGAATTTGGTGCAAAACACGCCTTCGACCGGCGCGTACACGTATCTGTCGCGCGAGTGGCCCGAGATCTTGCGTGGCTCGCCAGTCAAAGGCCGCGTCGCCCCCTGCGTGATGACGGCGCCGAGACCGTCCCAGCCTGTCTCGATCACTACATCGGCGTGGTGTCCGGCCACGAGGTCCGGACCGAGGGCGATGGTGAAGTCTCCATACTCACGTTGGATCTCCGGCTCTGCGTGCTTCCACATCCGAGCATCCACAAGAACTCGATGCTGGACGGCCCCGAGCAGCGACTCCCACTGGCCAGCGTACACAGCGATGGCGTCGCGCTGGGTGAGAGCCTGCGTAACATGTCCCAGTTCGTCTGCCCGGACCGCGCGCACGCCGTCCAAGGTCGCGTGGCCGTCAAAAATGGCATCGGCGAATGCCATCCCGCGCCGAGTCGTTGTTGGCCCCGGCTCATCGTGGAGGACGACGCCGTAACCTTCTTGAAACAGGCGGTGCGCTACCGCGGACCCGATGTCGCCCACACCACGCACGAGTACCAGCATGGTGGTCGGGCTACCGGCGCGCGAGGATCATCGTGACCCCGGCAATAGCCATGTAGGCTTCATGATCTTTGGGAGCCCCGAACGGCGCCATCGCAGCGAGGTAGCCGGAGACGCCGGCATGACCAGCCGAGGAGTAAAGGACAGCCGCCGCAAAGATCGCGAGGGTGAGGAACCCGGTCTCAGTCACCGCGTCAGTCTATCCTCGACCGATTCGTTCCGCCATTTAGCTCCGAGACACAGGCGGGTCCGGCCTCGCGGTGACCCGGAGCATTGAGTCGTGCACCCACCGTTCCAGGCCGAAAGCCTGGAGGGGAATAGAACGCGACTTTCAGTCCCCTAGAGAACAGGGTGCCAGATCCCTTCGGCCCTTGTGGTTCAGATCGAGGACCCGCTACCACCTACAGGCAAACAGGCCCACGTCGTCGAAGTACCTCGTCATTGCCTTCCCTCCCGTGAGTCGCTGGCTGCGATCCAGATGCCAGCAAGAACAGTGATGAGCCCGAGCATGAAGCTGTAGGTTATTGGCTCGTTTAGCAGGACCATGGCCACCACAGCGGCAGAAACTGGATTGACGGTCATAGTGACTGCCACGCGTGTCGGAGTCGTTCGTTGAAGGGCGAATATCCAAAGGACGAAGGCGAGTGCGCCCCCACCCACCCCTAAATACAAGCCCGCTAGCCACTCTTGCGTACTGAACTCGCTGAGCGTGACGAAAGCGCCGGAGAAGCAGCCCACGACTATCAAAGCGATTGCCCCAGCACCCATCCCTACGGTCAGGAATCCCAAGGCGCTAGAACGGTCAATGAACGGGCGGGACCAAACGTTGTAGAAGGCCATGCAGAGCGAGGTTCCGAGCATGATGAGCTCGCCTCGCCAGGCTCCGGTTGGTGCTCCGTGGACGCCTGCTGTCAGTGCGACTGCGACCCCGAGCATGGCAACAAGGACACCCAGAGTTTTTCGATACGAAAGGGGTTCAACTCCAAACGCCGCACCGACGACCATTGTCAGAAGCGGGAGCGTCGAAAGCGCGAGCGTGCCACGGGCGGCGGTCGTATAGCTCAGCGCGACGTTGTAGAGTACTATCGCAATTGCGAAGAACATGACACCAAGACCGGCGACACTTGGCCAATCTTGAAGTCGCGGCCAGCGAATCCGCGCTGCTGCTGCAACGGGCAGCACAATGAGAAATCCGAGTCCAAACCTGACGATGGCAAGTGCAATCGGGTCGGCGCCGGCTGCGAGGTAGCGGGTCACCGCCGCGGCACTCCCGCCCACGCTGCTGGAGACCACAGCCATAGCGACACCGATCGATTCGCTCACCAGGGCGCCTCCGCGCTTTCTTTGATGGCATGATGCCAGTCGCAGTGGTCCTGGCAACTACCTGAGAGGTAGTCATGAGCAGCGAGGCGACATTCGTGGCGCGCCTCCGCTGGTGGCGTAAACACCGTGGATTGTCACAGCTGCGTCTTGCGCACCGAGCCGAGGTATCCACATATCAGCTTCCTGGAGCTGGATCGCAGGCTGCGAAGCCGTGAGATGGTGCTTCGCTTGGCCACTACATTTCTGTCAGATCGGCACTTCGAGCGATTTACAGCAAAGGTGGTTGC
>WNFP01003482.1_pt1 | contig 12636 bp, 9 predicted proteins | sample 5400201 | NCBI WGS metagenome assembly WNFP01 (sample SAMN13153355, study PRJNA577476) | soil metagenome | isolation source: 115 cm saprolite under Madrone tree | place: USA:California | collected 2016-06-14
CGGCGACCACGTAAGCGCCATCCCCATTCGTTGTAGTTTGGTGAGTGGCGCTGCCGTTCGTGCTGGAAATCACCACATCCGCGCCCGCTACGGCTGACCCCGATTTGTCCGTCACCGTTCCGCTGATATATCCCGTGTCTTGTGCCTTCGCGACGTACGCTGTGCACAGCATCGCCAGCGTCGCACAGAGCAGCACTCGCGCCGCTCCGGCCAGATTGTGCAAAATGTGGGTACGATAAAAGGAATTCCCCTGTTCTTTCACTTTGCTACCTCCCGGAAATTTTTGAAATGAATTATCGGCCTGGTGTGGGCACAATTACGCCTGCTACCGCGGGCACCCCTTGTATCTGCCGCTCGCAGAAGGCTACTCATGGGAGACAGCCCCCACCACTCGACGCTTGAAAACGCACCCAATCTCACTTATTAAATCGGATTAATAAAGCATTGCTCTGTTCGTGTCAAGCTGAAAATCGCGTTTCCCTCTTCTTGACGCTCCATCGGTCTCCGCTGCTTCCCTCGCCCCGTCGCACAGCGCGCCGCTTGAATTCCTTCCTCCTCTGCCTGACACTACGAACGATGTGCTCCCTCTTCCGTACCCGGCTCGCGCCTTCTTTCTCAATCGGATTAATAGCCGCGTTCTGCGTCGCGCTTGCTCCGCCATCTTCAAACGCCTTCTCTCATTTGCTTTCTGTTCAATCCCCCACCGGCGACTCAAGTCACGCGCCCGTCATCGACCCCAAAGCCTCCTTCGCCCAAGGCCAAGCCGCCCTGCAATCCGGCGACTTGGCCACCGCCGAAGCCGCCTTCCGCCGCGTCCTCTCCGTCGATCCGCAATCCGGCGCCGCTTACGCCAATCTCGGCGTCATTGCCATGCGCCGCAAAGAATGGGACCACGCGCTGACGCTCCTCCAAAAAGCCGAAAAGCTCGAGCCCAAAATGTCCGGCATCCGCCTCAACATCGGCCTCGTAAAATACCGCCGCGGCGATTACGCCGGCGCCATCGCGCCCCTCGCCTCCGTCGTTCGCGACCAGCCCGACTCGCAACAAGCTCGCTACCTCCTCGGCCTCTGCTACGTATTCACCGAGCGCTACAACGATGCCGCGGCCGACCTCGAACCGCTCTGGCCGCAGATGTCCAACGACTTCACCTACCTCTATGTCCTCGACATCGCCGCTCACAACGCTGGCAAAAATGATCTCGACGAAAAAGCTCTCAGCCGTCTCGTCGAAGTCGGCGCCCAGACTCCCGAGTTCCATCTCATCCTCGGCAAGGCCTACCTCAACCGCGAAGAAATAGACAAAGCCATCTCCGAGCTGGAACTCGCCGCCTCCGCGAATTCCAACCTACCGTACGTGCATTTTAGTTTGGGACTCGCCTACATGAGGAAACAGGACAACGATCGCGCCGAATCCGAATTCCGCAAAGACATCGCGCTCGAACCCGATCTCCCCGACAATTACGAACAACTTGGCCTGCTCTATCTACAAATGCAAGAAGACAACGAAGCCGAACATTCCTTCCGCGAAGCCCTGCGCTACAATCCTCGCCAACCCGCTTCGCTGCTGGAGCTCGGCCGTCTCTACCAACGCCAAGGAAAAAATCGCGAAGCGCTCACCGCCCTCGATGCCGCCGAAAAGTTAGTTCCCAACAACCAAGGTGTCCATTTCGTTCGCGGCCAAGTCCTTCTCCGCCTAGGCCGCCGCGAAGAAGCGCAAGCCGAACTCGCCACTTCAAGAAAGTTCGTCGATGCCAGCCTCAACAAACAACGCGAAAAATACGGCGACGCTCCCATCCCCAATCCCGAACTGAAGCAGCCTCCGCAACACTGAACGAAAGCAACACCGCACCGCTGTAGGTGCGGGGCTTCAGCCCCGCCAGTGTGCCCGCCAGTCCTAAATGTTTGGCGCTTGCCATGGACCTCTTGCTCTCTCAATCGCCTCCGCCACGGCCAACACCAATTCCTCTTCGTAAGGCCGCCCGATCACTTGCACGCCAATCGGCAACCCGTCGCTCGACATTCCCACCGGCACCGCAACCCCAGGAAATCCCGCCAAATTCAACCACTGCGAATACCTCATCGTGTCTCGATAATTTTCTTTCTCGCCGCTCCGCCAATTCCCTTCCCCGTGCCGAAATGCGGGCCCGCTCGCCACTGGCGACAACAAAATCGTCACCTCTTCCATCTGCCGCAAAATCTCCGCCCGCAATTTGTCCCGGTCTCCACACGCATGCGCAAAGTCGTCAAAACCCATTTTGATTTCAGACGTTGCCAAGGCCACATACTCGCGCAGCATCGGACTCATCGCCGATTCCTGTCCGTCGAAATCTTGTTGAATGAAATGCGCAATCACCGGCCCAAAAAAATACCACCACAGCTCAATCACGCAATCGAGACCACTCAAACGCTTCGTCTGTACCAGAAATCCCTGCTCACCCAATATCTTCCCCGCTCGCGCAACCGCTGCAGCAGTCTCCTGCGTCACAGCGCCCAACGCATCGCTCTCCAAAATACCAACGCGCAATCCGCGAACGTCTTTCTCACTCACCGCGCGCACCGGCACAGGCGCGGAAAGCGCATCCCCCGCGTCCGACCCAGCCATTACTTCAAAAAGCGCGCGCACGTCGCCAACCGTCCGCGCCATCGGCCCCGCAACTCCAATCCAACCAAACGCTCCTCCGCCTCCCGGAAAATGTCCGGTAGCAGGAATCCGCCCCGGCGTCGGTTTCAATCCGCAAATCCCGCAAAAATGCGCCGGCACGCGAATCGACCCACCTCCGTCGCTTCCCACTCCGCCCGTCGAGCACCCAGACGCAATCGCCGCAGCCTCCCCACCGCTCGAGCCCCCCGCCGACCGCTCCAAATTCCAAGGATTGCTCGTCTTCCCACTCAAAGAATTATCCGTCTCATACGCCATCAAATATTCCGGAGTATTCGTATTTCCCAGAATGATCGCACCCGCAGCACGCAGCCGCGCCACAAGCGGCGCATCCACCCGGGCCACATAATCCTTCCGCAGCAAAGATCCCGCCGGCGTCGGCCATCCCGCCGCGTCGATGCAACTCTTGATCGTCACCGGCACTCCATGAAGCGCCTCTACCGTGTCTCCGCGCATCACCGCTACTTCTGCTGCCCGCGCCTGCTTGCGCGCCCCCTCCGCATCGAGGTGCACAAACGCGTTCAGCTTAGGCTGCAGCACGGTGACTCGTTCGAGGTGCGCGTCCACAACCTCGACCGGCGAGAATGTCTTTGCGCGGATTCCCGCAGCAATCTCCGCAATCGTCCCAAAAATTATTTTGCTCATGGTCAAGCGTTCGAGCCTATGTGTCCGGCCTCCCGTGGTCAAGCGAGGTAGAAGTCTGTGAGTCATCCTGAGCGTCGCGAAGGATCCTGGCGTGATCCCGCCGCAACACCCGCCGCTGAAAGCTATCTCCCTCTCGCGCACGAAGCACCGCAAGCCCCGAACACCCCTCGCACGTCGTCCATCTCCCCGTGGACCCCGAGCCCGACCTCACAAAAAAACGTCATGACCTCTCTATCAAACCGGCGGTGCTTGAACGTTCGCGTATTCGTAGCGCGTCGAGTGATGGTTCGTGGACCCGTCAGACGTAATGTCGATTTCGTTTTTCAGTGGCAGCCCTTTGCTCTTAGAAATCCAGATCTGGCCGTCCGACTTTACGTCCGGCTTCGCTCTTTCCGAGTGCGTGCTGTACACCGCCGCAGCTTCGCCATCGACGACTTCATCTCTGAGATATTGGCAGGTCGTCTTGCTGGCCTTGCGGTTTTCCTCTTCCTTCTGCGTCACTTGCTGCGGCGTCATTGGGCTGCGGCTCCATTTACCGCCGACGTTAACGTAAGTGGCTCCGCCGACGTAGATTATCTCCACGGTGTGTTTGCCGGCGTTGTTCCGCACACCGGTCATCGTCGTGTAGATGTGGGTCGGGGTGCTCATGACCTTGCTCATCGCGTCGTAGGTCGGCTGGCAAGGGTCTTGCGCAGCCAGCCGCGTCGGGCCAGTCAGCAGAATCCCGAATGTGAACCCGGCGGCACTCAGCAATCTCATCTGTTTCGCTCGCATAGTGGGGACCTCCTCTGTCGGTCCAAAATACAGGACGCGCGCTGCCATCGTCCATTGTCGAGCGTGGGGTTTCCGCTTCGATCGGCCACAGCGCCGGTTAGACCGCTGGCATGCTCTCCTTCGCCTCTGTATAATCCCGTCGCTCCAAAAAACTTGGCAATCTCTTGCGCACTCATAAAAACGCAAACTCATCTTCCTGCCAAACGGGAGAATTTTTCATGAAGCTTTCCAATCGCTTTGCACGCAAACTTTATTTGCTCGTTGCATTCGTCTGCGCTCTATCTTTTTCTTCCGTTACCTTCGCGCAATCCCCTGCTACAAGTCTCCCCAGCGAAACGCCCGCGCAACTAAAACCCGCCACCGACAGCTTCGACTACACGCGCCGCGAAGTAATGATCGCTATGCGCGACGGCGTAAAACTCCACACCGTCATCCTCGTTCCCAAAGGCGCCAAGAACGCGCCCATCCTCCTCACACGCACGCCTTACAACGCGAGCGACCTCACTACGCGCTCCAACAGCTCCCATCTCGGGCCCTCTCTCTATGGCTACGACAACGCCACCGACGTCATCGTCGAAGGCGGGTACATCCGCGTCATCCAGGACGTACGCGGCAAGTACGGCTCCGAAGGCGACTACGTAATGAACCGTCCGCTCCACGGGCCGCTCAATCCCACGAACGTCGATCACTCTACCGACACGTACGACACCATCGACTGGCTCGTCAAAAATCTTCCCGAATCAAACGGCAAGGTTGGCATCCTCGGCATTTCTTACGACGGCTTCACTCCGCTCATGGCGCTCGTCAATCCGCATCCCGCGCTCAAAGTTTCCGTGCCAATGAATCCCATGGTCGACGGCTGGATGGGCGACGACTGGTTCCACAACGGCGCCTTCCGCGAACAAAACATGCCGTACATCTACGAGCAGGACGGCACGCGCGATAACAGCGCCAAATGGTGGACCGATCATTTCGACGACTACGACGTTTACATGCAGGCAGGCTCAGCAGGCGAACTCGGCCGCCGTCACGGCCTCGAACAAATGGGCTTCTGGCGCAAAATTCTCGAGCATCCCAGCTATGATTCTTTCTGGCAGCAACAAGCTATGGACAAAATCCTCGCCGCGCAGCCGCTAAAAGTTTCCGTGATGATTGTCCACAGCATCTGGGATCAAGAAGATATCTACGGCGCGCCCGCCGTGTACAAAGCGCTCAAGCCTAAGGACACCAACAACGACAAAGTTTTTCTCGTGATGGGCCCGTGGCATCACGGCCAGGAAATTGAAGACGCTTATTCGCTAGGCGCCATCAAGTTCGGCGGCGACACCGGCACGTACTTCCGCCAACACATCCTCGGCCCATTCCTAGCGCAATATCTAAAGGACGGCGCTCCGAAAGCCGACATCGCGCCAGTCTCTGCCTTCGAGACTGGCACAAACGTTTGGCGTCGCCTGCCGTCGTGGCCCGCGGGCTGCACAAGCGGCTGCGCGCCAAAACCGACGCCGCTCTATCTCACGGCCGGATCGAAACTCAGCATGAGCGCACCGAACTCCGCCTCCGATGCGCCTTTCGACGAATACATCTCCGATCCTGCCAAACCAGTTCCCTTCCGCGCACGCCCCAGTCAACCCGTCGGCTACACCACTGAGCTCACGTGGGCGCAATGGCTCGTCGACGACCAGCGTGAAGCCTCCGGCCGCACCGACGTTCTGGTCTTCACAACGGATGTGCTCATCACGCCAGTGAAAATCAGCGGCCAACCTATCGCCAACCTCGTCGCCTCCACCAGCGGCTCCGACTCCGACTGGGTCGTCAAATTAATTGACGTCTATCCCGACGAAGTCGCCGGCCAGCCCAACCTGGGCGGCTATCAGCTTATGGTCTCCGCCGACATTTTCCGCGGCCGCTATCGCGAAAGCCTCGAAACTCCCAAGCCCATCGCCTCCGACAAGCCTTTGCTCTACCGCTTCAATCTCCCCAACGCCAATCACGTCTTCCTCCCCGGCCACCGCATCATGGTGCAAATCCAATCGAGCTGGTTCCCTCTCTACGATCGCAACCCGCAAACTTTCGTCCCCAACATTTTCTGGGCCAAGCCCGCCGACTACCGCAAAGCCACCCAGCGCATCTACCACTCCCCTACTGAGTCCAGCTTCATCGAACTCCCCCTGGTCTCGGCCCCCTGATATGAGCGAACATCTTGTGCAGCGAAAATGTAGCGCAGATCGGAGTCCGCGGAGCCCTGCGGCTTCCTGTGCAAACACAAATAAATTTGCATTGGAATTTTTGGTCTGCGACTACGCCGTTCGCGCGCGAAAATCTTTCACTCGTACCTTAGCGCAATCACCGGATCCACGCGCGTCGCCCGCCACGCTGGAATCCAGCATGCCCCCAACGCCACGACTAACAGCGCCGTGGTCACAAACACAAATGTCTCCGGGTCCGAGGGCTTCACTCCAAACAGCAGTCCGGTCATCAAGCGCGTCAATCCAAACGACGACGCCAGCCCTAAAGCAACTCCAATCACTGCCAGAAGCAAACCTTGGCCCAGTATCATTCGCAAAACATTTCCCTGCCCCGCGCCGAGCGCTATGCGCACTCCCATCTCGCGCGTTCGCTGGCTCACTGCGTAAGCCATCACGCCATAAATCCCCACCGCTGCCAGCAAAACCGCGAGTCCCGCGAATTCCGCCAGCGCACCCGCATTGAATCGCTGCGAAGCGACCTCCGCGGAGAGCATGTCCTCCATCGTCTGCACGCCATAAACGGGGAGATTTTTGTCCAAATCGCTCACTTGCTTCCGTACGGCGGAGACCAAGCTGACTGGATCAACCGAAGTTCGCAGCACCAGCGTCATCATGAATCGCGGCCACTGCAACGCTGACGCCGTGGCTTCCGGCATAACTTCGCTCGCCAGTCCTTGCTGCTTCGTGTCGCCAATCACTCCGACAATCGTCCACGTTTGCATCCCGCCGCTTCGCGGTCCTATTCCGGCCGTAAACCTTTTGCCGATCGGATCTTCTTTTTCGAAGTACCGTCGCACAAACGCTTGGTTCACGACCACTGCATTTGGCGCGTTCGCCCCGTCACGCTCATCCAGCAAACGCCCCTCGATGAGCGGCACCCGCAGCGCCGCAAAATATCCCGGCGTGACTGTGTTGATGTTCGCCGTAGAAACGTTCATCGTGGTTTGATCCATCGGCGCTTGTCCTTCGATTTGTATCGTCGAGATCATCATCATCATTCCACGTAGCGGAACCGAAGCCGTTGCTCCGGCCGAAGTCACTCCCGGCAACACCTGCAGACGCTCTACAAGCTGCTGAAAAAGACTCCGTTGCTGGTCAATGGATTGGTATTGATCGAGCGGCAGCGCCACTCGCGCCGTCAACACGCCGTGCGGATCGAAGCCCGGCTGGATCGCGGTCAACTGGTGGAAGCTCTTCACGAGCAGCCCCGCGCCAACAAAGAGCACAAACGAAAGCGCAATCTCCGCAACCATCAGCACCTTTTGCGTGCGCCGCGTACCTGCGCCCGTCCCGCCCTGTGGACCGCTTTCCTTCAATGTATTGTTCAGCGATACGCGAAACGCAGCCAACACTGGCGCCAATCCAAACAAAATTCCTGTCAGCAGCGACACGGCCAACGTAAACAGCAGCACCCGCAAATCGAGCCGAGCTGACTGCAAATGCGGAATATTTGCGGGCGCGAATCGATGAATCGCTCGAATCACCCACGCGGCCAGCAGCAGCCCCGCCACTCCGCCCGCCAGTGCCGCCGCCGAACTTTCCGTCAGCAGCAACCTCGCCAGCCTCCAGCGCCCCGCTCCCAAAGCGCCGCGAATGGCTACCTCTTTTTCCCGCGCTGACGCCCGAGCCAACTGCAAATTCGCCACGTTTGCGCACGCAATCAACAACACGAACGCGACCGCGCCGAGGAGCACCAGTAATGCCGGACGCACGTTGCCAACCTCGTGGTCGTGCAGCAGAAACACCTGGGCTTGCGCTTCGCCTAGCAGCCGCTTCATATTACCGGGAAGGCTTTCCATAACCCGCCCGTTGATGGCATTGAGTTCCGTCACGACGCCCGCTACCGTGGCGCCCAGCCGCAGCCGCGCCACGACGCTTAGCGGCTGAATCATCCCCCTAATCCGTCCGTTTGAGACTTGAATGCTGCTGTCCGAAAGCTGAAATGGAACCAGCACGTCCGCCGGGCTATTGTCTAGAAATTCGAAATCCGACCGCAGCACTCCGATCACTGTGTACGGATCGTCGTCCAGCGCGATTACCCTTCCGATCACGTTTGGGTCAGAGCCGAAGTTCGACCTCCACACAGCATCGCTCAACAGCACGGCCCTTGCACCAGCAGGACGGTCTTCCTCCGCTAGAAAATTACGTCCAAGCTGCGGAGTGACACCTAACACGCCCAGAAAACTCGCTGTGACTCTCGCGCCTTGCAGCCGTTGTGGACTTCCCGCCCCCGTCAACGTATATTCGGCCGCGGCTGAATACGCCGCGATGCTTTCGAACAGATGGTTTTGCGTCCGGTAGCCAGCATACTCATCCGCGAAGACAAGATTCTGCCCCTGGCCCTTCACAAAGTTCGTTGCCCACACCAGTCTCCCCGCATCGCGGTACGGCAGCGCCCGGAACAGCACGGCATTCACCACCGAAAAGATGGCCGTGTTCGCCCCAATCCCCAGTGCCAAAGTCAGTATCGTCACCGCTGTAAACCCGGGCGTCCGGAGCATGTTCCTCACGCCGTAGCGCACGTCTTGCAACACCTCAGCAATCCATCTCCAACCCCAGGCGTCCCGCGTCACCTCCTCCGCCACTCCAACGTTCCCAAACTCTCTAAGAGCAGCGTGCTGCGCTTCATTCAGCGATTGACCGGCGTCAATCCCCTCGCGCTCCGATAGCGTCAAGTGCGCCTGCAGCTCTTCCCTCAGCTCTTCATTCCGCCGTCCCCGCCGCCAAAGAGGAAATCTCATGATTCGCTCTCCTTCTTTCCCGGATTCATGATTCCTGCAATCGCCGCGGTGATCCTCTCCCAGCGCGACCGCTCTGAAATCAGCTGCTTCTTCCCACTTTTCGTTAACTGATACACACGCAGCCTCGGGCCAACTTCTGAAGCCCTCCACTCGGCCGCAATCCATCCCTTGCGCTCCAGCCGATGAAGCGCCGGATACAGCGATCCCGTATCCACTTTCAGTATCTCGCCAGAGTTTGTCCGAATCGCCTTGCTAAGCGCATACCCATGCCGCGGCCCCCACTCCAAAGTCTGCAGAATGAGCATGTCCAGCGTACCCTGCAAAATCTCTGTCCTATTTCGATACTGCTCTCTCGGTGCGGTCATGGAAGTAGGTAGATCCCCTCCCTAGCATTAAGTAGGACGTCTACATACCACGAAAGGTGAGCAATAAGAGTGTTATTTTAAGTCTGCGACTCGAAGATTTGCGTTTCGTCTCTCGGCGCGCCGCCCACCGAAGGCGTGGATAGTCCGGGTCCCGGCAATAACCTCACCGCCATGCGAAACTCCCCTGGGAATGAAATATTCCTCTCCCGCGTTGATGGGTATGTGCCTGCCGCCAATAATTAGGGTATAGCGTCCCTGCACGACGAGCATGTATTCATCGAAGTCGTGCACATGCGGTGCGGAACTTGCTGTCTCCCTGCAAGTCCAAAACGCCATTTGGCTACCATCGGCCCCGTCAAAGACGTAACCCTCGACGCCAGGCGTCGCCTGACTGCTCGTTGCAATCCTGTTTGCCGAACATTTCATGAACTCCGGGAAATCCTCCATCGTCTCTCCTTCAAACCCAACGCACAATCCTTTGGCGAACTTTAACCACGCCGACCTTTTGCAAACGCGGGTAATTCTGCCACCGATCGCAAATGGCCTGCCGCAATAATTCCAGGCATCCCTTCTTCTCCTTGATAGCCTAGGAGTCCAACGCTGTATTCCTAGTCCGTCTAGGAGAAGCTGCCTCGATGCACCCTGCGCCCGGTAAAGGTTTTCGAGCCGCTTCGGTGACACCATGACTCTTTGGAGCCGCCTTCGTTCATGGCTGCAATCCACCTTGCATCGTTCCCGCATGGAAAACGAGATGGACGCCGAACTGCGCTTCCACATCGAATCGTACGGCGATGATTTAATCCGCGCCGGCATTTCCCGCGAAGAAGCACTTCGCCGAGCCCGCCTACAATTCGGTGGGCTGGAGCAGAAGAATCCAGCGGCATTTGTGTTTGGCTCGCTGTTCTTATTTGGTGTTGCGGTATGTGCAGGCTACGGACCCCGCGCGCCGCGCGTTGCGTGTTGATCCCATGCTCGCCCTTCGGCACGAATAATTAGCCTTGTTTCCAAATCTGCGTTTGCTCCCCCCTCCTCACTGCGAGGCTCACCACGAAAACGATTGACGCTGCCGCGCACTCATCACAGAATCCTTACTGCTCCGCGTCTCGGCCAGCCAGCATTCGCCGTGTTTCGCGCGCAAGGACAAATAGCCTGATGCAAGCTCCACTTCGGCGTGCCGTTGTCGCACTCGTTTGCTTATCGATTTTTCCCGTCGCCGTAACTGTTCTTCATTCTCGTTCCGCTCAAACGCAATCAGCGCCAGCGCAAAGGGCCGCGCCTCATTACAACACGCCTGAAGCTTACCGCCTCAACACGCTCGGCGTCGCCTACATGAACCAGCAGCGCCCCGCTGACGCACAGAAACTGTTCGAGCAATCGCTTGCTATCGACCCAACATTCGAAGTTGCGCTTCTCAACCTCGGCATCTCTCTGCTCGCTCAGCAAAAGCTCGAAGCGGCTCGCACCGCGCTCGCCGCCGCTGCGGAAAAACTTCCCCAAGATCCCTACGCGTGGTACAACCTCGGCCTCGTTTATAAGGATCTCGGTGACGCGGAAAAAGGCGTCAACGCTTTCACTCACGTCACGCAAATCGCCGACGAAGCCGATCCCTGGTATTTCGTCGGCTATCTGAATTCCCAGCTTCAGCGCTACGATCAAGCCATCGCCGCATTCCAAAAAGCTTTAGCCATCTTTCCGTTTCATGCCTCCGCCGAATTTGGCCTCGCTCGCGCTTACCAGCGCAGCGGCAATGCGGAAGCAGCCAAAGAGCATCTCGCCAAATTCCAAAAAATGACCGCAGAGCATCTCGCCACTCCCTTCGGTGCAGGCTACGGTGATCAAGGCCGCTTCTCTCTGGCCGAACTCCCGCGCAGCTCCGCACAAAGCGCGCCGCCCGCCATTCCTGTTCATTTTATGCAGCAATCCGTTTCAGCCGTCCTTGAAGGAACGGGTTCAAATTTCAGTCCGGTCGGTCCAAGTACTGGTGCTTGCTTCTTCGATTATGACGGAGACGGCAAGCCCGATCTCTTCCTCGTCAGCGGCGAAGCCGGACACACCAGCTACCTTCTCCACAATCTCGGCAGAGGAAAATTCGCCGACGTCACACAATCCTCCGGTCTTGCCATCCTCGGCAGCGGCCTCGGCTGCGCCGCGGGGGATTTCGACAATGATGGCCACACCGATCTCGCAGTCTGCTTCACCGACGGCGTTCGCCTTTTTCACAATAATGGCAGCGGAAAATTTGACGACCTCACCGAAAAAGTGGGCATACGTCGCGAACCTGGTTGCGTTGGCCTCACCTTCGTCGACTACGACCATGACGGCGACCTCGATCTCTACATCACCATGCGGCCGACAGCGGCTCCGACGCGCGAAGCAGCAGCGCACAACGTTCTTTGGCGGAACAACGGCAACAGCACTTTCACCGACGTGAGCGCAGAAACCGGTCTGGCCTTCGACGCCACCGGCGCTGGCATGGTCACCACCGATTTCAACAACGATCGCGCCATCGATTTCGTTTTTGCTGGCGGCAGCGAGGGCGCTTCCATTTACTTAAATCCTCGTGAAGGAAAATTCGCTCCGCTCTCCGCGATTGACTTCAAAAAAGAAAATCTACCGCCCGCAGTCGGCGTTGTAGCGTTCGACTTCAACAAAGACGGCTGGATGGATCTCGCCTTCACTCATGCCGGCGCACCCGGCATCAGCCTCTGGCGCAACGTTGACGGAAAACATCTCGAGCGCGTCGCACTGCCCGATTTTGGCTGGCAACGCGGCTGGGGAATTTCCGCGATCGACTACGACAACGATGGCTGGCTTGATTTAGTGGCCGCTGGCGAATCCAGCGGGGGCGGTGAGCTTCGCCTCCTCCGCAATCTCGGAGCAAAGGGGTGGGCCGATGTCACCAAAGAAGTCCATTTGGACTCCGTCAAGCTCACGCAGCCGCGCGCCATCGCTGTCGCGGATTTCGCTAGCAACGGCGACGCCGATCTCGTGGTCACACAACTCGGCGGTCCGCTCGTCATTCTGCGCAACGAAGGCGGCAATCAACACGACTGGATGAGCATCGACTTCAAACCACTTTCCGACAACAAAAGCGCTATCGGCACAAAAGTAGAAATTTACGCGGGCGCGCTCTATCAAAAGTGGGAAGTGCAAGGCGCATCGGGCTACCTCGGTCAAAATGCGCCGACGATTCTGGCTGGCTTTGCA
>WNFP01003486.1_pt1 | contig 12631 bp, 8 predicted proteins | sample 5400201 | NCBI WGS metagenome assembly WNFP01 (sample SAMN13153355, study PRJNA577476) | soil metagenome | isolation source: 115 cm saprolite under Madrone tree | place: USA:California | collected 2016-06-14
CAGCAGGTTCGTCAAGCCCGGAGCCGCGCCCGCGTTGATCAGCGCAGCCCTGTTTTTATCTTCGAAGCGTTTCGCGTAGGAAAACTGCTCGGCCTTGAAAGGGTGGCGCGTGAGGTGGGAGCTTAAGTCCAAATAGTGCGCGCGAAGGCGAAGCGCGGCGCGCATCACAATTTGATTAAAAACCGAGGCAGACGCATTGACGATGAGATGGGAACCCCGTGCCGCGCGAACGATGCCGAGCATGTTTCTGGCGTTCACCTCGGCGACGGCGATCGTGCTCTTTTCACCCAGAAAGCGCCGCGCACGAGCCGGGTCACGGTCGCCGCACCAGACAGTGTGTCCTTGACGTAGGAGCAACTCTGCCAGAAGGGAGCCGGTCGCACCGGCCCCGAGAACGAAGATCCGCATGGCGTGGCAAAAACTCTATCACACACTGCGCGCCAGAAATTGCAGATGTCTCCGGGGGGTTGCAGGATGTTGCGGCGCTGGCGCCTCTCCGAGGAGGCCCTCGGTGCTCAGGTCTTCGTCCAGGTCGGGCCAGTGGATGCCGGTACACATACACTTAGGAGGTTCATTTGGCTCGTGGCTATAGACGTAGAAACGGTAGGGGCCCGCTGTGACTGCAGTCGGTACTGGCCGATTCTACAGAATTGCACTCTTTTTCGGACAAGCATAGACTTAAGGAGAACTCCGATCCCGGCGACCTAAGGGAGAGAAATCCTAGGGCGCAAGGACGAAGCTTTGGCGGCAGTGCTTTCGAGCCGCGAGGCTGAGGGTTCGGGTGGAAACGCCCGGGCCTCCCGAACTGGAAAGGAGCGCACCCGGCGGAAAACTGCATATTTCCGTCGCGCGCCCGCATCCAAACAGCAAGTAGTCGGATCGGGCGTTTTTGTTTAAGGGAGCGCCAAAAGGGAACGCAGGTTGTCGTGTCCATCGAGAACAGCAAGTCATGACCCTTCAGGACAAATTCGGCCGGCAGATCACGGACGTGCGGATTTCGATCACGGACCGCTGCAATTTCCGGTGCGTTTACTGCCGCTCGGCCGACCCTGAAAATTATCGCGATCACGACGAGATTCTTTCCTGGCCGGAACTGGACCGCCTCGCCAAGATTTTTCTGAGCCTGGGCATTCGCAAGATACGGATCACAGGCGGCGAGCCGCTGGTGCGCGCCGGCGTCGAAGATTACATCGCGCGGCTCCATGCGCTTGGCGTCGAAGATCTTTCGATGACCACTAACGGCCATCTGCTTGCGGAACGCTGCGAGCGGCTGATGGAGGCCGGCCTACGGCGCATCAATATCAGCCTTGATTCGCTCGATTCGGGCAAGTTTGAACGTATCACGCGCACAAAATCTTTCGGAACGGTGATGCACGGCATCGACGTTGCGCAGAAATCGCGGCTGGCTCCCGCGAAAGTCAACGCCGTGCTGGTGCGCGGGCTGAATGATGACGAGGTGGAATCGTTCGCCGAATTCGCGCGCGAGCGCGGCGTGATTATGCGCTTCATCGAGTTCATGCCGCTCGATGCGGACCGGACTTGGACGCGCAATCACGTTGTGCCAGCCGCGGAAGTCTACCAGCGGATTCATGCGAAGTGGCCGCTCGTTCAAATCCCGCACGAGCGCAGCGAGACGGCGCGCAAATACCGCTTCGCCGACGGCGCTCCCGGCGAGATCGGCCTGATCGCGCCGGTGACGCAGCCTTTCTGCGGACACTGCTCGCGCATCCGCCTCACGGCTGATGGAAAGCTGCGAACCTGCCTGTTCAGCAAAGAGGATCACGACCTGCGCGGACTGCTCCGTGAAGGAGCGACGGACGACGATGTGACGACCTACATCCGATCGGTCGTCGATGAAAAGGAAGAAGGGCACCGGATCAACTCCCCTGATTTCGTGCCTCCGTCTCGCACGATGGTGTTCATCGGCGGGTAGTGAAATGCCCCCAATGGGGCACGCCTCTCTGGGCGCATTGCGCTCGACCACAACATGAGATTGCGCTAGCATCGAAGGAAGCTCCGCACAAAGGGTGGAGAAAGAACGGACGTAGCATGGCGGACGAAGACGACGAAGAGGGACAGGACGACTCGACCGAGCCGGAGCAACGGCTCTTTACGCTCACCGAAGCGGAGCGCGCGCGGCGGGAGCTGGAACCTTTTCTCGTGGAAGCCATGGACTGCCGCAAGAAATTGTCCGGGCTGGAAACGGATCTTTCCGCAGTTTCCGCGCGCATCATGATGATGGGCGGCGTGATTGTCCCCTACGAAAAACTGGCCGCGTTGCGCGTGGAACACCAGCAGCTCGCCGAATCGCTGAAAACCGCGCTGAACCGCATTCTCGAAACCGGCTGCGTCATCAAGGACCTCGACGTGGGCTTGCTCGATTTTCCCGCGGTGATCGACAACGAAGACGTTTATCTCTGTTGGAAGCTTGGCGAGGACCGCATCCGTTTCTACCATCGGCAGGACGAGGGATTTGCCGGGCGCAAGCCCCTTGACCCGCGCGATCTCGGCCCCGGCGACATCGTGCAGTAGCCTGAGTCGCCGCTTGTGTTTCTTTCCGCAATCGCCTCTGTACTTCAGGGGTGGCGCCTGCCCTCAGCGTTTCGCGAACCGAAAGGATTTTTTCGTGTCCGTACATCCTGAAAACCGATTGAAGGATTCCGCCAGCCCGTATCTGCGCTCCGCGGCGCACCAGCCCATCGACTGGCACGAATGGGGCGACTCGGCCTTTGTGCGCGCGGAATCCGAAGACAAGCCCATTCTTCTCGATATCGGCGCGGTGTGGTGCCACTGGTGCCACGTCATCGATCGCGAGAGTTACGAGAACTCCGAGATCGCCAAAATCATCAATGAGAATTTTGTGGCCGTGAAAGTGGACCGCGACGAGCGCCCGGACGTGGACGCGCGTTATCAATCCGCCGTGAGCGCCATCTCTGGCCAGGGCGGCTGGCCGCTGACGGGATTCCTTCTCCCCAATGGAAAACCCTTCTATGGCGGGACGTATTTTCCGCCGGAAGACCAAATGGGGCGGCCCGGATTCCGGCGCATTCTTTTGGCAGTTGCTGATTCTTACCGGAACAAGAGGGCCGATCTTGTCAGGGCGGCAAACCATTTGGCCGATGCGGTCGCTCAGGCAGAAGTGTTTACGGGAGCGAGGGCGGAGTTCGATCCCGGAGTCGTCGACGCACAAATTACTTCGGTCACAAAGCAATTTGACATCAAGAATGGCGGCTTTGGCAGCGCGCCGAAATTTCCGCACGCGTCGGCAGTTGATCTGGTTCTCGAACGCTACCAGCAGACCAAAGAAAAACATCTGCTGGCGATGATCGAAACGACGCTCGAGAAGATGGCGCGCGGCGGTGTTTACGACCAGCTTGCGGGAGGTTTTCATCGCTATTCGGTGGATGAACGCTGGCTCGTGCCGCACTTCGAGAAGATGAGTTACGACAATTCGGAACTGCTGAAGAACTATTTGCACGCTTCCCAACTAAGCGAAAAGCATGATTGGGAGGCTTCCTTCATTGACACCGCCCAAAGCATCGTACTTTGGGTATTTTCAGTGCTATCCGACCAAGAAAAGGGCGGGTTTTACGCGAGTCAGGACGCGGATTATTCGCTCAACGACGACGGCGACTACTTCACCTGGACCCTCGACGAAGTTCGCGCCGTGCTTAGTCCACAAGAGTCCCGGGTTATTGAGCTCTACTACGATGTTGAACCGCACGGTGAAATGCATCATAACCCTGCGAAAAATGTTCTATGGATTGCACGTGGTTTCAAGCAAATCGCTCAGATTCTTGGACGCGAACCAGACGACATCGTCACGATAAAAATGAACGCGGAAGCGAAGTTGATGAAAGCGCGCCTCCAGCGTCCTACGCCATTTGTGGACAAAACGATGTACGTAGCCTGGAATGCGATGTTCGTTTCTGCATTCTTGGAAGCATCCCACGCGCTCTTCACGCCTTGCGTCGCGGAACAGTGCCGCGCGTTTGCACTGAAAACGATCGACCGGATGCTGAAAGAATCGTGGAGCGAAACGCGAGGGTTCGGCCACCGTATCGGAGGGCCTGCGCTTGACGGCTCGCTCGACGATCAAGTTTTCAGCGTGCTGGCTTTGCTGGACGCTTACGAAGCGACACTTGAGCCGCGCTATTTTGCTGCGGCGCGAAAAACGATGGACCTTGCCATCGCCCGTTACGGTGACGCGGAAGGCGGCGGCTTTTTCGATCGGCCTTCGGACGCAGCGCCGATGGGCGGACTAGACGTTCGCCGAAAGCCGTTCCAGGATTCGCCAACCCCGGGGGCCAATTCCGTCGCGGCGATTGCGTTGATTCGCATGCACGCTTTCACCGGCGACGAGCGCTATTACAATTTTGCTCAGAAAACGCTCGAAGCTTTCGCTGGGATCGCCCAGCAATACGGGATGTTTGCCGCGACGTATGGCCTTGCCGCGACGCTTTTCGCGCGTCATCCATTGCAGGTCGTCATCACCGGACGCGCGGATGACCCCATCGCGCAAGCCCTCGAAGCCGCCGCGCACAGCGCCTACCGTCTCGGGAAGTCCGTCCTTCGGCTAGCGCCAGGCGCTTCCCTCGTGAATCTCGCCGGTGCGCTAAAAGAAACGCTGCCGCATCTCCCTGCCGATAGAGCGATGGCCGTAGTTTGCGCGGGACAAACTTGCCTGCCGCCCACCAGCGACCCCGCGCAACTGGCCGCTCTTCTAGAAAACGGCGCTGCTGGCGCGGCAACCTGATAGGGTTCTCGAGGACCTAAGAAAGAACGGGCACGGCGGCAAGGCCTCGCGCCCGTTCCACATTCGACGCGATGCAGCTTACTTCTTAGGTCGCGATTCGGGCGGAACCAACCCGTTGGCGCGGTAATAGACGACGAGCTGGCCGTAGTGTTCGCCGGAGTGCTCGATCAGTCCGTAGGCCAGATCAGAAACGCGAGTCAAACGTGGCCCGCCAGCGGCAACACTTTCGTTCAACCCCTTGTCGCCCTTTGTCTTGATCACGTCCGCGCCGTCCTCGACGCACTTCTTTACGAAGGCCACGATCTGCACTTTAGTCTGCAAATCGTCGCGCTTCGGATCATCTGGCAAGTGGGGCTTCTTCCCCTGGGCAGGATCTATGAAGTAATACATCGAGGCGGAAACATGGATCAGCTGACCCAGGAATGTCCTTGAGTCGGGATTCGGTTTGTAGTCGTACTTGTCTTCGGGCAGATCCTCGGCAATGGCGATCAACTTTCTCCCGACATCGTTCCAAGACTCCAAGACGGCCTGCGACGGGCTCGGTGCGGGCTTTGGCGGCTCCGCTTTCTTGGCTTCCTGCGCCAACGTCGGCATCGCCACAAGCATCATGGCAACCAGCAGAGTCCCCCATCTGCTAACGCTTTTCATCGTTCTCTCCTCATCTTTGTCGGCTTTTGGACCTGCGATTGGGCCTGTTTGGACCAGGCTGGGCAGGCACATACACTCTCTGACGGACAGGGCGGCCAAGCGTTTCTCCCTTCGCGAGCAAACACCTGGCCTTTTGGCCGGGGTTCATCTTACGACGTTGTCTGGCGCCATTATCCGGCGTCATGGAAAATCCACCGAAGCGGGCATGGTAGACTGGTAGCTCGTGCTTGGAGGCATGCTCCACTTGAATTGGACTTGGCTGTTGGTCAGCAGCGTGATCGGCCTGAGCGTCGTCGGACTGTTGTTTTTCTCCCAGCAGTTCTGGTATCGCGCGATTTGGCGGGTAACGTCCAACTGGGGAAGCCAGAGGCTGCGCGTTGCGGCTCGGCTAGTCTATGTGGCGCTGGTACTGCTCATTATCGGCGCGACGGCGGACGGCTTTCGCATGGGGCGCAGCCGTCTCATTTCCGGGGTCAATACAATTACGATATTCGCGGGACTGTGGTTTTCCAGCGCGCTGTTCGCGTATCTGGCTGTGAAACTGGTGCGTGGCCTCGACCGAAGCTGGGCTTGGTTGCGCGCCGCGTATAAACTCAAGACCAACGCAACGCCTTCACGTGTTTCAGCTTCTCCCGCCGGCGCGGTACAGAATTCTTCAGCACCAGCCGCCTCGGAACTGATTTCCGACCCGTCGCGACGCTATTTTTTTAAGACGGCCACAGCGCTCGCGGGAGCCGGGCCGTTTCTTACCGCGGTCTACGGCTTTGCGGCTGAGCGCCTGGACTATCAAGTGCGACAGGTTGAGGTACCGCTGCCCAACCTGCCCGCCGGTCTTGAAGGCATGAAGATTGTTCAGATAAGCGACATTCATCTGAGCAGCTACATGCCGCGCATGCAGGTGCGCCGTGCGGTTAATATGGCCAACGATTTGGGAGCCGACCTCGCGCTCGTCACGGGAGACTTCATTACCGGTCCGGGCGACCCGATCGCCGATTGCATCGACGAAGTGCGTGGCCTCCGCGCCCCGCTGGGGGTTTGGGGTTGCAATGGCAATCACGAGATTTACGCGCGCGCAGAAGACACGGCGCAGTTTCTTTTCGCTCGGGCTGGGATGAAGCTGCTGCGGAGCGAAAACGCGCAACTTTCGTTTAGGGGCTCGTCGTTTAATTTGATCGGTGTTGATTATCAGCGTGAGCGCACAAGCGGCGGACGCAGAATGCAAATGCTGCAGCAGGTAGAACCGATGGTACGCCGCGACAAGCCCAACATTCTGATGTCGCACAACCCCAATGCGTTCAATCGCGCTGCGGAATTGGGCATCGAGCTTACGCTCGCCGGCCACACCCACGGCGGGCAGATTCAAGTGGAAATCCTCGACCACCGGCTCAGCCCTGCGCGGTTTATTACGGATTATGTGGCGGGGTTGTATCATCGCCCGATGTTTGCGCCGGCACCCAACGACCGCGCCTCCTCAGCTGGTTCCGCGTTCGAGACGAGTCATGGATCCCTGTTCCCGAACCGCTCTTCTGCGCTGGCATCGATGTACGTGAATCGCGGGCTTGGCACCGTGGGTGCGCCTGTGCGGCTCGGTGTGCCCCCCGAAATCACGCTCCTGACTCTCCGCCGGGCCTAACCGCTCGCATCCGCCGGCGTTCCCTGCTTTTTCCATTCTCGTTTTTGTTCTGCAAGATTTCCGGGAATAAACTCCTCCCAACTTCGGTATACGCAGCGGTACTTATCTACGAGAAATAGGAGCGCCGTGGTTCTTCTTCTCAGTCGGAATCTACTAAGTTCCTTGTTCTCAACTGGCGGCTTATCTTTGGAGATGCAATTCGAGTTGGAATTCAAGTTGCACTGACCCAACCTTCACCCCGCCAAACCGTAATCTGTGGCGATCACATGGGATGTGTTTCGCCGCATAAATCTCTCTCTGGAGGAAAGGATGATTATGAGATTTACAATGAAGTGCCGGAGGCTCCTCGCAATTTCCGCGCTTTCGATATTTATTCTTCCTACTGTAACCTTCGCACAATACCATCGGACAGACTTGGTCTCTGACGCTACGGACCCGGACTTGGTGAACGGCTGGGGCCTGACTCGCTCGGGTGGCAGTCCATTCTGGGTCAGCGACAACATTACCGGTAAGTCTACCCTATACAACGGAGCTGGCCAGAAACAAGGGCTAGTGGTTACGATCCCGCCTGCGCCGGGAACTACCGTCACGGGCTCGCCAACCGGCGACGTTTTTAACATCACCATTGGAAATGCAATGCCTTCGTTTTCTGTTTCGAACGGGGTCAAGTCGGGCACCGCCATTTTCCTGTTCGCTACCTTGGATGGCACCATCAGCGGTTGGAGTCCTGGAGTCGACTTGACGCACGCGCTAATCGCTGCGCCTGCGGACAAATCGAAGACCGGTGCCGTCTACACAGGCTTGGCAATCACCAGCGATGCGTCGGGTGATTTCCTTTACGCCGCCGATAATGGCCCCAACAGTCGCATCGATGTTTTCGACAAGAACTTTACCTTGGTGCGTTCTTTTACCGATCCGGCGATCCATGGTGGCTTTGCCCCTTACGGCATTCAAAACATCGGTGGCAAACTCTGGGTGACCTTCGGTGGCAACAAATCGGCAGCCGGCTTCGTGGACGAATTTGACGCTGCTGGGAACGTTCTTTTGCGGATCACCGGTCCTCTTCATTCGCCTTGGGGGCTCGCGATGGCGCCGGCCGACTTCGGTCCGTTCAGCAACACCTTGCTTGTCGCTAACAATGTTCCCGACGGGCGGATCAACGCTTTCGATCCCACGTCCGGCGCATTCCTCGGCACGTTGCGAGACGCCAACGGCCAGGCCATCGTCATCAACCAGCTTTGGGCCCTACAATTCGGCAACGGCGGAAATGGTGGCCAACCTAATCAGCTATTCTTCACCGCCGGTCCCAATAATTACGCCAACGGATTGTTTGGCATGATCACTGCCACGCCATAAACCGGCTCTGCCAGTATCCTTATCGGTGCCTTGAAGGGCGCGACTGGTAGTTTGGCAAGAACGTCTCCAGAATAAGTTGAAGTAGAGCAGACGGCAGAGACTCCTCGTCTCGGCCGTCTGCTACTTGAAGCGCGCTTTGGTTCGTGCTTTGGCGGCCTGCTCGGGCTTCCCGCTGGACGAAGAAGCCCAGCTGCGTCAGAATCTTCCCTGTGTGCTCCGACTGGGCAGGGGATTCGCATGGATGAAGTCCCGGAAATCGACCGCATCGTCAACCAACTGAACGACCTTCGCGAGCAGGATGGATCGGAGCCAGCCGGCGCCGTCCAACTCGACGCATGGCTCAGGACACTGATTTCTCGCGGCGGAAGCGACCTGTTGCTCGTTGCGGGAGCACCCGCCTGCATCCGTGCTAAAGGCGTGGTACAAAAGATCGAAGCCCGTCCTCTCGATGGCCCTGAAATCGAAGCGGCAGTGCTCCCTGCACTCACGTCTCATGCCCTGGCCCGCTACCGACAGTCTCAAATTTCGGATTCTTCCTATCGCATCTCAGGTCTGGGCCGCTTCCGGATCAACCTGCATCGCGAGCGCGGACGCGCCGCCGCCGCGATTCGCGCCTTGCCGCAAAAGGTGCCCATGCTTCGCGAGCTGAACCTTCCGCCTTCCGTGGAATCCCTCGCGCATCTGCCGCGCGGCCTGGTTTTGATCGGAGGCCCCGCGGGTTCGGGCAAATCGACCACGCTCGCCGCGCTGATCGACGACATCAACCGCCGCGAAGCGCGCCATATCGTCACAATTGAAGATCCCATCGAATACGAACACACTCACATTCGTAGTGTCATCGAGCAGGTCGAGATCGGCACGGACGCGCCGGATTTTCCGACAGCCCTCCGTGCAGCTTTGCGCCAGGCGCCTGATGTTCTCGTGGTGGGCGAGATGCGCGACCCGGAAACGATGCGCATCGCCGTCGCCGCCGCGGAGACAGGCCATCTCGTGCTCTCGACCTTGCACACGATTGACGTTGCCACGACCATCTCGCGCATCTCCGATTCTTTTTCCGATGAGCGGCAAAACACCATCCGCCAGGAATTGGCGATGGCTATTGCCGCCGTCCTCACTCAAATTCTCTTGCCCAGCAAAAGCGGAGAGCGTTTTCCGGCCGCCGAGCTTCTGATGATCGGCTATGGCGCGCGCCAGCACATTCGGCGCAATGCCTTGCAGCATCTCCACCAGGAAATCACCATGACTAAGAAAAAGGGATCGTTCGCGCTCGAGGAATCGCTAGTGCAGTTGATTAGCAAAGGCCACATCGACCGCGACGACGCGCTCCTCTGCGCCATCCATCCCGATGATCTGGACATCCTCCTCAAAACAGGCAGCCGCGGATAAATTCTGCAACAAGCGTTTCCAATCGCTGTGCAGTTCAGGCAAAATACCTGCTCTCAACGAGGGGGGGTCTAATGAACCGCAGAGCATTAGTCGCTTCGATTGTCTTCGCAAGTATTTCCCTGGCTCCAACCGGGACGCACGTTACCGCCGACGAGCAGCCGCTCGCCGGATATTCCGCCGAGTCCTCACGCGCCGAGCGGCAGTGGGAAGAAAAAATGCGCGCCATTCCCGATCCAGAAAAAATTCGCGGCTACATGCAAAGGCTTTCCGCGTATCCCCATCATGTGGGGTCTCGGTATGACAAGGACAACGCCGAGTGGCTGCTCGCAAGATACAAAGAATTCGGACTCGATGCTCACATCGAGTCGTTCGACGTACTTTTTCCAACGCCCAAGGAACGCGTCGTCGAACTCGTCGAGGGTGGCCCAAAGTTCGCTGCCACGCTTCAGGAGCCGCCTTTGCCGGTGGATCCGACGTCAAACCAACAGTCCGAGCAGCTTCCCACCTACAACGCATATTCGATTGATGGCGATGTGACTGCCCCGCTCGTCTACGTCAATTTTGGCGTGCCCGATGATTACGAGAAGCTCGAACGCATGGGCGTTTCAGTGAAAGGCGCTATCGTCATCGCGCGCTATTACGGCTCCTGGCGCGGCATCAAGCCAAAAGTCGCGGCGGAGCACGGCGCCATCGGCTGCCTCATTTTTTCCGATCCGCACGAAGACGGGCCCTATCAAGGCGACGTTTTCCCTGAAGGGCCCTATCGGCCGAGAGACGGCGTGCAGCGCGGTAGCGTGGCGGACATGCCTCTCTATTCTGGCGATCCGCTTACGCCGGGCGTGGGAGCGACAAAAGACGCGAAGCGCCTCGACCTAAAAGATGCCCAGACGATTACCAAGATTCCAGTGCTGCCGATTTCTTGGGGCGACGCAGAGCCTCTTCTCGCCTCGCTAAAAGGTCCGATGGCTCCGGCGGCTTGGCGCGGCGGGCTCGGCATCAGCTATCACATCGGCCCCGGCCCAGGCAAAGTTCACCTCAAGGTGAAATCAAACTGGACGCCCCTCCAGCCGCTCTACGATGTCATCGCCAAGATTCCCGGTTCGGTTTATCCCGATGAATGGGTGATTCGCGGCAATCACCACGACGGCTGGGTGAATGGCGCCGAGGATCCGCTCTCCGGCCAGTCCGCGATGCTCGAAGAAGCGCGTGCCCTGGGCGAGCTCCTGAAAGCGGGTTGGAAGCCCAAGCGCACAATTATCTATTGCTCTTGGGATGGCGAAGAGCCCGGTTTGCTCGGCTCAACGGAGTGGGTCGAGACGCACGCAGAGGAACTCGACAAACATGCCGTTATCTACATCAATTCGGACGGCAACGGCCGCGGCTATTTTGGCCTCGGAGGTTCCCACACTCTCGAGAAATTCGTCAATGACGTCGCGAGAGATATTCAGGACCCCGAAACCAAGCTCTCCGCCTGGAAGCGCGAGCAACTCCGCTCCATTGAAGAAGCTCCCGGAGACAAAAAGCAGGAAGTCCGTCAGCGCGCCGATATGCATGCTGGCGCGCTTGGCTCCGGCTCTGATTTCACGCCGTTCCTTCAGCACGTTGGCGTCGCTTCGCTCAACATCGGTTTTGGCGGCGAGGATGGAGGCGGAATCTACCACTCGATTTACGACGATTTCTATTGGTACACCCACTTCAGCGACACGACCTTTGTTTATGGCCGAGCGCTCTCGCAGGCAGGCGGCACAGCCATGATGCGCATGGCCGATGCTGACTTGCTGCCCTTCGATTTCAATGATTTTGCGGAAACGATGCAGACTTACGTCCGCGAGCTGAAAGACTTGTCGAAGAAAATGCAGGATGAAATCCGCGAGCGCAACCGCGAACTCGATGAGGGTGTTTTCACTGCGACGGCGGACCCGAAGAAAACCTATGTTCCGCCGAAAAAAGAAGAAGTTCCACCCTACCAAAACTTCGCGCCTCTCGAAAACGCCGCCGATGCGGTTACGCACGCCGCAGCGGATTACCGCAAGGCGCTGGAACACGTGAATGCCAATGGCGGTGCCGCGCTGGCCGCGGCTTCGGTGGCCGAGGTGAACCGCCTGCTCATCGAAAGCGAACGTAAATTCATCACGCAGGAAGGATTGCCGCAGCGCAAATGGTACCGGCATCAACTCTATGCGCCGGGCTTCTACACCGGCTACGCGGCAAAGACGATGCCTTACGTGCGCGAAGCCATCGAACAGAAGGAATGGAAACAAGCCGATGAAGGTGTGGTGGTCGTCGCGAAATGCCTGCAGGATGAAGCAAAGCTGATCGCCGCCGCCGCCGCGAAACTCGCCGCGGCACATTAATCTGCGTTATCGTTAGGGCGCAGCGCGATGCGCCCGCACGGTGGGAGAGACATTCATGTCTGTCTCCCGCCTTCTCCTGGAGGATCGGCGCATGCCGTCCTATAACCTCGCCATCGTCGGCATGGGCAACGTTGCCCGCGCCCTTCTGCGCCTGCTCATTTCAAAAGAAACGGACCTGCGCAGACGCTACGACATTCGCTGGCGGCTCACGGGAGTGGCCACGCGCCGCACCGGCTGGATCGCCGATCCAGATGGTCTCAATCCACTGGCAGCTTTGCACGGCCATTCTCTCATTCAGCACGGAAATACATTGCAACCCCACAACCTGCGCGAGTGGCTCGAAAAAACACGCGCCGACGTACTCTTTGAAGCGACCTCGCTCAATGTGAAAACCGGCCAACCGGCCACTGAGCATTTGAGGACCGCGCTCGAATTGGGCATGCACGCCATTACCGCCAACAAAGGCCCCATCGTTCACGCGTACCACGAACTCAGCGC
>WNFP01006214.1_pt1 | contig 12630 bp, 11 predicted proteins | sample 5400201 | NCBI WGS metagenome assembly WNFP01 (sample SAMN13153355, study PRJNA577476) | soil metagenome | isolation source: 115 cm saprolite under Madrone tree | place: USA:California | collected 2016-06-14
AATGCAGCTTTGGCATCCGACTCGAGGGTGCGGAGTTTCCCCTCCCAACCGAAGCGGAAGTTGAGCGCGGCGTTGAATAGTAGGGGTATTCAGCGGAATGCCTGATCCGTCGAGGCCGACGTCCTGGCTGTTCAAGCCCGCGCCATTTGTGCGGAGATCGTGGCACGACGAGCAACTGCGCGAATTGTCGTGAGACAGGCGAGGATCGCCGAATAGACGTTCCCCGAGCTTGATCTTCAGCGGGTCAATTGTGGGAGGCTCGGGAATGGGAGTGATAGGTTCTTCGGCGATGGTGCTGTTCTCAGGCGGTTGCTCGAGCGACAGCGATGGTGCCGGAGAAAGTTGCAGACTGCCCAGGAAAAGTACGCAAATTGCAATTGCGCGACGTCGATGATGGGCGACTCGCGAAATTCCGGTTTCACCGCCAGTGGGCAACTGAAGCAAAACTCTTCTGAACGGCATATTCAGGGAACTTTGGTCAGAGCGGAAATATTCCGTTCTCGATATCGATCCCGCCGCCTAGTCCAATTTTGGGTCATAACGGTGTTCACGCTAGCTGTGAAACCCTTGCTGACGAACAAGCGACCTACTGCATGGATGAAGCCGATTCCAGCGATTGCATAGTTGACCACATCAGCAATCACGGCAGTACCTCACGACCTGCTCGATCTGAGATCGGTGAGGGATGCCGATATCTCGCAATGTCCGATCATCGAGTTCCGCCAAGGCAGCGACAGTCCTTTTGATCTCGCGCTCGCGATGCCAACGCGCCCATCGGCTTGCACTGGCGCTCCAAGGCTTGGTCAGCCAGTTACGTTGGCTTGACCGATCGGTATCAAACGAATGGGAGTCGTAAAATTCGGCGAGACCGATGTCTTCGGACGGCGCCTCGGTTCCAGGCCCGGTTCGACTGGTATCGTTCTCAAGTTCTGATCCCGTCACCTCGGAACTCGTGGAAGAAACGATAGCAATAGCCCTGCGCCGTTCGCGCACGGAAAGCTTTTCCGCCTCTGCATCGATTGGGGCGGACTCGACGGGAGACGTTGCGATCGCGTTCAGCAAAGCGCCGTACCAAGCGCCGTATAACGCAAAACCTTCCATGAAAAACGTAAATATCGACGACCAGGGTCCAGTATTCTGGCGATCCGCTCGCGTGATCGCTGGCATTGCCGCCGGGCGCGAATTCACGGCTGCCAAATCAAGCCGTGGAGCATGTGCCAGATTTTCATGTGCAGCGCCACTATTGTCGCGCAAGTCGAAGCGTAACTCGCGGCTCGGAACGTTGTACCGTCTGACGACTCTGTTCGCCGATTCAGATGAATTCAACATGAGATGCTCCCACAAGCAGTTGGCGGAGGAAAGGTATTTGCCGCGCTCGACTTGTGCGTCGAGAGCTGCCGCCGAACTTGTCCAGGTCGCCGCGATCGCCAACCGGGCGAACACATGAACAAACCATCGCATTTTCAGGTCCGCACCGACGCGGTTAGCGAAGAATCCCACTGACAGACGACCAACAAAGGTAATGGAGAGGATTGGCGTTTCGGAAACATAAGATTGTCCGTGTACTGGCACGGAGACTCTGATGGCTGCCAGTTACAGGATCATCACCGGCGAGGACAATACGGTTACGACCGTAATTGCGCGGCGCCACATTTTCAGCATTTTTAGAACGGTTCGACCGGCAGCGCGAAGATATAGCCGACGCCTCGCTCAGTCTGGATCACGCGCGGTGCACTCGGATCGATCTCCAGTTTGCGCCGCAGCCGCAAGACCTGGACATCAATGCTCCGATCGAAAATATCTTCGTAAACTCGTGTGGCTTGAAGCAAATGCTCCCGCGAGAGAGGCCGCTGAGGCGCTTCGAGAAAGGCCAGCAACAAAGCATACTCGCCTTTGCTCAGCGAGACCGGCGTCGTATCGGGATCGACGAGTCTACGGCCACGCCGTTCAAGCTGCCAGCCGTCGAATCTGTAACCGCCTCGCTCCGGATCATGGGTGCGTGCAACCCGTCCCATTTCCTGCCGCCGCAATACGGCGCGAACGCGGGCAAGCAACTCTCTGAGACTGAATGGTTTTACGATGTAGTCGTCCGCACCGAGCTCGAGACCGACGATGCGATCGATTTCGTCGCGACGATGGCCCGTCGTGATGATCACCGGGACGTCCGAATGAGAACGCATTTCCCTCAAAAGATCCAGCCCATCATCCTGACCGAGCCGCAGATCCAGAATGATCAGGCTGGGAACGGCCCCCGCAAAATGACGATTCAACTCTGTTCTGTTTGACGCGGACTTCGTCGGCACGTTGTGATCTTCCAGGTACCTGACCACCATTTGCCGCAGCGACGCGTCATCATCAACGACGACGACATGACCGACATCCGCGAGCATGAATTGATCTCTCAATTTTTTTCGCCACTAGCGGTGTTGTCTCAATTTGAATTTCAGCCGGCAATTATTTGCCATTTTCCGGCCGTAATGTCCGAACCGGATTATCCTTACGCAGATCGAACCTAGACCGCCGGAGGTCAGGCGTCGTGAGCCAATGACGCACTTTCGATGGTACAGATGCGCCCTCAGCTAGGTGTGATCTCCGGCGTAGGCGCATGGCGAGCGGCCGAACCGATGGCGAAATTTTCGGGCAAAATTTGTATAGTCGCGAAAGCCGCTGGCGTAAGCGATCTCGCTGACAGGCTGATTTGTGGCCAGGAACGCCCTGCGATGCAGAAGGCGCGCGGCGTGATCCAAACGAAGCGAATATATGAATTCACTGCAGGTCGAGCCGCGCTGAGTAAAGAGCTTCTGCAGGTAACGCAACGAGATCCCCGCTTCGGCTGCCACCTCGCAAGGACCGAAATCTGGATCGGCAAAGCGGTCCTTGATAACGCCGCTGATGCGCGTGAACAGCTTGTCCGCATGACGCGAGACGGGCCAGGGGTCGGACGGTGCGAATAGTGCGCCGACGAGATCATAGACGGCCAGCTGCATGTATGAATCAGCGGGCGAGAACGCAGATCCTTCACCCCCGTCGGTCTCCTGAATGAGGTCGAAGAGCAAACGCCCCGCCGGCGTTCCGCCGCGTCTATAAAGACCGCCCTTTGGCTCGAATCCAAGATGGGACACCAGTGACTGGCGCGGCAAGTTAAGAGTCACAGTGTTCCATGGCGCGCCGTTGTTATCAGCGAAGTATGTCACTGGCTGGGCCGCATCGACGAACGCGACATCACCCACAGCGAGCCGCACGGCTAGCGGAGCATCTCTCTCCACGCGTCGTAGTCCAATTGTGATGGCATGAGACTATCGTCGCTCTGAAGCATTATCGTCTCCGTTTTGGAGTGCTCCGCTTCGAAGATTGCAGTTATGGCCTCAGACTGGGTTCTTTCTACGGTCCGAATCGGCCAAGTCTCGGGGACGTGATGAATTGTGATGCAACGTTCCCTGATGGAAAGTGTGCCGTGCTTCGGGCTGGCACGGCTGGGGCAGTATGCTTCTCTGTGCACGCCGCTACGCGTGGCTCGAGCACCAGATCGGCATGGCGCCGGCCTCCCCGCCCCAACAGCTCGCGGATTATTCGGCGGCCAATGTGTGCTAACTGACGGTAACGGAATGGCGGAGCAGAAGATGTTATCGGGATCGTATTGCCGCTTAGCCTTGATGAGCCGCTCAACCTTGCTGCCATGGCTTTTTGCTGCGCGCTCCGGATTTCCGCCGCCGAGAAGGTTCGGGTATCCACCCGGAAGCGCCATGGCACCAAAGGCCTCATGAGTCGTTTGAACCCACTGCCGATGTCGCTGCACGTCAAGCGGCTCTGAATGATCGACAAACGAAGCGAGAATCTCGACCAGCACATGGTCGCGGCGAAGGCCGAAGGCCGTCGCCGCCGCCTGTACTCGCAGGCGGCGCCCCTGCATTCGTGGGATGACGATCCAAACCGGCGATGCCGACGGCGGGCGGTGCCCGCCGTTTCTGTTCCCCTGTAAGAAGGGTCTATCTATTCCGAGCGACGCGCCGGACCGGCCGCTCGTCGGGGCGCTTTGGCTGAGAAGGCGCAGCTCCGATTTGGCCAGCCTTGTCGGCACTGGCCGCCATGGCCTGCAACATGTTGCGATCGACCTTGCTCAGCGCGTTGCGGGGCAGTTCGTCGACTATCCCGAGACCCTCAGGGACCTTATAGGAAGCAAGCCGCGTCGCAACGTTGCGGAGGATTTCAGAAACGACTGTGTTCATCGTCCCCTCTGCGAGCTTTACGAAGCCGAACACGCGTTGACCGAGCACGGCATCCGGTATGCCCACCACTGCGGCTTCCTCGACCGCGGAATGGGCGGCGACCAGCGCCTGCTCCACTTCGACAGGCGAGATGTTGGTGCCGCCGCGAATGATGATGTCTTTCTTGCGGGACACGAACCAAAGGTCATCTCCCTCGCCGTGCCGCATCAGATCGCCGGTATGATACCAGCCGCCCTTCAAGCTCTCCTCCGTCGTCTGAGGATCATTCCAGTAACCGGCGAAGACGTTTGCCCCGCGAACCAGGAGTTCTCCGGCCTCGCCGTCGGCGACATCGGCACCATTTTTGTCGATCAACCGTATCCGCGCGCCCTTCACGATCCGCGCCACCGGCCCGTGTTGCAGACCGAAGGTCAAAGAACCAATGACTTCCGTTGCACCCCAAATGTTGTAGAGGGGTGCGCCAAGGATCGAAGGGATCCGCTCCTGCAGATCGATCGGGCAGGCATCCGCTCCGGTCAGGCAGACGCGCAAGGACGCCAGATCGCGCGGCCGAGCTCGCTGGCACTCGAGCAGTGCCGCATACTGGGCCGGGAAACCGACACACCAGGTGCAACGATGACGTTCAATGGAGTCGAGGACGCCGTCGGCGTCGAAGCCCTCGAGCAAGACGAAAGGAGCACCGAACTGAATATAGGACAGGAAGCTAAAGAGCCCGCTGCTATGCGCAATGGGTAAGGATTCGATCATGACATCGTCGTTCGAAAATCCCCAATGCTTGATGACCAGGTCTACCGATTCAGATAGCGTTGCCGGCGTATGGACGACGAATTTGGGCTGACCGGTCGTTCCAGATGTGTTGATCAGCACTGCGGGTTTGTACTGAGCGGGCGAGCTCGACAAATTCGCATCGGTGGCGTCGTCGAATAGGGCCTCCCACGGCTGGACGCCGTGCTCTTCGAAGGTTCCGTTGACGACAAAGCGCCTGTCCGGCGCAAGGATTGAGGCGTCAACCGGGGCAACGTTCTTGTAGAGGTCGATCTCGCCGATGTAGAGCGCGGGTTTCAGTCGTTGCAGCATGGGAGCGAGTTCGGCGAATGTAAACGCGGTTCGCAATGGCGCCGCGATAGCCCCCAATTTGAAGCAGGCATAATAGGCGACGACCATTTCGGGCCTGTTCATCATATGAAGGGCGACGCGATCACCCGGTTCGACGCCGTGCGCTGCCAGTCCGCGCGCGAGGCGTTCGGCTTCGTCCGCAAGCCGTTCGTATGTCCACACCTCTTCGTGAAAGATGAAGGCCGCGCTTTTTGGCCGCGTTTGTGCATGGTGCAGTAAAGCACCTGTTGGAGTCGTTTTCATTGGCTAGTCTCCCGTTGCTGATAGGCGGCATCCAAACTGGACGGGCTGCGCTACCGCGCTATTTCAGTCTCGGGAAAACGGTTGCGATTGTAGGCAAGCGGCCAAAGACATGGCGAAAACGAGACGAAGCGCAGCATTTCTGCTGCCTTCCGCTAGCCGTTGGTTGTTCGCGCATACCAATAACCTCAGCAGCCACGGCAAATGTTGAGCTGCCTCGAGCGGGTCAGTCCGATGCGATGGACACAAGGTGGAACATCCAGTCGCTGCTTGGCACCGCCAGCAACGACCCGCCGCCTTTCGCAGGAAGCGGCGGGCCTGCTTCTTGCCTTCTCGCTCGTCCCGAAGCCATCGGAACTCCGCCCATCTGTTGTCCGGCGGCTTACGTTTTGGGTGTGGTCTTCAGGCCGCGCGCATTTCGCGAAGTGTGCTTAATGTGCCATTCCAAAGCTCGATCCGGGCCTTGATGCTGTTGCACGCGGCGCGCAGAGCCCGTTCGTCCCTCTGCGGCGAGTCCGCGACCAGACCTTTGTGCTCGTGCACGTTTTCACACAGCCTGGGTCAACATGAGACTTCCCCCTAACGTTACGTCCGCATGATACGGTCACTTCTCAACCATGCAGCTCATGGGTAGGCTCGGCTCTACCTCAACTTCGAGCAGTGAGGGTTTCTCAGCGTCAATCGCGGCCTTCTGCTCCAGCAAGCCCAGCAGGAGGGCATCTCGCTGACTGGTGAGTACGGCCAAGTCGGTACCGGCCAACTCGTCATCCACGCCGTCGGCCAGTCGCTTGTTCAATTCGGTGCTTAGCGCCACGGTACCCAAATCGTGCCACCAGCTTTCGAGCGGCGGACCGAGATGTTCCAACACATGAGCGATTCCGCCGGGGCCGCCGGAAAGGTGAAGATTCAGGAACGGACCGAGCAGTGCCCAACGCAGGCCGGGGCCGTGGGCGATGGCGGTATCGACCTCGCCAACTGACGCGATCCCTTGGCTGACGAGGTAAAAGGCTTCGCGCCACAGCGCGGCCTGCAGGCGGTTGGCCACGTGTCCCTTGATTTCCCGGCGGATATGGATGGGTTTCTTGCCAAGGGCTGCATAGAAGGCCAGCGCCTGCTCAATCGCTACCGCCGAGGTCGCATGTCCGCCCACGACTTCTACCAGGGGAATCAGGTGCGGCGGGTTGAATGGATGACCGAGCAGCACACGTTCGGGATGGCGTGACGCCGCATTCTGGATTTCGCTGATCAGGATGCCGGAGGAGCTTGTGGCTATCGGCGTGTCCGCCGGCGCTGCGGCATCGATCCGCGCAATGAGATCGCGTTTGATATCGACCCGCTCGGGACCATTCTCTTGAACGAAGACGGCCTTTGCGACGGTGCCTGTGAGATCGCTGTCGAATTTCAGCCGGGCCGGTGAAGCGTTGGGCGCAAGTCCAATACGCTCAAGGGCGGGCCAGAAATCGCTCACGAGGCTGCGCAGGCGGGCTTCGGCGCCCTTCGCCGGATCGGTTGCGACAACGTCGAAGCCTTTGGCGAGAAAGCAGGCGGCCCAACTGGCTCCGATGACCCCGGTGCCGACGACTGCCACATGGGCCGATGATGTCTTTGCGGTTTTTGCCATATTCTGCTGCCCTGCTTTGCGGGCCTCCTTCACAAGTTGGGCCGGGCCCTGCGCCAGTGAATCGTGGCGGTCTTCAATGTGCCGTTGAAACGCTGAGGCCCGTCGGTGCTCAATTGCAGGCGCTCGCCGTCGACCTCCACCACTCGCACCTGGCGTTGACCAACCCAGTTGGGAAAGAAGCTGACTGCCATTTCATGCGACAGGCTGCGCCTGGCTTCATCGACGAAGAAGCGCCCGGAATAGGCGATGTAACTACTCCCCGCCGCGACATACTCCTCGGGGCTGCCGCGAAGCAGATCCCCTTCCTCGAATGGCACCCGCGCCGGGCCTTGCAACTGGGCGGACATATATCCATCCGGGGTATAAAGGATGAACCCCTGCGGACGTTCGCCCAACACGTTGTTCTCGACCCCGGTCTCCACATCGCGCTCGACAGCGCTGACCAGTTCCCAAGCGCCGATCAGGCTGACACGCAGACTTAGCGATCCCATGTGCGTAGCTCGACTTCCTTGAGTTGGACGTTGAGGCGATTGGTGATGTTGCGGGCGTAAGCTTGCACCGAGACGTCAGCCCCTTTCTTCGGATACTCGATCTAGGCAGATGACGTTATCTGCCGGACTGTCAGCGTAGAGCTTCTCAATCAAGGCTGCATGGCGCCGCAGAATGTTGCGTTGACTGACCGCGCCCTTGTCAGTCAGTTCGCCGGTGTCGATCGAGAGCTTTGCAGCTAGAAATGCAAAACGCAGCACGCGCTGGGCGCTGCCACTTGCTTCCGCTTCCAGGGCCATCAATTTGGCGCGCATACGGGCCTGCACCGTGTTGTCGTGCGCGATCTCCGCGCTAGACGGAATACCTAAGACGGCGATGTAGTCCCGGTTTTCCCCGGCGATCACCACGTCGCGCACCTCGGGCGTCAAATGCTTCAAGAGATGCGTTCTAAGCGAGCCGACGCGGACCCACGTGCCGGTGGCCAGTTTAAAGTCCTCCGCGAGGCGTCCGTCGTAACGAAAGCCGGTTTGCTGATTTCCGGCTTCCGCCCAGGCCAGCGCATCGCCGGTTCGCAGAAATCCGTCTTCGTCGAATGCATCGGAAGTGAGATCGTCTCGTCGCCAATAGCCTGGAGTTACGCTTGGACTTTGAACCCGCAACTCCAGTTTGCCGTCCATTGGCGTGAGTTTCAGGGTGACACCGGGCGGCGGCAGGCCGACGCAGCCGGCCGACGCGGCGTCCGAATGCCGGTGGGCGGCCATGAAACCGGCCTCGGTCGAGCCCAGCGTCGCTACCCACGGGATGCGCTGGCCGATGGTTTCGAGTGCAAGTTCGTCAAACGCGTCGCAGATATGCTGAGCGATACTTGCTCCGGCATATTGCAGCACCCGGACACGGCTGAAAAAGTTTACCCGAAGCGCGCGGTCACGACGCAACCACGGAAGCAGCTCCTCGTAACCCTTCGGAACGTTCGAATAAAACAGCGGTGCGACCTCGCGCAGGTTACGAACCGTCTCCTCGATTTGACCCGGCAGTGGCTTGCCGTCGTCGATATACAACGTCCCACCATTAAACAGTGCGATGCCGAAACTTATGCTGCCGCCGGAGATATGGTTCCAGGGCAGCCAATCGACGAGCACGGGAGGCTCCTCGCCAAGCATGGGGTAGCACGCTAGCATCATCTGCAGGGCGCTGCACCACATCCGGTGCGTGTTGATCACTCCTTTCGGAACTCCGGTCGAACCAGAGGTAAATAGCAGCTTGGCGATCGTATCGGGATTGACGGCAACGGCAGCGGCCTCCACGTCGCTGGTCGCAGTGGTGGCGAGCAAGGCATCGAAGCCCGTCGCGCGACGGCCGGGATCGCCGCGCATGATCACAACCTCGACATCCTCAGGGATGCAGGCACGAAGCGCCGCTGCATAGCGATCTCCGTCATCTGCAAACACCAGCCCAGGGCGCACCAGAGCGACAATGTCGCGTAGCCTGGCAAAATCCGTCGAAATCAACGAATAAGCCGTCGCCAGTGGCACAAACGGGATGCCCACATGCAGACAACCGAGCGATAACAGACCGTGCTCGATTCCATTGCCTGACAAGATGAGGGCGGGCCGCGTGATGGAGAGATCACGATCGAGCAGCGCCTGCCCGATGGCGCAAGCGGAATTCAAAGCTTCGAGATAGGTCACCTTCCGCCAGCGCTCGCCGTCACGGCTGGCGAAAAGCACGCGATCAGGCGCAACTGCTGCCCAGTGCCGCAGTCGCTCGGTCAAACGGACTGGATACGGACCAAGCCGGGTCGAGTTGCGTACGCGCAGACTGCCGTCCGCAGACGATTCAAACATCACATTTTTCCACGGTAGCGCGACCGGTCGCATCGTCATCTCCATCATCGCTCGCTTTCTCCGGAGCGATGGGCAACCTTTGCCACGCGTTTTTCGAGAAAGGCATTTACCCGCGCTTTAGCTTCATCGTCGCCTATGGTGATCGCGGCCATCAAGCTTTCCAGCAGGAAGCCGCCCTCTGGATCTGAGCGTGCGATCCGCGGCAGCGCCTGTACGATTGCGAAATTGCTCAGCGCCGTGTTGGTCGCGATCCGCTCGGCCAACTCGATGGCCTTGGCGAGTCCATGTCCATCATCGACAAGGTATTGCGAGAAGCCGAGCGATAGCCCTTCCTCTGCGCTGTAAGTCCGACCGGTCAGCATCATGTCAATCATCCGGGATGTGCCGATCAGGCGCGGTATGCGCACGGCACCACCGCCGCCAACGAATATGCCGCGCGTGCTCTCTGGCAGCGCGTAGTACGCGCTACGTTCAGCGACCCGGATATGTGCAGCAGCGGCGAGCTCCAAACCGCCACCGATGACGCCGCCGTGAAGGACAGCGACGACCGGCACACGGCCATTCTCAATCCGGTCGAAAGCGCGGTACCAGGACCGCGAACGGCGAACGCTGGCCGGCGCGCTGATGTCGATAACGGCCGAAAGATCGGCACCGGCCGAAAAATGCTTCCCCTCGCCGTCCAAGATAATGGCGCGCGTCTGTTCCGGCGGATCGCTGAAGAAGGACTCGATGCCGGCGATCGTCGCATCGTCCAGGGCATTTCTTTTGGCAGGGCGCGACAGACGTAACAGCGTCACCGAACCATGCTGGCTTGCGGTCAGGCTGGTCGGCAGATCCCGCCTTGCCTGGCTCTCGCAGTTTTCCAGGCGCACATCACTTTGGGATCGGCGCGAGCTCATTCGTCCGTGATGTTCCGTCTGGAGCGGCTTGGTACTCGAATTGTCGATTTGATCCATCGGACGAGACATATCGAAGCGCTCCCTCAGCTCTCGTTCGGCCATTGGCGTTGCGTGCCCGGTCGCACCATCGCACGCGTCCGGCGTTCGAGGCTCATTAAGCTCTGAGAGTATTGCAATGCGATTGCCGTACCGGGTTATCGTGTTACGTCGGTAACGAGAGGAAGTGACATGCCGCATGAAGGCCTCATTGCCTCTCAAAACCCTCGAGCAGAAACGAAAGGGGCACCGAACCGTATGCAAGCCAGAAAAATGATGAATGAAGCACATGCGACCCGGGCCGCGGGGTTTGCAGCTCTTTCGCGAACGACACGCCTTTCCCTTTCAGCCGGGAGGCGACGCGATCGAGATCGTCGACCAGCAGGCCGAGATGATCTGATCCCTGATGCGGTGTGAGACCGGTAGAGGATTAGTTCCGTCTTCGTTCCGAACTGGCGCAAAGAAGTCGCTAAAAAGCGCTACGACATGACCGTGAACGATTCGTTTCTGCACAAATGATTTTAGCAGCGCGTTTTCACACAGCCCGGTAGAGTCGAGGATGGGCGCGGTAGCTTGGAGCCTATGGCCAACGCCCCGTTTCCCACCCCACCAATCGACAATTATCCGGGTGAGAGCCTCCCTCACTGATAGTTCGCGCCCTTGGGGCGCACGGTCATCCGATCTCTTGTTGGGCGTTTGCGCATGACGGCCGATCGAGAAGCAATTCTGTTGATATGTCAACCATTCCTGGGCTTGGAAAACTCGCATCCAAAGTTGGGATCGCTGGGTGAATTCCTGCCGCAGAGATTTGTCTTTTTGTTTCTTATGCTTGAGGCTAGGGTGCGGAGGTTGCGGGAAACCCATCGTAATGACCGGCATTAGACTTAACCTCGATAGATACGTTCCCGGCCTGTTGACGTTCGTTTCCAACAAGCTTTCTCGGGGCGCGTCCGCCGTCTACCGCAACCTTTTCGGAATCGGCATCACCGAATGGCGGATCTTATCCCTCCTTGCGCTTGAACCTGGCATTCCGGCGCAACGGATTTGCCATGTCATTGGATTCGACAAGGCACTGGTCAGCCGGACCATCAAGACTCTCCAGAAAGACAGATACGTCGTTGTTCGGTCCGATGTAAGCGACAGCCGCCGACAAACGATAACGCTAACGCCCGCAGGGCTCGAACTTCACGATCGGGTCATTAAGGTATCGCTTGAACGCGAGAAACTCCTGCTCCTCGATTTCTCGGAGAAGGAAATCGATATCCTCTTGAAACTATTGCACCGGATGCACAGCCGGGTGGATACGGTAAACTCCTATCGTCCCAAGGGGCAGAAACCAAAGAAGCCGCAGCGCAAAAAGCCACGCCTACCTGATGCTGCTGAATGACGCTCATTCGAGCAGCGTCTTGAGCACGAAATCCGGGTCAGCGGCTGCTTTCGGATCGACAGAACCGCCACGTTCCAGAATTTTTCGCCCTACCACGTGGTCGGCGGCCCGATTGACAGATTCGATTCCGAGCAGGCGGTCACCGGCATAACAAAATACCGAGAATGAGCCAGTCTCGGGTGAACCACGCAGCACCGTTCGGTCGACGTCGTGCGTTAAGCCGACTATCTGTAACTTATCGCTTCCTTGATCGCTCCAAAACCACGGCAGGCTCCGATACGGTGCACCTTTCCCGACAAGGCGCGCGGCGAGACAGCGGGCCTGATCCGTTGCATTCTGAACAGACTCGATTCTGACGGGCTTGGTCGCGTAGGGCGTCGGAAACACCACGCAGTCGCCGATGGCCGATATATTCGCATCAGAAGTAGACAGATTTTGATCGACAAGAATTCCACCATTGACGACCAACCCGGCGGAAGCGGCAAGCTCCGTATTCGGATTGACGCCTATTCCTGCAACGACAAGATCGGTCTCGATCTTTTTCCCTTGCGCAAGAGCGATCGTATATCGACCATCTCCCCAGCCTCGTTCGATGCCTGCGACCTCAGTGCCAAAATGAAAATTAACCCCTGAGCGTTCGTGTCTTCTCAGGAAAAACTGCGAAATTTCTGGTGTCACCGCGCGCTCCATCAGGCGCTGCCCGAGTTCTATAACATCTACAGTCAATCCCTTTAGTCGTGCTGTAGAAGCAAACTCCAGCCCGATGAATCCT
>WNFP01003489.1_pt1 | contig 12627 bp, 8 predicted proteins | sample 5400201 | NCBI WGS metagenome assembly WNFP01 (sample SAMN13153355, study PRJNA577476) | soil metagenome | isolation source: 115 cm saprolite under Madrone tree | place: USA:California | collected 2016-06-14
AAAACCCTCAAAGTCCCGTGGGCATACTTGACTGGCCGCTTAAAGATTCAAGGCAGCCACACTTTGGTAAAGGAATTAGACGAGATTTTTCCCTAATGTGGGATTAATATTAATGGCGTGGCCTGACCAGAATTCTAGTCCGCCCAAGCGTTAGCGCGGAGGTATGAAAATTCTCGCCAGCCTGATCAAACCAAACGCAAATTGGAACGCCAAGTTGGCAAATTGGGACACTGCGCTATTTACTAGGACGAATTGAAACGCCTCTGGCCGATAAACCAGAAAGAGCGCGAAGCAAAGATCGCGCAATTTGCGAACGAATGCGGATTCCGTCTGAGGTTCTATAGCAAGGGACTGTGCGCCATCTTCGACAAATGGCCGCCACAAAAACGACGTTTGTGTAATTCTAAAACGCTTGCCTACGCTTGTACACGTTTACGAAGTCAGACCGCGCTAGAATCGTTTTTGATTGCGGGACGGCAAGATGATCCGGCCAGCATGTCATCACCGATTCCTGCACGCTTTAGGCGTGACAACTCAACGCGACAGATGCAGCATCGCCGCCATGATGGAACTGATCTTTTTTGTGTTCGTTCTCCTTGGCATCGTACTGATAGACAGTCGGCTGCACAGATTGGTAAAGATTCAGCGTGACGCTTTAACCGAGCTCAGGGAGTGTGAAACGCACTTGCAGGTGATGTGCGAAGCTTACAAAGCGCAAGGCCAATAGAAGCATATTCCATTGCACGTTTACGAAGTACGACCGCGCAAGGATTGCCGCAGAAATGTCCCCAAATGAGCCCTTCTTCGAGCTTTATCGGCGGAAAGCTCTTGCAGCGGCGCGGCGAAGCTTGGCGATTGTCTCAGCGCTCGTTGGTTGATGAAAGTTCACCATAGCTTGGCAACATACCACGGCGGCGCCGCTGACATGAATAAAAGGTGCGCCAAGTGGTTGCCAACCTTCCTTCAGCGCGGCATTCACTTTTTCGGCGAGCGAACCGAGGTCTTGGCTTTCAATAATTTTGTACTCTTCGATCGTATCCATCTGCCTATCGTCGGAAAGCGCGCGGCCGTGGTCGAGGAGAAAGCAGACTTACTTTCGCAATGAGCCGTCACGCTTCTCGGACGGGTGAGATTCGCGTCCTGGATTCGACTGGCAAGCTGGAACGCACGATTGCGTTCAGCGAGGCTGATCGAATGCTGTGACGCGAGCGCTAACGTCAGCTAGTCTTAATCGATTGTTTCGGACGCTTCACGCGCTTTTCGGAATGACCCGCGCTTCAAAAAACTCGTCGCCTCGCTCACGCCGAAACCGCCGAGCAGATAATGCGGCGCTGCGAACGCCAGCGAGTGGAATCGTTAGAATGGCCGGAACCGATTGCCGCACGACATCGGCAAAACGCGTTTACGGGCGTCCTGGCGTATCAGAAGGGCATTCCTGAGCGTCAGCTTGTTCTTGTAATGCACGTATCTCCTGCAACTGTTCCGTGGTTATCACAAGCTGATTGAGCTGCACGCCAGGCTTGTTGTTCCTGTCCCAACCGAAGATGCGAGCTGCGCTTGCGGCTACAAATTCTAGTACAAGCTCCCCGAGTGCGTGTTGAGCTCTATCGCTGATACTCTTCAGACGCGCCAGACTTACACTTGCCGTTATTTCAGGGAACCGGAGAAAAGAGAACAGAACGTAGCCGGTCCATTCTTTTGCCATTTGAGTTTCAGTGTGAGCCGAAGACGCCTTTCGAAGGCGTTATCGAGCATTATACGAGGCAACAAACATGGACCCGCCTGCGTGGCGACTTTGTGGGAGATTCATCCTGCTTGGAACGTTGAAGCTGCGCACTGAATCACCGCGCTGTCAAAAAGACCGCTTGTCCCTCATTGCGGGCTTTGGCGTCAGATGACGCGCAGCCGTGGAGCAATCTGCTCCACGTCTATCGACGGCGCGCATCCGGCTCCGTTGGAAGCAGTATACAGCGCCGTGACCGCCAGCTCTACGGTGCTGATGACCTCGAGGATTCCCAAAGTCAATGACACCTGCCCGGAAGGAGGCGCTCCGAGCAGCACTTCCAAAATACGGCAGCAATCGTCCATTGTCGCCGATTGTGCAGGGAGCCGGAGGACTTCCGTAAACGCCGCTTGCTTGAACTTCGGCTCCCGGCCGGAAACCGCACCGGCAAGCTCCAGAGGAATCACCCTCTTCGCAACCGGCGCTGTCGTTGCTGCAGGGTTGAAGATATTGATCTCGGTCGAGTATCGGCCCGGGACGACGGGCGCGCATCCGCAGCAGTCATTCCTTTGCTCTCCACATATGAACTTCACGCTGTAGACAAAGAGCCGAAACCCAGGGACTTTGATTACCGCAGGCGGTCTTCCAGGCTGGACGATTCCGATCGCGGGCGGCTCCAAGGAATCCGGATCGGAGCACACATCAACCTGATATGTCCCGTTTCCTAAGTCCGTCACCGGACTCGACGTCGTGCTGCCGGGCTGCGGCTCGACCGTGAACGCATCGGAGCGCCCTGGTCCAAGCATGTTCCCGAACTTGTCGCGTGGCACGAACCTCATCCGCACGCACGATCCGCCGTCCGGTCGCGGAGGTAGGTCGGTCGTCGTTACCGTGGTCTTGCCGGGATCGATCCCCACGTCGACGTGGATCGACCAGATAAGCTCTCTCGCGCCGGTGCAGTCCTGTGTATACTGCGCCTTCGCATGGAAAGTGTAGTTGCCTTCCACATTGAACAGATCGGGCAGCGGCCGGCCGAAGAGACCACCGGGTTCGAATGAGCCGTTGATGCCGGGTTCATCGGAAAGCGCGATTGTCGTATCAACGTATTTCGCGACCGGATTGCCGGTAGAAGTCTCGATCGACTTTAGCGTCGCCTGCCGGGCGGGGATGATGTCGCCGTCGACCAGACCGGGTGGCTTGAGGCCGGCGGCGCTCAGGGCGTTGCCCACGCTGGCGTCCGGCCGCGTGATCGTGAGCGAGACGCTCATATCCTCCGGCCAGCCGCCGTTGCTGTAGCGGACGATGACCAGCGGATTGATCGTGTCGCCGGTGTAGTAGCGCCTGTTGTCCGGCATGCGGGACATGGTGGCCCCGCCGGTGGCGATGACGTTGATGAAGTAGCGCATCGCCGGAGTGGGGGGCGGGAACTCACCGCCACCGCCAGGACGCAGGACGCGCACGTGCCAGAGGCCGTCCCGCTCGCCGCCGATGGGTAGGTTGAACCGCAGGAAGGTCCACGTCCGGGCGGACGACGATTGCACACCCGGCGTGGAACTGGTGATCACCGCCCCGCCGGGGCTGGTTACCTCCAGCAGCAGCGAAGCGTCCGTGCGGCTCCAGCCGGCGACTATCGTCACCGCGTCTTCTCCGCAGATTCGAAACGGCGTCTTTGCGCCCGATTGGTTGGCGGGCAGATCGACTTCAGGATCGTGGATGATGCCGTTCTCGAAGATGTTGCCGAACGCGTCCGAGAAGAACTTCTCCAGCGTCAGCCCGCCGCCCGCGCGCAGGTACCGGCCGCCATGGCTCGTCGCCAGGTCGTTCAGCATGTTGCCGTCCAGACTGGATTCGGTACCGAATCCGATCGCGTGTATCGTCAGTCCGGACAGGTCGACGTCTCCCGGCGCGAGGCCTTCATTCTGAAGACCATCGGTCATCAACAGGATCGCCCGGGGATTCGCTCCGGCAGGATTGAGTTGGTTCTTGGCGGAATCCAAGCCGCCGCCTATCGAAGTGCGGCCGCCCGGAGCGAGAGCCCCAACCTTGCCGCCAATGAAGGGTGCCGGGCCGATCAGCGCGGTCTTCAAAGAGGCCGTCACGTTCGCCCGGCCCTGATCTACACTGGCCGTTGTACTGAAAGAAACGAGGCCGGCCCGATTGCCTCCTCCGGCCTTGATGAGCTGGTAGAACAGCGAGGCCGCGTCACGCGCGGCTTCGATCTTGGTCCTGCCCGTCCCATCGTCTTCCGACATGCTGCCCGATCGGTCAAACACGACCATCACGTCACGCGTCGTGGGCGGTGGCGGCGCTGGCACTATAGCCGCAAGGATCGTCTTCGTGGGAAAGTAGAGCAGGTCGGAGCAGCTATAGTTGCAGCAGGGATCGCCATTCGAGAGGACACCGACGATGCGCCCGGCCATGTCAAACAGCCCGCAACCGGAGCTGCCACCTGAGACGTGGAAGGACGACGGCACGGTCACTCCGCTCGGTCCGCTGCCCTTCACCGTGGAGAACCCTTCCGCCACGGGCGGGGAAAGCTTCTTGACAGCCCCGTTTGGATGGTGGATTCCAAAGACCTGCTCGCCGATGCCCGGCAGATCGTGGCGCATCTGGATTATCGGCACGCCGACCACCGGCTCCGCGAGGCGAAGGATGCTGAAGTCGCCTACGCCGTCGTGGTGATGGAACAGGACCTCCTTCACCTTGTAAAACTTCGGGCTATATCCAGATGGCCGGTTGCCGTCTTTATCCGTGACGTAGTCGAACGTGACCGAACTGGTGAGCGCCTCTTCCGGCGTGTGGCAATGGCCCGCTGTAATGACCTTGTCCGAATCAATAAGGGTGACCGAGCAGGTCGAGAGGCCGGGAACTCCCGCCTGAGTGTCCTGCGTGACGATCATTCCGACGCTGCGCGTGACCTTCGCGCGGACGTCGGATGGATGCGTGACCTTGGTGGCGTTGTCCCAGTGAGGTGGTGGCGTACAGAACCAGAACGGGTCGTAGTCCGGCTCCGCGTAAGCGGGATCAATATAGAAAGGGTCGCAGTTGGATTTCCCGTGGTGGAACGCCGAGGGCACGGCATCATGACGTTCACCCCTGCCAAACATGTCGAGGTCGACGCTGCCGTTAGCGGCGCCGCCCTTGATGTAGGTGATCTGAACGCCGCCCGGAAAGGCGTAGACGTTAATCGGCCGCGTCCAGAACGCCGGTCCATCCGCTGCCGTGAAAGTATCGACCGTATAGCCGAGCTGCACCTGAAGCTGGTCTCCAGGCTTGAAGTTCAGGTTGGTAAAGTGGAGCATCAGCAGCTTCGTGCCGCCGGGCGCCGCCGGAGGATTGAATGTGGTGGTGCCCGGCCCGATAGTGAGAGGTCCCCCTGAAGGGACTTGAACTGTGCCCACTATGTGTGACATCGGACTTCTCCTTTGGTTTAACTTTGACTGTGACTTGCCCTTATCTGGATCGCTTGCCTTGAATTTGTTCGACGTCCATGCTCACCGACCCCGACTTCGGGTCAGTAACCGTGTAGACTGCGCTGATGTTGAGCGGTCGGTCGCTGATGATCTCCAAGAAGCCGATTGTCAGCGGTGCGGACGATCCGCTTGAAGCGCCGAGGAGCAGTTCATTCAGTCGGCAGCAATCGTCCATCGTGGCCGTGTGTGGCGGCAGGACGATGCGGTCTGACCCCTTCCGCATCGCGAAGCGGGGTTCCCGACCGGCGGCTGCGCCCGCGAACACGACCGGAAGCACATGCTTCTCGATCTTCACATCTGTATCGAGGTAGTTGTGTATGTTGATCTCGGTTGCATACTTACCAGGCCTGACGGAGACGCAATGGCAATCGGATTCGTCTTGAACTCCGCAGAGGAACTTCACGCTGTAAACAAACTTCTCAAAGCCCTCGGGCACTGGAAGCGGTATCCCAACGGGTGGGCGTTCCGGCTGAGTGATGATCACGCCCGGAGGCGTGGACGATTCCGGGTCCCAGCACAAATCGATGCTGTAGGAGCCGTCTCTGTTGTCGCGCACGCCGCCGACCGGGTCGCTGCCGGGTTGCCCTGCGACTTCAAACGCACCTGGGCGGCCCGGTCCCAAGTGGTTGCCGTAGCGGTCGCGTGGAGTCAGCGTCGCGCGCACCAGCACACAGCCGCCCGGCCCGGTCCCGACCGGGTCGGTCTTGACGCCCGTGTGGCCGGGATCAATGCCCACGGAGACGTATGTTGTCCATGTGGTTTCACGCGTACCGGTGCATCCCTCGCCGAACGTCGCCACCGCATGGAAGGTGTAATTACCTTCGAAGCGCGTGAGGTCTTTGAGCGGCTTGCCGAAAACTCCGTCGGGCTCCAGCGCTCCGTCGCCGTCCAACTCGCCGTCGTCTACCAACTCGAACCTCTGTGTGGTTACTGGAATGAGCAACCCTCGCTCCTTCTCGAGCGCGATCAGCGTGCTCGCGCGCGAGTCTATCGCGTCGCCATCCTTCTCGCTCGCTGCCCGCAGTCCCGTTTGTGTGAGGATGTTCCCGGTGCCTTCCTGCGGCACCTCGACATCCAACGTCACCTCTGCGTGAACAAGGAATCCACTCGGCTCTCTTAATACGACTTGCGGATTGATCGTGTCCCCGGTGTAGTAGCGGCGCGGACCCAGCGGACGGAAATACGGCCCGCCATCCACCGTCGCCGTCACGAAGAAGCGCTCTTCTTCGAGTGGCGCCGGGAACTCGCCGCCCCCCGCAAAGCGGGTCACCTGAATTTGCCATGTGCCGTCCCGTTCACCACTGAACGGCAGTTGTAAGCGGAAGTAGACCCAGGTGTTCCCCGACGATGCGAAGACCCCCGGCGTTGTGCGAGTAATAGTATTCCCTGCCGGCGTGATTAAGTTGAGAATTAGGCTTTCCTTATCGCTTTCCCAACTGAGCACCACCGTGATTGTTTCCTCGCCGCATACTTGCAGCGGGAACGGCGGCATGGTTGCCGACCCTGCCGGAAACACGAAGAACGGGTCCATCGAGATGCCTGTTTGAAAGATGTTGCCGAAGCACAGCACGAAGAATTTTTTGAGCTGCAATCCCTCACCGGCCCGCGTGTAAATGCCGCCATGCGTCCGCGCCAGAGTCGTCAGGCGCGGCCCGTCTACGCTGCCTTCACTGCCAAACCCGATGATGCACAGGCGCGTGCCCGCCAGCCCTCCCTCAACGTCCGCTATCAGCGGAGGCGTGTTCTCCAGCCCATCGGTCAAGAGCAGAATTGCCGGCAGGTTAACGGAGGCGCCGGGTGCTGGTAGTGCGCTCTGGCCTTGTTGTAGGCCACCACCAATCGTGGTCGAGCCGCCAGGCGTAATGCTCCCGATGACCCCCGCATTTCGCGCTGGGGCTGGGCCGATCAGCGCATCCTTGTTGCCCGGACTGATCGGGGCCAGCGCAAAGTCTAAAGACGACGTGCTACTGAAGGTGGCCAATCCGGCTTGATGCGTCCGATCCGTGCGCAGCAGGTCGATGAACAGCGCTGCCGCTTCTCGCGCTTCCTGGACCTTCGTCTTGTCGCCCCGGAACCCGAGCTCGCTCATACTGCCCGAGCGGTCAAACACCAGCATCACATTGACATCTTGGAAGGCCGGCGTCGGGTTGGTGAAGTCCACCAGGAACACCGACGCCGCCTGCCCCTGGTTGCCGCACGCGCTAGGCGCCCAATCGTTCACTGCGACGATGCTCCCCGTAGTATCAAACACCGGCGACCCCGAGCTGCCGTTATCCGAGTCACAGGCGTAGGTGAGTACGCTTCCTGATGCGCTCAACACTTCACAGGTCGGATCCGTCGGCTTGCGCGAGACTTTCTTCGCGCTGCCGCGCGGATGGTGAATCACGAACAGTTCTTCGTGCATCCCCGGAACCGTGGCGCGGATCGGGCGGGGCGGCACGCCCAGTCCTCCAGGCGGCGTCTTGATCTGAATCACCGCGTAGTCCAGGCCGCTTCCTGACGAAACTCCCGCGCCAACGCCAGATACTGAAAAACCCGTCTTCACCAGCCGCTTCATCTTGTGGAACTTCGGATCGTATCCCGGTGGACGATTCCCCAAAGCGTCGGTCTGAAAGTCGAGTGTGAACGATCCCGATTCAATTGCTAGGAGCGAGTCGGCGCAGTGTCCGGCGGTGAGGATCAGATCAGGCCCGATCAAGGTTGCAGAGCACGTGGACACATCGCCCGCATGGACATCAATCAGCATCCCCACGCTGCGCGCCGTGTCGCGCATCAAAACACTTACTTCCGGTTTGGCCACGTTTTCCCAGCTTGGCGACGCGCCTGATGGGCACACACCAGACGAGTTGAAAAACGTCGGCTCTACATACGGACTGTCGATCATGAATAAATCGCCGTTCGCGTTACCCCCTGCCGATGCGTTGGCACCGCCCAGTTGAAGCCCCTCGCCGCGCCCGAATTCGCTCAGTGACGCCTGGCCCGTGCCGCTGCCGCCATCAACAAAGAAGATATCCACGGAGTTGCCTTTGATCGGGCGACTCCAGAAGCTCAGCCCATCGGCAGCGTCGAACCTGTCCGTGTCGTAACCTAGTGGAATTTCAATCTGGTCGCCTGCCCCAAACACTACTCCCGTGAAATGCAGCATCAGGAACTTTGTGCCGGTGCTCGCTGGCGGCGGAGAGAACGTCACTCTCCATCGGCCCGGTGAGACTTGCGTCCCGTGGCCAGGCCCAACTATGACCGCGGGACTTTGCGGGAAAACTCTTCCGATCCGGTGGCTCATTTGTGTTCCTCCTCGGCTGCCCTCTTGCCTTCAGCGACTTTCCTGGCGTCGATCTGTTGAACGTCAATATCAACCGCGCGCGACGCGAGGTTACTCGCCGTGTAGACTGCCGTTACACTCACCTCTTTTCTGCTCGTGATCTCCAGGAATCCGACGGTCAAAGGGATTGGCGATGGCGGTGCATCCCCGAACAGCATCTCGGCGATCCGGCAGCAGTCGTCCATAGTTGCCGAATGCGGCGGCAGGATAATCTTGTCCACTGCCCTTGGTAGCGCCACCTTCGGCTCACGTCCGCTCACTGCCCCTGCGAACACCACCGGCACGAACTTCTTCTCAAGCTCGACTTCCGCCTCGTGGTAGTTGTGGATGTTGATCTCGGTCGCATACTTGCCGGGTTGAACCGGCCCGCATTCGCAGTCGCACTCCGGCTGCACGCCGCAGATGAATTTCACGGAGTACACAAACCCCGCGCATGGAGGTACCGTGATCTCGACCTTCTTCCTGGCCACAACGGTGCCATCCGCCACCACATCGATCGTTCCGGTGAACACCTGCGCTTTCGGCTTGCACGGAATTCCCGTAAACCTCACATCAAACTCCAGGGTGTGCTCCTGGTCGCCGACCAAAGGACCGTAGCCTCCCGCGGGGTTAATCGACGTCACCAACGGCGCGATAGAAGCCGAAGGAACCAGGTTCACGTTTTGAATAGTAACTACGGCGCCGGTCACCAGATTAATGATCGTGTTGACAATGTTGCCCGAATTGATGCCTGTGACGAATGCGCCGCCTGTCGCGGTGGCAATGCGTGTCCCTTGCCCAGCCAGGCCGCCCGGGGCTCCGCATTGAGCGACGTAATCGGTCGCCCCCAACTTAGGATCCTCGTCCAGGCCCGGATTCGCCGTCGAGATCGCGAGCACTGTGATACCTTCCGCCACGAGCTTGGCGGTGACGGTCGCTTCCGTGATCGCCACGGGCGCGCCTGACAGCGCCGTGCAGATCGGGTCATGGCCCGGCGCGTCGCCAAACCACACAATGATGCGTTTGCTCCCGGTACGCCACCCGATCGCTCCTCCAGCTGGAACCGCCAGACTATCCAACGCAAACAGCTCGCCTTCGGGAATGTCCCCGCCGCCGATCGCGGACCAAGTATTGATCGCAGCGGTTACTGTCGCTGCCACGTTGGTCGGGCTCACTTGGTGTTGGAAGCAATATGGATCACCCGAACCGAAGTCCTTGTAGTTGCCCACGCCAAACGCCATGTCTACGCCCAATCCGGCCAGGGCCGACAAAACGTTGTTCGCTCCGGCTTGCACCGCGTTCAGGATACTGGCCATCGAACCCGTTGTATCTGCTAGAAAGTAAATATCGGCCTTGGCTGGCCCGGCATTCTTCGGAATTGTGACAGTGATCGTTTCATCAATGGTTTCCCCCGGATTCAGCGTAAATGTGTTCGTGTCAGGCTGAATGGTGATGACAGGAGCCGCGGCGGGCCCCCGTCCCCCCACGGTACCTGTTTTCAAAACCCTGCGATCAAACAGCGACTCTAACGTCCTTGTTGCTTTAAGGGCCCGGCCGCGATCATTGAGGATCACGGCGTATGTAGGCCCATTCGCCTTCGCCGAGCTGACCACTTTGAAGAGATGAATGGGCTTTCCAGATTTCGGATCGATAGCCTCCGCACGGTCCACGACCAGGGCATCTTTAAGTTTGTGGGTTTTAGCGGCCAGGCGGGCGGCCTTTTCGGCGAGAGACTTTTTGGGCATGACAACCTCCTCCCCATTGGCTGCAATCCAGTTCCGCGCGGAACTTGGAGCCACCCTCCGCGAGACTTGTTCCAATAAGCGACTCGCATCGGCTGGCTCGGGTCTCCAGTTGGACCTAGAGATCGCGTTAAGCGGCAGTTCCAGCGAAGGTCCAGCGCCCTCGGGCTTCTCAGCTCGGCCGAAGATGCGTCGAAACGTCGGGTGACGAAATCAAACAACTGTTCACCGTTTCCTGAAAATTTGTCAAGCTTTATTTTAATGGCGAGGTCCCTGTCCGTCCGCTCATTTCATTTCGCTGTGTGGACGGACGAAATCGATGTACCTCAGTTGTCTTCTGTGACCGCAACAGGTTGAGAAATGAGATGCCGTGCGTTCGCGGCGGCGTGGCCAGCACTGTGCTCGCCGTTCTCGTGCCTTCGGACTTGTTCGGCGAAAGTCGGTCACGAATCTCTGCACAAGTGAAAACCGCTTGAAAAAGGCCGAGACGTGCTGTCTACGGACTAGCAATCGGTTGGCGGTTTATTTTGACGGCTGCCTCTCTCTCGCCTAGTACGATCCGCCTGTTACAGCTACAGTCTCGAGGAGAAAAGTCGTTCCTGCGCCAGACTTACACTTGCCGTAATCTAGATTACGGCATCCGACGTCTCAACGCATCAGCAGCCCGGATTACATCTTTCTGTTTTCCGTCCTTGTAGAATTGATCAAGCAACGCGCGGACTTCTTTCTTCTGCTGTTTTGCGCTGTTTACACGCTCCTCGGATAGCACAACGTCCTTCGTCACCTCTTCCAATTTCGCATCCAGCCCCCAAAGTTTTAACGCTGCCAGACAGACAGGATGCCGCGCGCTTTTGCCATACAGGGCAATGTTTTGTTGTGTTCGTAACGAATTGGCTTTCGAGTATTTCACGCAGTTGCCTTTCTCCTGCGGTTGCGCCTCATCGGAACGACGTTTTCCGGCGTCAACCATTCGCCGACAGAAATTGTTGGCCGCGTTTTCAAATCCGTGTAATGCGCCGCAGTGGTGGCTAGATCGGCATGGCGCAACACGCGCGATGCAGCGTAAATGCCGTGGATGGGGGGACTTTCGCAAAGTCCTCTCGCGTGCGCGCGAGAAGCAGGCCGAGGCGATAGCCAAAAGCGGAGAGACCGCATAAAGAAAAAAGGATTGTTTCTCCCCGCCTCGGTTCCGAGGGCCTACCCCACCCCCGCTCGATTCACGTGTAGCGACGTTGAAGCCGAGTCTCACGAAATTAGCGGCTGATATGGCTTCGGACTGAAAACAGAATTCCGGAGAAGTTGTTTTTTAAGACGCGATGGACATGCGTGGCTTGGGCTAGAACGCGTCCAAATCCGCTATGAGTATCAGAGTAGCGGCGGCGAGAGGTAGTGCGTTAGTTTGAACTTGAGGATTTCGCGGAGCGTTGATCTGTGGCAAGATGCGCCATGCCGAAATCAAAGCGCAAATCGAAAAAACAGCAGAATAGGGAAAAGCGCGATTTCGCGGAAACAGCCTCTGCTGTTTTCCAGCAAGCAATGGGAATCAAGCAGCCTAGGGCGCGCCACCCGGCGCAGCGTCATTCTCGCTCAGCTCGGAGTAGATAACTACTGACCGGAAGATCGTCGCGGTTGCCTGAAACACGCGCTCGCGAACAAGAAACGGTCAATCTTTCGGACAATACGCGAAGCGCGCACTCACCGGCTCTGGTAAATTACATTATTCAGACATGAAAGCGATACTGCGTGTAATCTACTGCGTGGTTGCAGCGCTCGGAGCGGTGACGGTTGTGAGCGCACAAGATGTGCAGACGACATGGCCGGTGGCCTTGGCGGTCGCGCTTGGCACGTGGTTGTCAGCGTCACTCATCACTCATCACTACGCGCAACGACCGGCGCGGCAGGATAAACCGAGCATCAGGGCTGCCGCGGGAGCGCAGACCGGTGAATTTCCGCACGGTGGCGATTCGAGATTGACGTACGCATACATCGAGGAGAGCACGTGGCAGTGGCTTCAGCGCAATCATCTGCCCGGACTGCCCGGCAGGGACAACGTTGAACTGGAACCTGTCTCAATACTGGTTCCGGTTGATCCGTTCGTTGAGCCGAAGCCCGGAGAACTGCGCTACGACGCGCACATCGAACACGAGCTGGACGGCTCGAACCCGCATAGTTATGTTCGGCTCTACCGGCGCGGCGTGTTCGTCGGCTACGACATCCGGCGGACGAGCCGACTTGAGATCCACCCGCAGGAAAGGGAATACAACCCGCCGGTCACGCCGACGCTGGACGGCGAAACCACGTGGCAGTGGATTCAACGGAACCACCTGACCGGACTGCCCGGCAGGAACAACATGGAGCTCGAACCGCGCCGCACCCTGATCGCGACCC
>WNFP01004799.1_pt1 | contig 12618 bp, 10 predicted proteins | sample 5400201 | NCBI WGS metagenome assembly WNFP01 (sample SAMN13153355, study PRJNA577476) | soil metagenome | isolation source: 115 cm saprolite under Madrone tree | place: USA:California | collected 2016-06-14
AACCGAAAAACCAGGCCAGCAATGTCATTCCCACAAGGAAGAGCATGCTCAAGCCGACTTTTCGGATCAGAATTCCGCAGACGCTCACGTAACCATCTGTAGTTCGTCCGAATACTCGATTGAACCAGCGAAAGAACCTGCCCAGAGGGCCGCGACCTTCTTTCCTGGGACGGAGCATTAACGCCGCCAGTGCAGGACTCAGCGAAAGTGCATTGAACGCAGAGAACAAGACGGAGATAGCAATCGTGATTGCGAATTGCTGGTACAGCCGCCCGGTAATACCAGGGATGAAGGCAGTTGGCACGAATACGGCAGAAAGAATCAAGCCAATGGCAATAACCGGACCTGAGACTTCATGCATGGCCTTGACCGCGGCATCGTGGGGGCTTAGTCCATGTTCAATATGATGTTCGACTGCTTCCACCACCACAATGGCATCGTCTACCACTAGTCCGATGGCAAGCACCAACCCGAACAAGGAAAGCGTATTGATGGAAAATCCCAAAGCGGGAAAGACAACGAAAGTGCCCACCAGCGAGACAGGCACCGCGAGAAGAGGAATGAGTGTGGCTCGCCATCCCTGCAGAAAGATGTAAACCACCAGGATCACGAGGACAATGGCTTCAAATAGTGTCTTTTGAATCTCATGCAGGCCTTCAGTGACTGCGAGAGTGGTATCCAGCGCCACTGCGTACTCCAGGTCTTGCGGGAAACGGGCCTTGGCCTCTGCCATCAGCTTGCGAACTCCGGCGGCCGCCTGCACCGCATTGGTCCCAGGCAATTGATAGATCGCAAGCACAGCAGCGGGTTTTCCGTTGTAACGCCCGACAATGTTGTACGTCTGGGCGCCTAGCTCCACTCGGGCTACATCCTTCATGTAAAGGACTGAACCATCAGGGTTTGCGCGCACGACGATCTGGCCAAATTCCTCCGGCGATGGCAGCCGTCCTTCAGCGCGGACGGCATAAGTAAAATCCTGTCCTTTGGGAACAGGCTCGCCGCCAATCTGGCCTGCGGGATTTACATTGTTCTGTGTCTGGATCGCCTTGATAAGTTCAGGGATCGTTACCCCCAGCTTCGCCAAACGATCAGGTTTAACCCAGCATCGCATTGCATATTGCCCGGCTCCGAACACCGTTATGCTGGCAACGCCGGGCACACGTGTTAGCTGGTCATTGAGGTTGATATAGGCATAGTTAGCGAGAAATATGTTGTCGTAAGTCCCTTTGGGAGAGAACAGGTTAACCAGCATCAGAGGCGCTGCTGTAGATTTCTGCACGGTGACGCCGTAGTTAATAACGTCAGTAGGTAATTGGGAGTTTGCCTGGTTGGTCCGCATCTGCGACAGAATCTGATCGGTGCTTGGGTCTGTTTTGATGTCGAAGTTCACCGTCAGCGTCATGGCCCCATTGTTGGCATTGGTGGAATACATGTAATTCATGTTATCCACGCCACTCATTTGCTGTTCTATCGGCGTGGCTACCGATTGTTCCACTGTTTGTGCATCCGCTCCCGGATAGGTGGCTTTTACCTGAATCTCAGGAGGGGCAATGCTGGGAAACTGCGCCGTAGGCAGACGTAGCATTGAAATCACGCCTAGGATCAGCATAAGGATGGCAATGACCATGGCCACAATTGGACGCCGGATAAAAAAGTTTGCCATGGCTATTCGGCTTGTCCTGTAGGTTGAAAGGGTTTGGGGCTGACCGAGGCGCCTTCTTTTACTTTTTGAAATCCTTCAACAATGACCTGTTCTGACGGTTCAACACCTTCCTGAATGATCCACATGTTGCCAACTCGTTGCCCGACTTTCACAGGCCGGATGGTGGCTTTGTTGTCAGGAGTTACGACGACAACCTGGTAGACCCCTTGCGTTTCCATGACGGCCCGTTGCGGCACCAGCAGCGCTCCCTTTGCAATAGAGGTAGGCAATCGAACGCGCGCAAATTGTCCTGGCCGGAGCACCGAACGTGGATTATCGAATGCAGCGGCAAAGCGGATGGTCCCGGTCTTGAGATCAACCTGCCGATCAGCCACCAGGATTGCTCCTTTCCAGATCGCCAATTTGCCCCTTTGCCAGGCCTGCGATCCCGCTCACCAACGAGCGCACCTTGGTGAACTCCTTATTCAACCTGGCTTGCTCTACTTGCGCCTTGTTCGCTTGCAAAACAGCGACCGCGGCTGCGTGCGCTTGAATATCGTTGTCGAGTTGCGCCTGTGGTATGGCGCTTTGTTTTGCCAGAGGCGTATCGCGCTGCACGTCGAGGGTGGTCTTACTAAGCTGGGCCTCAGCCTGCGCCTGCTGGCCTTGTGTTTGTTCTAATGCGGCTTGAAAAGGGCGCGGGTCGATTTCGAACAATACATCGCCCTTATTTACCAGCATGCCCTCACGATAGTTCTGCTTGATAAGGTATCCAGTTACTTGCGGGCGGATGTCGGCATTGACGTAGCCATCGAGTATCGCGACCCACTCGCCGTAAATGGGCACGTCTTTCTGTTGAACGGCTGTTACTTGCACCTCGGGCGGAGGCGGCGCTGCCGCCTGGGTTTTTCTTTCACAACCTGCAAGTGACAATAATGCAACCGATGCCATAACGCTGCCCGTCCAAAGCCGATACTTCGCAGTTCCTGCATATGAAATCGCACCCACTTTGCCTACCTCGCCAGTGCTGCCGCTGTCTTTTGATTCCGCAGTTTCTGGCCTCTTTTTTCGCGCCAAGTGATTTTGGGGGATTTTGAGTAAGAACTGAACTGGCAAAATTACTGGTTCCCCGGGCGTCCCTGCGGATACACAGTTAGAGGGTTGGCAAATTGCAGAGTTCCGCCCTGCTCGGGAGCAATGAAACAGCAGTTCTGTGCCAACTTGTTTTGGTTGGAGGAAACATGGAGTGGCTGGGGCATCTGTTCGAAAAATATCCGGAGATGGCGGTTTATCTTGCTATTGGTCTGGGCTACGTGGTGGGTGCCTTGAAGTTTCGTGGCGCAGGCCTTGGTGCTGTGACTGGATCTTTGCTCGGCGGAATTCTTGTCGGCAGCTTTTTCCACGTGCCGGTTTCTGACACGGCGAAATCCATCCTTTTTCTCCTGTTTCTGTTCGGGATTGGATATTCGGTGGGTCCCAGTTTTTTCCAGAGCATGAAAGGAGAAGGCTGGCGCTGGGCATTGCTGGGCGTCTTTATGCCGTTTGTGGGACTCATGACCGCCTACGCTGTTGCACGGTTTCTCAAGCTGGATCTCGGATTTGCCGCCGGCCTGCTCTCCGGTGCCTTAACTGAATCTCCCGCCATTGGCACAGCCAGTGAAGCCATCAGGGCGCTGGCAATGCCCGATGCGCAGAAACAGCAATTGGTCAGTCATATCGCAGTGGCCGATGCAGTCTGCTACATCTTTGGAACAATGGGTTTGATCTGGTTTTGCAGCAGCATGGGACCTAAACTGCTTCGAATTAATCTGCGCGATGAAGCCAAAATGGTTGAAGCAAAGCTGGGGATAAAACAAACCAAGTTCGGGGTAGTCCCGGCGTGGCAGCCGATAGCAGTCCGCGCCTATGTCATTCCAGAAAGAGCTAAGGTTATAGGAAAGGTCGTAGCTGAAGCGGAACAGGCTATTGTCGATGGGCGCATTTTTGTCGAGCGCATCAGGCGTAACCGTGAAATTTTTAAGCCAGTTCCAGCCACAGTGTTGCAGGCCGGTGATACCGTTGCGCTGCTGGGACGCACCGACCTCCTGCTGAAACTGGTGGGTCCTGCAGCGCCAGAAGTTGCGGACCTGGAGCTGCTGGATATTCCGGTCGCATCTTTCGCTATTTATATAACAGCAAAACGGTTGGTGGGAAAGACGTTGCAGGAAGCTGCGGAAACCGTGGAGGAGACACATGGTGTTCTCCTTCGGGGGATTACACGCAATTCGCAATCCGTTCCGATAGGTGCGAAGACAATCATTGCACGAGGAGACATTGCCGAGGTAACTGGGACTGAGCCGGCAGTAGCGAGGTTTGCCCAAGTCGCCGGACGTATCCTCGATCCTGTTAAAGAAGCTGACTTTGCCACCCTAGGGCTGGCAATATTTGCCGGTGTACTGGCAGGAGCCATCATCACCATTCCAGCAGGACACCTGCGAATCAATATAGGAACGAGCGTCGGAACTTTACTGGTTGGACTGCTTGTGGGCTGGTCCAGGTCAGTGGTTCCTTGGTTCGGCCGGATTCCAGAAGAGGCGATTCTGTTCATGCGATCCATCGGTCTCGCCGGTTTTGTAGCTATGATCGGCCTCAAAGCCGGGCCAGTGTTTATTTCAGCCCTTAGAGAAGTTGGATACGTGCTTCTTCTGGGTGGTATAGTTGTCACGCTAATGCCGTTGATTACCGGCCTGCTATTCGGCCGTTATGTACTCAAGCTCAACCCCGTTCTTCTTCTGGGAGGGCTGGCGGGCGCGCAAACAATGACTGCCGGCCTGGCCGCAGTCCAGGAGAAATCAGAGAGCCAGGTAGCAGTACTGGGATATTCGGGCACTGTCGCATTCGGCCACATTCTCCTTACCACATGTGGAACTTTAATCATTGCCTTGTTGAAGTAAATCACACCCGAATCGCAGCCCAGCGGTGCCCGACGCCGATACTGTCATACCTGACAGAAGTAAGCATTTGATATTGGTTGCATAATTCGGCCATCGATGACCCACCCTGCGTCAATCCTGGCAAAATCCTTCGGCAATAGAAGTCCCTGCCTTGAAAGGCGTACCTATGGGGGTGGGTTTGTCGGCCTAACGCAATTCAAAAAGAGAGCCGGGGAACAAGGACGCATACAGTCCACGCATTTTCAGAGTGACTGTTCCGGTGCGCACTGTGCCACCCGCAAATTGCTGGCGTTGCACCTCCTGTTAGCAACATTTTTCCTGGCCGGGTGCGGAGCGTTCTCGGTAGGTTTTATATCGAATCCACAACTTCCTCCTTCGAGCCTTACCGGCAAGGTCGCGTCTGTGACCCCGGGTTCGGTGAACGATTCATTTGGAAATCCGGTTCCAGTTACGGCTGTCGCTCTCGTCAATGCAGGCCTTTCCAGTACGTTGATTCTCTGCGGCAATCAGGCGAATCTCTTTTTGCTGAATTCATTGGTCCAGATCAACTTCACGTCAGGAACTCCGTGTCTGGTCCTGGTAAGTGTCGTTGTTTTGAATTGAGGAAGAAATAAGAAAAAGCGCAAAGCGGGAAAAGGGCCGTCCCAGAGGGGACTTGGGGCGGCCCTGAGCCTGGAGCATTATCAGTCCAGGCAGTCTGTATTTATCTCGAGGCTAAGCCGCGGTTAACCATTAACTTCACCTCGACGCGCTGGTTCTGAAGCCGTCCCAGTTGGGTTTCGTTTGCAGCCACCGGGTTAGTCGTGCCCATGGCGGCAGGGTTGACAATGTTTTTGAGAGGAACTCCCTGCTGGTGCAGGAAGACTTCCACAGCCTCGGCGCGTTCTTCGCTGAGATCCTGATTTTGTTGCGCGTTGCCGCTGGTGCTGGCAAACCCCTTGACCTCGATCATGTAACCCTTCAGTCCCTGCGCATCTTTGGCAAGCGCCACCAGTTGCTGTTGCACGTCCTGGGAAAGATCTGATTTTCCAGTTTCAAAGGTGAGAGATAACTCTTTCTTGACGTCCCACTCGGTCAACTCGTCAAAGCGCTTCTCTGCTGCCTTGATCTGCTCGGCATTCTGGGATACGCCAGTTGCGTTGGATGCAACTCCCTGCTGGTTTGTCGCGACGCCCTGTCTATTGGCCTCCACCTGCGCATTGGTGGCCGTCGCGGCCGCATGTATTTGCTGGGCCCTCTTCATCGAATTTTCATCGAAACGGATGCGATCGGCCATTACTTGTCCGTTATCCGCACCGACGCCTTTGATTCGCACTTCCAGTCCGGGCACCAGGGAAGTCAACTCCATGCCCTTATGGCGAAACAGTCCCACCGGCGCCTCTACCTTGGTATTCTCTTTGAGGGAAACAACAACTTTTCCCAGGTCTTTGGTATCCACAGTCAGGCTGTCACCGTCGCGGGTAATGATCAAGCCCTCGGTTTCGACCTTCTGGCCGGAGCTGACCTGGGCAAATCCCAATGCGGTGAACAGGCAACCCATCAATGCAATACTTACCACTCGATTCTTGATGCAGCGATCCATACTTCCTGCTTTCCGGTGCTCCGGCACACTGCGGGCTTTGGACGCAAGCCACACCCGTCATTGTTGTGCGTGAACATCTGTGTTAAAAGGCTGCGGAGGGTCGATAGCTCACAGTATTACCCGCATGTGCTTCTGCTCAGAGAACAGCGAGTGCCGATCCGCAATCGACCCAAATGTCACAGCCACACCGATCATAGAAATGGGGTAGCACTGTGCCTACTGTTAAAAGTGTCAGAAAAAACTGCCTGAAACTGGAACATACGCCAGAGATAGAGGACGAAACTGCTGAGGTTTCTTGGGCAGAGGAGCTGGCTTACGACTGATAATAGGAACTGTAATCGAGCGACCGAGGATATCGTTGAAGGTAATTGTTTTTTCTTCAACCAGAATCAGGATGGTCATTCCAGCCAAATATTGAAAACCATGCACACCCGGCGCAGGTGTATATAGAGCAACATAGTCTGTATCATTGACTCGAAAAGTTGCCTCATAGCGCTCGGCCGGCGACTCTCCACTTTCCGAAACAGGGTCCTGTCGTTTGTTGATCTTCACAATGAGAGCAGACTGATATTTTTGTGGAGCAGATTGCGCAAGCAGAGAAGCTGCTACGCACACAATTATTAGCGCTACTAGTTTATGCGTCATTGTGGGAACCTGCTAGCGGTCATCATTTATAGGCTGTCTGGACTAATAACCTATGTGCATGACTACCTATAACTGTCAAAAACAACAGAAGATATCGCCACATGTGAAGCCACACTGTTACTTTTAACAGTTGGTGCTGCTTGTAAGTCGCTGTACACAGAATGTGCAAAACTGAATCAGTAATCTACAGAACCCATTACTAAGCTCCAGTCCGGCGGTGTCACAGTTGTTGTTAATTTAGGTTGCTGGAATGGAACAGACCGGAGAGTATTTCGCAGTATTCGAGGTAATGCAGAAACTAAAATAATAGCGAGGTAAGGACATGGCCCTGAATGGATACGCTACGGCCTTTGCCGTGAAGCCAGCAGTTGTGAAGATAGCTCGTGCCAATAGCTCACCTGGTCTATCCCGATCCCTGATTCTGGTTGTTGACGACGATTGGGGAGTGCGCGAGAGTCTGATCTTGCTGCTTGCAGCCGCAGGCTATCAGGCCACAGCAGCCCAGAACGGGCTGGAAGCGCTTCAATGCATTCAGAAACAAGCCCCGACCTTGCTGATGTGTGATTTGGAGATGCCTCGAATGTCAGGCCCTGAACTTCTGCAGATCGTGCGCCGGCAATTTCCGGGAATTGCCGTGATTGCCATGAGTGGGTCGTACGCAGACGACACGGTACCAGAAGGCCTGATGGCAGATGCCTTCTATTGTAAGGGCGCGCAACGTCCCACCGATCTCTTCCGAATGATTGCAGACGTGATCCGAACATCTGATTCCCGTGGGCAGCTCCATTCAACCGGCGTATCGGACAAGCACTTCTGAGAAAGCAGACTGACAGATGTGACAGTTTCTCTCTAGCGCGCCTGGTCTTACCCTGCCATGCAGGGCAACGGTGCAGAATGACAGTAAAGTCAGCATATTACCCAGGCGAGGCCGCGTAAAGACGCTGCCTCGCCGTCTACATCGAACACTTCCACAATGGCGCAAAAGATGAGTTCAAAAAATAGAGCATATCTCGCCACAAAGGGAAATGCCGTGCGCTCCTGGCGCAGTCGTACCCGGCAGCGATACAGGTATAGAAATTCTCGGCTGCAAAGAAAAAAGTCGGCGAGATCCAAACCGCCTCGCCTTCAAGTGACAGATGGGGAGAGACGGAAATCAAAAGCACCTTTGGCGGGACACGCCGCTTTAGCGGGACAGATCGCATCGATGGTCGCACACGAATTGGGCGAGTGTAATGGAACATTGATGGTGTCCTCCCCAAATATCTTTCCGGCAATTCTCAAGGCGGCATTTCCCAAAAGAAGGTCGCTTGACCGAACTCAACGTACTTTATTGCTGTCACGGTTCGGATTTAAGTCATTTAAGAAGTGCTTTCATGTGGGATGTACCACGATTTTCGTGCCCGGTGATTTCAAGCCGTGCAGCCCGCGCCGAATGTTCTGTTCTCTGGAGTGTTTCCAGACGCACTGGCGGGAAAAACTGTCAAGCCATTTATGGAACACATGTTAAGCCCAATCAATGTTTGATGTCCAAACCACTCGACCTCTCCGCAGAAACATTCTCAAAACAAACGAAAGTCAACAGGCTCGGCCGCGCGGGGACAAGGCCGGAGTCAGGAAGCAGGAAAGTTCTCTGTTGTTTTTGCCAGTTACTTCTGGAAGCTGCTTTCCTTAACGTCGAGTTACCCCTAAAGGCGGGGAACGGTAGCAATTGGCGTTGTGGGCTGCAGTGCTGCGAGCCAATCATCCCCCGATGACTGTTAGCTCTGCCGCTCCAGCGCTGGCTACCGTGTCTTTTCACACGCAATGAGTATCAGTTCAGGCCGGGATCTTTTTGATAAATGTGATTAAGGAAGAAAAAGTACACAATGGCAACAAAAATCCCAAAGAAGTATTTGTCCTGGATGCGTAAGGCATCATTGCGTGCGCTGGTTGAAATCCGCCACCATCATTGGCAGCCAACCGAAAAAATCCACTCTCGCAGGAAAGACGATCAACAAGAGTATCTATGAAAAAAAACCCAACTCTCGCGCTGCAAATGAAAGCTCAAAACTCACAATGGTTGCAATGGGGCCCATATCTGAGTGAGCGCCAGTGGGGCACGGTCCGCGAAGACTACAGCGAAAATGGAGATGCCTGGGCATACTTTACGCATGACCAGGCGCGTTCGCGTGCCTATCGTTGGGGAGAGGATGGCCTTGCGGGCATTTCAGACGACCACCAGATACTATGCTTTGCGCTGGCATTGTGGAATGACAAAGACCCTATCCTGAAAGAAAGACTTTTTGGGCTCACGAATTCCGAAGGAAATCACGGTGAAGACGTCAAAGAATACTATTTCTATCTTGACAACACTCCTACTCATTCCTACATGAAATATCTTTATAAATATCCGCAGCGCGCATATCCCTACAACGATCTGGTGACGACCAACTGGGGCCGCAAGAGCAATGAATTTGAGTATGAACTGATTGATACCGGTGTATTTGATGACGACAGATACTTCGACGTGTTTGTCGAATATGCAAAAGAGTCGCCTGTAGACATACTGATCAAAATTACTGTTTGCAATCGCGGGCCAGAAGACGCGCCGCTGACCGTGCTGCCTACGTTGTGGTTTCGGAATACCTGGTCGAAAGGAAGCGAAAATCGGCCTTTGATACGGTTGGAAGAGCCGGCAAAAAACTCCAGTGTCGCGGCAGCCTCCCATCCGCAGTTGGGTGATAAGTTCCTCTACTGCGATGGCGCCCCAAGGCTGTTGTTCACTGATAACGAAACCAATTTTCAGCGCTTGTTCGGCACTGCAAACGCCACGCCTTATGTAAAAGACGGAATCAATGATTTTATCGTGCACGGAAAAGCAGACGCTGTTAACCCTGACCACACAGGGACCAAGGTCGCGGCAGAATACCGGATCACGGCGGAGCCGGGTGGAAGTGAGGTCATTTGTCTTCGCCTGACGAGCGTGCCTCAATCTGAGCTGCAGAAGGTCTATTCGGCCAGTGGTGCTTTCGGAAAACATTTTGATCATGTCATGCGCACCCGGATCGCCGAAGCAGATGAGTTTTATTCTCATATTGTCCCGCCCAGGGTGGGGCCAGAAGCATCCGCGATAATGCGCCAGGCCCTGGCCGGAATGTTGTGGAGCAAACAATATTACGAATTCAATGTTGACGACTGGCTCCAGGACCATCACATTGATGTTTTCTCGGGAGTCCGCGGCCCTGTTCGCAACCGGGAATGGTTTCACATGCTCAACCGCGACATTATTTCCATGCCGGACAAATGGGAATATCCGTGGTATGCCGCCTGGGACCTCGCATTTCATACCCTGGCGTTGTCTCTCGTGGACGCCGAGTTTGCCAAACGCCAACTCGAGCTGATGATCAGCCCGTTCTACCTTCATCCCAGCGGCCAAATGCCTGCTTACGAATGGAACTTCAATGATGTGAACCCGCCCGTGCACGCCTGGGCCGCCATTTTTCTCCATACTCTGCAAAAAGCCAATGATGGCGTTGGTGATCCGGAGTTCCTCAAACGGATATTCCACAAGTTAGTCCTGAATTTCACCTGGTGGGTAAACCGCAAAGACCGTTTTGGAAAAAATATTTTTGAAGGCGGGTTTCTGGGCCTGGACAATATTGGAGTGTTTGACCGTAGCTCCACGCTTCCCGAAGGCGGCTATCTGGAGCAAGCGGATGGCACCGCCTGGATGGCTCTTTACTGCCAAAATCTTGCGGAAATTGCGATCGAACTGGCCCATGACGATCCGGTATTTGAAGATGCGACGGTAAAGTTCATTGAGCACTTCCTGTGGATCGCCGCGGCCATGAACCGTCAGGGCGAAGCCGGCCTGTGGGACGAAGAAGATGGCTTCTACTACGATCTCCTGCGCATGCCCGATGGCTCCGTCACTCGCATCAAGGTAAGGTCCATGGTCGGACTATTGCCGCTGTGCGCAACTACCGTAGTCGAGAAGTCTCAAAGAGAAACCGTCATAGGCACTCTGGATTATTTTCGCGAAAGACTATCTCACATGCCTCAATTGTTGAACACAATTCATCCGACCGGGCAGGGTCACTTTGGCGTGAAAGAGCGCGGAATCCTGGCATTGGTGAATCCGGAAAGGTTGCGCCGGATTTTGACCAGAGTTCTGGACGAAAACGAATTTCTTTCCCCTTACGGAATTCGCGCGCTCTCACGGTACCATCTTGAGCATCCATACGTGCTGCATCTTGGCGGTCAGGAGCATCGGGTAGGCTACCTGCCGGCCGAGTCTGATGGGCGGATGTTTGGCGGGAACTCCAATTGGCGCGGCCCCATCTGGATGCCAATGAATGCGCTGTTGATTCGTGCACTGTTGCAGTTCTATCTGTATTACGGAGATAACTTCAAAATTGAGTGCCCTACTGGTTCGGGAAGGTTGATGAACCTTTTTGAGGTGGCGCGGGAAATCAGCGCCCGTCTTGAACGCATTTTCCTGCGCGACGAGCAAGGCCGCAGGCCCCTGTATGGGGGCACAAAAAAATTTCAGACTGATCCGTATTGGTCGGACCATCTTCTTTTCTACGAATACTTCAATGGCGAAGATGGCGCCGGGCTGGGCGCTAATCATCAGACAGGCTGGACCGGTTTGATTGCCCGGCTGATCCATGTCTTTGGCACCTTGGACGCAACGTCTTTTCTTGAGAAGGGGAAAAAAGGCACTGCAGAAGAGATTGGCCGCAAAGCAGCTTGAACCCTGCTTGTCTGTCACAAATGTCAGTTTTTCCGCTCGGCAGCCTCTACTAGCATTCCGCAAGAGGGTTTCATCGCGAAGAAGCAGGACAAGCGCTGGAGCCTGCTGCTGCCCATCATTCATGTGGGCCACGGCTATGCAACGGACTGGAGACTGGATATGCGCAGACTGATATTTCTCTCAATGTTGACGATTCTGTGGCTTGCAAACACCGCGGTCAGTCAGGACGTTCGTTACAACTTTGACCGGAACACCGATTTCTCCAGGTTCAATACATACAAATGGGTTGTCCTGAAGAATGCGACCCCATTGGACGATCTGCTCGACAAACAAATCAAAGCGGCAATAGATGCTGAATTGGCAAAGAAGGGATTGACCAAAGTCGATACCGACAACGCCAACCTCTATATTGGTTATCAGGCAGCCGTCGATCAGGAGAAAGAATTAACTTCATATTCTACGGACTGGGGATATGGTGGAGGCTGGTATCGTGGAGGCTGGTACGGCCCGAGGGGAGGAATGAGCACCACGACGAACCAGACTTCAACCATCTACAAAGGGCAATTGGCGCTGGACATGTACGATTCCGCCAATCACTCCCTGGTCTGGCGAGGCCTGGCCAGTAAGACGATTGATCCCAAGGCCAAGCCGGACAAGCAACAGAAAAACCTGCAAAAAACAATAACCAAGCTCCTGAAGAACTACCCTCCATCACGCAAATAGACCGTTAGAGATAGCTGTTCTTGGAAAATAGTGTCAACTGCTCTGCTGGAGTACTGAGACGCCCTGGCTGTAAATGAACCTGATGAATTTTCCTTTCCTGGTGCTGGTTTTATCTTTCCTGGTTTTGTTAGCAACGGCAGGGATTGGCGACATTCTTCGCCAAAGGGGGACTCCATTGAACAAGGAGGAACGGGACGATTTCGACGTTGTTCTCGGCGCGGTTCTCACTCTTCTTGGATTGCTTGTCGGGTTCAGTTTCTCGATGGCCATCAGCCGCTACGATCAACGCAAGAATTATGAGGAAGCGGAGGCCAACGCAATCGGGACAGAATATGTGCGCGCTGACTTGCTTCCCCCC
>WNFP01003496.1_pt1 | contig 12616 bp, 6 predicted proteins | sample 5400201 | NCBI WGS metagenome assembly WNFP01 (sample SAMN13153355, study PRJNA577476) | soil metagenome | isolation source: 115 cm saprolite under Madrone tree | place: USA:California | collected 2016-06-14
TGTGGCGGTGGAATAGATCGCGGCGTTGACGCGCGTGTTCGTTAGGCTCGCGATCGCCTGCCAATAAGCCGCCATTTGCGGCCGGTAGAGATCGCGCAAGATGTCGATCTTGTCGGCGGCGATCCGATTGGTTTTCCAATCGAGAATGAAGACTTCGTTCGCTTTCTGATTGAACAGCGCAAGATCGACAATTCCTTCGAGACATTTCCCATTGAGCTTCCAGAAGAACGGCGTTTCCTGACGAATCAGATTGGCATCGCGCAACTGCTGAGCGAGGCCATCGCTTGATTCGATCTGGTCTTGGAGAAGTCTCCATTCACGTTTCGATCGCGCCGGGTCTGGCGAGGACATGATGCTCGCTTGAAAAGTTTTCTCCCACAGCTCCGATTGCTTGCTGCTGTTAAAGGCCAGTCCAACGCCAGTGCGGCTCGCACCTCGGACCCAGGAGATTTGCTCGACGAAATCGTGCCACCAAACTCCGTAACGCGTCGCCGGATTGTCGATCCGCGGCGGACGCAATTCCGGCTCGATCTCGATCCATTCTTCAGTGCTCGGCGTTTCGGATGCTGCTTCCTCTTCTGGTGCGAACTGGCTCGGACTGACCGTCTCTATAATAGTACCCGCTCGTTGCCGCGCGATGTCGATCCAGCCGGTCTCGAGCTGGAGGGCGCTCAAACTTTCCGGCACCGGCTCGGGCTGGCGCCGCTCGTGATGCGCAGCTGTCTCCGCGCATGCGCTCGCTTCCTGAGGAGCTGCGGCAACTACTTCGGCATTTGCTTCACCAGCGTCTGCTTTCAGCCATTTCAATTGCGTATCGCTGTGCACGCCGCGCTTGCCACGGAAAATATCGGAGTCGAGCGCAAATACGAGCGTGTGCCGCGCACGTGTGAGCGCGACATAAAGCAACCGTTCCATTTCTTGACGCTGAATTTTTTTCATTTCCTCTTCCAAATCGGCGCGATCGCTGCGATCGAATGCGATGAACGGTTGCTCGCTCGGGATGACGAGCGGATAACGAATATTGCCGCCGAGGCGCGCTTCGCGCGCGAGAAAGGGAACAATCACCGCGTCCCACTCCGATCCTTTCGCCTTGTGCGCGGTGATCAGCTGAATTGCATCGGTCTCGGCCGGCTCGGTTTCGCGGATCTTGTCGAAGTTTCGACGAAGCGTGAGCGCAAAATCGGCAAGTGAGGTTTGCTGCGCTTCGGCTGCAGCCGCGGCGCTCAATAGTTTTTCCAATTCGTTCACCGAATCCCCAAACTCTTCGCCTGGCAGCGTGCGCAATCGTTCGCGGAGCTGCGTCATTCGGACGATTTCGCGCACTGCGCTAAAGAGCGGTTGATGCGGCAGCGTTTCCCGAATTCGTGTGAGCAAATTCAATGTGTCGGCGACCAGGCCGCGGCCTTTGGTCCGTCGTTCGATCTGAAACTTGTAGCCGTCGCCTTGAGCGAAACGCGCGAGCTCGTCATCCGAAACTCCAAAAACTTCGCGCAGCACGCCAACAATTTCGTAACTCGCGTTCGGATCGACCATGGTCGCGAGCAGCGCGGCCAACCACGCGTAAGCCGCCTGTTCCGCCTGACGATCGGCTTCCGATTGGACCTCGACCGGAATCTGTTGCGCCAGCAGCGCATCGCGCAACGCGCCCAACCAGGCTTTGCGCGGACAGAGAATGGCGACTTCCCGCCATGATCTTGCGCGTAACTTCTGCAGATCGGCTTCGCGAATCCATTCCGCCAAGCGACGCGCTTCGGTTTGCGCGCGCTGTGTTTCGGTCAGCTTAAGATCGACATCGTTACCCAGTTCGAATCGAATTACCTGGCCGGGCAAAATCTCCGGGCGCGGGCTGAGCTCGACCAATTTCACCTGGCCTTCGGCGTCGTTGAGGATTTTGGTAAATGTGTCGTTGACGAAATCGAGCTGAGCGCGATCGAGACGAAACGTGACCGAGAATTTCAGTTCCTCCGCCGCGCGAGTGTCGATCAACGTTTGATGAAGCTTCCGATAATGCGCGAGGTCGCGCGGATCGCGGTAAATCGATTGCTGAAAATCGCCGACCATCGAAAAATGACCCGCTCGCGGCGGCGTTTCTCGATCTTCAAACCATTTGCTAGTCGCGTCCGGCGGCCGCGTGATTTCGAGAAGAACAAGGAACTGTTGTGGATCGGTGTCTTGAGCCTCATCGAGAATGACACGGTAATTTTTTTCACGAACACGCTTTGCGACGTCTGGCAAACGGAGCAATTCAGCGGCGAGCGCGACCTGATCGGTATAGGTGATCGCGCCGCGGGCGAGTCGAAAATCGCGATAATTGCGCTGCACGTCCGCCGCCACGCAGGAAGCGCACGCGCTCGCCCATTCTCGCAGCGGCCGAAACGCTTCGCGCCAGCGACGCACAAACTCTTTCTCTGTCGTTGCGCACAGCGGCCACGGCGCAAATTCATCCGTTTTCCGCCAGCGCTCTATCCAATCCCGCAGCTGCGCTTTTGCTTTCGGGATATTTTTTGCCCGCGCGGTCTCGATCGCGATTTCGACTTTGCTGAAGTCGCATTCCGGACAGCGTGCTTTCGATTCGATCGCGCTGAATTCATGATCCTGGTTGCGCGCGAGCTCCATCAGTTGGCGCGCCTGCATCAATCGCAAAAGCGGACGCCGATTTTCGCCGCTCAACGAACGGCCGATCGTTGTTTGTTGTTCGACAAATTCATTCCACAAATCGTCATCGTCGGTGATCAATTCGAGCCTGGCCGGAAGGCCGAGACGATGACCGTGCGTGGCGAGCAGCTTCACACAAAACGCGTGGATCGTTCCGAAGAACGCGCGGCCAAATGCCTCCACGGTTTCCAGCGGCAAACCGGCTTCAAGAATTCGTTGCCGCGTGCGCTGCTGCATTTCGTCCGCGGCGCGGTTCGTATAAGTGACGACAACCAGTTGCGGCAGCCACTCGGCCGCACGTTGTCGATCTTTCGCAATCTCAACGATTCGATCGGTGATCGCGCGCGTTTTCCCCGAACCGGCGGAAGCGATCACCGAGAAATTCGCCTCCAATTCGCAAGCGAAGCGACGGCGCGCTCCTTGGTCGGCGATCGTCGTCACTTCGTTTCCTCCTTGCTTTCGAGCGCAAAGGCCGGATGCGTCATCGTCCACTTTGTCTTTAGGAGGTCGGGGTCGATCGGGAGGGTCGCGAGCGGATATTTCCTGACGAACCCGAAATCGCCGTGGACCGGGCCGAGCATTCCGAACACGCCGCTCTCCTGCATCCGATGCAGCTCGCGCCAGAAATCTTTTTGGGCGAGCACGTGCGTCAGCTGAAATTGCGGTTCGAGTTCTTCTGCCGGCGAAAGCAAAGTCAATTGCACATCGGCCGCGCCGAGTGCGTGCACCGCGAGCGCATACAACGCGAGCTGAACGCCACGTCCTTCCACCAGTTGGCGATGAAATTTTTGCTCGGTTGTTTCTTTGCCGCGCGGGCTGCGCAAATTAAATCCGCGCCGGCGACCGGTTTTGTAGTCGACGACCCAGAGATCGGCGTAACCAAGCTGCGACTTCTCCGACTTGCGCCGCGCAAGAATCAAATCGATCCGGCCGCGGACACGAAGCTTTTCTGCTTCGCCCAATGAAATTTCTGCGGGCGAACCAAGCGACCATTCGACCGCCATCTCGGACCAGTCGTTCAGACCCGAAACCTTCGCGGCCAGGCAATCGGCGATGTAGAGCGCGTTGCTCCAACCAGAGTTCCACCAATCGGGAACTGTCTTGCCTCGCGCGGCGCAGAGCGCATTGATCTCGTCACGGAACGCTTGTGCATGCTCGACGATCCGCGCCCGGATTTCGTCCGCGCAGTTAACATCGACGAACGCATTTTCATCGCCGTCGCGAACGCTGTTGGCGAGCCAGCGATGCACCCATTGTCCAGTCGCGGCCGCCCAGGCGTCGCCGCTGTCGTCACGGCTTTCGGCGCCGAGAAAAATTTCCATCCAAACAATCGCCGGCCAGCGCAGCGCCTGTTCCCACTGCGTCACGCGCAATGAGGCCTCACGCTCGGGCGCGGATTTCAGCGCGAATTCGTATTCGCCGGCCGGCCGCTCCTGCCTGCGCGCGTCGAACGCGTAGCGCGTGCGGCCGACGCTGATCGAATCGACTTTCTGCGCGTCCACCGGCGACCAATCCTTCAACCAGCCGCGCGTTTGCTGTTCGAGCGTCTGCAAAGTCTGTTGCGAAACGCCGCGCCCGCGCGCAGTAAAATAAAGCCAGGAAAAAAATTCGCTCGGATTTGCGATGCGACCCGGCTGCGCCGCTGAATAAAGATTCGCGCTCGCGCCAATCCCGCCGGTGACGGATTCGATCAGGTTTAACAATTGTCGCCGGCGAATCTGCCGGCGTTCGTTTGCTCCAAGCAAAAGCGTTTTCCCTTCGCGCACGCTCCAGTGACCTTCCCCCTGCCGGCCGCGCTTCGATGCGCGACGGTTGAGCGTTTTGTTTTGTCGGTTCAGATCGTCGATCTGTTCTTCGCGAACAAAACCGAGTTCTTCATCCAGCGATGGCCAGAGTTCGTCGTTTAAGCCGGCGAAAATGAGATGCGACCACGGCTGCGCCTGCGCTTCACCATAAGGAAGCAGATGGACGCGCGCGTAGGGATGCGCGCCGAAATCGTCGCGCTGCAAAGACGGTGCGCCGAGAACTTCGCGCAGCCATCGCAAATAGCTGCTTCTCGAAAACGCGGCGTTGAGTTGCCCGCTCCAGTTGCGGCTCAATCGATCGACTTCGCTCCAATGTTCTTTCCAGCCTAATTGCGAGAAAATCTTGCGCGTTTGTGAAAGAAATTCCGTCAACGACGCACTCGCCGGTAGAAGTTGTATCTTCTCGAGGCCGGCCGCGACCGTTTTGCCACCGCGCAAAACCGTACTCTTGCCGCAGTAATCGCGGAGCAGCTCAATGTCATCGATCAGCACGTCGTTGTAAGCGCGGCGCAGCGTTTCTTCGACCTGCAAGATCGCTAATGCGTCGAAGATTTCTGTGTCGATCGCGCGCAAGAACTGAAACAGCGATTTCAAATGCGGCGCTTGTTGCAATTCGAGCCAGGCGCGCCAGTCGTCGTCATCAAGCGCGCTCGGCGCGAGATGGGCGACACCGTCGTTGTGCGCGATTTGCGCCGATTCAAGAAACGTGGCGACCAGGCGAGGCAATGCACCCGGTCCGGCAAATAAAATTCCGAGCCGCTCGCATTTAGTATCGGCCAGAAACTTGGCGGTCAACGCGACAATTGCGCGCGCCTGTTGAGTTGTGTCGCGACCGATGGCGAAATGAACTTCAGTTGGCAGCGGCTCAGTGGTTGAGTTCGGCCGACCCTCACCTCCATCCTCTCCCTGGCCAGGGAGAGGAAGTCGCGAAGCGGCAGGTGAGGGTGGAATGATCTCGGCCACGCCGAATGTTTCTTCCCAGGTTCCGACCCATGTTTCATCGACCTCGCGGGCTTCGTCGCGCGGGTCATTCAAAACGACTGTTGCGTCTTCGGAAACGAGAGTCGCAGCGCGCAGTAACGGCCAAAGCGGCCAATGGGAAGCATCAAAACCGAAGAGAAGCAGATTACTAAACGGCGCTCCGGATTTTTCGGCACCGCGGACGGCGGCGCGGTCGGCCTCATAAACGAATGTAAAGCCGCAGTCGCGCGCCTGTTTCTCAAAACGAGCAGCGATTTCGCGGAGAGGGGGCGAATCGATTTCCTCGAAGGCCCAGCCGGCAGCCCCGAGCTGATCGAGCGCGCGGAGAAAATGATTGGGATCGCGCGCGATCGATTTTGCCACCAACGCGAACTCTTCGTTGTCGCCCATTCCAGCGGCGAATTCTTCGGCGGTGACGGCAAGGAGCAACCGGAGATGTTCGCGCAATGCAAGCTTCAGCCTGACTTCGCGCAGCAAAGTTTCGCGCAATTGCGGCGGCGAAAGGAACTTTACTCCGACGAGCGAGTTGCCGGCGCCGAGCAGTTGGTTGCGAAAAAAATAGGCCTGACTGCGAGATGCAGTCACGACCGCAGTCGGCCGGACATTACTCAACGCCGCTTGACCGATCGTCTCAAACCATGGGCGGACCACATTCTCCCAGGCCGCTTCCGGCGAAGCGCCGATGTGCAGCGACACGTTGGGCGAAGATTTCTTAACTTCGCCGCCCAATTGCTGCATCGTCCAATTTAGCAACTGCCGCTTTCTGCGCGAGCACGCGTTCATCGCCAACGCGCCGGGTCACGCCGGTTCGGTCGAGATATTCGAGGAAAGGAATGATGATTCGGCGTGACGTTCCGAGTCTTTGCCGGAGCTGGCTCGCAGTGGCGGATCCGTTCGTGGAAATGAATTCTGAGACCAGGTTTTGCATTTGATCAACTGCGTCGCGAAGCAAAACTATTTCGTCGCCGATCTCAACGATCTCGCCCTGCTCGATCAAAAATCGGAGCGCCTGGTGGAGATGTCGATCTTGTCCGCCACCGGACGGACTCGCCGTGGCGAGCAAGAAATCTTTGCGGCTCGGAGGATCGAATGGTTTCCCGGCAAGCGCGGCGCGAATCTTTTCCGCCGCCGGCAGGATTTCCGCCGGCAACGAGGGACGATGTGAATTGCGTCCGATGTTGGTTTCGGCCCGAGCGAAGCCATTCGCGGTCATCTCTGAGACGACGGCAGCAAATAATTCGTCCGATTCGACGTTTAGTTCGACGCGCAACTCTGTGAAATCGAGGCCGCGTTGTTCCGGATGTTTTTCGTGCGCCCGATCGATCAACGCGCTCGCTCGCGCAACCAAATCGCGCCAATACGCCGGGTTTGCAGCAATCTTCCCACGCAAGACGATTCCGCCCGCGTTCTGCGATCGAGACAGCGCGCTTGCAATTTCGTCCGCACTGAAGTGCGACTTGACTAATAGCGTGTTGGTTTGAGCGAAACCGTCGCGCGTAAGCTGCGACTGAATACAAACATCGATCCACTTCGTGTCCGAAGGGCAGCTGGTTGCATCAACCGGCTGGATCACCCAGCTCCTTCCGACTGCACCCAAACGTGAACCGCCAGCCTTGCGCTGAAGGAGCTGCCCGCCAAATGCGGGTTCGGCGACCTCGTCAATGGCGGCAGCACGCGTTCGTAGAAGTTCAGTTTGCCCAGCGTTTCGAACGTTCTGCCGATCACCATCGACATCCAAAACTACGCCGCCGGCAATCGTGTTTTGTGCGGAAGAATCGCGAACAACAAAACGATCACCGACGAACGCGAGAATCGGCGAATCCAAACACAATTGAGCAACGGCGCGTTGCCCGGGTTGGACAACATCTTGATCTAGCAACGTAATCTTAGCCGGCACACGAGTCGTGCCGAGATGGATATGGACTACGCTGCCGTTTTTGAGCGGGCGCGCCGCGGGCGTCTTCCGATTCAGTCGTGCCGATCTTTCCAGAACAACGTTAACGATATCGGCCGCTGCGCCAACATTGGCGATGGTGATGACATCGCCGCGTTTAATTCCATCGGACCCGACTGGAACATCCGGCAAATTAATCGCGGTGCGCGTTCCCGGTTGAGCGATTTCCAAATCGCGGTTGTGACTTTGGATGGTTCGCACGCGGGCGGAGAGATTTTGCGGCTGGATAACGACGTTTTGGCCGCGCTGAAATTGACCACCGGCCAGCGTCCCGGTCACAACAGTCCCAATTCCGTGAAGGGTGAATGCGCGGTCGACGAACAATCGTGGTTTTCCGATATCGCGTGGCGTTGAGACGGTGGCGAATTCAGAAGCAAGCACTTCTTTCAAATCTTCGAGACCGAAGCCGGTGCGAGCCGAAGTCGCGATGATCTGCGCATTCGCGAAAGTGGTTTCACGGAGTTTTTCGCGAATTTGGCTGGCGACATTGTCGATCTTGCCGAGATCACTTTTTGTCAGCGCAACGACGATGCGCCGAACGCCGAGATAACTCAGAATTTGGAGATGCTCTTCGGTTTGCGGCATCCAGCCGTCGTCTGCCGCGACCACCAAGAGCGCGAGATCGATCGACCCAATGCCGGCGATCATATTGCGGACGAAATCTTCGTGGCCCGGAACATCGACAATACCGACAGAAAAAGTTGAGGGTTGCTCCGAGCCGGACCGGCAGTTGTTGAGACTGGAGGGCGGGGCGGAAAGCTCGAGATGCGCAAATCCCAAATCAATCGTGATGCCGCGGGCTTTTTCTTCGGGCAGACGATCTGGATTCGTTCCGGTCAGCGCTTTGACGAGTGTGCTCTTGCCATGGTCGACGTGACCTGCGGTGGCGAGAATAAAATTTGTCATCGAGTCGTACACGCGGTGCGAATGGCATCGATGACGAGATCGTCCTGATGCGAAAAGATCGTGCGCAAATCGAGTTTGAAGCGACCGCCGGCGATGTAACCAATGACCGGCGGACTGGAACGGCGAAGAGTACGCACAAAATCCTCGAGCGAGGAGTTCTCGGGCAGAAAGTCGATCGTGATTGAGGGGACGGTGGATTGGGGCAAGGTGCCGCCGCCAACTTTTGCTGCGCCGGTCCCAATCGTGATCTTGACTGGCAATCCTTGAAGACGAGTTACCATTGCGGCGGCACGGGCGCGCAATTCCTCTTTTGGAATTTGCAAAAGCGCGAGCGCCGGAATCTCGCTCAAAACCTGGTTGAGGTGGAGATCGACAGTCGTTTGCAACGCGGCGAAAACTAATTTGTCACAACGCAACGCGCGAAAAAGCGGTTCAGCCTTTAGCGCAGTAATTAATCGTTTTTTCCCGACGATGATTCCGGCTTGCGGCCCGCCGAAAAGCTTGTCGCCGCTGAAACAAACGAGGTCAGCGCCGTTGTTGAGTGCTTCGGCGGGAGTCGGCTCATGATGATGCAATCCGATCTGCTCGGTCGCGATCATTGCGCCGCTTCCCAGATCTTCGACAAACGGGACGCGTTTTTTTCGCGCGAGCGCTGAAAGTTCGGCCGTCGAAACCGACTCCACAAAACCGCTCATAAAAAAATTGCTGCGATGAACTTTCAAAATGAGCGCGGTCTGTTGGCCGACGGCGCGCACGTAATCGGCGAGCGTCGTTTTGTTGGTGGCGCCGACCTCGCGCAGTTTCGCGCCGCTCGCTTCCAGAATCTCGCCGATGCGAAAGCCTCCGCCGATCTGGACCAGTTCGCCGCGCGAAACGATGATTTCGTTCTTCTTCTGAACGAAATGGCGAACAATCAAAACGAGCGCTGCTGCGCAATTGTTCACGATTGCGGCCGCTTCCGCCTGGCAAAGCACGGCGAGAGCGCGCTCGAGGTAGCCAGCGCGGTCACCGCGATCGCCAGTAGCCAGATCGAGCTCCAGATTATTATATGAGGAAGCGACATTTCGTAGCACTTCACCCGCTCCTTGGGGAAGCGGCGCGCGGCCAAGGTTGGTATGAATCACGATGCCGGTTCCGTTGATCAACGGTTGAATCCGGCTCGCGCGAAGATTCTCAAGCGAGGCGCGGACAAGATCGACAACCGCTGTGAATTCAGGAATTCGACGCTGCCGACGAATCTGGGTCAGTTCCCGTCGGACAAGATCGACAATCAGCGGCCGCGGCAGATCGATTTGGCCTAACGAATCCAGAATTTTTGTGACGGCTGGAATGGCCCGGCGCGACCGCGATTTCATTTTGTCGCGCATATCAAGTGGTTTCGCTGGCGAGTGATGCGGCCGATCACGGCGGCGCAAGGCGTGCGGGCTTTCTTGAGAACGCGCGAAACTTGAGACAGCCGCGATTCCGGGACGCAAAGGAGCAAACCTCCGCTCGTCTGCGCATCCGCTAGAAAAGCGCGCTGAACCGGCGAGGTTGATTTCAAATCGGCGGTTTGTCTCGCGGCTTTCAAATTGTCGCGAGTGCCGCCGGGAATGCAGTCGCGCTTGATCAATTCGAAGATCTCGTCGCTGATGGCCGGCGCGCAGTCCGGAGAAATTTCGGCGCTGACTTTGCTCGCGCGACACATATTGGCGAGATGTCCAAGTAATCCAAAGCCGGTGATGTCGGTCGCGGCGCGAACGAGATTTCTTTCCGCAAGCTCGGCGCCGACAGAATTTGTTTGCGACATGAGCGCGATCACTGTTTTCTCCAGCGCTCGCGAAGCGATGCCGCGTTTGATCGCGGTTGTGGCAATGCCGGTGCCGAGCGGTTTTGTGAGCAAAAGTAAATCGCCTGGCCGCGCGTTCTCGTTTGCGAGGATATTTCGAAGATCAACAACTCCGGTGACAGCAAGACCATAAATTGGTTCAGGATTACGGATCGAATGTCCGCCGATGATGGCGCAACCAACCTCGGCGGCTTTTTCCAATCCGCCGCGCAGAATGGCGGTAATCGTGTTCGGTGAAACAAGCTTGGTTGGAAATCCCATGAGATTCAGCGCGGTTATCGGCCGGCCGCCCATGGCGAAAACATCCGAGAGCGCGTTGGCAGCGGCGATCTGTCCGTAAGCGAACGCGTCGTCGACGATCGGTGTAAAAAAATCCACCGTTTGCACGAGGGCACGATGTCGATCCAAACGATAAACGCCGGCGTCGTCGAACGTGCTCGAATTAACGAGGACGTTCGCATTGCGATAAGTTGGAAGCTGCCGCAAAACTTGCGTCAGGGCCTGTTGGCTCAACTTGGCTGCTCACCCAGCGCAGGACGACAACGACGTCAGTTTACGGATCCGTTCGCGCGACACGAATGCTCACCTCCTTTCATAAAAATTAAGAGTGAGAGAAAGAGGAAGAGTGTTGCGGAGAGGACAGGAATCGAACCTGCCCCGGCTCTTGCGAACCGACAACGGTTTTGAAGACCGCGAGGACCACCAGGCACCCTTCACTCTCCGGGAAGAAGAAAAAGAAAACGCCCAACTCTCAACGTCCGGCATCCAACGCCCAATCGCAGAAGAAGAAAAAGACGATCGATTATTTAACTTTTTTAAGCGCGCTGACGACGGCGTCGAAGTCGGGCCAATCGCCGGAGTCGAGTTTGGAATGGAGCAGTTTGCCATTGGCGCGAATTTCAAAAGCGCCGCCGCCCGAAGGAATGAGCGTGAGCGATTTGATGCGTTCGCCGAGTTCAAGAATTTTGGTCGCCAAACTGACGGCCTTAGGCGTGTAGTTTCAAACGACGCAATATTCGATCGAGATTTCGGTCTTCACCCGGCGAGCTCCTTTCCGATGAAAATGGTACGGAAGTCGAGAGAGCGGGTCAAGGTGCGAGCCGCACTGGCATTTTAGCAGAAGCAGGCGCTTGGCACGAAGCGCCTCTAGAGCTTGCGCGGCTTACCGATTGCGAGTGGAAGCCGGCGCTTCGCCGCCTGCTTCTTCCGCCGCAAGCGGTCCACCGCCGCCGAAGTAATAGGAAAAAACGACGAACAATTGCATCACCGGCGACTTATGATTCACGCCGAACAATGGAGAAATATCGAAACGCATGTTGTGACCCGGTCGCCATGCGACGGTTGGTCCGATCACAAAACTGTTGTAGGGCGTGCCGCGGCTCCCTTTATCGCTGAAGCTGCGGAATTGGCATTCGATTCCCGCTTTCAACTCTTCAACAATTGAAGAGATGCCCGGAACACTTTTGGTCTCGAAGTTTTTGCCATCGGGCGCAGGCGCCGCCGCCTCGTGAAAAAGATGAATCGGAGTGACGACGCTTTGAGCGATGCCCCATTCGCGACCGCGATCGCCCGGGGCAAGTTCTTGTTCAAAGAAGGTGTTGAGCGCCCATTCGATTTTATCGAAAAAGTCTTCGGACAGAAGCAATCGGAATTCGTAGGCGTCGGGAATGTCTTCACCTTTGTCGAAGCCACCGGGGCCGAACTTGTGCGCCGGAGTTGGCGCTCCTTCGTCATGCAGAATATTGCCGAGGCCAAATTTATATTCCGCAAAGATTGTTGGATTCAGCGGGATCTTGTCCCAGTTGGCGAAAGCGTAGCGCGCTTCAACGCTAAACGTCGCATCTTGAGTATCGCCGTCGAAATGCTGGATGTTGTTTTCGAAGGCGACGTTGATTCGATAGGGCAAACCGATTTCGACTTCTTGGGTCCAGTGATGATCAGGGGGGCGAAAGTGCACGACGTCATCTTCGTAGATCAGGCTGGCATAGACCGCGCCGGGCGGCAGCACATAAGCGTTCGTGAGCGGTGAGAAACGCGATTGGGAAAAACTCGTCGGCGCGCCGTAAGCGCTCGGTAATGGTTCGCCGGTGACGACGATGTGTTCCGCAGCGGCAGTTTGCGCGTGACTCGAATGATTGACCGCCAGGAAAGCCAGATAAGCGGAAGCGAGCAACGGGACGACCAGACGCGAGGTTCGGAAACACACTTTTTGCCGTTGATGAGGATAAATGGTGGAGCGAGGGAACGCGAAGAAGGCAGGCGACCAGTCCAGGAAAAATTCGGTGCGTTGCATTTTTGCGAGATATCACCTAACAGCCTGATGGCAAGGGCAAGTTCATTGGCGGCGCGTTTCCTTTTTATATATAAAGGGCGTCGCCGGCATCGCGTTGATTTGACTGGGCGTGAATGTTAGCGTCCGCGCGCCGCGATGAGCCAAAATTACAAAGACACGCTCAATCTCCCGCGCACGGATTTTCCGATGAAGGC
>WNFP01003498.1_pt1 | contig 12616 bp, 6 predicted proteins | sample 5400201 | NCBI WGS metagenome assembly WNFP01 (sample SAMN13153355, study PRJNA577476) | soil metagenome | isolation source: 115 cm saprolite under Madrone tree | place: USA:California | collected 2016-06-14
ATGAAGAAGCCCAGAGAAGGGCACCCCCAAGAACCGGGAAGCCGGAAAGAAAAAGGCGAGCCGAAGCCCGCCTCTTTCCAAATACACTCCTGGATTTCAATACGCAAGTGTGGGAATTGCGACTACCTTTGCGAAGGTGCCACTGTTGCTGACTGCTGCAGGCGGAATTCCAGCAGCGTCTCGCTCGGTACCTTCACCTGTTGGCCCTTGGTCAGAACCTGGACGCCCGCGCCTGTCGCTCCTCCAGCCGCCGCGCCAATCGCCGCGCCCTTTCCTCCGCCCGCAATGGCTCCAATGATCGCTCCGGCGGCGGCGATGCCACCCACCTTCTTGGCTGTAGAGGCGCCTTGGCCCTTGCCCTGCAGCGTGTAATCGCTGCTGACCACGGGGTAGTCCTTGCCGTCAATCACCATGCGCGTTAGTTCCAGCTGTAACTCCGACTTGCCCGTAAATGTTCCGCTCTTCTGCGCATTGGCCAGCCGGCCGTACACATCCGTTCCCTTGCGCGCGACAATTGTATTCCCGACAGTTAAGTCGGTCTCCAGGCTGGCATGGAACACGTCACCGACGTGGTTCTTTGAGGAGTCCACGCCGTCGATCATGCGCACGAGGAGAGATTGCCCTGCGGGGATGGTGACGTCGCCACCGGGAGGGGTCGGGGCCAGGGAGTTCGCCGCGACAGGTGCTATTGCGGCCGGAGCCATCGCTGGGTCAGTGCTTCTGAAATTGCCGGTAAACGTCAGAGCGACAGCGTCCGTTGTGTTAAACGTCTGAACTTCGCCATTTATCTCGAAGCGCAGCACGGCTTGCGTGCCGCCGAGATATTTTCCTTTCAATACGCGGCCATCCTTCAATTCCAAAGTATCCGCCGCGGCTACGCCTACAAAAAGCAGCCCCAGTAGGGCTGGTGCCAAGAAACGATTCACTCTCTTCATTGTTCCCTCTCACAATTGGAATCACGAATCCCGCAGATCTCCGGATTTGTCTCCCACGCCCAAAAGCTACACCGCCATTCTACCGTATTGGATGAGAGAGACGCGATGAATGGTTGCGCCCGGTCAGCCGCGGGGAGGCCGACAATCAGCAGGGGAAAAGATCTGACGGACATCGTGGAGAGGAGTATAGACCGGAGGGCAGCCCGCCCCAATGGTCGGGCCGCGGCAGCACCGTCCTGAAGAATAATGAAAAGGGCCCAAACCAGAGAGGTTTGGGCCCCGGAGGTTTCGAGAGCGCGGTTAGGATGAGCCAGCTAACTGCTGCCTGAGGTGCGGGCTAGAGTTGGCGGCGGGCCTCATCGGCCTCTTCGGCCAGCCGCATCAGCACTGGCACGATCCCGGTGTCGTTTTTATTGGTCTTGGGATTAATGAAAAGCCCGTCCGTCACAAACGACTGGACAGAGGCGACCGCCCCGCCAAAAGCTATCGAAGTCGGGCGAATGATGGCCACCGGGCCGAACTTCTGGTCGAGGAAGTGGGTTGGCTCGGGCATGATCAAGTTGGACTGCAAGGTGTCCCCGTTCAAGGATTCCGGATCCGTTTCACCCTGGGCGGCGCTCAACGTGGAAAAGGTCACGGTCGAGTTATTCACAGGATCGACGTCCGTCAACGGAGTGGCATTGCCAGCCTTGTCCTGCCAGGTCTGGAAGTGCATGGTTTCACTGGGGCCGATGCTCAACAGGATTCTCAAGACCTCCAGGTTGGTGACGTGCTGTGCCAGCGCCGGATAGAGGCTAGTGCCACCTTGCTCGATGAAGGCGAAGTGGAATCCCGCTGTGAAAGCGATCGCCTTGAGGTGATCGGTGAAAGTGGACAGCGTGGGGTCGGGATTGATGACGCTTCCATTCGTGTCGGCGTTGCTTCTTGGGATCGCCGTATGTTGTCCGACGTTCAGACTGGGGACCGCCTGGGCAAATGGTGACTTGGGATCAAAATCAGGGTTGGTGATACTGCGGTAGCGTGACCAAAAACTGGTGTCGACAGTCAGTTGGGTAAGATTCGTGAGGCGCCCGGCGGTCTTGACCGCGCCATCCGCCTGACTGCTCGGCAGCACCTTGAACTGGGTGAGGTCAGCAGACCCCGCACCCTTGGATTCCAGGTAATTGCCAAGAAACCGGGCGTGGCTGATCTCGTCGTCGGTATTGTCGTGTATGTATTGCGGCATGTCCCCGTCGAGGAGTTGCAGCGCTTGTGAATAGGCGGCGTTCCCGCCAGTGAGCCCGCTGAATTCGTTATCCTGGGTACCGCCGAGTTCCGCGTACTGCCGCCAAAGGTCTTCTTCTACCTGCTCGAGGGCCTGCAAAAACCTTAGAATCGCGATGTCTCCCCTGGTGATTGGTGCGCGGTCGGCGCCAGCCTCCTGGTCGAACGCAAACGTATTGCCCGCCAGCAGCCCGGCGCCCATAGTTGCCGCGCCCGCCACCGTTCCGTTCTTCAAGAATGAACGCCGCGTGCTGCCCTTCGTGAATACATTCCCTTCTTTCTTCATCGGTCTTCCCTCTTTTCGATTTGGTGAATTGAGTCCCGGTGCAAAGAACTGCTGAAAAATGTCGCGTCTCCCGAAGGCTGGGTCCTGGCTGTATAGGATTGGTGTTTGTCCAACTGACCTCGCATCAAATTGCGGGTCAGTCCGCTGCACAGCGGAGGAAGAGGGGCCAGCGGGCCAGCCACTGGCCCCTCTTCTGTTATTGGACAGTGAGAGTGACGGAAGTTGAGTGAGTGAGATTCCCCGAAGTTCCGGTGACCATCACCGTGACCATGCCACGTTGTGTTCCGTTCCCAGGATTGTTCATGCCGTTACCGCCGCAACCGCTGGCAGCGAGCAGGCATGCCGTGGCAATCAAGAAAACCAGGCTGCCCGCGAGGCCGGGGATCCAGTTGTTCCCTGCCATGCGGCTTCTCCTGATGCTTCCGGCGAGCAACGTAGCCAGCAAAACGAGAACGAGGACTGCGAGCATCATGGCGTAGCGTCCCCCGCTTTGATTCCCGCCTATTAGTCCCGCGTGCATGTAGGGATTTGAGGAAGTGCTGATCATCATCATGGACGTCACCATCCCGCCGCTGGCAGGCGTGACCGACGCGGGAGAAAAATTACATGTGGAGTTCGCAGGCTGGCCGGAGCACGTGAGCGTGACGGCGGAGTTGAAGCCGTTGAGCCCGCCCACGCTCACGGTGAACGAAGCGGGTTGCCCCGCACTGATCGTCAAGGTCGATGGCGATGCGCTGATGTTGAAATCGGAGGTGGGCGCCGGCGTGGCATTCGCCGTGATCGCCGAGAAGAGTCCGTGTTGTTCATTGGCAAGGCCCGCCGTGATGTACATGGTGTTGGCATCGCCGGAAGGCCCTCCGCCACCGAAAACCATGTCCCACAGGGAAGCATTCGCGATGACCGTGCCGTTCTGATCTTTCATCTGGTCGACGAAGGCCCCGCTCGCGAAATTGTAGGCGTTGATCGTGCCATCGCCGAAATTCCCGACCAGCAGACTGCCGCTGGCGCCGAATGAGCCGAAGCTCGCCGGAGGAATCACCACGCCCCAAGGCGCGTTGAGGTGGGAGTCACTGGTAATTCGGCGGAGCATTGTGCCATCGGTGCTGAAGAGGTCCACGAAGCCCGCTCCGGCGATATGCAACGGATCGTGCATGGGCGTGTCCTGCAAGGCGTACGTCACCACCACCATGGCGGTGTTGTTGACATTGATGGCCTTAATGCCGAACGGCGCATATCCGGGGGAACCCGAGCCTGTCGGGACCGCTGGCGGGGCCGGATCATTGAATGCGCCCGCGCCGAGAATCTGCGTTTGCTTGAAGCCGGTGTCGTAAACCTCGACCTTGCCGGACCTGAAATTGGTGGCCAAAAGAAAACTGCCGGTCGCGTTCTTAATCAGCGCCAGGCCCTTATAGACTGCGCCCATAGCCGCTGATGGGATGGCGGAATTGTCTACCGTCAAGATGGTTGAGGCTCCGCCCGTCCATGCGGAGATCGTTCCGTCTTCCGTGTCAAATATGAAAACCCCAGGCTGGCCGTTCACGCTAAAACCCGCACCGCTGGGTGGCGCGACAATTCCCGTCGGCGTCGCCGGATTCGAACTGCCATTCGGCGGGGCAACTGTAAACGAGCCGTTCAACGCTCCGTTTTGGTCATACAGCGTGGTAAAGCCGCTGTTGTTGTCGGAAATCCAGAAGGGATTGCCGGGGATGAAAGCGATGCCCCAGGGATTCACCAGTTTGGGGTCCGTGTTGGCCGCCATCCCGGCCGTGTCCGACACCAAATTGGTTTGCTTGTAGCTGTTCGTCTGTGCGTGGGCAGACGGGAGTGGCAAGGCGCTGGCGCAGGCCAGCCCCAGTACAACAGTCCAGAATTTCTTCATGATTGCAGCGTGCTCCTCTTTGAGATAAGGCAGCCGTTACGGCGTTTGCCTGAATGTTCTTTAGGTTTGATGGCAAAAGTCTGCCGGGAATAAATCAGCGGAAGGACAAGTCTTTATCCACGTACAGACCACTCGGTCGTTAAGACTTACGAGAAAAGGTCAATCGAGAACGAATAGAGTTAGCAGGCAACCCTGCGCCGGGGCCGGGGAAGCCGCTGGAAAGGACCAATGAACGACCCTCAAAGCGCAGCCTCGGTAGTGCGTTTCGGCACGTTTGAAGTCAATCTCCATTCACGCGAACTTCGCAAGCATGGAATGCGCATCCGGATGGAAGAAAAACCCTTCCAAATTCTGGAGATGTTACTGGACCATGCCGGCCATGTTGTAACGCGGAGAATGCTTCGCGAGAGACTTTGGCCCGACACAGTTGTGGGGTACGAACATGGGCTGAACACCGCTATCAACAAACTTCGCGATCTGCTGGGAGACTCCGCGCGGAGTCCGCGTTTCGTCGAAACCCTTCCCCGCCTGGGTTATCGTTTCATTTCTCCCGTGCTGCACCCTGGGAAGGCCGTGGCAACGGAAGGTAAGAGAATGCTCCTTGTCCTGCCGTTCGAGAGTTTATGCGGTGATGACGAACAGGAGTTCTTTGCCGAGGGATTGACGGAGGAGATGATTTCGCACCTTGGGCAGCTCAACCCCAAGCGGCTGGGGGTGATCGCGCGAACCTCGGCCGCCCAATACAAGGCGACGAAAAAATCCATTGGAGAAATTGCCGCAGAGTTGCACATCGACTGCGTTCTAGAGGGGAGCGTCCGCTGCGATGGCGGACGCGTGCGCATTACGGGCCAGTTAATCGAGGCGCGGGACCAGACCCATCTGTGGTCGGCAAGTTATGACCGCGACTTGCGCGACGTTCTCGATGTCCAAAGTGATGTAGCACGCCAGATCGGTAAAGCACTGGCGTTCGAATTGCTCCCCGGCTAGGGCGCTGTTGGCCCCACGTTCCAGCCCTCCACCACCAGTTCGGGTGTGGCACCATGGAACTCGTCGGAATCGAATCTCACCGAGACGGACTTTTTCTCGCCCGGCAGCAATGAGAAATAGTTATCGCTCCAGAAAACTGGCGTGACCTCCTCCCCGCCTTTGCCGCGTGTGAGCCGCGGATGCACCATGAACGCAACGCTGTTGCTCTTATTCTCAGCGATAACGGTAAGCAAGGGGATCTTTCCAGCAAAGTCTAGCCTCTTCATGATAGCCACTTTTACGGTGGGAAGGGTGTTCAGTCCTGAAAGGTCGCCAAATTCCTTCTGCGGTGTGTAGACCGTGTCGCTTCTCTTTGCCCAGTCGAGCACGTCCGCTTTTGTCGACAACCAATAGAAATTCTCGCTGACCAGTTTTCCTGTCGCGTCATGAAGCTCTAGCTTCAAGAAATAGGTCGGCGTCAGTCCATCCGGCGTGGGAAGATCGAACGCTTTGGTGCTGCTGTCCGCCTCCAAATCAAGTGTCGTTTCGCGGGAAGCTTTTTCCTTCGCATCGATGCTGTAGATTTTCGCGCTGACTTTCGTTCCTTTGAGGGGTTCGTATGTCCCGTTGATCACCGCGACGGACTTGTCGTCGTATGAATACTGCACATGGACCGGCTCACAAGCCTTTTTCGTGCCGAAGTATCCACCTGCCGGCACAAGGTAGTAATCGTAAAGATGCCAGATCAGAGAGGGCCACGCGTTGTTCAGCATCCACTGAATCACACCCGTGGAGGTGTATTTGTTCCGCGCATAGGCTTCGAACATGGCGCGCTGGCCCTCGTAGGTCATTGCCTGCGCTTTGCGCTCGTAATCTTCGAGCGACGACGCCTGGCCGTAGCGCCGGTCCAAACCGTCGGTAAAGACATTGACGGTCGTGAAACGCTCGCCGCCCGCGTGATAATTCCAGACTCCATCGATCGGCCAAAGATGATCCTTGGGGATGAATCTCCCCAGCGATTCTCGCGGCGGAATCGCCGGCCCCGGACTTGTCTCCGTGTTGTAACCGTAGGCGCCGCCCGCTTCCGTGTCTGCCAGCCAATAGACAGGCGGAACATATTCGTACGGGCCGGTCATCTTCACGCCGGAATTGCCGGTAACTTTCGTGGGCGTTTCTGAGGCAGAAGAGAGCGAGGGGTTCGGCCATTCGAGTTTTTCCAGAATTCCGAGGTACATCTGCTCGACATCCGCGGGAGGCGGGCCGTCGCTACCATAGAGCCAGACGAAGACGCTCGGATGATTTCGCAAACGGGAGATCTGACTGGTGAGCGAGGCGGCGGCCACTTTCTTCTGATCGCCTTTCCAATCGCCCCAGCGCTCCCAGGCGTCGCAGCAGGACCAACCTGGCATGACAAGAATGCCCAGCCGATCTGTCTTCTCAAAGAATTCATCGCGATCGAGGTGGCCTTCGAGGCGAACGGTATTCAAGCCCATGTCACGAACGTAGGCCAGGTCAGCGTCCAGCCGAGCGGAGGACCATCGAAGAAACATGTCCTCATCCCAAGCCGCGCCGCGAATGAGCACCTTCCGCCCATTCACTTTGAAGAGCCGATGGCCCTTGGCCGTGAGCTCCGAGGTAACTTCGCGAATGCCGAAGGTGACCTCCGCCCGATCCGAAACGCGCTTCCCGCTTTCAAAGTAGAGCGTTGCGGTGTGGAGAGTGGGCGTACCCATTTGATAGGGCCACCAAAGTTGGGGATGCTCCAATTTGAGTTTTGGAAATTGCGGCGGGGAAAATTTTACAATCCTGGCTTCTCCGCCAGCCAGCTCCACGTCCTGTTGCAATTCAAACCCTTGCAGTCGCGCGTGCAGGATACCTTTTACCGGAGCAGCAGAGGTATTTTGCAATTCAGCGCTGACCGTGAGCTCGGCAGTCTCGTATCCCGGCCCCAGCCTGGAAGCCACAAACGGGTTTCTCAGTGCAACTTCTCCGCTCTGCGCCAAAAATACTTCCCGCCAGACACCCATCATTTTGTCGGGGGGAGTGGGATTCCAATCCACCCAGGTGATCTCGAGGTCGTCTTTCTCCGGCGCGAAGACCTCTACGGCGATGGCGTTACGCTTGTCTGCTTGAACGAACTCGCTGACATTGAATTCAAAGGTTCGGTAGGCGCCGGCAACCTCGGTTTTGTCGGCGACCTTTCTTCCATTGACCCAGAGATTCGCGCGATAGTTGATTCCCAGGAAATTCAGCCAGGCCTTCTTGTTCTGATAATTGTCTGGCAAATTGAACTCCGTGCGAAACCACCACGAGCAACGAAACGGGCTTCCCTCCGGCATGTCGTGGTTGGCAAAGAGCTCTTTGTTGGACTGAAACATTCCCGGATAGGATTGTAGATTGTTTGCCCAGAACGGATCCGGATACGTCTTATCGATAATTAGCGCGCCCACCACCGTTGCGGGAACGTCTGCCTTGTGCCAACCCTTCACGTCGAACCCGGCCGAGGAAATTTGCTCGCCCGCGGCCTTAACCTCGCACGACGACTGAATCTGCCAATTCTTGTGCAGATACATTCGCGCTGGAGGCTCGCTCGGCGTATCGGCGGCATAGCTGCTGCGGCCGAGAATTGAGCATAGAGCACAAACAAAGAGGTACGACGAACGCAAGCGTGGCATGAACCTCCTTCGAGGTTTCGCTATTTCGAATCGGCGATCGAGAGCGACCCATCTCAAAGCCCGGGCGGGCCTATATAAACCGTTTGAATGATAGAAACACATCCATATTTGCAAGGCTTGCCCCATTTGAGACTCGGTCTGGGAATTTCCATCCTGTTTCGAAATTTCGGAAGGTGGTCCCGGAGGAGGGGGTCGAACCCACACGGTACTAAGTACCACTGGATTTTGAGTCCAGCGCGTCTGCCAGTTCCGCCACTCCGGGGCAACAATTCAAAATAGCACGCCCGCGCCCACCACTCAAGGCATCACGTCGCTGGGTAGTGGGTAAATTCCCCATAATCCGCCGTGCTTATCGGGCACTAGAGCGCAAATCGCTCTTCTTACAGAAGCTTCTAAGGGGTTAACTGGCTGCATTCTAACAGATAGAAATACCGCACCGCGGGTGGAGGGCCTGATAATTTGGGTCTTCTAGGGCTGCGCTTGAACTGACCCAAATGTCTCCGGCAAGAACAGTTTTTCTTACGGCTGAATGGCGAGACCTCGTGGTGTTGAATTACGAAGTTGATCCCCGCCTGTTAGACAAGTATGTCCCAAGCGGCACAGTGCTCGATTCGTTCCTTGGAAAAACATACGTTAGCCTCGTGGGCTTTCGGTTTTGCTGCACCAAACTCTTTGCGTCCTTCGCCGTCCCGCTTCATTCTGATTTCGATGAGGTAAACCTCCGCTTCTACGTCCGTCGCAAGGAAGGCGATGAGCACCGAAGGGGCGTTGCGTTCATCGCGGAAGTTGTACCTAAGCAGGCAGTCGCGACGGTGGCTCGCCTTCTATATGGGGAGAATTATCTATGCCTACCGATGAAGCACCAAATTTGCAACGAGGGTTCGAAAAAGACGGCTAAGTATCAATGGCAGGTCAAAAATCAGTGGTGCCAGCTGACGGCACAAGCGATAGGCGCTCCCGAGCTTCCGCAAGAGGGAAGTCTGGAACAATTTATTACCGAGCACTACTGGGGCTATTCGACGCAACGAAGCGGAGGCTCAGTCGAATACCACGTTTCTCATGTACCTTGGCAAGTGTGGGTGAGCACTTCGGCAGGATTTGAAGGTGATGCAAGCTTGTTGTACGGCGACGAACTGAGCCAAGTCCTTCAAGGTCATCCAAGCTCCGCATTCATTGCCGATGGCTCCGAGGTCACTGTTTTCAGGGGCTACAAACTCGCATGACGAAGCTGGACCAAGAATCGAAGACGATGCTCCCTCGTGTGGGTTGGGTACTTTACGATGGTGGCTGCGGGTTCTGCTTTCGTTGGGTTCACTTCTGGGAAAGGACAATTGAGCGACCGGGCTTTTTTCTCAAAGACTTGCAATCGGCATGGGAAGACGGCAGCTTAAAAAGATCGCAACAGAACTTGCTGGATGACATCCTTGTATTGACCCAGGATGGCAAGTTGGAATCTGGGGCCGATGCGTATCTCTTTGTGGCACGGAGAATCTGGTGGGCATGGCCATTCTATGCAATCTTTCGCCTACCCGGTTTTAATTGGATGCTTTGGCAAGGCTATCGCTGGTTCAATCGTAACCGATACCGCATCTCTCGCCACTGCCCCCTACCACCGCGAGGCAATTCTGGCAACGATTGAAGGACAGTAGTCGATTACCGCGCGACGCCTAGCCTTATTTCTGAGATCTTAGAACGAAAGCCTGGCGCTTAGCTGCAATTCGCGTCCTGGCGTCATCGCCATGGTTATCGTTCCGAACTGCGGCGTATTCACGAAACGGTTTGGCGTGCCCAGGTTCACCTTGTTCAGCGCGTTGAAAGCTTCGGCACGGAACTGGAAATTGGTTCTTTCGCCGATGCGGAAGGCTCGTGCGAGCGCGAAGTCCAGGGTTTGCATGGGCGGGCCATACATGGAGTTCCGGCCTGCATTGCCGTATGTAAACGCCGGGGGCGCAGCGAATGCGTCGGGATTAAACCACTCCGCAGCAGTGTGCGTGCCTGGGCCAAAGACGGGCTGGCCTGTAACGTTGGCGCGGATCGGATTCTCGCCCAGCACAGTCCCGGAGTTCGCTGTATCTCCGAAGACGGAGATCGTAAAGGGCATTCCCGATTGGACCTGGTAGATGGTCGAGAAATGCCATTCTTGGGTTACGAGGCGAACCCATTCCTGGCGTCGGAAAGCGGGAATGTCGTAGACGCTGCTCAGGGCGAAGCGATGCCGGACGTCACAGCCCGGACCTTTTTCGGCGTTCAGATTCCTATTGTCTTGTGGGATGGACGATTCGTCCATGGGAGAACGGAAGTCCGGCGCATTGGTCAGATTTTTGGCAAAGGTATAGTTGGCCAGAAAGCTGAGCCCGTGCGAATAACGGCGGCGCACATTCACGTAGCCCGCGTCGTACCAACTCTGCGCGGTGTTTTCCAACAAATTGATGGTGCTGACCGGGAAAGTTTCACTCTGCACCACCGCGGTGCTGCTGCTCGGCGTCAACACCGTACCGGGCACAAAAGTAAGCGTCTTGAAAGGGCGCCGCGTGCCAAGAGGGCCCGGTCCGGGAAGAGTGTTGTTGATCAGGTGCGCTCTTTGCAGGTGGAAACCCCGCGAGCCGATGTAGCCGACTTCCAGAGACGTGTTCTGTCCGAAGCTCTTTTGCACCGAGCCGTTCCACTGCTGTACATACTGAGCGGGAGCGTGCGAATCGAAGGCTGTAAAGCTCACCGTAGTGGGCGTTAGAGTGCCCGTGCCAAGAACGGGAGTGTCGAAGTTCATGCCGGTGTTGAAGAGGGCCGCCGGAGGCGTAAAGTTATCGGCTTGCTGTGTCTCAGGAAAAACATACGGGACGTTGTGCCGCTGGTTGCACCAGGTGTTCAGATCTACCGGCGTGAAAAAGATTCCATAAGACGCATGGAAAACGAGCCCAACACCTGGAAGACTCTTGGCAATTCCCACACGGGGCGCGAAGTTGTGTTTGTTCGCGTACATCAGCCCTCGCGGATAACCCAACTGGCCACCGATGAAAACGGAAGGAACGCCGTTATTAAAAATCAGGTTCGTGTTGGTGTTGTCCTTGTCATAGAGAGGGCTGGTGTATTCATAGCGAAGTCCGAGGTTGAGAGTAGTCGTGGGCGTCGCCTGCCAACTATCTTCAGCGAATGCCGCCGTTCCCCAGGCGCGCAAATCCATTTGCGGTATGCCGGCCTGGCGTTGCTTCACGGCGGGCAGGCTAAGTAACATGCTGGCCAGTCCGGAGCCGCTGCCGTCATTGAAACCAAATTCGGTGGTGTACCCGGTAGTGTACTGATAATAGCCGCGATTCTGGAAGAATCCCCACATTGGCCAGATATACCTGTGGAATTCGCCCCCGAATTTCATGCCGTGGCGGCCGCGCTGCCACGCATAGGTATCCCGCACTTCGATCGTGGTGTCCCAGGCATGCATGGGCGTTGCAGCAAAGGTGTCACCGATTCCCGTGTATCCCTGAACGGCAAACCACGGGGAACCCCAGGCGTTCTTGCCTCCGAACCCGATTCCCTGAATGCCCAGCGCGCTAACAATATCGTTGGTTCCGTCATTCTGCGAAGTGCGGTCCATCGAAAGGCGCGAAAGCGCAAGCGAGACGGTGTTGACTCTATTGCTCGCAAAAATGTGGTTCCAGGACCCCACGGCCTGCTGGGACAGATTGTTGAAGTTCACGCCAAAGCCCGGCAGGTTTTCCGTCGTGGCGGTCATGCCACTGCTCGGGGAGAAGCCATTTTCACCGCCGGCAGAGTACCGCGCGAGAAGAGTGTCGCCGTTCGAGAAATTATGGTCCACGCGAAACGTACCCTGGTCCTGAATGTGGTTTTCGGTGCGGACATCGAGGTAATTGCTGGAATCCGCCGCGCCCGCCATCATCATCGTGTTCGGCCGTGGCAAATATTGCAGCAGAAAGCTTTCCAGAAGAGGACTGATCCTGCCCGAGGGGATTTGATTGTTGTTAAACTGCGACCGAGTATACGGAAAATTTGAGGGCCCGGTCGGCAAACTCGGGTTGTAATTCGGATTCTTGACCGCGGTGGTTGGGTCGTAGATTTTGACATTGCTCATGCTGAAATCACCCTTGATTTCGTCTTGCGTGGGGACGGTCAAAATCTGGGCGTCTGCCTGCGCCAGGCGCAAGCCTTCATAGTTGACGAAGAAAAAAGTTTTCTTTCCGATGAGCGGGCCTCCGAATGAGGCGCCGAAATTATTTTGCACCAGGTGATTGTTGCCCATGGACGCGAAGGTGCTGGCATCCATCGCGCCGTTGCGGAGAAATTCGTAAATCGTTCCGTGGTATTGGCTGGAGCCGGAATGCGTGACGATATTGATTTGGCCGCCGCCGGCGCCTCCCATATCGGCGGTGTAGCTGCTTGTTTCCACTTGAAATTCCTTGACCGCGTCGGGAGAAGGGCTCAGGTTCTGCGTATTAAAGGTGGGATCGGTGTTTGTGGCGCCGTCTAGCAGGAAAAAGTTCGCGTTTGGGCGGCTGCCGCCGATCACCACAGCGGACCTCTGCCCTGGACGCCAGTACAAAGGATTCGTGGAACCCGTTTGCGCGCCAAACCCGACGTGCGCGCCGGGCACCGTGAGCAC